>Ga0308158_10002324_pt1 | contig 18228 bp, 18 predicted proteins | sample PhyBR2_FD_201038 | JGI IMG/M metagenome (GOLD analysis project Ga0308158, IMG submission 201038) | Phyllosphere microbial communities from UC Gill Tract Community Farm, Albany, California, United States - DLSLB.R2 | ecosystem: Host-associated > Plants > Phyllosphere > Unclassified | place: USA...
CAGGGCGTTGACACGGCGCAAACCCCCGCTTAGATCGCGCCCTCGCTGATGCCCCGTCGTCTAATGGTAAGACTGCGGTTTCTGATACCGCCTATTGAGGTTCGAATCCTCACGGGGCATCCAGCGCGTGCTCCTTTGACAGCGAAACCGGATCTCCGCGACAGGAGCACGCCTTAGGCTTGCTTTGCCTTGGCGGCGGCAGACAGCCGTGTTTCCCGGGAATGTGAGACTGAGCTGCGTGGTGCGCGTAACGCCGCTGGAATGCGGGTGCCGCTTTGCCCCCAGAGAGGCGCCGAGAAGATCATATCCGCCGGATTAGGGGGCGGTGGTCCCTAAGACCCACTTATCGGGCATAAGGGTGGCGGGTGATAAAGGACATTATCATCCGTTTTGATATCATTTATGTACGAGATTCTGACAGCTTTACGGCCCAACCGCCAAAATGTAGATGGGTCGCTTCTCATGGAAGGTCGTGTTCGTGCGTAGAAGGTTGCTGCCGCTGATTATGTTGCCCGCCCTTGCGGCGTGCGCGAGCGATCGAAGTTATGTGAGTGATCCGCAGATTCGTCTCGCCGGAACGGAAGGACTGCCCGTTCCTGGCAAGAATGATATTTATGGCCAACAACGCCCCTATTTAATCGGCCCGCTCGACAAGCTGGACATCAAGGTCTTTGGCGTGGATGACCTATCGCTAAAGGTACAAACGGATGCCAGCGGCCGTATTTCAATGCCCTTGGCCGGTGTAATTGAAGCTTCCGGGAAGTCTCCGGCCGAGGTCGCAGCACTAATTGAAACCGGGCTCCGTGGTAAATATGTTCGCAACCCCGAGGTTACTGTCAATCTTGAGGACACGGTAAGCCAAGTCATTACTGTCGAAGGCGAAGTGAGGGAGCCTGGCATATACCCAGCGGTTGGCAAGATGTCGCTGCTGCGATCGATAGCCACGGCAAAGGGAACATCGGAGTTTGCTCGCCTGCAGGACGTTGTTATATTTAGAACAGTTGATGGTCAAAAGATGGCCGGTATCTATAATCTTAAGGCTATTCGGCAAGGTAACTACGCAGATCCCGAGCTATTTCCGGGCGACGTCGTCGTGGTTGGAGATTCCCAAGCACGCCGGTTCTTCCGAGATGCGGTTCAGGTCGCCCCTGCCGTAGTGACACCGCTGATTTATCTCTTTTCTCGCTAATCGCCTCCTAGGACACACCATGAATAATCATGTCCCTTCCGAGGCGCGAACCCTCAGCTCCGTCTCTCCTACAACGATGACTGCCCATAAGCCGGCGACACCAGAGCGCGAACCAGTTTTACTTTCGTACTGGTTCATTGTCCTGCGTCGCAAGTTTGTCATTATTCCTATCGTAGTCGCCGCTCTAGCTATTGGGCTCGTTATTACGCTGCTCACTACACCACGCTTTACCGCGACCGCGCGGATTGAGATTAGCAAAACTCGCACTGATCTCGCTCGGATTGGTGAGACTGATCAAGACGGTGACAAGCTGTCGGACCTAACCTTCTACCAAACTCAATACGGCCTCTTGCGAGCTCGAAGCCTCGCGGAACGCGTTGCCCGCTCACTGCGCCTAGTTGACGATCGGGCTTTCTATGATGCCTTTGGGCTTAAACGGGGTACCGATTCTGAGGTCAGCGGCCGAGCACAGCCGCTGACGCAACCGCAGCGCGAAGCCGAGTTAAGCAAGGTCGTAAACGTACTGTTGGGTAATCAGGCTGTCTCGCCCGTTCGTGACTCCAGCTTAGTCGATGTCCGGTTTGTTTCTGCTGATCCCTCAGTCGCCGCTAAGGTTTCCAATGCTTGGGTACAGCAATTCATACAGGCCAACATGGACCAGAGATTTGCCGCCACGGCAGATGCGCGTACCTTTCTCGAGCGACGCCTCGGTCAGGTTCGTGGCCGGCTTGAGGATTCTGAGCGTAATCTTGTCAACTATACTGCATCTCAGCAGATCGTATCACTCAGCTCGTCAGTTAGCGCTGACGGCAAGACACGATCAGAACGCACTCTGACTGGTGACGAACTGGAAACATTCAACCGGGCTTTATCTGAAGCAATCGCGGATCGAATTGCAGCCGAAAGCCGTTTGGGACGCGGGGAAGCTGCAACTACTGTAGGACAGCAGTCTGGCGGCCGCAGCACCAGCGTTGCAGCACTCCGTCAGCGACGCGCAGAAGTCGCCGCCGACTACGCCAGGATGATGGTTCAGTTTGCCCCCGACTATCCCCCCGCTGCTGCGCTTAAGTCACAGGTCGATTCACTCGATCGCGCAATCGCTGGAGAAACGTCTCGTATTAGTAATAATGTGGCTGCAGAGTATCAGGAGGCCTCCGCGCGCGAGCAGCGGTTACGTCAAGCTGTTGATCAACTGAAGCAGCAGCTTAACGTACAGCAACGCCGAGGTATTCAAGCAAACATATATCAGCGGGATGTCGATACTAACCGCGAACTATACAACTCACTACTGCAGCGAAATAAGGAAATAGGCGTAGCTGGCGTGGGTACTAATAATGTTATGATCGTCGATCCGGCAAAGATTCCACAAGCTCCGTCGAGTCCTAATCTTATTTTGAATATGCTAGTGGCATTAATGCTCGGTGGCATCATTGCTGGTGCAACGGCATTCGCACTCGAACAGATCGATGAGACGATCAAGAATCCGGGCGATATCGCACGAATTATAAACGAGCCGATGTTGGGTGCAATTCCTAACAATGACAAGGATTCGCTACTAACCTTACTGGACGACCCAAAGTCTTCGACTGCAGAGGCATACTTTTCTACTTTAACCAGCCTACGCTTCGCCACGAACCATGGCATTCCTCGGTCCCTCGTCGTCACGAGTACTCGCGCAGCCGAGGGAAAAAGTACGTCAGCTGCGGCGCTTGCTCGTAGCATAGGTCGCACAGGCAGATCTGTTGTGCTCATTGACGGAGATATGAGATCGCCATCGTTACACAGCTTCTTCAACACCGATCACGAGCGCGGGCTTAGCGACTTTTTGGCGGGGGAGCGAGACATCGAAACTCTACTTCGACCTACAGATTGGTCCAATGTACAGCTCATGACAAGTGGACCTCGACCACCCAATACAGCGGAACTGCTTAGCGACACGAACATGCGCGATCTCATCTCGACATTGATGACTCGGTTTGACCACATTGTCGTCGATGGCCCCCCACTGCTGGGCTTGGCTGATGCTCCTCTCATATCTGAGGTAGTGGAGGGCGTCGTGTTTGTCGTGTCTGCCTCTGGGCCTTCTACACGCTTAATACGAAATGCACTGGATCGCCTCCACGCGGCGAATGCTCACATCTTCGGGATTATTCTTACAAAGTTTCGTATCGAGACCAGCCAGTACAGCTATGGCTATGGCTATGAGTCTACGTACGGGAAAGACGAGAGATAGATTCTTTGATGCGTGTAATGCCTATCCAACGCTACGTAGTGGCGGCACTGTTTTGCGGCTTAGCCAGCATGCTGGTCATTCTCATCACGGTGTCGACAACGTTGCGATATCGGGCGCCTGACATCGCCATAAAGGTATGGCCATGGAACGGAGAGGCGCGTGGAGTGCTCGCAGGCCGGATGTTACTCAAAGGCGAGCTCTTGGGTGCTCAACAGTTAGCAAAGCAGGCTGTTCGTCAGGTCCCTGGCGATGCGATCTCATTACGTGCTTTGGGCATGCTACAACCTGCTCGCGAAACGACAGGCAAGGCACTCCGGATCATGCAACTCGCTACAAAAGCTAGCCGTCGTGATCTTCAAACAAACTTGTGGTTCATTGAATACTATGTTTCTCAAGGTGATATCACTAGCGCGATCCGTTATTATGACTATGGACTGAAAAGCTCCGCCGAAGCTGAAAGTCTGCTGTTTCCTGTATTAGTACCCGCAATGGAAAACCTAGATATTGCGGCAGCAGTTCGTGCAAAGCTGATAACGCGTCCTGTATGGACAACCTCGTTTCTACAGTATTCGTTTTCGTCGGGGGAAGCCGACGATCAAATGATTGGTATTGCGCTTTCTATGGCTCATGATCGCATTGGCCTACCAATTGATCTAAAGCGGCAATATGTACAACGCCTTGCGGAAAGAGGCAATCTTCAAGGTCTTAGTCGTTTTGTACGTGGCCTGGGTCAGCCTCTATTGGAGGGAACGTCGACATTGAGCAAAATTGGTGATTTCCCGCCAGCAGATTGGCGCCTATTGTCCGGACCGGATCTGTCAACTTTTTCTAATTCTAATGCTGGGTTTAGCTTTATTGCTAATCAGAACGGGACGCTGTCGGAGCGAATCTTGCATCTAAAGCCCGGGTTTTATTCGCTTCACCTCGGCCTACGCCTCGACAATGAAGAACGTGATACCCGTCTTCTCTGGTCGATAGCTTGCCTCCCTGATAACCGTATAATACCAATCTCTGCAGCAGTTAATCAGGCAACTTTCGTAGTGTCGAAAGACAACTGCTCCTACCAGAAGTTGTCACTTTCAATTAAGAATGAACGACTTGCGGACGGATTGGAAGTTTCAGGATCGGTCACTGATATGAACATCAAGCGTATACACGAAATACCTTGAGCCAACTACAATTGTGTTGGAAGAATAGGGTTGATCGCAGGCGGGCTCGTAATTCAGAATAGAACCAGGCGGGCCCATCGCCTTCTGCGGGCGCCATCTACACGGGCACTGCAATTAGCTTGGTCCTCTTTTGCAGATTCTAGACGGTCGCAGCAAGGAACCACGCGTCCTTTCACCCATTGGGACCTCGCAGCGGCAATCAGTCCAGCTTCAGGGTGCGCTTGAGAAGTGAAAACAGCATCTCGATTTTTAACGCCGGCGGCTTTACATAACATCTGCATCGTTGGTGGTATATTGCGGACTAGTTCTCGAGTGCCTTCGTGAATGAAGCGCGTGACCCTGCGGGCCGGCATGTCGGGCGTGCAGCGTTGCCGCAGGTCGAATCCGGCACAATCCTGCGGCGGGCAAGATATCAGATGAAGGCGCTTTTACCGACATCGCCGTGGGCCTGTGTGAAGTTGCGGTCGCCGGCACGCAGGCGGCTGCTGGCTGGGCAGACCTAGTTGTCGTCGCTCACGTCATAGCGGACCGACTTGCCAAATACTGTGATGTGAGGGGGGATATTGCGTTCGCAGGCGAACCACTCCAGCGCCTCGGCCAAACCATCACCGGTACCCGACGCTAGCCGTTCGAGACAAACGCCGAAGCGGTCTTCCACGCGCTCGATCATCCGTCTTCAGGCGGCCACCTCGGCCTGTCTAATCACGGTGCTCGCCTCCACTTCCATGATGACGGCATCGTTGAGGTCTATGAAGTAGTTGGTCCAGTAGGCGTTATAGGCTTAGCCGCCATGCACGCAGGTTCAGCGGGACGCCGGATCTGCCGGCACCTGATACTTTGGCACGACCGGCGTGGCCGCATCGAATGCGGTGCCATCGAGGGCGGCGAGATACTCGCGAACGGTATAAGTATATCGTCGGGCGTCCTGCAGGCGCTACCCGGGCTGCGGGTCTGATGATTGGTATCCGCTCCGATCAATCTAGCATAGACAGCTAAGCCTTCGTCACCAACCAGCCATTCGGCCATGCAGCGCTCGACCGTCGTTTTCAACAGCCGGCGCAGCAGGTCGCTGTCGCGGAAGCGGCCATGGCAGTTCTCCGAAAAGGTGGATGGTAGGGAACATCGCCCTGCAGCCCGAACGGGCATGACCAGCGATAAGCCAGGTTCAGATGCGCCTCGTCGCACAACCGACGCTTAGTGCTCCAAACTGAAACCGTAGAACAGCGCTTTCCGCGACCATCGTCGCCCGCCACCATCGGCTTGTCTCCGCTCACCACGTGACGAGTGGATCGGCTGACGACACTAATGCAAGGCTGACCTTTCCAACACGATCAGTGGAATATCGGACATTGGAGATTGGATTCACTGTACCCGCCAGAAAATCCGTGTTTTCTGATTGTAAGCATGACAGCACAGTTTTCCACAGGATGTGTCAGGAGAACACGTTCTCTGCGCGCCCCCCATGTGCTAAACTCATGAACACGAGAGATCGGAACTGTAACGACGCGTGCACCTATTCTCGCAAGTTCGGTGTCAAGATGATTGACTGTACGAAAGGTCCGGTAGAGTGTTACGATGGGACCTGCGAACCCGACGGGCAGTGTGTTAAAGGTAGCTATGTCGTCCGGTCCATAGAGCTGGAACACTACCCTGTTTCGCAATGATATCGGTACGTGAGCAGCTACTGTCTTCGCAGAAAGCTTGAAGTCACTTTTCAGGTCTAATACAACAACAAATGACGACAGTTTTAGTTCACTGATAATATCGTCTAGCGTGCAATTATTATTGAATAGAGCTGGAGGAGTTCGTACATTCTTCCCCTCGGCTCCGTGGAAGCAATGAAGCTTACCATCACTACCCAGTGCTAGATCTACCTCTACAAGTACAAATTCGCGAGCGATCGACTGGCGTAGGGCTTTCAGCGTGTTGCGATCTCGATTGCTCCGCCACGCCCCCAAGGCATGAGCGATTCGGACTGTACCGCTTTGATCTGGAGCAGCCCAGCCGAAATCCAAGTTCGGGCGCAGCTGCTTGGCTGTGGACCAATCTTCAGTTTGCCTTAGTTGCACATATTTATCCGTTAGCATGTAGCCCAGTAGTCGGGCATCTAGTCCTTTGATCAATGGACGTACATTTATTGTCATGTACATTAGCACTGCAAATATGATAACGACTTTGAGGGTAGTGTTTAGTGTTTTCACATCGCCTCGCGCAAATCTTCATTAATGACGAGTTCTAACTGATCGTCTGCAGTGCCATTGCAATCTTCTACCCGCCTAAGGCGAACGTGCCTTGCCGGACGCCTGGCTTTTCGCCATAACGGCCTTCCGTTCCGACCGCTGCCTGCGTACGTGGTATCCGATGCTCGAGAGTCATTTCTGTCGTGATTGGTTCGGTGCAAATACGCCATCGCTGGGGAGGGCAAGCTGAGACTTGATAGACGCGATGCTTTGTCGTCGCTTGCACTGCTGCCGCTCATTATTCTTCCCGGATGCTTTTCAAAGGATGGCACTATGGCCTCCACTCCCATTAATGTCTTAGATCTAATTCCACCGTCTTTGCATGCCGGAATAAGCAATTATTCGTCGGATGTCGACGTCTCGTCTTATTTTCAGCAAGCCACTATATTAGCAAATTCCGGTCAAACGTCAGGCGAGGCCCGCGGAGGAACCGTTTTTGTTCCTAACGGACTCTATTGCATTGGGTCGGTTGGTATCAGGGATACCTGCCTTATAGGTGAGAGTCGCACCGGTACAATTTTGCGCAGTATCTCGTCTGGAAATGCCGGACAGTTTATGCTCGATGCTATGCTTGATCGCGATGGACGCAGCAAGAATACACGAGGTCGAGGCTGGGCTGAGCGTATGACCATTGATGCCAATAACACTGGCCGGTCGTGCCTTCGTGTATATGGCGGAGGAATAAGTTGTCGAGACCTAACTCTTCAAAACGGGAATTACGGGCTTGCTGCTGGCTTACCTATGTGGTCGACATTTAGCAACATCCATTCCGAGCGCAACAATGTCGGATTCTATACGTTTCACGACGTTCCCGGCGATATTGGCACGTCAGCTACATTTACTAGTTGCTGGGCAGATACCTGCACGACTTATGGTTTTCATATTTCTCAGTTAGCTTACTCGTCGTTCATAAGCTGTGTTGCTCAAGACTGCGGTGGTATAAATTGGTACGTTCAGGGAGACTTAAACGGCGTTCCAGCCGTCTATTCCCTAATATTTCTTACTTGCGCATCTGAAGGCTCAGGTCAGCCATTCAATTTTCGAAAAGTCCGCGATTTAACAATGATAAATCCGCGAATTATTGGATCGCCATCCTCGGATTTTGTAATTCTCGACGATGCTCAGGGCTCGCTTCGCGATTTTTCGACAGTCGCTTCTCCTCAGCCAGGCCGATACCATTTGAGAGTTATAAGCCATACAAGTGATATCGGATCTATTCTCATCGACAATTCTACTGTGACATACCCATTAGATCAGGACTCCTTCTTTACTGTTAGTGGAGGCGTGGTGAATGGTACAAGACGTAGTATAAATTATGAGTACCGTTGGAATGCTATTTCGGCTGCTGAGCAGGTGAGTAGTAGAATAGAGAATGTCGATGGATATTCGGGTCTAACATTGCGCGACGGATTAGGTAATCGTATCGCTGCATTCCGGCGTGTCGGTACGCCCGTTTTTAAAACGAATGGACCTTTAAACTCACCAGAGGCTAGCCTTGGAATTGGCGACGTATCTTTTCATGTCGAGGGTCAGCGCTTACGCTTTGTGGTAAAAGACAACACGGGACAAGTTCGCTTTGGCGAATTACCAATTGCATAAGTTGCTAACTGACGTCCTCCCTATTTTTCCTCTGATGAAGGTTAATTTTCCGGCCTTTGTGACGATCCACGAGGAGGGGCTGGAGATAAAGGAGACGTGGCACACCGACGGGCAGATCGCGCGTATGTTGAAACAGGCTGAGACCGGCCCGGCGATGGCGGAGGCAATCCACCGAACAGGGGGGGTCTGAGCAGACTATTTGATCGCTGGAAGGTAAGCTGGAAGGCGGCCTTGGCGCCGGCAAGCTGCGACGCCTGAAGTCGTTTCGGGAGCGAAACGGCAAGTTTAGGCCGCTAGTTGCGAGCCTCAGCTTGGACAAGCATATCCGCCAGGACGTTCTGTCAAAAAATTCTGACGCCTTGACGACAGCGTGAGATCGTCGTGCATCTCCAAACGCCCCATGGTGGCAGCGGACGGCAGTTGCCTGGCACTCGGCGTGGATCGGCCATTGGCGCGGTACGTATCGCATTGGCTAGATCAGGCATTGCTGATGCCGCGCATCCGTTATCGGGCGGCGACGCAGACATGGTATGGCTACCTCAGAATTTATATTTTGCTGCGTAGGGAGGGGGGGGCGCGAACAATAAGCGGGTGTATCAGGTTCACCGGGAATATGGTCTGAGCCTTCGCCTCAAGCGGCCTAAGTGCAACATCAGCGATAGCAACCACGAAAGACAATCAGCTCGCCGAGAAACAGGATATTACGGATGGACTACGTCTCGGACGCATTGTTCGATGGTCACCAGCTGCTTGGGTTGACGGTGGTAGGCCCTTTTACGCGTGAGGAGTTGGCGATCGAGGTCGACCAAGGCATTCTGGGCGAGCAGGTGGTCAAAGCGATGATGCTAATCGCGCTGTCGCTCGTGACGCTGCAGAGCATCAGGTGAGCAACGGGCCAGAGTTTGGCTCGAACGCGCTCGATCACTGCGTACATCGGAACGAGATAATGACCTAGTCACTTTTTAAGTGTCTAAGATTACCCCGGCAGGCGGCCCGATCATCATCATCAAACGTCGATCACCACATTGCTGCTGTGGCGCCAGTGTCTCATGCCACTTTGCGAGCCGCTGCCACCGAACGGCGCTCGCGACGCTGACACCGCACCGTACCGCGGCCTGCCGACGCGACAAATCACTCGCGATCGCCGCCACGACCCAGTCATGAAGATCCACCAACAATGCCCGCCCCACTCCATGCCAGCCTCCGGCAGCGGCAGGAGGCCTAAGTCAAAGGAACTGCGGCGATGGGAATTCTACTATGATTCAGCTTGGTGGAAAACCGCTCTAACAGCCCTATGGGTGCCAGCTCATGAGTAAATAAGGAACCTTCCCAATAGGAAGGCCTAGCGCTTCTTCACGACCGGGTGGATTATGATCACCTGCCAAATAGACTACAACAGGCTGATGTGTTTTTATGGCAGTCTCATTAGCTTTTGAAATTGCGAGTCTTACAAGCGCTTCATTGACTTGCTTTCCACCCAACGGTTGCCCCGACGGAAGTCTTAGATATACTCGATTCACTAAGTCAGCCGAGATCGGCTCATGTGCACTTAGGGACATCATATAAACAAACTGCCGACCAGGTCTACGAAGCTGATTAATGGCTTTCTCTAACACTACATCGTCGCATATCCCGTCGAAGGCACCCCCGCAGCGACTTAGGTCGCCAAAGTCTGACGCAAACCAAGAATGCTCAAATCCGATTTGCGGATATATTATCTGTCGGTTGTAAAAGTACCCATCATAGCCGTGAAAAGCTGTGGTGTCATATCCTGCCCGCTTCGCCTCATACGGTAGACAATCGGCTAACGAAGCATCGACGCTGCTAAATGATAGGATGCGCCCGCATAAATCGCGCACCTCACCTGCCAAAGTTGGTCCGGCGTAATCGGTAAATCCTCCCACAACTTTAGCGGATGCGTAAGCTCGCCGGAGATTTGCTATTAGCGCCGCCATATCAGCTGGTGTCTCGCCCCAGGATTCAAGCAGAATAACTAACACTTTTACGGGATGGTTCGTCGCAGAAATCCACATTGCGAGTTGGGTGTGGCCTGGCGACTGAGCATCGTAATGGGGTGGTGCTACAGATACAGAGCCAATACGAACAGCGTCAGTCCACGCTACCTGAAGCGCACGCGGAGCGGGTTGTCGCAACCATGTCATATGTGGCTTAGTTACGCCCCAAGCCTTGGCACCTAGTAATGCACCGTAGATCACAACGACTGCAAGACTGCGGCGCCAGCGTGGCTGCCACGGTGATGGAAGCATGATGAACACAGCAAGAAGAAGCAAGCCGAGAGCAATTGCGCGGCCTTGGGGAAACGACGCAACGTGTAGCATGATCTTAATATAGAATAGATAGCTTTCCGGGAAAATATTCCACTCCAGAAGAATCATGCTAACGCATAATATACACCAGATTAGCCGAATAAGTCGCGCAGCGGGCTGCCATGCAAGGCCTTCAATGATAGCAAGTATTACAACATCTGCTACAATTTTAGGTTCTCGGTAGACAAGACTCCAGGTAACACTGGGGATAGTTAAGTATAAGAGCGCGAAGAATATTCCCATGACTGGTGCACTACGGACCCAGACGGCATACTTGACATTAACCCGGAACACGATGTTCGCGATCGCGCCGAACGCTCGTTGGATGATCTTTCCGGTCAATTACATCGATATCAGCTGCATCATGATTGGCGACTGCTCGGGACATCCATCCAATAAGAAGAGCAAAGATCATTGCCGCCAAAGGTGTGCGGAGCGGATAATCAACAAGACTAGAGATCATAAGAAGCGCAGTGACGATGGTTGCCATGCGCGCTGTATCGCCCACCCGTGGTCGGGCCCAGATCGTAAAAGTCGTTTTCAGCCACCAGAATACAAATGCCAATAGGATACATGCAGCGGGCACGCCGCCATCACTGACAAACTCAAGCGGGTCCGAATGGGCATGATTCAGATAAGTACGGAACAGCTGCGAATAGGGCTCGATGGCACGGAAGGCCGGGTCGAATGTCCCAAAGCCAGTCCCGATCGGTAGGTTCTCGCGGATAAGGCGCACGATTGGCTCGACGACAAGGACACGTTGCTCTTCACCGACATCGGTTTCCGTTAACCGTTTCATGGCTAGCGAGCGGTCGCTCAACAAGGTTGCAACAAGCCCCAATGCGACGATTGCTACTAGCCCTCCCCCTACCGCTAACCACTTCCGCGACAATTGCAGCTTACGCATGAAGGGCCAGACCAATGCCATGGTGGCAATTAGAGACACTGCTGCAACTACCAGTCCACCGCGCGAGCCGGTAATAAATATCAGCGGTAATAAGAATATCGCAATGGCCATACAGGACAACGCCACAGCCAAACCGCGCCCCCGCACCCGTGCCGCCCGCACTCCTAACACGGCCAGCATGGGAAACATGGTTGCCAACAGCACAGCCTGATGGTTGCGATTTGCAAACAAACCAACCGCGCCGCCCTTCTGACGAACGTTGTAAAGGTACCAAGAGGAGTCGGGTGAGCCAGATATTTGAACAAGCGCAAGTACGGCTGATACAACGCCTACGGCAACAATTATTCGGATTTGGGTCATCCAAGTTTCCTTGGGGAGCCAAGCCGTCATAACAAGCGCCGCGGCCGGGATAAGCAGCGCTAATAGACTATTTAGTGTGCGCATCGGAACGATAGAGATTGCCATCCACGGCTGTGGCATTCCGACGGTATTTGCAGCGCTAGCGAGCCGCTCCCGTCCAGGTAAAGTTGTCCAGATCGATGGAGGTAACGGCACTAATTGCAGAACCATCCAGATTGCCAGCAACGCCAGTAGTGCCAGCGGTATTCTTACGCCTTGCAGCCGCGCAGTAGAAAGTTTCACAATCGCTGCCGCGAGGCAAATTACCGCCATAAGCCGGACGACCATGACAATTATGACATCACCCCGGTTCAGACCACCGGATATAGCCGCGGTTATTATCAGTAGCATCAGCAGAGCAAGCGGCAGCCGGACGGCTCTAGCAGACGGATCATTGGATATCATAACGGCACATCAAAACCCGCATTACGCCTTAGGAGATCACGTGATAGCGCATCTATCACCCACGTCCCCGCTCTTCGCTTTACCATGGCTCCATTATGCCGCAAGCGACCGCGTATGAGCGATTTTGACCCTGTCCGACGTGCGACACTTGCTGGCGCAAGCAGTGCCTTCCTGAGTCGTTCGAGTGTTGCCCTGCCGCCTACGGGGCCCTCCTCCATCACGGCAACGGTATCGGTTCTCGACTATATTCCGTCAGCCCTACATGGCAGTATCCGCCAAGGCAGATGCCGGAACGATTTAACTCGTTTTTTTCAAGCCGCAGTAATTGCTGCTAATGCTGGTAGGGTTCTTGGCGAGGGTCCAGGCGGTGTCGTCTTTGTTCCTGCAGGCACCTATCCCGTGTCCAGTATTGGCATTCGCGACACGATAATCCGCGGTGAGCATCGGAGTTCTAGTTGTATCGTTGCCAGCACGACTCCCCGAGGCGACGCTTTTCTACTCGATGCTATGCTTGATCGTGATGGCCAAACTAAAAATGCATCTGGAAATGGCTACGCCGAAAGCCTATCCATTGACGCTGGAGGCTTGGGCTACTCAGGGCTAAGAACTTATGGTGGAGGTTGCTCTCCTCGTGACCTTACGATTACTGGTGCGAAGGTTGGCATATCTGCAGGGCTTCCAATGTGGTCGACTTTTAGCAATATTTACTGCATAGATTGCGAAATCGGCTTTTATACTTTCGCCGTGCAGGCGGGCGATAGTGGCACATCGGCTACATTCATTAATTGCTGGGCAAATCGATCAAAGCGTCATGGCTTTTATATTACACAGTTAATGTATTCATCTCTTTTAAACTGTGCGGCACAGGACAGCGGCGAGAACGGGTTTTACGTGGAAGGCGATGCCAACGGTTCATCTGCTGCTTACTCTTTGCAGTTCATAGGCTGCGGCAATGAGGGCCGCGGCCGTCCGTTCTATTTTCGCAAATGCCGCGATTTGACTTTAATCGGCGCACGGATCGTGTCGCCGGCTGTAAATACTGATTTTATAACGCTTGATGATAGTTCCGGATCAATTCGTGACGTGTCAACAGTTGGCCCGCCCCGCCCACCGGCACTGTCTGTCCGGCTGGTCAATCACGGTGCGCCTCCCGGTGGGGTCCTTATTGACGGTAGCATTTTAATAATCGATCCACGTTCACAAGCCGCATTTACTGTGATCGGTGGAGGAATAAATGATCAGACCGGTCTTCAGGCTCCCGGCCTCACGCTAGCATCTTCGATCGGCATGACAGACGCGCGGGTTGAAATGACGGAAGACATCCCCGCAATGACGCTGCGTGCAGGGAAGACCAGGCTAGCTGCCTTTCCGCTACGAGGCGGAGCCATTCTCTCAGCTCCGCCAGCGACTGATCTCGCCAAGATGATCGAGCGAGACGATGTAGCCATTACACTGACCTCGGATCGTCGCGGATTAAGGTTTCTTTTCAAGGACGGTGACGGTCGTACCAGAGCAATTGAGGTTATCGGGCAGCTTATCGATTAAGCCCGTCTCGCGTGCAGCCACGCCACGAGCCCGCAAAATAGCCCAAGCCGCAAGTGGAACAGGTAGAACAAAGCCTGCATACATCAGCAGCGTCACGGCCGGCATGAAGTGATCCTTGCCGATCCACAGCGCTGCCAGTGGCAGAATTGTTGCAATAAGATTTAACGTAAAACCTCTGCCGCGATTCAAGTTTGCCAAAGCAACCGTCGTGCCCAACCACATTGAGCCCCTAAACCCTTCCGCCACCAAAATTGCAGCAGCAGAAGTTATCGTCCCCTGAGGAAGAGCCGCGCCAATTACCGCACCAGTGAAACTTACTACCCAGAGCAGAAGAGCTGCGCGTTCTAGTGAAAAGGTAGCGCGCATGACAGCCGCCGTCCAAACCGCCGCACCAACACCGTTCACAATCAAACCAAAAGACTCAATATGAGTGCGGTCTATCACACCGCCCCCATCGAAAACATCACGAAGTGCGATCAAAACAACCGGAGCGATGCAGATAGACGGCAACTGAACAATAAATGAGTCAAAATGAGCATGCCCCTCATCCCGATTTAGAGGCCTTCTAAAAAGTCTAGCAATATATGCGCAGCTAAGAACGCTACCAGTTACGGTGAGAAAGGGATGCGCCATCAGAATTAGCAACACCGGTGGTGCGAGAAGGTCCCACGCAGAATTGCGGATTTGGCCAAGCTCGCTACGGATATTGATTATAGCAAAGGCCATTAAGTAGAAACTGGCAATTATTGACAATAGTGATCTTGTTAACACAAACTCCGACGAAAACATTGATAGCAGGATTAAGGAGAAAAGCGGAAGCAGGTATAGAGATAAATGTCTTGGTCTATACTTTGATGAATAACTTGCCCCACGCAACTCAACCATCATGTAGATTGAGAATATTGCAATATACCCACTGCGCGCCAGTGATATTATCTGAGATGGAATATAAAGATGGGGTGCTAGCTGTACCAATCCGAGCCATAATACGCCGGAAACTAACAACCAAAAGAGCGATCTCATCGCCGCTCTCCCACTATTTTGCGGGTAAGCCCGTAGATTTGGCTACCCAACCACGTTCGAGGTCGAAGTGAGATTAGATGGGTCGGAACTGCGTCAAATAGATGATGCTCGACAAAAATGCGTGGCAACCGGCTTGCGGCACTCGCTTCATTCCAACGACCATCTTGCTTCTGCATCCAATGACTTAGCTGTGCGGCAGCAGCCGGAGAGAACAAAGGTTCGCTATTTGCCTGCCGTTCAGCAAATGTATGTATTGCCGCGGCAATAGATTGTTGAAGAGTCGAAACCAACGCGGTTGGCATGACAATGATTCTGCTGTTGACCTTGCGCGATGTGCGGGTGAAGTTGTCCAGCCAACCTGCAATACGCCCCCTGCGGGCGTCCGCTACCATGGCAGACAAGATGTACCGGCCTGGCCATTTGATTGTCCAATTGCGACTGTAGCTATCATTCAGCAGAATTGTCAGGCCGCCGTCGTCAGGTCGCGCATGGTTCAGTCCAGCGATCCAACCTGAGAACTCCCAGAAATCATTTGCACCTGCTACGAACTCAATCCGATCAGGAGCTGAAACGCTTTGTAGGTGCTCTCCATTGTCTATCACGACGACGGTATCGATCTTCAGTTTGCTGGAACGCTCAAAGTCCCTGACAAGGACACGAATCTCATCTGGCGAGCGGATGTAATAGGCGACTAGAACTAGCTGAGTGGTCGCGTATTTAGCAATTTCCATGACAGCCCTTACACGTGCGGCTTGCGGGCAACGAAGACTATCTCCTCCCCCCGATCACTTGTTCCCGCCTGCGCGCGGAAGGCTTTATCGGCGCGGCGCAGGCGCGCCAGACGGCCCAGCGGGATCGAAGTAGCACCAGCAGCTTGCCCGCTCACCTCGTCAACCCAAGCCGCGCTACGCGCTGACGATCGATTGCAAGTTACTTCGAAACCAGTATCACGCGCCAGCATGTCGAGCGCGGCAAGCGTAAAAATAGTCAAGTGGCGCGGAGCTTCAAATCCGCGCCAGAATCCTCCCCAACGCTCTCTTCCTATGCTGTTGATATTTGGCGTGACAATTGACAACTCGCCGCCTGGCTTCAAGATCCGATGCGCCTCGACAAACGCTTTTCGCGGGTCGCGCACATGTTCGATGACATGATGCATTAATACGGCATCGGCGCTATTGTCCCCCATCGGTACAGCCTCGGCGCTACCGACGTTAACGTCAATTGATGCGGCGCGTGCGGCTTTCACCGCTTGGGGATCAGGCTCAACGCCTGCCACCTGTGTCCATCCAGAATGTCGCAGCCGCTTAAGGCGCGCCCCGTCACCGGCGCCGATATCAACGATCAGCCCATCGCGCGGCTTCAGACCACCTAGCTCCCAAGCAATTTGTTCGGCCAGCCAACCTATCACCGGGAAGTGCCGCATCTTACCATATGCCCGCGCACCCAACGTTGAAAGATGCGCTTCGATCCGGCCTGGCAGCGAGGTGCCTCCGCTGTCTTCATGGGTATAATAGGTCGAATAGGCAGTGGCCAGTTCGGCATCAGTTGGCGCGGGCAGAGGAAAGGCGACGCCGCACACAGCACTGGTACAACGTTGATATGCCCATTCTCCCGGGGACCCGAAAAAGTGATCCACAAGTACAGCCAGGTTTTTAGATGGCGCCCCGCACAAGGGACAGGCAGACGTCATGACAGCAGCGACCTCAGTTTCATGGCTACGGCGCGATAGCGCGGTTCGGTAAGAATGGCAGCATATGGGCCGACTATCGACAGTCCAAGTGCCTTAAGTGGTGCACCTTGAACGTAAGCAGCGCGTAACAGCTGTCGCGCCCGTATGCGATCTCCACCGTGAAAGCTCTTCAGTGCCTCAAGGATCAGGTAGTAAGTTGCGCGTTTTCGGATATGCTTCGCATAGCGTGGAAAGCGCGCTGTGAGGAGTCCTAGAGCCATAAGATTTTCCTCAAGCACCATGGCGCGAACCGTTTCGTCGCGGCCGATGCTCCCTAAATGCTTGCGATAGCGCACATACACCCCAGCGACACGGATATAGGGACCGCCTGTGGCGATCATTTCAAAATCAAATATGTAATCGTTGTGAAACCGGAACCGAGCGTCAAACGCGGCCGGCATTCGGTCTCGCCGTAGTAATAACGTCGAGGGCAGCATCTGTACCCTTGGATCAAGCATTTTACGAGCGTCAACCTTATCGACAGAGAAGGCTCGGCCGCCATAGAGTTGCGAAAACAAACCAAGTGTTTCGTTTTGAGGCCAAGAGAACACCTCCGCATCGTGATAGCAACCTGATGCAGTCTGATCCTCTTCGAGGGCTTTTACTTGCTGGATGATCTTACCCGGAAGCATAACATCATCGCCGCCAAGCCACGCCAGGTAAGTACCGCGAGCGGCTCCTAATCCAGCGTTAAAGTTGGCAGCAATCCCGCGATTGACCGTGCCCCCTACCAGCCGGACTAGGCTTGGATAGTTCTTGATCCATCGGTCAATTATCTCACGCGTTCCGTCGGTCGATCCGTCATCGGCGACGATGATCTCAATGTTGGGATAGTCCTCACTTTGCTTAACACAGCCATTGAGGGCCAAGTCGATAAACTCGGCCTGGTTGTACGACACTACAACGATGCTAACTAACGAGCCTACCATTTTAGTCTTTCCCGCCTGTCAGCCGTACTAGCGATGGCACCATCATCCGTAGAACAAAGAATGTGGCATAACTTCTTACGAGCCGATCCCAACGCTTGCTGGATGGTTCAATAAGTAGACGCCAGACTCCTTCCATCCCGATCGCCTGAACCCATTCCGGGGACCGAGGAAGGGTGTCTGCAAGAATCTCAAACGAGCCGCCAATGCAGTAAATTGGCGCATCAATTCGATGCCAGAGCGCTTGCGCTAGTAATTCCTGCTTTGGCACCCCAAGCGCGATCGCTATAAGACCCCATGGTCCTGGATGACATGCAAGAATTGCATCCGCTTGTGTTACTGCATCAGCCAATGAGCTGATTTGGATGATTCTTTCATCAACTACCGTTTTTAAGTCTGGGTACTTATCTGTTACCTTACGAACGGTTTCGGCACTAGATCCAATAACAAGCAGTCGACTATTTTTTGTTCGCGTCAGCCATTGGCTAAGCAGTACATTTCCTTGTACCAGCTCCATACTGGCCGCCAGGGCTCGCT
>Ga0308158_10002325_pt1 | contig 18214 bp, 22 predicted proteins | sample PhyBR2_FD_201038 | JGI IMG/M metagenome (GOLD analysis project Ga0308158, IMG submission 201038) | Phyllosphere microbial communities from UC Gill Tract Community Farm, Albany, California, United States - DLSLB.R2 | ecosystem: Host-associated > Plants > Phyllosphere > Unclassified | place: USA...
TGCGCCTCGCCGCCGACATGGACAATCTGCGTCGCCGCACCGAGCGCGAAGTCAAGGACGCCAAGTCCTACTCCGCGGCCGGCTTTGCCCGCGACATGCTGGCTGTCTCCGACAACCTGCGCCGCGCGCTCGACGCCATCCCGGAAGAGGCCCGCGCCGGCGCCGATGCCGGCCTGACGACGCTGATCGAAGGTGTCGAAATGACCGAGCGCTCGATGCTGTCGACGCTGGAGCGCCACGGCGTGCGCAAGCTGGAGCCGGTCGGCCAGAAGTTCGACCCGAACTTCCACCAGGCGATGTTCGAAGTGCCGAACCCCGACGTGCCCAACAACACCGTCGTCCAGGTCGTCCAGGCCGGCTATTCCATCGGCGAACGCGTCCTGCGCCCCGCCATGGTCGGCGTCGCCAAGGGCGGCCCGAAGATCGTCGAAGCCGAAACCAACTCGGTCTTCGACCAGAAAGACGCCTGATCCGATCAGGCCCGCCTAAGCGGGCCTGATCTCATTCAGACAGTCAGATGCGGGCGAAGCGTTCGATCAGGAGATCGAAGAAGCCGTCCGCGTCGACGTCGCGCATCACGGTCGCGTTGCGCTTGCGGTCGGTCACGTGCCACCAGTCGACCACGGTCATGCCGACGGTCAGTTCCGACTTCACTTCGATCTCCACATTGCAGACCCGTCCCTTGAAAAGCTCCGGCTTCAGCAGATAGGCAACGACCGTCGGGTCGTGCAGCGGGCCGCCGTCCGAGCCGTATTTCTCGATATCGAAGCGCTCGAAGAATTCCAGCATCTCCACCATCGCGATCGCCGGCCGCGTGCCGATCTCGGCCATGCGTTTGACGCGGGATTTCAGTGTCAGCAGCTTGTGCGTCACGTCGAGCGGCATCATCACGATCGGCACGCCGGAGCGGAACACGATGTCGGCTGCTTCGGGATCGACGTAGATGTTGAATTCGGCCGCGGGCGTGATGTTGCCGCCTTCGGAATAGCCGCCGCCCATCATGACGAGTTCGCGCACGCGGCCGATGATATCTGGTGCCTTCTGGAAGGCGAGGCCGATATTGGTCAGCGGTCCGAGCGTGCAGAGCGTCACCGTGCCCTCAGGCTCGCTGCGCAGCGTCTCGATGATGAAGTCGACGGCGTGGCCTGCCTGCAAAGGCATGGTCGGTTCGTCGAGCTCGGGGCCGTCGAGGCCGGTCTTGCCGTGCACATGCTCGGCGGTGACGAGCGGCCGGGCGATCGGCTTGTCGGCGCCGGCGAAAACCTTGGTGTCGGTCTTGCCGCAGAGCTCGCAGACGATGCGCGCATTGCGGCTGGTGTAGGAGAGCGGCACGTTGCCGGCGACGGTGGTGATGCCGAGCAGTTCCAGTTCCTCGGGGCTGCCGAAGGCCAGCATGATCGCGGCCGCATCGTCCTGACCTGGGTCGGTGTCGATAATGATCTTTCTCGGGTTTGCCATTCCGTTCGTCCCATCCTCCCGGTGCCTGTATCGATGCACATATCGATGCATGCACCATCTGTTTATCTTCCTGGCGCAAATCGGCACAGCCGGCGCGGGGCAGGATTTGATGCGAGGCGCAGCAAGCTTTGTCAAGGCGGTGCAATCGCGTGCTGGAGGACCGCACGTCTTGCGTCCCACGTCTTGCGCCCTGTCTTGCGAATGACAGCATTCGTTCCCATATTAGCAATATCCGGATGCTGTCTTCAGGTCCGGAAGGGTCGCTTGCATCAAGGACTTGGAACGCTGATGAGCCGTATGACGCCTTTCGCCAGCCCGCTGTTGCTGGGTTTCGACGCCATGGAAAAGACGCTGGAGCGGATTTCCAAGGCGAGTGACGGATATCCCCCCTATAATATCGAGCGCCTCGCCGCCGACCGCATCACTGATGATCCGGAGCGCCTGCGCATCACGCTGGCTGTCGCCGGCTTCAGCGAGGAGGAACTCGACATCTCCGTCGAGGAAAACCAGCTGGTCATCCGTGGCCGCCAGGTCGAGCAGGGCGAGCGGGAATATCTCTATCGCGGCATCGCCGCCAGGCAATTCCAGCGCACTTTCGTGCTGGCTGACGGCATGCAGGTTCTCGGCGCGGGCCTCAAGAACGGCCTGCTGTCGGTGGATCTCATTCGCCCGGAGCCGTCGCGTATGGTGAAGAAAATTAACATTTCGGTCCCACAGTAGGACAACGGCGCAAATCGCACCGTTGGTCCCTTCTCTCTGGAGGTACAGGAATGTTGATGAAAGAAGCCAATTCGCACCTGACCAAGACCGAGCTTGCCGGCATCGGCAACGGCGAGGTCGCCTATATCAGGAAAATCCGCTCCGAGGATGTTCCCCGGTGTTTTCCGGAAGCTCCCGATATCGATCCCAACGTCGATCTCTGGGCGCTCTTCGGCGCAGACGGAACCCCGATCCTCCTCACGGACAACCGCTCCAGCACCTTCTTCAAGGCCGCTGAAGACGAGCTGAAGACGGTCAGCCTGCATTAAAGGCGGGTCAGCATGAAAACAGACGGCGTTCCCCGGAGCGCCGTTGTTTTGTTTCTGAGGGGCGACTCATGCTACGCCCCATCTCATGCGAATAGCGTCCTTCCAGCGTTTCCCCATTTTCGATGACGCTGAGAAGGCGGCGGACGTGATCCTGCGCGACCTGACATGGGCCGATAGCCACGGTGCCGATCTCGCCATCTTTCCCGAATGCTACCTCCAGGGCCACAGCTACGACAGGTCGATCAACGAGCGGCGCGCGCTTTGCGTCGATGATCCGGCGCTGCAAAAGCTGCTCAAGCCGCTCCGTTCCGTCAGGACAGCGGCGATCGTCGGCTTCATCGAGCGTCGCGGTGATCTGGTCTACAACAGCGCCATGCTGATCGAGAGCGGCGCCGTGGCGGGCGTGTACACCAAGGCGAACCCGCTCGAAGATGGCTGCACCCCGGGCGATGCATTTCCCGTCTGGCAAAGAGCCGGCCGCGGCTTCGGCATCAATATCTGCAGCGACTTCCGCGATCCGGCATTCTCCGATGCCATCGTGGCAAACGGCGCCTCCGTCGTCTGCGCTCCGCTCAACATGCTGATCCGGGCGCACAAGGTGGACCAGTGGCGCGAGCCCGCGATCGAGAGCCTTCGCGCCTGCGCGGTCCGCACGGGCAGCTGGGTCATCTCCTCCGATGTCGTCGGCGACAGGGGAGAGGGCTGGATGAGCTGCGGCTGCACGCTCGCCGTCGGGCCTGATGGCGTGATCGCGAGCAAGGTGCCTGAATGGGAAGAAGGCGCTATCCTGCTGGATATTGATTGACGCTGCCGGCCTAAGCCGATGCTCAGTCCCGATGCTCAGTTTTGGCCAAACAGCATGGACATTGGATAAGGCAGCGCCAGCGGCGGCATGTCGTCTCGTGTGAAGTACCGGATGGATTTCGTCTCGCTGTCCGTCCAGGCGCCGCTGCCGCCGCCGATCTGGCACTTGAACAGCGTCACGACATACTCGACCTGATCGCCATTCGGATAAACATATCTGAACTCGCGTCCGCCGAAGACGCCGAGAATGCCGGTCGAGGTCACAGCAAGCCCGGTCTCTTCCATGACCTCACGGATAATGGCTTCCCGCGGCGTCTCGCCCGGCTCGATCGCGCCGGCGGGCAGGCTCCATGCTTCTCCGGATGATTTTTCCTGCAGCAGCAGGCGACCCGCCTCGTCATGGATGACGGCGGCGACGGCGGGAAGCAGGATGAGGCGATTGCCGATCAGTTTACGAAGGTCGGTCAGGTAGGATGCCATTCGCCGACCTCGCTTGATCGTTTAGACGCGCTTGAACGTCAGATAGGCCGATGAGCGTCCTTCGCGCCGGGCCTTGGCCTCGTAGCGCGTGCTCGGCCAGCCCTCGTAGGGCGTCAGCCAGTCGGCCGCGTTGCTGGCCTGCCAGTCGAAACCGCCGTGGTCGCGGCACTTGAGCAGCGTCCAGTTCACGTAGGTGTCGATGTCGGAGGCGAAGCAGAACAAGCCGCCGGGCTTCAGCACGCGGTGAAAGCGATCGAGATTGGTCTTGGAGACGAAGCGGCGCTTCCAGTGCTTCCGCTTCGGCCAGGGATCCGGGTAGAGCAGGTCGATCTGGTCGATCGATCCATCCGGCAGCCAGTCGAGCAGCTGCGTCGCATCGTCATTGTAGACGCGGACATTGCGGGCGCCGGCATTGTCGACGCTGGCAAGCAGCTTCTGCATCGAATTGATGAAAGGCTCGACGCCGATGAACCCGGTGGAAGGGGTCTCGATCGCGCGGTGGATCAGATGCTCGCCGCCGCCGAAGCCGATCTCAAGACGCAGCCGGTTGGTCTCGACGGGAAAGAGCGTGCTCGGCGGCTCCGGGGGAGCCGCCGAGAGGTCGATGATGAACGCCGGCAAGAGGGTGCTGAGCTTCTCCGCCTGTTGTCCGCGAAGTGCCTTACCCTTGCGGCGACCGAAGAAAGCCTCGGTCGCGCGTCCGCGACGTTCCATGTCAGTCATCGTCTTAAGCCTTGATCGCTTCCTTGAGCGGCTTCACCAGATCGGTCTTCTCCCAGGAGAACGAGCCGTCACGGCCAGCCTTGCGGCCGAAGTGGCCGTATGCCGAGGTCTTGGCGTAGATCGGCTTGTTGAGGTCGAGGTGACGACGAATGCCGGTCGGAGACAGGTCCATGGTCTTGCGGATTGCCGCTTCGACCTGGTCTTCCGTCACCTTGTTGCCGGTGCCGTGCAGGTCGACATAGATCGACAGCGGCTGGGCAACGCCGATGGCGTAGGAAATCTGGATCGTGCACTTTTCGGCAAGGCCGGCTGCCACGACGTTCTTGGCGAGATAACGGGCGGCATAGGCTGCCGAACGGTCGACCTTGGTCGTGTCCTTGCCGGAGAATGCGCCGCCGCCGTGCGGAGCCGCACCGCCGTAGGTGTCGACGATGATCTTGCGGCCGGTCAGGCCGGCGTCGCCGTCAGGGCCGCCGATGACGAACTTGCCGGTCGGGTTGATGTACCAGGCGCAATCCTTGGCGATCGGCAGGTCGCCGAGAGCTTCGCGGATATAGGGCTCCACGACGGCGCGAACCTTCTTCGAATCCCAGCTGTCGTCGAGGTGCTGCGTGGAGAGAACGATCGAGGTGACCTCGGCCGGGTGGCCGTTGACATAGCGAACGGTGACCTGGCTCTTGGCGTCCGGGCCGAGCTTGGCGGCGTCGCCATTGCCGGCCTTGCGGGCGGCGGCGAGCAGCTGCAGGATCTTGTGCGAATAGTAGATCGGCGCCGGCATGAGATCCGGCGTTTCCTTGCAGGCGTAGCCGAACATGATGCCCTGGTCGCCGGCACCTTCGTCGCCCTGCTGGTCGGCGGCGTTGTCGACGCCCTGCGCGATGTCAGCCGACTGCGAGTGCAGGAGAACGTCGATCTTGGCCGTCTTCCAGTGGAAGCCGTCCTGCTCGTAGCCGATGTCCTTGATGGCGCGGCGTGCGGCGGTCTTGAACTTCGACGGGTTGATGACGTCGGCGCCGTTCTTGTCCTTCTTCATCAGGCTCGGCGGCAGACGAACTTCACCGGCGATGACCACGCGGTTGGTGGTTGCCAGCGTTTCGCATGCGATGCGCACGCCCCATGGGTTGATGCCGGTCTTGGCGGCTTCGCGGTACACCAGATCCACGATCTCGTCGGAGATACGGTCGCAGACCTTGTCCGGGTGACCTTCGGCTACGGATTCGCTGGTGAAGAGGTAATTGGCACGCATTCCGGGATTCCCCTCAAAGAATAAAAAGCTGCGTAGTGGTACTCAGTTCAGGGCCGAAAAACAAGCGCAGAAGGACATAAATATATCTTTATATCTGCGACGAAGTGACAAATTTTGCCCAAAAAACGCAAAAAAGCGGCCTTTACGACCGCTTTCTCGACTGTGACTTCTGAGGGATGCTTATTCGGAGTCGGCTTCGGCGGCGAGCGCCTTGACCAGTTCGACGACCTTGCGGCGCACCTTGGGATCGGTGATCTTCACGAAGGCGCGGTTCAGCTGCAAGCCTTCCGAGGAGGACAGGAAGTCGACCACGTAGTTGGAGCTGGAGGCTTCCGCCATGCCACCCGCCATGCCAGCGTTCTCGCCGGGTGCATCCTCGAAGAAGAAGGAGACCGGAACGTTCAGAATGCTGGAGATATTCTGCAGCCGGCTCGCGCCGACGCGGTTGGTGCCTTTTTCGTATTTCTGGATCTGCTGGAATGTAATGCCGAGGCTTTCCCCAAGCTTTTCCTGGCTCATTCCAAGCATCGTTCGGCGAAGACGGATGCGACTGCCAACATGGATGTCGATCGGGTTCGGCTTCTTCTTGTTCTCAATCATGGTGCTGCCCTAACAATAATTCTGCCCTTGTTTAAACCGGCACGCCCAAACCCATCCCCAAAACGCCACGTTGCAAAGTGCGATCTATTCACCTTGAACCATACGTTAAGAATGCCGATCCTAACTACTATGCAATTTTAGGGGTTTTCGGTCAATTACGCTTGAAAACAAAACCAAAACGCGAAGCCAGTGCAATTGCAAGCAGAAGTGTTTCGATCAACCAGAAGTACGTTTCGCGTGACAGCGGCAGATGGGTCGGAGAGGCGAAACTATCAAGGGTTGCGTCAATAAAGCCGGTCTCATTGAGCGAAAGACCTGCAATAATTTCACCACGGGGGCTGACAAGGGCGGAAATCCCGCTATTGCCGTCGCGAATCAGCGGCAGACCCGTTTCCACGGCCCGAACGCGGGCCTGCTGGAAGTGCTGGTAGGGGCCGGGCGTGGCGCCGAACCAGGCATCGTTGGTGATGTTCAAAATGGCCGATGCGGACCCGATATCGCCGGTCATTTCGCCGGGGAAAATGATCTCGTAGCAGACCAGCGGATAGAGCTTCAGACCGCTTGGCAGCGTCAGCAGCTGGCGCGTGGCGGCGGCCGAGAAGCCGCCGGGCATCTCGACGATGTTCTGGATGCCGAACTCGCTGAGAAGGCTCTCGAACGGCATGTATTCGCCGAACGGCACGAGGTGCACCTTGTCGGAGGCGGCGATGATCTGGCCGCGACCGTCGATCACGTAGATCGAATTATAGTAGCGCGGCGGATTGCCGGGACCCATGTCCTCGGCGCGCACGGCGCCGGCCAGCAGCACCTGGTTGTCATCAAGCGTGTCGGCGATCCTCGTCAGCGCATCCTGGTTATCGGTCAGGATGAAGGGGATCGCCGTCTCCGGCCAGACGATGATATCAGGCTTGCGTCCGCCGTCTTTCGGCGCCTCCGCCGAAAGCTTCAGATGCTTCTCGAAGATCGCGGCGCGGTCGGCGTCGCTGTCCATCTTGGCGCTCTGGTCGATCATCGGCTGCACGAGGCGGATGACGGGGCTGTTGTCGGCGGCGGCGGCGGCAACAGGCTTCGGTGCGCCGTAAAGCACATAGGCGCCATATCCGACATGCGCGGCAAGCAGCAGCAGCGCCAGCGAAATGCCGGTTTTGGCGCCCTGCTTGGTGCCTATGAGGGCAGGAGCGGCGAAGACGAAGACCGACAGCGCGGTGATGCCCATGATCCCTATGATATGGGCCGACTGCATCATCACGGGCACCGGCGTCATGCCATAGCCGATGGCGTTCCACGGAAAGCCGGTGAAGAGCACGCTGCGCGCCCATTCGAGCAGGCCGAAGCTTGCTGCCAGCGCCACGATCCGCCCGACCCCGTCGGACCAGAGGATGCGGGCGAGTGCTGTCGCCAGGCCGTAGAAGATCGCAAGCACCGCCGGAAGCCCGAAGATCGCCAGCGGCAGCGCCCATGCGAACTCCTCGGCATCGATCATCAGCGCATGCCCGAGCCACCAGAGACCGGCGACAAAGTAACCGAAGCCGAACAGCCAGCCGGTGACGAAGGATGGCCAGAGGCGCCCGATGATGCCGCTGTCCGGCGCGGCAGCCGCGCCATCGATCAGCCAGACCAGCAGCGTGAAGGACACGAACATCGCGGCGAAGAAGCCGATGGGGGGGAGGGCCAGAACGCCGAATGCGCCTGCAAGGATCGCCAGCAGCACTCTCTTGTAGCCCCAAACCAGGATGACCCTGTCGGCAATTCGCTCCATGCGCACCCCACCAATCCGCGAATCAACTGAGGTCGCAGTGTTTCAAAAAAGCCGCCCGTTGTCGTGGTTGGCAGTGATCAGTTTGCCGTCGGCGTCTCGCTCTGTCGCTCGTCGCCGTGGTCGAGACCGATTGCGCCGTCACCATCGCTTTTCGCGCGCCGGCGGATCGCCTGACGCTTGCGGGTAATCCGCACGCGCTTGATGCGGCGCGGATCGGCGTCGAGAATGTGAAACTCGAAGCCCGGCAACGCCTGAACGACTTCGCCGCGCACGGGAATGCGCCCAAGCTCGGAGAAGATCAGGCCGCCCAGCGTATCCACTTCGTCGACCTGCTCGGTGATGTCGAAATCCGGGCCGATCGCTTCGGCGATATCCTCGAGCTCGACGCGGGCGTCGGCCACAAACATATCCTCGGAAACCCGCTTGAACATGACTTCTTCGTCGTCATGCTCGTCGTCGATGTCGCCGACGACCATTTCCACGATGTCCTCATGCGAGGCCAGGCCGTCGGTGCCGCCATATTCGTCGATGACGAGTGCCATCTGCGTGCGGTTTACCTGCATGCGGCGCAGAAGGTCGGAGGCCAGCATCGAGGGCGGAACGAACAGGATCTTGCGGATGATGCCCGCTTCGGAAAGCGTCTTCTGCAGGTCCACGCGGGCAAGGTCGAAATTCGGCTTGGCCGAGCGCGGCGCCTTCTGCAGGTTCTCGGGCGCGACCTCGACGATCGGCTCGGCGCCCTTGGCAGCCTTGGTCGATCCGCGGCGCTTGTTGCGCGCCTGCTTGGCGACGTAGGAGAGCAGATCGCGGATGTGCACCATGCCACGCGGATCATCCAGCGTTTCGGCATAGACGGGCATGCGCGAGCGGCCGGATTCCTCGAACAGGATCATCAGCTCGCCGATGGTGATGGTCTGGTCCACCGCCTCGATATCGGCGCGCGGCACCATCACGTCGGCAACGCGCACTTCCCGGAAGCGCAGGATGTTGTTGAGCATCGCCTTCTCGTCGGCGGAGAAGGCATCGCCATCGGCCGCGTCGGTCATCAGCGCGTCGGCAAGGTCTTCGCGGATGCGCGAACCCTGCTGTGGCCTCAATATGCGGGCAGCCCGCGACCAGAAGGATTGGGATCGTCCGGACTGCCTGCTACTACTGCCACCCTCGTCGGAGGATGATTGATCGGCGGTGTCCTTGGCCTCGGTGGCCGGTCTCGTCGTAAAGTCGCTCATGGTTCCATTTTAAGGTCTTGACCCTCGTATGGGTCAGATAGGCCGAGTTTCGCCAAAATGCGAGTCTCCAGCCCCTCCATTATCTCGGCTTCGGTATCATTATTATGATCGTAGCCGAAGAGATGCAAGAAGCCGTGCACCATTAGGTGGGTGAGATGGTCGTCGAAGCTCTTCTCGAGCTCGACCGCCTCGCGGGCCACGGTCTCCCTGGCGATGATGATATCGCCAAGCATCGGCCCCGGAACCTTGCCCGGTTGAACCGGGAAGGCGGGGAATGAAAGCACGTTGGTCGGCTTGTCCTTGCCGCGCCATTCCGCATTGATGTCCTGGATCGAGGCGTCGTCGGTGAAGACCAGCGACACCTCGGGGACCATTTTCGGAAAGGGCTGCTTCTCGGTCTCGCGCAGATAGGTCGCGGCCGTCTCCAGCACGCGGTCGGCCAGCGCGTGGAGCGCGTCTTCGGAGGGCCATTCGCCCTCCTCGATGCTGATCTGTATGTCGAGTTCGGCCATCAGTCCTGCTGCGCGGCCTCTGGAGTGTCCGTCAGATAGGTCGCGTCATAGGCGCGAACGATGCGGCCGACCAGCGGATGGCGCACGACGTCCGTGTCCTTGAAGCGGATGATCGAGATGCCCTCGACACCGTTCAGGAGCTGCAGCGCCTCGACCAGGCCCGACTTGACGCCGCGCGGAAGGTCGATCTGGCTCGGGTCGCCGGTTACGATCATGCGCGAGTTCTCGCCGAGGCGCGTCAGGAACATCTTCATCTGCATAGACGTCGTGTTCTGCGCTTCGTCGAGGATGACGGCGGCATTCGACAGCGTACGTCCGCGCATGAAGGCCAGCGGCGCGATTTCGATGACGCCGGCGGTGATGGCGCGATCGACCTTGTCGGCCGGCATCATGTCATAGAGCGCGTCGTAGAGCGGGCGCAGATAGGGGTCGACCTTCTCCTTCATGTCGCCGGGCAGGAAGCCCAGGCGCTCGCCGGCTTCGACAGCCGGGCGGGAAAGGATGATCTTTTCGACGACGCCGCGCTCCAGAAGCTGGGCGGCGTGGGCGACGGCGAGGTAGGTCTTGCCGGTACCGGCCGGACCACAGCCGAAGACGAGTTCGGACCGCTCGAGTGCGCGCAGATAGGCATCCTGCGTCGGCGTGCGGGCAATGATGGTCTTCTTGCGCGTGGAGACCTGCGCCATCGTCAGCTTGGCCTTCTTCTCCATCGTCGGCAGGCTCAGCTGATCGTCGGCTGCAACAGCCATGCGGATCGCGCCTTCGACGTCGGAGCGTTCAACGCTGCCGCCCTTCTGGAGCTTGTCGTAGAGATAGTCGAGTGTCCGCCGCGCCTGATTGGTGGTGACGATGTCACCCGAGATCACGACGGAGTTCCCTCGCGCTCGAGCGTCGATGTTCAGGCGTTCCTCGAGTAGCTTGAGGTTCTGGTCGAATTGACCAAACAGTTCGCTGGCGAACCGATTGTTTTCGAACGTCAGAATAAAGTGATTGGCGTCGCTCGCGATGCGTGGGTGGCGCGGTGAAGAAGAAACCAATTCTTGTCCGTTCAAGCGGTCGAGCTCCTTGAGTTAGGCACCAGCCTCTACCATCTCGGAAAACAGGCTGTTGGGTCCGGTACCTGTGATTCGCACTTTAATAATGTCACCGATTTGCGATGCTTTTGCATCAACATTCACCGACTGAAGCCAGGGGGAACGGCCGATAAGTTGTTGAGACATGCGACCGGGCTTTTCGAGCAACAGTTCGATGGTCTTCCCGACGCAGGATTCGGCAAATTCCTGCTGCTGCTTCAAGAGAAGCGCCTGCAGGCGTTCGAGCCTTTCTGCCTTGATCTCTTCCGGCACTTGGTCCTTCAGATCAGCGCCGGGCGTACCCGGCCGCGTCGAGTATTTGAACGAGAAGGCCTGCGCATAGCGGACCTTCTCAACGAGTTTTAGTGTATCCTCAAAATCGGCATCTGTCTCCCCCGGAAAACCGACGATGAAGTCGCCCGAGAGCGCGATATCGGGACGCGCGGCGCGGATGCGCTCGACCAGCGTCAGATACTCGGCAGCGGTGTGGCGGCGGTTCATCGCCTTCAGGATCCGGTCGGAGCCGGCCTGCACCGGAAGATGCAGATAGGGCATCAGCGCTCTGAGGTCGCGGTGCGCCTCGATCAACCGGTCGTCCATGTCGCGCGGATGGCTGGTGGTGTAGCGAAGCCGGGCAAGGCCGGGGATTTCGGCCAGCCGATAAAGCAGGTCGCCCAGCGTCCATTCCTGGCCATCAGGGCCAAGCCCGTGCCAGGCATTGACGTTCTGGCCGAGCAGCGTGATCTCGCGCACGCCGCCCTCGACCATCTTCTGCGCTTCCTCGACGATCTGGCTCACCGGGCGCGACACTTCCGAGCCGCGCGTATAGGGCACCACGCAGAAGGTGCAGAACTTGTCGCAGCCTTCCTGCACGGTCAAGAACGCGGTGACGCCGCGCGCCCGGATCTTGGTCTTTTCGGCGATCGGCAGGTGCTCGAACTTGTCTTCCAGCGCATATTCCGTATCGACGATGCGCTGCCCTTCCTTGGCGCGGCGCAGCGCTTCCGGCAGGCGGTGATAGGTCTGTGGCCCGATGACGACATCGACGGCGGGCGCACGGCGCAGAATCTCTTCGCCTTCGGCCTGCGCCACGCAACCGGCCACGCCGATCATGAACTCGCGGCCTTCCTTGTTGCGCTCCTTCTTCATGTCGCGCAGCCGCCCGAGCGCCGAGTAAACCTTCTCGGCCGCCTTCTCGCGGATATGACAGGTGTTGAGCAGCACGAGATCGGCCTGCTCCATGTCTTCCGTCGGCTCATAGCCGTCGCGCGCCAGAGCATCGCTCATGCGCGTGGAGTCATAGACGTTCATCTGACAGCCGTAGGTCTTGATGAAAACCTTGCGGCTGTTGCTGCCATCGCGGAGTGTGGTCTCCGGGGCCGGGAGGAGGGCGCTGTCCTGGGTCATGCCGGCTATTTAGTGGTTTTTGCGCCGGGAGAAAAGGGCTTGTTATCCCGTCTTCCGGTGGCGTCGAACTTGGGGAGCCCGATCATGGCATCGGCCCAATCGGCTGCCTTGCTGGCAGGGTTCTCGGCATCCTCTTTTGCCATGCGCTCGATCTCGTCATCGGAGAGCGCCTGGATGCGTGCCCAATCTGTGTTTGCTTCCGCTTTTCGCTTTGCCATGCCAGACGGTTCTCCAGCGTCAGCTTTGAAGTCTGCAAGATTATGCAGATATCGGCAACGGCTTTTACGCTTGGACGTCCCGCCCCCTGAGCGCCGCACCGAGCATGGCGCGGATACGGCTGGCGATCGTGGCGCTCACCTGCTTGCGGTTGGTCTCGGCGCTGTAGGAGACGGCTTCGCCGAAGTGGACATCGACGTCGAAGGCGCCGCAGCGGAGCATGTCTTTGAGGTGCGGCAGCATCTCGACATCACCAGGCCAGGAGGCGAGCGGGCGGTGGTAGCGGCCCATGGGAAGGCCATGCACGCCGGTATAGGCGACCGCTACTGGCTGCACGATGACGGTGCCGGTGGGGGACGCGGGTACAGCCATGGCGGCGGCGCCGAACAGCGAGGATTTCACCTCCAGCAGCCGGTTGCCATCCGATGTCGTCCCCTCGGGAAACAGCACCACGATCTCGCCGTCGGCCATGCGCGCGGCGATCTCGCTCACCTGGTTGCCGGTGTTGCGCTTTTCCTCGCGCACCACGAACACGCTCTTCTGCAGCTTGGCGAGCGTGCCGAAGATCGGCCAGTCACGCACCTCGTTCTTGGCGATGAAGGCGACGTCGGCGATCGAGGACAGCACCATGATGTCCATCCACGAGGAATGGTTGGCGCACAGCATCAGCGGCCGATGCGTTTCCATCTCTCCGTGAACGCGAACGCGGATGCCGAGACAGAAACAGATGATGCGGTGCCAGACGCGCGGCAGCCAGCGGCGCATCTTCCAGTCGTAGCGCAGGGCAAGAAGCTGCCAGGGCATGAGCAGGATGCTGGCGATGAGAATGACGATGCCGGCGAGGGCGACGCGCAGCCAGGCGATCAAATCGAACACTCCGCGGCTGCACGCATGATATCAGTGATCGTCCTTCTTGAGCGGTATGCCGTAGAGCTCGAGCCGGTGATCCACCAGCGTGAAACCGTGCTCGCGGGCAATCCGCTCCTGCAGCGCCTCGATCTCCGGCGAGCGGAACTCGATGACGACGCCGGTCTTCAGGTCGATCAAGTGATCGTGATGCTCTTCCGGCACCGTCTCGTAGCGCGAGCGGCCGTCGCGGAAGTCGTGGCGGGCGATGATGCCGGCGTCTTCGAACAGCTTGACGGTGCGATAGACGGTGGAAATCGAAATCTTGGCGTCGACCTTCACGGAGCGGCGATAGAGCTCCTCAACGTCAGGATGGTCTTCTGATTCCTCAAGAATGCGCGCAATGACCCGGCGCTGCTCCGTCATGCGCATGCCGCGCTCGGTGCAGAGTTCCTCAAGGGTCTTTGCCACATCCGTCATCAGGAGCCTTTCGATAGTCAACGTCTCAAGACGGAACTAGCGAAGAATGCGCTTCATGACAAGCGCCGTAGATACGTCGCCATTGGCGTCCTTGTAGTATCCACGGCGTTCTCCGACCTGGTCGAAACCGAGCTTGCGGTAAAGACCGAGCGCAGCAGCGTTGCCCTTGTCGACCTCGAGGAAGATACTTTCGCCGCCGCGCTGCTTTGCCTCGCGCATAGCCGCCTGCATCAGCCGCCATCCAAGCCCCGACCGTCCGACCTTCGCCTGCACCGCGATCGTCAGGATCTCGGCCTCGCCGGCAACCTCACGCGCCAGGACGAAGCCCGGCAGCGGCTTCTTCAGGAAGGCATTGGTCTGCCGCGCCACGAAGCCGAAGACGTTGCTCTGGCTGAGCAGGCTGTAGAACTCGCCATCGCCCCAGGGGCGGGCGAAGCGCTCTCCATGCAGTGTCGAGACCGCATGGCAATCATCGGCATCCATAGGGATGATTTCGAATTCCGGCTTCAGCGACAGATAGGATTCCAGCATGGTCATACTCGCGCAATCGCAAACCCGGCCTGCGGTTTGGCATCGGGTCCGCGCAGATAAAGTGGCTTCGGCTTTCCGGAAGAGGGGTCGGCGGCAGCGGCAAGGCGCGCCACGATGGAGATCGGGAAATGGTTGGCGTGGTCGCCGGTAGCATCGGGCCGCAGCAAGGGTGTCGCCGAGCCGGTGACGACGCCGTCGAAGGACGCCGCGAAAGCCTGCGCGTCCTCGACCGTCACGGCCCTGGCTTCATCGAGCGGCGTGCCGTCGGCGTCAAAGGCCTGCAGATAGATTTCGTTGCGCTTGGCATCCATGGCGGCCAGCACCTGTTGGCCCGGCGAGCGCTCGCGCTCGGCCTCGGCCATGACCGCTAGCGTCGTGATGCCGACGGCGGGAACGCCGAGCGAAAGGGCAAAGCCACGGGCGGCGGCGACGCCGACGCGGATACCGGTGAATGAGCCTGGACCGATGGTGACGGCTACGCGCTCGACATCGGAGAGCTGAACGCCCGCCTGATCCAGCGCGCGATCCACTATTCCCATCAGATGCTCTGCATGCCCCTTGCCGATCATGTCCGATGCCTCCCCCAGCACCGTATTCCTGCTGCTGTCATAGACAGAAGCAGCGCAATCCACACCTGCGGTGTCGAGCGCCAGTATGATCATGGCATCTATTTCCGAATAAACCGTTCCTGACCTGTCCATACATCGCAAGACGCCGCGTTTGCAAACGCCGCGTCGTCGCGAATGTTGGTTCAGTTCGTCAGACGGCTTCGACTTCCTGAACTTCCGGCACGAAATGGCGCAAAAGGTTCTGGACGCCGTGCTTCAGCGTTGCCGTCGAAGAAGGGCAACCCGCGCAGGAGCCCTTCATGTTCAGATAGACGGTGCCGTCCTTGAAGCCACGGAAGGTGATGTCGCCGCCATCCTGGGCAACGGCCGGGCGCACGCGCGTCTCCAGCAGTTCCTTGATGGTCAGAACGATCGTCTCGTCACCCTCGTCGAAGAATTCGCCATCGGCATCGGCTGCTTCACCAAGCACGGAAGACGCGCCCATGACCGGCTTGCCGGACATGAAGTGCTCCATGATCGAGCCGAGGATGGCGGGCTTCAGGTGCTGCCACTCCTGGTCTTCCTTGGAAACGCTGATGAAATCATAGCCGAAATAGACGCCGGTGACGCCATTGATCTCGAACAGGCGCGCGGCGAGCGGCGAGGCAGCCGCTTCCTCGCGATTGCGGAACTCGGCGGTGCCGCTCTCCATGACGATCTTGCCCGGCAGGAACTTCTGCGTGGAAGGGTTCGGCGTGGCTTCGGTCTGGATAAACATGGTGCTCTCCGTGCGGCAGGCGCGCGCCCGCGACGTATTTAGAATTCTTCAAAAGTAGAAATAAGCCGTTTGGCGGTGCAATTCAAGAGACTGATACTCAGGAAATCGCAATCACGCCAACGCGTCCAGTTCCTCATCGCTCAGTGTATCAGGCAAGACGGTAACGGGGATGGGAAAAGCCGCGCCACGGCCGGCAACCGACGACACCAGCGGTCCCGGTCCTTCTTTCGCGGAGCTTGCGGCCAGTACCAGAATGGCGATGTCGCGGTCGTCCTCGATGACGGCGTTGATCTGCTCTGCCGCACCGCCCTCGCGGATGACGATCTCCGGCTCGATGCCGATATTCTCGCGCACCAGCTGGGCCGACTTGGCGACGACCGCTTCTGCTTCCTCGCGTGCTTCGGCCCGCATGATCTCCTCGACACCCAGCCATTGCTGGAAGTCGCCATCGGGGATCACGTAGACGAGCACCAATCCGCCATTGGAATTCTTGGCGCGCCGGCCGGCATAATGGACGGCGCGTTGGCATTCGGGCGTGTCATCGATCACGGCCATGAACTTGCGGCGGTGACCTTCGAGCCGTGAGAGTCGTTTTGATACCATGGGTGCGACTCTGACACTTGATCCGGGAGATTTGCAAGTCCCCGTTTTGCCGCAAACTGTCCGCTCACCGACAGGTGTTCGGCCGAGGCTATCGTGGTGCTGCAACGAGCCCGTAAAGCAGCATTATTTCCTTCACATGCTCGATATCGGGCTTGCCGATGACATTGATGGCCGAGGCGATCTCCTCGAAGAACCGCCTGCCGATCAGGCCGGGCGTCATCGTGATCAGGGCGCGTGCCGTTTCCTGGTGCAGGTTCTCATGCGTGTGGACCACGCCGCGCGGAATGAACACCGTGTCGCCGGCCCGCACCTCGCAGCGCTCGCCATCGACTGTTGTCGTCATTGTTCCCGAGAGACCGAAGATCACTTCGTCGACATCGTCGTGATAATGCGCCGCCGGCACGCGCGACTGGTAGGGGACCACGAATTCGAACATGACCATGCTGCCCGCGCTCTGGTCTTCATCGACCAGCAGCCGAACCTCCATCATGCCAATCTGAATGAGGTTCCGGTTGCGCATCTTGGCCTCCTCATGGCTCTAAGGAGAGTACGCCGCCGTCCAGTTTTCGACAAGTCTGGGCCGTCGATAGGCTCGGGCGGCCGAAGCCGCCCGGCTCAACTTGCTAGTAGAGGAAGCCGACGATGTCGCGGACTTCCTTCATCGTCACTTCGGCACGCGCCCGAGCCCGCTCGCCGCCATCGCGCAGGATCGCGTCGATATGGCTGGTGTCGGCCATCAGGCGGCGCATCTCGGCGGTGATCGGCGAAAGCACCTTGACCGAGAGGTCGATCAGCGCCGGCTTGAACACCGAGAACTGCTGTCCTCCGAATTCCGCGAGCACCTCGGCCTTCGACTTGTCGGCGAGCGCCGCATAGATGCCGACGAGGTTGTCGGCCTCCGGGCGACCCTGCAGACCGTCGAGTTCGCTCGGCAAGCCATCCGGATCGGTCTTCGCCTTGCGGATCTTCTTCGAGATCGCATCCTCGTCGTCCATCAGGTTGATGCGCGACAGATCCGACGGGTCCGACTTCGACATCTTCTTGGTGCCGTCGCGCAGCGACATGACGCGCGGCGCCGGGCCGTCGATCATCGGCTCGACCATCGGGAAGTAGGCATGCACCGGCTCCTTGCCGACGGTGATATCAACCCCGTATCCAGCCTTGCGGATATGCTCGGCGTAATCGAGGTTGAACTTCATCGCGATGTCGCGGGCAAGTTCCAGATGCTGCTTCTGGTCGTCGCCGACGGGAACATGCGTTCCGCGATAGACGAGAATGTCGGCGGCCATCAGGCTCGGATAGGCGTAGAGACCGAGCGAGGCCTGCTCGCGGTCCTTGCCGGCCTTGTCCTTGAACTGCGTCATGCGGTTCATCCAGCCGATGCGCGCCACGCAGTTGAAGATCCAGGCGAGTTCGGCATGCTGCGGCACGGCCGACTGGTTGAATACGATATGCTTCACCGGGTCGATGCCGGAGGCAATGAAGGCGGCGGCGATCGAGCGGATCTGGTTCGGCATGTCCTCATGCACCAGCTGCGCGGTCAGCGCATGCATGTCGACCACGCAATAGATGCAGTCGTTGCCGTCCTGCAGCGCCACGAACTTGCGGATCGCGCCGAGATAGTTGCCGAGATGGAGATTGCCGGTCGGCTGAACGCCCGAAAAGACCAGTTTCTTGAATTCGTTCATCATGTCCTCGATTAGGCTTGTGGAGGGCCCCAGGGCCAACGGCCCATGTTGCTAACGTCGCGGCTTATGCACGTCGGAGGGGTTGTGATCAAGGGGTTGTGGTGGTGGCGTGGCGGATGGGGTTGGAGGTGTTGCGGTTGGGATCCGGAAATCCTGGGCGGCGTTGTCGGGCGGCAGCTGCGAACGTGATTGTTGTGCCGTGTGA
>Ga0308158_10002326_pt1 | contig 18205 bp, 17 predicted proteins | sample PhyBR2_FD_201038 | JGI IMG/M metagenome (GOLD analysis project Ga0308158, IMG submission 201038) | Phyllosphere microbial communities from UC Gill Tract Community Farm, Albany, California, United States - DLSLB.R2 | ecosystem: Host-associated > Plants > Phyllosphere > Unclassified | place: USA...
AAAGAAGTCCTTACCCGTAAACTAAAACACCTTAAAGTTACTATGAACGAAGGGGTTGTTAACGAATTAGTTAACTTTTTCCACCTCAAAACCAGCTTGGATTTATTTTACCGAGTGGGAATTGGAACCATTGATAACCAGCAATTAAAAGATTTTGCTGCGCAAAAAAGCAATACTTTAATCAATTTCTTTAAAAGCAAAATTAAACGTTCCGGAAATACAGCCGATACTGATATCCACAGACCGATTCTTAATAACAATTATGATTTATTAGTCTTTGGTAAAGAGCAGGACAAATTAGACTACAAACTTTCTACTTGTTGTAATCCTATTCCGGGCGATCAGGTTTTTGGATTTGTTACCATCAACGAAGGAATAAAAGTGCATAAAAAAGACTGTCCTAACGCCATCTCTTTACAATCGAATTACGCTTATCGAATCATGCCCGCCAAATGGATTGATTCTTCTCAACAGGAATTCAAAGCTATTTTGAACATCACAGGAATGGATACCATTGGTTTAACCAATGAATTGACAAAAGTAATTTCGAATAACATGAATGTAAATATTCAAAGTATTTCATTGAGTGGAGACGCAGGACTTTTCAAAGGACAGCTAACGGTAATTGTACAAAACATAACCATTTTGAAAAAACTAATCGAAAACATCAAAAAAATTGATGGAATTGACCGTGTAACACGGGTTTATAAAAATTAGTTTCTTTCATAACACATTCTATTCCAAATACTTTTTTAGCTATTCAATAAATTTTTGTTTTCAAAAAAGAACCTTCAAATCAAGGGTTAATTTTATTAAAAAAAACAAAATTATTATCTTATAAGTACTTAAACTTGAAAACTATTAAAATAAAAATTTATCTTTGCCGAATATGACACTCATTTCCACAAATAACGACAAAAATCAAGAGATTGTAAAAAACGTTTTTACAATGTATCTTGAAAAAAACGGGCATAGAAAAACGCCTGAACGTTACTCTATACTTCAGGAAATCTATGAAAGCGAAGAGCATTTTGATATAGAAAACCTATATATCAAAATGAAAAACAAAAACTACCGTGTCAGCAGAGCTACGCTGTACAACACTATAGAATTACTCTTAGACTGTGCATTGGTACGCAAACATCAGTTTGGACAAAATCAGGCACATTATGAAAAATCCTATTTTGACAAACAACACGATCACCTTATCATGACTGATACCGGCGATGTAGTAGAATTTTGCGACCCAAGGATACAAACCATCAAAAAAACCATCGAGGAAATTTTTGATGTGGACATCACCAATCATTCCTTGTATTTTTATGGTACAAAGAGAAGTCCAAAAACAGAAGAAAACAAAGAAGAAACCAATAACGATAACATTTAGTTTAAAAAAAGGCGGTTATTTTATTACTGCCAAAACGAATTAACGATTAAATAAAAAATTAAAATGACCGTAGATTTATTACTAGGATTACAATGGGGAGATGAAGGAAAAGGAAAAATTGTTGACGTTCTTACCTCAAATTACGATATTATTGCTCGTTTTCAAGGAGGACCAAATGCAGGACATACCTTAGAATTTGACGGAATTAAACACGTACTTAGAACCATTCCTTCCGGAATTTTCCATAAATCAGCGGTAAATGTTATTGGAAACGGTGTTGTAATTGATCCGGTTGTATTTCAAAAAGAAATCGAAGGATTGGCAAAATTCAATATCGACATCAAAAAGAAATTAATCATTTCAAGAAAAGCACACTTAATCTTACCTACTCACCGTTTATTAGACGCTGCTTCTGAAGCTTCTAAAGGGAAAGCTAAAATTGGTTCTACTCTTAAAGGTATTGGTCCAACTTACATGGACAAAACAGGTAGAAACGGATTACGCGTAGGAGATATTGAATTAGAAGATTTCAAAGAAAGATACCGTTCTTTGGCTGACAAACACGAAGCAATGATTGCATTCTACGGAGTGGAATTACAATACAACTTACCTGAATTAGAAGCTGAGTTTTTTGAAGCTATCGAAGAAATTAAAAAATTAGATTTCATCGACAGTGAAGAATACATGCACCAGGCTCAAAAAGCCGGTAAATCAATCTTATGCGAAGGAGCTCAGGGATCATTATTAGATGTTGACTTTGGAACTTATCCTTTTGTAACTTCATCTAACACTACTGCAGCCGGAGCTTGTACCGGTTTAGGAATTGCTCCTAACAAAATCAAAGAAGTGTACGGAATTTTCAAAGCTTACACAACTCGTGTAGGTAGCGGTCCTTTCCCAACTGAACTTTTTGACGAAGTAGGTGCTACAATGGCAAAAGTAGGTAATGAATTTGGTTCAGTTACCGGAAGAGCAAGACGTTGTGGATGGTTAGACTTAGTTGCCTTGAAATATGCAGTTCAGGTAAACGGAGTAACTCAATTGATGATGATGAAAGGTGATGTACTTTCTGGTTTTGACACTTTGAAAGTATGTACTGAATACAATTATAAAGGAAAAAACATTGCTCACTTCCCATACAATGTTGAGGAAGAAAATGTTTCTCCGGTTTACAAAGAATTCAAAGGATGGAAACAGGATTTAACAGGAATGACTACTTATGATGAGCTTCCGGTTGAATTAAAAGAATACATCGAGTTCATCGAAAAAGAATTAGAAGTGCCTATTAAAATTGTTTCTGTAGGTCCGGATAGAAAACAAACGATCACAAAATAAAACAAATAACGCTCTGATTTTTCAGGGCGTTTTTTTTATATTACATCAAAAAAAATCAACCGCAGATTCGCAAATTATTTTTTGCTTCTGTACCTTTAATTTGCGGTAAAATAAAAAACACATGAGCAATCCGGAAATAAAAATTAAAGAGACTAAACTACTTTCAGACAACTGGTATATCCTGAACAAAGTAACTTTTGATTATCAAAAAGAAGATAAAAGCTGGATTACCCAACAAAGAGAAGTCTATGACCGCGGAAACGGTGCTGCTATTTTGCTTTACAATAAAGAAAATAAAACAATTATTTTAACCCGCCAATTTCGTTTACCAACTTATTTAAACGGAAACAAAAGCGGAATGATGGTAGAGGTTTGTGCCGGATTATTGGATCAGGACGAACCAGAGCAATGCATCATTAGAGAAACAGAAGAAGAAACAGGTTACAGAATTTCTAAGGTAAAAAAAATCATGGAAACCTATATGTCGCCTGGAGCTATAACTGAAATCCTCTATTTATTTATTGGTGAATACGACGCTTCTATGAAAGTAAGTGATGGTGGCGGATTGGAACATGAACAGGAAAACATCCAGGTTTTAGAAATGCCTTTTAACCAAGCCTATGTAATGATTGAAACAGGCGAACTAAAAGATGCAAAAACCATCATGTTGTTGCAGTATGCTAAGATTAATTTAGGGTTTTAATAATCATTGCGAGCGAAGCGCGGCAATCACACAAAAGATATCTAGGGAAGCAATACAAAGCAAAAAGGGAACTCAATACATTTGAATTCCCTTTTTTATTTTTTTGACCAGCTTATTTATTAGGCTGTGGTGTCATTCTTAAATAATATTTAATTCTATTAAATCCTTTTGGAAATTTAGCAGGAATATCTTCATCAGGTATTGATGGAGAAATAACCACATCCTGACCGTCTTTCCAGTTTGCCGGTGTAGCAACACTGTAATTAGCCGTTAATTGCAAACTATCGATAACGCGTAACAATTCGTCAAAATTTCTTCCCGTTGAAGCCGGATAAGTCAAAATTAATTTTACTTTTTTATCAGCACCAATAATAAATACGGAACGAACTGTAAAAGTATCATTCGCATTAGGATGAATCATATCATACAAATTAGCTACTTCTTTGTTCTCATCAGCTATAATTGGGTATTGTAAAGTAACATTTTGAGTCTCTTCAATATCCTTAATCCAATTATTGTGAGATTCTAATCCATCAACACTTAATGCGATTACTTTTGTATTTCTTTTTTGAAATTCAGGAAAATAATTGGCTACTGTTCCCAACTCAGTTGTACAAACCGGTGTAAAATCAGATGGATGTGAAAATAATACCCCCCATGAATCTCCTAACCATTCATGAAAATGTACCGTACCTTGTGTAGTCTCTGCTGTAAAATCCGGAGCGATATCTCCTAATCGTATTGTTGCCATAAGTTCTATTTTTATATAAGTCCTATAAAATTAGTCAAAAAAAACTAATCCCGAACCAATTCTTGAAACAAATAGGCCTTCTTAAAACAATAGAATTTCTAAAACCCAGAAACTAAATGATTTGGAGTAAAAAATACCAAAAAGCAAGTGTGACAAAAGAAATAGGAATCCCAAAACCAATCATCATACTACTCAATCTTGGTTTTAATCCATGTGAACTGGCCAAAATACTAGCCATAATCATAGGTGCCATCGCTGCTTCGGTAATAGCTACCTGAATCATCAATGAATTTTGTTTCAGGATAATTACATAAAACAAAAACAAAATGGCGGGAGTAATTAATAATTTATAAGCCAAGCCAATCCAGAGAAATTTCCAATGCTGGCTTTTGCTGTCAAAATGCAATTGCAAACCAACCGAAATCATAGCTAATGGCGTGAGTAAACTTCCTACTTTTTGTAAAGCCAATTGGAAATAATCATGAAAATCCAGATTTAATACATTAGCAAAACAGGCAACTAAAAAAGTAATAAAAGGAGGAAACAGCATTACTTTCTTAATTATTTTACCTCCACTGGTCGCTTCTTTAGAATAAAGTGTAGCTACAACCACCGCAATAGTAGAAAGCACCACAAAAGTTCCAGGCTGATCGACTAAAATAGCCATTTTCAATCCTTCCGAACCATACAGTGCGTTGACGATAGGATATCCCAGAAACGAGGTATTTCCTAATCCTGCCGTTATAATAAGACAGCCAATTAATTTTTTAGACCAGCCATATTTCTTTCCTAAAAAACGAAAGAAGAAAAAAGAAATTGCAAATCCAATCCAGGTTACCCCAATAAGATACAACAACTTATTATCCCAATGAACCTTAGGAATATAATACAAAGCCAGTGCAGGAAGACAAATATAAACAAGAAACTTATTAATTAGCTTATAGCTATCTGTAGGAAACCATTTGACACGTTGCAAACCAACTCCTAGCAGTAAATAAATAAAAATTAAAATAATATTGCTCATAATGCTGCAAAGATATTTACTAATTTGCTAGTATCATAAACATATCAGCAATATCACAAGACAAAACATATCGGTTTTAAAACTTAATATAGCTTTGCGAGAATGGTTGCATGTCGATTGCTATAGGGATTGCGGTAAAAAAACTATCTAAACTTTCCCCTGAATGTATTAATTTTACAAAAAGCATTTTTTATTTTGAAAAAAGATAAACCTGGCCAAGAAAATAATACCGAAAATTTCAGTCCTGCAGTTTTGAAAAAAATCCAACAGGCCCGAAAGACGCAACCCAGCACAGAAGAACTTATTACTAGTATTCTGGCGGGAGATATTGGTGCTTTAAGTCGTGCGATTACCTTAATTGAAAGCAGTAATCCTGAGCATTTTTCCAAAGCCAATCAAATAATTAATTCTTGTTTGCCACGCGCCAACAATTCTGTCAGAATAGGGATTACAGGCGTTCCCGGAGTGGGAAAAAGCACTTTTATAGAAGCTTTTGGGAAACATTTAACCAGCCTTGGCAAGAAACTGGCCGTTTTAACTATCGATCCAAGTAGTTCACTTTCTCATGGAAGTATTTTGGGCGATAAAACACGAATGGAAGAATTAGCCAAAGACCCCAATGCCTACATCAGACCTTCAGCATCAGGAGATACATTAGGAGGTGTTGCCCGAAAAACAAGAGAAACCATTACACTTTGTGAAGCCTGTGGATTTGACACCATCATCATAGAAACGGTAGGTGTGGGTCAAAATGAAATAGCCGTACACAGTATGGTCGACTTCTTTTTACTGTTAAACGTTACCGGAACCGGTGATGAATTACAAGGAATTAAAAGAGGGATTATGGAAATGGCCGACGCCATAGTAATCAACAAAGCCGATGGTGATAACATTCAAAAAGCAACTTTAGCAAAAGCCGAAATGAACAGAGCCTTACATCTCTTCCCAATTAAAAAATCAGGTTGGGCTCCTGTAACTACAACTTGTAGCTCAAAAACACATGAAGGAATTAACGAAATATGGGAAACCATTTCTAAATATATGGAACTAACAAAAAACAATACTTATTTTGATTCCAAAAGAGCCGAACAAAACGAATTCTGGCTGATGGAAACTATTGATAACCAATTAAAACAAGATTTTTTCAATAATCCGGACATTCAGGATTTATTAGAAAAAACTAAAAAAGCGGTGCATAACAATGAATACTCACCTTTTGCAGCCGCTCAATTATTATTAGAAACTTATTTTAAAAACAAACCTTAAAAGAATTTCCTCTTTATCTTATATTCCCCACTGAATTCTTAGCTGTATCGTGTTTGGTCTTCAAAATTCCATTCTCAACTGTAAAACCAATACGAACCTGGGTTTTTAGGGTATCCTTTAATCCTGAAGTGGCTTTTTGAGCAATCACAAATGACAATTCAAATTCTCCATCCGGCAGCTCCATTACTGTATCAGAATCCTCATCCTGAATTTTAAATACTTTCATTGAGTTTTTAGCATACGAAGCTGCTGCTGCACCGCCACCGGCACCGGATAAATTACCTACACTGGAAACCGCTGCCGAAATAATCGCACCACCGGGCAAAGCACCACCTAATAATGATGCTCCCTGCGATAATGAACTACCAGCTGCATGCAAACCCTGATTCACTTTTTCACCAAAAGTAGTACGCTCGGTTGCTGCCAATTCATTAATGCTATTGTCTTTTAAATTAATTTTATATCCTGAATTAAGAGGAAATAAAACAACACAACCATTTTCAATCAGTCTGATATTTATTTTAGCTGCATTTACTTTTTCGCCAAATGTTGTTCCTTGTGTTTGTTTAGGAACAGTAATATTCATCGAAATTCTATTGGGCATCGCATTATTATTGATACCATTAATTCCTTTTTGAACGGACGCAACCGCGATATTTTCTTTTTCTAAAACAACCTTAGCTCTATTATCCTGTGCATTTACAAACCAACAGGAGCTCAATAGCAAAACAACTGTTATTTTTTTTAAATTTTTCATTTTTGTATCTTTTTAAGTTTATAGTATATCAATTAGCGTTTGATTTTGTTACCCTTATTTTTTAAAAAACCTAAAAAAAAATGGCTGTAAAACGATTAAATTTAATCATTTTACAGCCACTAAACTGCTATTAGACAAGACATTTTAATTAGTCCTGCTCGTAGCGTTCCATTTCTCTATCGTAAAAAGCATTGGCTTCTTCAATTAAACCTTCCATTTCGGCATTCAATTCGGCTTCATCAAGATCTTCTGCCTCTTCTAAAAACTCCACCTCATCGTCTTTTAGATTAATGATAAATCTTGGATAATCTAAATGAATGATAAAAATATCATCCGGAAAATCAGTATTGTCGCCAAGTAAAAATTTAGGTAATTCCATTCTATTGTTAATTTATTATATGTTTGATTCTTCTAATGTTTTTCTATAATTAACTGCTTTGTTAATCTAATGAAGCGAATATACAAAAATAAAGCAGCTGTTGTTAATCCTGCCAAAAGTCCAATCCAAATTCCAACTGCCTTTAAACTAGTATACAATCCCAAATAAATAGATACCGGGAAACCTACTATCCAATAAGCTACAAAAGTAATATACATAGGAACTTTAGCATCTTGTAAACCTCGCAAAGCGCCTAAAGCCACCACCTGAATTCCATCAAAAATTTGAAAAACAGCCGCAACCAACAGCAATTGAGCTGCTATGGTTATCACTTCGGTATTAGTCGTAAAATCTTTAAAATTATTCATGTCCACAAATAGAACAGGCATTTGCTCGTGAAATAAAACGAAGAACAATGCAAAAAAAACTTCTAATAAAATTACCAATAAAAAGATGGAGAAAGCCACTACTTTCATCTTCTTATAATCGCCTAAACCCTTTTGATTTCCTACCCTGATAGTAGCTGCAACACCTAATCCCATGGCAAACATAAAGGTAAACGACGCCAGGCTCAATGCAATTTGGTTCGCCGCCTGATTTGTAATTCCTAATCGTCCCGAAATCCATACTGCTCCTGTAAACAATGCCACTTCAAAAAACATTTGCATCGAAGAAGGCGCTCCTAATCGGAAGATTTTTAAATTGATTTCCCGCTCTATTTTTTTTAATGAAAAACCTTCAAAAAAAGGATGAAACTTTGGTTTCTTATTCATCTTATAATGCATATACCCCAACATTAAAAAACGGGAAACTAGAGTTCCAACACCCGCTCCAACAATTCCCAGTTTAGGAAAAATCCAAATCCCATAAATAAAGAGGTAATTCAAAAACACATGCACCACATTGCCCAAAATGGTAGCCCACATTGCATATTTGGTTTCACTCATTCCATCGGCAAACTGCTTGTAACCCTGAAAAACAATAAGCGGTATCAATGAAAAAGCAACAATATCAAGATAGGGTTTAGCTAACTCCACAACATTTTCGGGTTGCCCCATAAAAACGATAAATTGCTTAGCAAAAAATACCAATACAAACAGAAAAAAACCTAAGAAAGTACATAAATACAAGCCATGATGGAACACTCTTCTACCCTTTTCGATATTTTGTTCGCCATCAGCTTCAGCCGCCAGAGGTGTAATTGCAGTCGAAAAACCAATTCCTAATGACATTGCAACAAAAACAAAACTATTAGCCAAAGAAGCAGCTGCCAATTCTACAGGACCCAATTTCCCCACCATTACATTATCCACAATCCCTACAATAGTATGTCCCAGCATTCCTAAAATAATAGGATAGGCTAATCTTAAATTATAGGCGAATTCTTTGGTATAAGTAGCTAAAGTCACTTTAATTTTTTTAAGGCGACAAAGGTAAGCAGAAGCAAATCGATATCAAGGTTTGTTTCTGATAATATTTTCCTAATAGAAATTGCACTTTTTTACAGCCACGAATTCACGAATTTTATTGGTCTGAGAAATAGTTAAAAATATGTCTTTCACTCCAAAAAACAGCCACAGATTTTAAAGATTAACACGGATTAATCTGTGCTAATCTTTAAAATCTGTGGCAAAAAATATTCGTGACCCGAGCGAAAGCGAATAGACGAAGTAATTTGTGGCTGTAATACTGTAACTTATTTCAAATATTTTTTATCGGTCAGGGTTTTCATAAAGTCAACCAATTGTTTCTTCTCTAAATCAGTTAAATTCAGTTTGTCTTCTGGTAAAGTTTGATTTTCTAAAGAAAAACCCAATCCTTTTCCTCCGCCTTCATTATAAAAATCGACTACTTCTTCTAAGGTTTTAAAAACACCATTATGCATATACGGTGCTGTTAAAGTTACATTTCTAATCGTTGGCGTTTTAAAAGAATAACGATGAATAATGGCTTTTGTCAAATTGTATTTTCCTAAATCGGCATCTAATTTTCCACTGGCATCAGGAACTCCTAAAACTTCGCTTTCGGATTTCATAAAATTAGGAGGTACCGTTCCATTAGTTAACGGAATAAAATGACATGTAGCACATTTGGCTTTGCCTGCAAAAAGGTTAAAACCTGCTTTTTCATCGGCGGTAAAAGCAACCTCAGCACGCATATATTGATCAAATTTAGAATCGAACTTGCTTAATGTTCGAATATAAGAAGCCAAAGCATTCTTGATTTCAAAAGCGCTAATCTCCTTTTGAGGAAAAGCAGTCTGAAACTTCCCGATATACATTTTGTTGTTCTTAATTTTCTTAGCAGCTTCTTCCAGAGAACCGTGCATTTCATCCACATTGGTAATCACCGCTACAGCCTGATCTTCTAAATAATTTACTCTCGAATCAGAGAAAAACACCCGCTGGAATGCAATATTATTCAGCGTAGGTGTATTTCTCTTGACAAAAGATTTACCATCAAAAGAAAGGGCTTTTTCCAAACCATCTGTAAAAGCCTTATCGGCATAATGACAGGAAGCGCAGGAACGGCTATTATTTCCGGACAAAACAGCATCGTTAAAAAGTAATTTTCCTAAAGCTGCTTTTTCTTTGGTTGTTTTATAATCCGGGAAACCTGAAAATGCCTCTTCATCAAAAACATCTTTATCAAATAAGGTTTGAGCATTCGTTTTCAATCCTCGCATTTCATTGAAAAACGGAATCTTCAAATCTTTTTGACTTTGATATAATTTTCGGCTTAACGGATTGGCATAATTTTGAATAAAAACAGCCCGGTCAAAATGATTGAAATCAGGATTGGCTTTTAAATAACCAATCGCCTGATTGATGATTTTCAAACCTGCATCCGATTCATTTGCAGCATACAATTGATAATATTTTTGAATACCTTCCAAAGAAACTATCGCTTCTTGAATTGATTTTTGTGCTATAGGCGAATCAAATCCTGTAATTCCCATGCTGATAATCCTGAAAACTTCCAATCGCAACGCATCAAAAACATGGGCATCTGTAAATTCATTACTTTCTGCAATTCGGTTCAAACGCTTCAAATTAGCCGATAGAATTCCTGTTTCTTTCAATAATTCGGCTTTCGATTTCTTATCATATGTTGGAAACAGAAACTCCTCAATTACCTGAAATCCTTGTGGATCTAAAATCATTTTATCATTTTCCTCAAATTCAGGAATGGCCGGACCATTAACAGCCTTAGAAACTTCTGGGAAATAATATTCGCTAAAAACTTCTATTCTTTTATAATTTTTATGGGCAACTAAAAATTGTTTCTGCATTGTATCCTGACTTACATCTGACTTGATTAAAGTTTCTAAATCAGCAACGGATTGCATTAAAAGCGTAATATCGGCTTGAAATAGTTGTTTTACTTGTTCGGTTTTAGGCGCTTCCTTACAAGAAACCACAAACAATAACAGTAAAAAAAAGAATGTTTTTTTCATAACAAATTAAGAAAGCAAAAGCCACGATTTCAAAATGAGAAACCGTGGACTTCTGGAAAATTTTAAAATTTTATTATCTCGCTAATCCTTTGATTAATACAATTTGGCTAGCTTGTTGCTCATTCGGACGACCTGTTCCTCCATCAACTCCTTTGTATTTATCTCCTGTCCAGGTATGAGGTTGAACACTTAATAAGAAAGTATCATCGATTCCTAATTGCTCAGAAACATCAATCAAAGCACCATATTCCCAATCTCCAAATTTAGAAGTTCCTCCTACGTTGTATTTAGCAGCATCTGAAGCAGTACGACGGTGGTCTAATTCTACTACTACTTTCAATGTTTTATTAGCAATATCGTATTGGTAGATGTAACCATCATGTGTTTCATCTCCATAACCATTGGCATCTTCCTGAACGTAAACATAGTTTTTAGTCACACAAATGTTATCCGGATTTTGGAAAGTTTTAGCAATTCCGTTACGGTCATCACCATCAAGCAATACTCTTAAAGTTCCTGATAATGGGTTATTTTCGTCTAAATTCAATTGGTAAACTCTACCATATTTAGTTCTTGAAGCATCAGCATTTGTACCTGTTGTATTTTGACCTGTTACGTTGAAATACACTTCTCTATCAGCCGCTTTTTCTCCTTTTCTATAATCCAAATCCTCTACTCTACCAAACTTAATTGCTTTTAAAGTATTAACCGAAGCATTAATTTGAGCACCAGTTAAAGTAGTATGATTGTCAATTTTCACAAATGAAACCGGGTAACTTTGACCAGCAATCATGTCTTTTTCTCTTTGATTATCGTTGTTTCTTTTCATCATGTACAAAGAACCACTTGTAAGATCACCAACTGTATTCGAAACATACATAAACACCTGACCTCCGTAAGTTCCTGAATCGTCATCACCAATTACAACAACGGTTTTACCAGGAAATGCAGATGATTTTAATGGCAATGCATTCTCAGCACTTAATCGACCAAAACCAGGTAATTCCTTAGAAACATTATTAGATGCTACATCTCCATAAGGATCAACACCGTGTGTACGAGACTCTTCACCAGATTCTCCACAAGTTAAATACAAAGGACCAAAACCGTTAATTGCAGGAGTAGCCATAGTAGCCCCACACAATCTCCAGGTACCTCCATTAGAATTTAAAAGATATTCTCCTTTTACAGGTTTGAAAGTTTTGTCTAAAGTGATTCTGGAAACTGAGAAATTATCTTCATTATTTACTAAAAAAGTATAAGTACCATCTTCATTTTTTAATAAACCACTTCCATCAGCCGAACCTCCAAAAACAAAGTTTGGACTCTGTGCCAACACATCATCTGAAGTTAATAAAGAGAATAACTCTAATTTTTCAAAACCTTCTTTTTTCTTCAATAATACTGGAGTAACAGATTGATCTGCTAAAACTACATCTGATTCGGTTTTATCATTCTCACACGAGAAAAAAGCCGTACTCAAAAGCAATCCTAAAATAATTTTTTTCATCTTGGTATGTTTTTTAATTTTTCGAAGCAAAGAAAGCCCAGGGATTTTAAAACAGGATGAACTAAACATTACCAAACCTTAAAGAATTATTCCTTTTTTCGAATAAAAAACAGCAAAAAGCGACTTTAGTTTAGCTAAACATTGTCCTTAGATTACTACAATATTAGCCAGACTATATTTAAAAAAATCAAATTTCATTAAATCCCCTTATTTAACTGAATATCAATAACTCCGCGTTTTTTAAAGCAAAAAATCAACAATTACCACAACATTTGCTTAAAATTGCCGTTTTTTAGCTTTAAAGACCTTTTTTTAAAGTTCGAATTAAATTAAATAATAAATTATAAAAACCCTAAATCATGAAAACTACAAAGAAGATTACAGCTGCCTTTATACTGGCACTGACTTTATTCTCTTTCAATGGAGCTAAAGCACAAGAAACTACAAATTACGATCAGGGATTCCGTTTGGGATTTGGTTTAAACGCTGGTTATGCGACCGAAAATCCATACAAATTAGCCTTAGGAGCTGATGCCAGATTGCAATATGACCTAACAAAAAGATACTCTATCACACTAACAACAGGTTTTAACAACATCTTTGTAAGCAAAAATGATGGTGATGACTTAGGTTTTATTCCGGTAAAAGCGGGTTTAAAAGCTTTTATATGGAACGATCAGTTTTATTTAACCGGAGAGGCAGGTGCAGGATTTGCTGTAACTAACAACTACAACGATACTTCTTTAATTTTAGCTCCGGGTATTGGATACGCTAACAAATACATTGATATTTCTGCGCGTTATGAGCACTATTCTGATTTCCCAACTATGAGTAGCGATGGAACTCCCGGAAAAGGTTTTGGTCAGGTAGCATTGAGATTAGCTTACGGATTTAAACTGTAAAAAATCGTATCTAAAATAAAAACAGCTGACAAGTTTCGAAAACCTGTCAGCTGTTTTTTTTTTATTCTTTACTCAGCTGTCCTTTGTACAGAGCAAAATTAGCTTTTATCTTATCATCTAATTCCGGTTCTTTGATATCGGTATATTTTTGCATTTCTTCCCAAATAATTTTGGCTACAATATAACGGGCCATTTCCTTATCATCCGAAGGAATAATGTACCAAGGCGCATATTCGGTACTGGTTTTATTAATTGCTTCTTCGTAATATTTCATATAATCGTCCCAACGCTCGCGTTCCTTTAAATCTCCCGGCGAAAATTTCCAATGGTGTTCTTCCTCTTCTAATCGTCGCAATAAACGTTTGCGTTGCTCTTCCTTACTCATGTGAAAATAAAACTTCAACACAATGGTTCCGTTTTGCTTAATATGTTTTTCAAAATTATTAATCTGCTCAAAACGATCCTCCCAAAACTGAGGCGTAATAGCATCCACACTTTCAATACCGGGCAAATTCTCACCTAGAATATATTCAGGATGCACTCTGGTAACCAAAACATTCTCATAATGCGTTCGGTTAAAAACGGCAAATTTTCCTTTTTCAGGCAAAGCTAAATAATGTCTCCATAAATAATCGTGTTCCAGTTCGTTAGAATTAGGCGTTTTAAAACTATGCACCACCACTCCACGCGGGTTAAATTCTTTAAAAACCTCCCGAATCAAACTGTCTTTCCCCGAAGTATCCATGCCTTGTAAACAAATCAAAACACCATAGCGATTGTGCGCATACATCACATCCTGTAACTCACTCAATTTAGCCTGAACCTTATCTAGCTTCTCTTCTTTGTCGTCATCACTCGCTTCATTATATAAATTCGTAGGCGTTTTTGACAAATCAATCGCTTTAGTTACTCTAAAATCATCTGGATTAATCGATTTCATATATGTAAAATTTATTTTTTAGCGGTCATATATGGTATCGCCTTTTTATTTATCGGTGTTTGCTTGCGCAAACTTGTTGTTAATGGCGATTTCATAGGGAATATTTTAACTTTATACTCTCAAATATAAGGAATAAATACTATAATTTTAGTCTTTGAATACCCAATATTAGAAGCTGTTTCCGGTTATTCGCTATATCTTTGCCCACTTAAAGAAAGTGGTCAAAGGATGCCGCTACTACCCGGGCTAAAACATCCGTTTTCAAAATAAAACACATGGAAAAATTGACATTAGAATTATTATTTCACATCATCGGAATTGGTTCTGCCTCAGGAATAATCTACAAAGACAATTCCTTATTCATTGTTGGCGACAACAGCGGTTTTTTATATGAATATTATATTGATTCGCAGCATTTAAAACGACATCCGTTAATAGAAAATCCATCCGAAAATATCATCAAAAAGGACAAACCCGATTTTGAAGCCCTGACTTGTTTTCAAGACAGCATGTATGCTTTTGGCTCTGGTTCTACTTCAAAAAGAAATTTGATAGTCGAATTTGATTTAGCACAAAAAAAGAAAATCGCCACCAACAATCTGACTGACTTATATGCTGCAATGCAAAATTTTGCATCCATCAAAACCGAAGATTTTAATATTGAAGGTGTTATCCATGATGGCGAAAACTGGTATTTCTTGAATCGGGGCAATGGTATTTCAAACAAAAACACACTTTTTAGTTTTCATACCAAAAAGCTGAATCAGAAATTCAACATGCGCTCTAATGATTATGAATTGCCTAAAATAAACGGAATAGTAAGTAGTTTTACCGATGCTGTTTTAGTTGATGGCAAAATCTATTTTTTGGCCACAGCCGAAGATACCCAATCGACTTATGATGATGGCGAAGTACTGGGAAGCATTATTGGACGTATTGATTTAGAAACTATGAAAATTGATTTCACTCAAAAAATCAGTAACAATCACAAATTTGAAGGACTAACCATTTTCAAAAAAGACAATAACAAAATCGAATTTCTACTTTGCGAAGACAAGGACACCGAAATTCTTGAAACCACTATTTATAAATTATCACTAAATCTAAAATAAATCATGACCGACTTAAAAAATAAAAATGCATTGATTACCGGAGCAGGAAAAGGAATTGGTAAAGCAGTTGCTATTGCTTTGGCTAAAGAAGGTGTCAATATAATTCTGGTTGCCAGAACCCAATCGGATATTGACGAAGTTGCCCGCGAAATTAAAGCTTTTGGGGTAAAAACTTTAGCTTTAACAGCCGATGTTTCTGATATAAATTCCGTAAATTCAACTATTGAAAAAGCTTTAAACCAATTCGAAACTATTGATATTTTAATCAATAATGCCGGAATTGCTGCTTTTGGAAAATTCTTAGAACTGGAAGTTGCCGCTTGGGAACGTATTATTCAGGTGAACTTAATGGGAACTTATTATGTAACCCGTGCCATTCTTCCTAATATGATTGAAAGACAAACTGGCGATATTATCAATATTTCTTCAACCGCAGGATTAGCAGGAAATGCTTTAACAAGTGCTTACAGTGCTTCTAAATTTGCGGTTTTAGGATTAACCGATTCGCTTATGCAGGAAGTACGCAAACACAACATTCGGGTAACCGCTTTAACTCCAAGTACCGTTGCTACCGATATGGCAAAAGAATTAAACTTAACCGATGGGAATCCTGAAAAAGTAATGCAATCAGAAGATATTGCCGAATTAATCATTGCACAATTAAAATTAAACCGACGCGTGTTTATAAAAAACAGCAGTATTTGGTCAACAAATCCTTAATCAAAAATTAAAATGGAAAATTATTTAAGACAACTGGTATCAATAGAATTTCTGGATAAAAAAGAAGTTTATACTGGATTTCTTATTGACTACTCTGATGATTGGATTTTATTAAAAAACAATCCCGTTGATTTTATCATTGATGGCTTTGTGATTCTTAAAAACAAAAACATAGAGCGCATTTACAGAGACCAAGACCATGAATTTACCGAAAAAGTAATTCGATTGAAAGGATTGAAAACAAATGCCAAAGACATCATTCCCATCAAAGATTTAGCTTCAATTATAAGCTTTGTGGATAAAAAATACGGTGTTTTTCAAATTGCCAAAAAATCGGCTACATCAGCTTATTTAGGAAAATTGATTCAGCTGAATGATCAAGAACTCATCATTGATTTTTTAGACACCAAAGGTCAATTTGGAGGTGAATTGAGTTTTAATCCGGAGAAAATAAGAGTCATTGAATTTGATACTGATTATATCAATTCGTTGAAACTCGTTGCTCAGGAAAATCAAAACAAGCACTAAAATCCACTAGAAAAACTTATAGGGACTAAAAAATAAAACCATTAAGAGATTAAGAAAATTAAGTGTAAAGCTTAATGAAACTTAATTCTCTTAATGGTTTAAAAAACATATATACCTAATATGGTAAAAAACAAAAATATAATTTACTGATTTTCAATAATTTTATTTTAAATTTCAAAAAAAAACAACTTCTCTCCCAACCTTTTTCTCTTTTTTATCCTCTATAGTAGAAAGACAACAATTGTGATAAACGAAAATCTAATAATAGCCTGCAAAAAAATGCAACGGGATGCCCAGCGTCAGCTGTATGCTTATTTAGTACCTAAACTCTACGCAAGCTGCAAACGCTATTTGAAACAGGAAGAAGAAATTGAAGAAGCCCTGGCAGATGCCTTTTATATCATTTTTACCAAACTAGACCAATTGAAAGAAATTGGTGCTTTCGAAGCCTGGGCCAGAAAAATAGCGGTCAATCAATGTTTGGCAACTATTAAAAAGAAAACCAACTTCAATATGTATCTCGATGATGTCAAAACATTGTCGCAGCCATTTACTGATGAAATGACGAATCTTGAAGAAGAAGATTTACTGGATTTACTCAATCATATTCCTGTGGGATGCAAAACTATTTTTAACCTTTTTGTAATTGAAGGCTACAGCCACAAAGAAATAGCCGGCATACTTAATATTTCCGAAGGCACTTCAAAATCACAATTGAATGCTTCAAAAACAAAATTGAAGGAATTAGTAAATAATCTGTATTACCAAAAATCGAATTAGTCATGGACAATCAAGATAAAATATTTAACAAAATCAAAAGCGCAGCTCAAAAGGCAGAGCAACAGGACTTTCCCGGAATGGATACGGTTTGGGCGCGTGTTGAAGACAAGCTCGAGCAAAAAGCATTACAATCAAAATCACAACTTTGGAAAAAATTAGCCATTGCAGCTTCTTTGTTATTGTTTGTTTCTTTGGGCTACCAATTTCTAAAAACAGGTTCAAAAATAGTTGTACCAACTGAAAACACTGAAAATAAGGTAGCAATTCAAAAAAACAAAACCATTAAGGACAGCACCATTCCTTCTGAAAATATCAAAACCGAAGCCACAACGATTTTACAAAAACAATTAGAGAAACCAAATCCTGTTGCTATCGTTGAAAATCATTCAGAAACTAACCTTTCTGATACTAAAATAATTTCAAAAGCGAAAGCAGAAGAAAAAACATCTCAGGCAGATGCCTTAATGATTCAAGAACCAAGTAGTACTTTAACTGTAGCTCCTATAGCTGCCGTAAAAGCAAAAAGTCTTGCTCCTATTGCCTATGAATATAAAGAAAAAGCAGAAATTGCTGCTACAGCTAACAACACAGAAAAAACAATTACAGGTACCATTACAGACGAAAAAGACAACTTACCTATTCCCGGTGCAACTG
>Ga0308158_10002327_pt1 | contig 18201 bp, 19 predicted proteins | sample PhyBR2_FD_201038 | JGI IMG/M metagenome (GOLD analysis project Ga0308158, IMG submission 201038) | Phyllosphere microbial communities from UC Gill Tract Community Farm, Albany, California, United States - DLSLB.R2 | ecosystem: Host-associated > Plants > Phyllosphere > Unclassified | place: USA...
CAGCGAAACAAATCATCCAGTCGTTACGTCATCCGGAACTGATTTTAAGTCTCTTTTTGACGACGTTTTTGATTCAGTTCGCAGCACAATCGATCAGTCCGATTCTATCGCTGTACGTCCGGGAACTTAGTCCTGGTACGGAACGATTGGCCTTACTGTCCGGTATCGTCGCGTCGGCTCCAGGGATTGCGGCCTTGATTGCCGCGCAGCGGCTCGGTCGGCTGTCGGATAAAATTGGGGCGGAACGCGTCTTGTTCTTCGCCTTACTGATTTTCGCCGCCTTCCTGATTCCGCAAGCATTCGTGACGGATACGAGTCAATTGATCATTTTACGGATGGGTATCGGCTTTGCGACTGCCGCTTTGATGCCGTCGGTCCAGGCGCTTCTCCGGAAACATACGCCGGCGAATGCGTCGGGTCGGATTTTCGGATATAACCAGTCGGCCCAGTTCATGGGGAACTTCCTCGGACCACTTGCCGGTGGCCAGATTGCCGGTCATTTCGGCTTTGAAGCGTTGTTCCTGTTCACTGGTCTGATTGTCATCACGAACGCGGTGCTCGAACGGACGCAAACGGCTGTCCTCAGTAAAAAACATTCTTAAAACATACGAAAGGGCGGTTCTGATTCTGCATCGGGACCGCCTTTTTGATGTAGCAACGTCAGGATAACACGAAGAATTTATCCAGCTTCAGTTGTTCGGATGTTTCGAGCACCTTCATGATTTGTCCCGACTGGGCGCGGATTTTATAGTCGGCCGAGTAGTGAAACAGTCCGTTCTCGAGTTCGGTCACGGCGAGCGGTTCAATCAGTGTTTTCAGATGGATGATATCCGTCAAAATCCGTTGTTTAAGCGGCGTACTTTGCTTCGCTTCGGTCGGTGTGATGAACTCATTGAAATGTTGATGGTGAAGTTGTTTCTTACCATAGCCGAGAAGCAGGGACAGTTTTTGATTGTAAGAGACGATTTCTCCTTCTAAATTCAAGATATAGACCGCATCCGGATGATTTTCGAGAAAGTGGGTCGCGTCGACCAATTGTTTAAAATCCAAGGAGCCGTTGATGAAGGATTTTGTGTTCTTCTTTTTGAAGAAAGGCATGAACTCACCTCATTAGTGTCGTTATAGGTCGATTATAGCAATTTATGGAATTTAGACATATCGTGTCTGTTGAAAAATAAGCAAATGTTTTTGAACAACAGGGGTAGGCCTTTCGATGCATCTACGAGATTCATTGCCTTATTTTGAAAAAAACATCGAATTTCCAAAAAATTGACCGATATACTTAAGGAACAGAATTGAACAATAAGTCAATGAGGAGCCAACACATATGTTACGAGGAATGTATACGGCGTCTGGTGCGATGCAGGCGTTACAACGGCAACAAGAAATGTTAAGTAATAACCTAGCCAACGCGCGGACGCCGGGCTTCCGGGCCGATCAGGCGTCCCTCCGGACCTTTCCGGAGATGATGATCCAGCAGTCGGGCGTCAACGAACAATCCGGTGTCCGTTCCCGCGGGACAGTCGGGAAACTTGCGACCGGTGTTTTCATGCAGGCCGCGACACCGAACTTCGCTCTCGGCTCGATTACAGAGACAGGTAACGCAACGGATATTCAAATCAGTTCGCTTGAAGGAGCAGCCCTGTTTACGATCCGGCATGCCGATCCTGCGACCGGTGAAGAAGAGACACTCTATACGACGAACGGTCAGTTCGCCGTCGGACAGGACGGTCTCCTGCGGACGACGGAAAATGATCTTGTCCTCGGTGAAGACGGTCAACCGCTGAACGTCGTCAATGAAGATTTTGTTGTCAGTGCGGACGGTGCCGTCACGGACGGGAACGGTCAAGCCATAGGTAACCTCGGTCTTGTCGTGACGAATCAGCCGGAGACGCTTGAACGAACCGGGAACGGTCTGTTCCGTTCGCCGGACGCGTTAAACGCCGGTGCCGTCAAAGTCGATCAAGGAGTGCTCGAACTCGGGAATGTCGAAGTCGAACAGACGATGACAGAGATGAACGCCGGTCTCCGTCAATTCGAAGCCAATCAGAAAGTCATCCAGGCCTATGACCGGACCGCTGAAAGAGCAGTCTCGGAAATCGGACGCGTCCGTTAATCAAGGAGGAAATTCATGCAATCACTTTATACATCGGCCAGTACGATGGCTCAGCTTCAAAAACAGCTTGATACGACGGGGCATAATTTGGCGAACGCCAATACGAACGGATACAAACGACGGGATTCCCAGTTCAATGAACTGCTCGTCCGGAATCTGAATAACCAACCGGCGGGACTGACGACCGGACCGCTGACGACACCTGCTGGTCTCCGACTCGGTGTCGGCGGATACGTCGCCAATGAAGCGACACGCTTCGCAACCGGGACGTTCCAAAATACCGGGCGCAAGCTGGATGCGGCCCTCAGCAATCCCCATCATTTCTTTGGCGTGATTGATGCGGACGGCGTGACGAAATTTACACGCGACGGCAATTTTGAATTGTCACCGCAGGCAAACGGTCAAGTTTTGTTGACGGATGATGCCGGACGATCGGTCATCAATCAGGCGAACGAACCAATCACGTTCCCGGACAATGCGACTTCGATTGAACTGAACAAGGATGGCAACATCACTGGTGTCCTGAACGGGGAACGGCGTGTACTCGCCCGGATTGGCGTCGCTGATATTCCGAACCACGGAGAATTAACGGATGTCGGAGGCGGACTCTTTACCGCGACGGGACAATACCAGAACACGACAACCGTGAATCCGTTGACGGTCGGAACACTTGAGACCTCGAATGTCGATATGGCGACGGAGATGACGAACTTGACGCAGATTCAGCGGGCCTATCAGTTCAATTCAAAAGCCTTGACGACATCGGACCAGATGATGGGCATCGTGACGTCGCTGAAATAAGCGGAAATTGTATATTTGGATAGATGAAAGAGGGGGCCGGATGTTAAAAATCCGCCCCCCTCTTTTCTGTGCGTACTGATGATGTCAGTAGATGCTGTTAGTTTTTTTTCAACGCAAGATAAATCGCCGCCATGTCTTTATCACCGTGACCATCCTCTAAAGCATGTTGGTACTGCTTGTTTGCCGTCGTGGCCAGTGGCAGATCGAGCGTCAATCGTTTCGCTTCTTCCGTGATCAATCCGAGATCCTTTGCCATCAGGCGAAGCGGGAACGCAGGCGGGAATTGTTCGTCCCGGTACATCGTTTGTTTGCCCTGGAAAAGTGGTGTGTTCATTCCGGAAGCACCAATCAGCTGGAGGAGCTTTTCTTTGTCGAGTCCGGCGCGTTCGCCGAGCAATAAGGTCTCGGCGACTCCTTCACCGACTAGACCCAGCAGTAGATTGATGGCAAGTTTTGCTGAACTCCCGGTTCCATGTGCTCCGAAGTGAATGCTTTCCTTACCGAGAATGTCGAAGTAGGGACGACATGCGGCGATCGCCTGTTCATCTCCGCCGAGTAACAGGACGAGTTGACCGGCTTCAGCGACCCCGACGGATCCTGAGACCGGTGCTTCGATATACGTCGCCCCGGCCTGTTCGGCACGTTCCGCAAATGAAGTCGATTGTTCCGGTGAAATGGTACTCAGGTTGACGAGGGTCTTCCCCGACAGCGCACTTGTCAGCAGACCGTCTTCCTGTTCAAGGACTGCCGTGATGGCAGGACCATCCGCCAGCATGACGAAGATAATCTCCGATTGTTCGACGACGGCGCGGGGCGACTTCAGTGCGACGGCCCCTTCTTTGACGAGGGACGCTGTCTTCTCGACCGTCCGGTTATAGACGTTGACCGGGTGTCCGGCCCGTCTGAGACGTAACGCCATCGGTACTCCCATATGACCTAATCCAATCCATCCTAATGCCATCAATAAAACTCCCTTCGTTTTTCAGCTCTTTCTCCCAATACCCGTCCTGCAGCGGTCCGTAACCTGACAAAAAAACGTGCCCCTGTCTGATGACAAAGGCACGTCAGCTTATTCTTCGTACGTGAGGATGGTCGAGATGACCGCAATCGGGAAACAGATCGTAAACGTCGATCCGGCACCAATCGTCGATTCGACATCAATCGTCCCGTTATGATGTTTGACGATTTCCTTACAAATCGATAGACCGAGTCCGGTTCCACCGATTTTCCGGGTTTCCGAATTGTCGACCCGGTAGAACTTATCGAACAACTTCGACATCGCTTCTTGCGGAATCCCGATTCCCTGGTCCCGAATCGTAATTTCTGCGAAGCCGTCGTTGTTCTCGATTTGAATGGCGACATCGCCGCCATCCGGTGAATACTTGATTGCATTACTGAGCAGGTTGTTCAGCAACTGTTTGATTTTTTCCGCATCGGCATCAATCATGATTGGACCTTCCGCTTCAAAGGACAACTGGTGCGTTGTGTGCGAGGCGTCGTGGAAATCAATCAGTTCGCTTGCGAGCTGGACGAGATCGAACGTCGCCATCTGATACCGTTGTTCGCTCGACTCCATCCGCTGGACATCGAGGAAGTCATTGACGAGGGTCGTTAAGCGACCCGTCTCCGAGTGGATCGTCGTCAGGTATTTCCGTTGTTTCAGGGAATCGATTTCGCGATTAAGCATCAGTTCCGTGAAACCATAAATCGAGGACAACGGTGTCCGGAGTTCATGGGAGACTGTCGAAACGAACTCTTCTTTCATCCGGTCCGCTTCCGTTTCCTTCGTGACATCCCGTAAGACGAGCATCGTGCCGACCCATACCTGATTGATCTGGATTTTTTCCGCATAAATCTGGATGTAGGCACTTTGCGAGCGGATCGAGACGACAAGACTCTCTTTCGGCAGATTCTGTTCGACGATTTGTTCGATATACTGTTCGAACGGTTCCGGCTCATCGATGATGGCAGAGAGGGCCGACATCGCCTGGCGGAACGACGAGAGATTACTTTCGTCCTGGTATTCCGTCTGGACTTCCGGGAAAAGTTTCATCAATGGTTCATTGACGAGCAGTTCATCTGATTCATGTTCAATGTAGACGACGGCTTCGCGAATCGAGTTCAGGAGTTGGCCGGTCTTATTTTTCTCGTGCATCATTTTTTCATAAATCCCCATCCGCATCAGCGAGAGCGACAACTGGTGCGAGAACGACAGGATGTCACCCATCTGTTCCGGTGTGAACGCATCCCGGTAACGGACAAGGTAGACACAGGCGATGATCTGTTCTTCATTCGGATCAAGGATCGGAACGGCGACCTCATACATATAGTACGGATACGGCAACGGACTGTCGTGGGCAACTTGTTTCGACGAATGGACCGGTCGTTTCAGGACGCGGGCCCGGTGGAACAGGGACTGATCGTCCTTGACGAGCTGACCGACCATCTCTTCCGTCATCCCATACTCAATCGTCGAGCGGACGTCATGCTGATCGAGGAACAGCAGGGCACCGATTTCCGAGTGCGTGATGGCGACGAGCTTTTCGATGATTTCCGGATACGCCGTTAATGTCTCGCGTGACGCAAGTGTCTCGGTCAGTTCATTGCGGTATTTGAGATGCTGTTCGCTGCGCAACGTGATTTCGAGTGCCTCTTCGAGTTCCTCTTGCTGCGCCTGCAGTTCTTCCTGCTGGGCGACGAGTTCTTCTTGCTGCGCTTGTAGCTCTTCGTTTTTCGACAGCATATGGACTTTATTGTCGGCGATCGACGTCGCCATCCGGTTAAACGATGTCGTCAGTGTATAGAGCTCGTCATGCCGTTTCGGTAACGGAATGGTATTGATATCCTCACCACTGGCGAGCAGAGCGCTGTCACGCGATAACGTGTTGACCTGCTTCGTCACCCGGCTGATGAACGGACGGACGAGTAACAACAGGATGATGATTAGAACGACGAGATTCGACAGCCAGATGAACTGGGCGACCCGCATCTCGCTCAATAAGCTGGTCTTTGCCTGTGTCTCTTTATCTTGAATCAAGGTCAGGTAGTTGGCGAGTAAAGTATCGATGCCGGCAGCATCCGTATTTGTCGTCAATTGACTGTTTGATCCTTTTAATGTGCCGTTCTCATTAAATAAATCTTCACCATTCGATAAAGAAGCAAGTGTTTTCGGATCGAGGAATGTCTCGTCGATTGAACCTTGTTTCTTCCCGGTGACATATTCCGTCAACAAGGGGAGGGCGGTCCCGAAGTAATCGTCGTAAAGTGTTCGGGTCGCAATAGCGTATTCCTTTCCTTGTTCGTAAATGGCATTTTTTTCGAACCAGGTCGTCAAACGATTAATTTCCCGTTGGTTCGCTTTGATCGTATCGAGTATTTCTGGTGTACCGAACAGCACATACGATTTCACATTGCTCTGCACAAGTGTCCATTCGTTGGCTAATGTATTGGCATTCGTTCGGCGTTCCCGTAAATCATCGAACGCGGCATTCGTCTGGTCGATCTTTCGTTCTGTATAGTTATAGACGATAGCTGACGTCAGACTGAGCGCGATGAAAACCATATAAAAGGCAAACATCAACTGGCGACCGATTTTTTGATTAATCCATTTCACTTGTTTATCCTCCGTATATTATTTTCTAAGGTTCAAAGAATTAATCCAGCATTTTTATCTTACTTAATAAAACAGGCATTCATCAAACTTTAACACGCAAAGATGCAAAAAAGATATTTTAATTACTAGATTTGCAGAATGAATAAAAAAGTAATCAATTTTTATGGAAGAAATCGAATAAACAATCCTTCAACTATTTTTTGAAAATAAGGATTAGAAGAGTCGGGATAAAGGGAATCTAATGAAGGAGAAGCCCTCATTTTAATCATAAGGAAGTGACAAGATGCAAAAAATGTTTGAGAACAAATGGTACCGCGGTGCCTGGTGGATCATGACACTGCTGATCATCGTCTGGATCGGCAATCACGTGACGTTCCTGTTCCGACCGATTGCGATTTTATTGCAGATGGTCGTTCCACCACTCGCGATTGCCGGTATTCTGTATTATGTCCTATTGCCGATTGTCGAGCTGCTCGAGAAGAGGATGAAACGGCGTCCTGCTGTCATCATTGTGTTGATAGGTTTGATTAGTATCCTGACGACGCTCGGATTCATCTTTGGTCCGATGTTGTCGGATCAGATTACGGAATTCGTCAATTCGATTCCAACACTCGCTTCCCAGTTTCAGCGTCAACTGGTTGATGTCCGGGATCAACTTGAAAACAGTGCCTTCTTCTCACGTTTCCTCAGCGGACAAGATGACCTGTTTAATAAGTTTTCCGGAAGCGTCTCGGAATATGCGTCATCCTTCCTGAAAAATATCGGAACCGGTGTCGGCGGTGTCGTCAGCGTCATCACGACGACGGTCGTGACGGTTATCATCATTCCGATCATGTTGATCTATATGCTACTAGACGGAGATAAGTTGAAAGGCAACCTCGTCAAGATGATGCCGTTTGAATACCATAAGGAAACGAAAAAGATTCTGCATGATGTCCATTTAACGATCATGAGTTACATCCGTGGCCAGGTCATCGTCAGTATCGGGGTCGGGATCATCGCCTATATTGGTTACTTGATCATCGGAATTGATTACGCGCTGTTGCTCGCGTTGTTTGCGACATTGACGAACATCATCCCGTTCCTCGGTCCGGTCATCGGCGTCGTACCCGCCTTGATCGTCGGGTTCATCCAGGATCCGATTCTTGCCGTCTATGCGGTCATCGTCATGACGGTCGCCCAACAGATTGACTCGCATATCATGTCACCGCTCGTCCAAGGGAAAACGCTTGATGTCCACCCGTTGACAATCATCATCGTTCTGCTCGTCGCCGGAAACATCGCCGGATTCTTTGGTGTCCTGCTCGGTGTTCCATTCTACGCGGTCATGAAGGTCGTCATCCTGAACATCCGTCGTCTGTATCATCTGCGGTCGCAAAAAAAGATGGTTATCGCAGAAGACGATAAGACGTTTAATACAATCGTGACGACAAAAGACTGACTTTGAATTTTCAGGACAGTTCGGTCATACTGAAAGAGTAGTCGATTGTGTCACGAAAGGGGTATGTGTCAGATGGATCAACGTCACGTAGAAGAACAGGCTGATTTATTGGCCCTCCAAAAGTTTCAGCACAATTTCGAAAATAGTCTCAAGTCGAGTGTCATCTATATTTTGCGGGATGGGGCGCTGACGATTGGTGAGATTGAACAACGTCTCGATCAGTCGCACGGTCAGATTCTCGAACAATTGCAGGAATTGATTGAAGACGGACTCGTCTTGCAACAGATGTCGGAAAAGGTCCATGGACTTGCCTATTCCTTGACCAGTCCGGCGGAAGAACTCGTTCGCCAGTTCAAGGAATCGATTGCCTGGAGCAAGCAGCACATCACCTATTAAGGAAGTCTGCCCCCTCGAGCAGTTGCTCGGGGGTTTTTGCTATTATAATTGTGAAAAAATGTATAATTATTGAATTGAAACCGACATAATGAGGGGAAGAACGTTGACGTCAGAGTAGGAGAGAAGGAATCGGTGTGAAAACAATCCTGTTGTATGTCCTGATACCGGTATGCGTCATTTTCGTGATCGTCAAGTGGATCATTCCCGTCTCAGGGTGGGGAGCAGACTCTGAACCGGTCAAGCCGAATCCCATTCCTGTCATGCAAAAATGGGATGAAGATCAATTGAAACAATTTGACCGGGAAAACCGGGTCGGTACCCGGTATACGCTCGGCGGATTGGAGGTCGAGACGTTAGCGATGAAGCAACGCAATACGATTCGAGCGACCCCTTTGTTACGGGTGATAGTTTCAAAAGAAAAACTAGTGCAAGTCGGCACAGGAACGGACCGGTTACTGGCTTTGACCGTAACGCTTCAAAATCAATCGGACGATCCGATTGATTTGTCCAAAAAACTTGGCAAGTATGAGACGAACGGGAAAAGAACATCGATTTTACATGAAAATCATCCGCTCGTCGGCACGTACCGGGCGGGAGAAGAACGAATGGGAGTCCTGTTCATCCGGACGGAGCAGAAACAGCTGACGACGGGACATCTTGATTTACTTTATCAAACCCAATCGGGTGAGAAACAGTTGCGTGTACCGCTGAATCAACCAAAAAACTGACCGACCCCTGCAGGCAGCTGCTGGAGTCGGTCAGTCGGATTATTTTTGAACGGCACTGAATGCTTCTTCTGATTCAATCCCGACTTTGTTGACAGCCGTGATGATAAAACGTCCGGTCTTATCTTTTGGTAACGGGAAGGCTTTTCGTTCGATCGATTCCGTCGAACCAAGCTTTTTCCGTTTTCCGTTTTGTTCCTGATAGATGTTATACGCGACGACTTCATCATCAGTCGATGCATACCAGTTAACGAACCCACCTGAGACGCGGACGTTCGTCGCTGGTTTTGGTGGTGTTTTGACGGGATCGGATGCCTTCTCATCTAATTCAGTAAAGACGACGAGCCGATTGTCGTACGTGCCTTCATTTTCATCGTACGTACCGATACACGTGATCAAGTTCAGGTTACGCTGATCAGAGGTCCCGAAGATTTTTTCGAGCGGTGCATCGAGATGACCGTACTCGACCAGTTTTTTGACCCGGAAGACGAGATTACGGCCTGACTCATCCTTGATTTTGACCGTATCGCCTTTTTTGAGTTCGTGCAGTTGATAAAAGACGGCGGGACCGGTCTTCGTATCGGTATGTCCGTCGATGACGGCATTTCCGACATCACCCGGACGGGGACCGAATTTATACCACCCGACTTGCTGTTCGTTTTTCGGCGTCCCCATGGCGCCTTTTTTATCGAGGCCAACCTGTTCCACGTTGGTTTTGACTTTAAGCGAATCAATCGTCAGGGTCTTTGGCAGTTCTACTTGATTCGTAGAGAGATTCTTAAATTCTTTTTTAAAGATTTCGGACGGTTTGAGTGGATCTTCCTTTGTCTCGGAAGATGTCGCAGCGTCCGTTTTTGTATCGCCTTGCGTAATATTCGTTTCCGGTTCATTCGTGTTTCCAAACAGTAGAAAAATTAACGTACCGATTGAAACGAGCATCAAGAGGATGCTGACCGGTAATAACCATTTTTTCATGACACGTCACTCCTTTCCGAGACAAAGCCTCTTACACAGAAAAAGGATAGTGCCGAGGCGCTATCCTTTTTAGTATACCCGAAATCTTATGCGTTTTGACGTTTGCGTGCGAGGACGATTCCGGCTGCACCGAGTGCAAGACCGAAGAGAGCGATCGCACCAGTTGTACCTGCTGTATTGTTGTCGCTCATGCCGCCGTTACCTGTGTTCGGCATTGAACCTGGTGTACCATCCATGAATTTCTCAGGTGATTGTTTGACGATTGCTTCACCGAGGTTTTCACCGACACCGTACATGTAAGCATATGACTCACGGAATGTGTCAACTGATCCTTTGTAGTCGCCTTCGACATACTGCATGAACGTATCTTGGACGTATGTCTCATGACCAGAGATTGCTTCCTGTGCTGCTTTTGTCGGAAGGTTTTCTTCCGTTGCTGCACCAAGGAATGCACCGAAGTCATTTGAGAACATTTTGAGCATGTCTTGTGCGTCACCCATCATTTTCTTGTCGTCGTTGATTGCTGCTGTGACAAGGTTCGCTTGCGCTTCGATGTGGTTTTTCGTCCAGACTTGCTCAAACTGATCCGCACCCGCTTGACCGTAGACGGATTTCATTGCCGCTTTGAAGTCAGCTGTGTGCATGTCTTCTGCCCAGTTCGCTGCATCGTAGTCTTTCGCTTGATCGACGCCTGCTGTCATGCTGATGTTCGCAAGGGCGACGTGCTCCGCTGCAAGGCTGTTGAGTGTTGACCGGAGGTCAGCTGCTTTTGTGTCGGCTTTCGTGTTGTCGAACTTCTCAGGCATTTGTGTTGTGATCGCGACTGAGAGTGCTTTTGAGATATCATACATGCGGCTGTAGCCTTCACGGAACGTGTTGTACGATCCTTCGTAGTCACCGGCTGCATATTGTTGGAATGTTTTATAGACGTCGGCTTCATGGGCACGGAGGACTTCTTCCGCTGCTGCCTTCGGCAGTTTACCTTCAGTTGCTGTATCGAGGAAGCTCGAGAGATCCTGGACGAACTCTTCTGTTTCCGCTTTCGACGCGTTGATGCCGTCCTGGTCGTCCGCTTTCACGGCTTTGACGAGATCAGTTGTGTATTTGTTGTGGTCAACGAAGATTTTTTCGAATTGTTTTGCACCTTCATCGCCATAGACAGAAGCGATCGCCGGTGTCATGTCGAGTGCGTTCTGTTTCAGTGCTGCTTCATAATACTTCGCATCTTTTGATCCGTCATATTGTTTTTTCATGTCCATGACGGCAAGCACGAAGTGCTCAGAGAGTAACTGATCGAGTGTTGCACGGAGGTCAGCGGCTTTTGTTTTGACCGTGACGTTCTTCGCGCTCTCTTCCTGTTTCATGTCGTCTCCGCCACCGGAAGCGAATGCTGCCGTTCCTGGTAATACGAGTGCTGCTGCCATTGCTGTTGCTGCGAATTTTTTTGTGTTTTTCATCTTGTCTCATCCTCTCAAATTTGGGTGATATCTAGTTAGTATTTGGTAGTTGTTGTCTGTATCGTTCTGAACAGCATACGCACCTGGTTTTTGTTTGGATTGGAAAATTGAAAAAGTTTTTTAAAAAAAGTATGAACGGTTCGGTTTCTTCCTTATATACAAAATGCGGAACTTTTTTTACAAGTTCATCGTTTGTGCATGTTACACTAAAAAAAAGAACCGTTTTGTAGCTAAACTGCAACTATTTAATACCAGGTACTAATATGCTATACTGTTCTTTAGACTGAACCAATGAAAGGTGATCAAGATGGTACAAAATCAAGCCGGAACGGACCAACCGACCCGTGAACGTCTGAAACGTAATCAACAGATCAAAAACGAAGAGCAACAGGAGCAGGAACCGAAACAACGTAAAAAGCTGCGTCAGTATTCTTCACGCCGCGTTCCCATCCTTGTTCGTTTATTGATCATTGTTCTTCTTATTGTCCTTGCGTTAGTGATCGGTGCCATGGTTGGGTATGCGACACTTGGTGGTGGCGAAGCGATGGATGTCCTCAAGCTCGACACATGGACCCGCATCACCGATTTTTGGACACAATCTTAAATTAACCAGTGATTGGAGCTGTGTGATATGTATACGATTGAACAAATCAAGGAAGTGATTCCGCACCGGTACCCGTTTTTACTCGTCGACCGGATTTTAGAAGTCGAAGAAGGAAAACGTGCTGTCGGCATTAAAAATGTCACGGCAAACGAAGAATTCTTCAATGGCCATTTCCCGGACTACAACGTCATGCCTGGTGTTTTGATCGTTGAGGCATTGGCGCAAGTAGGTGCCTTTGCTGTTTTGAAGATGGAACAAAACCAGGGCAAACTGGCCTTTTTTGCCGGCATCGAGAATTGTCGTTTTAAACGTCAGGTCGTTCCCGGTGACCAGCTCCGACTGGAAGTCGAACTGACGAAACTGCGTGGACCGATTGGTAAAGGACGTGCCACAGCAACAGTCGATGGGGAAGTCGCCTGTACTGCTGAACTGACTTTCGCAATCAAGTGAATCCGTGATGAAGCGTGTGCTGATTCCTTTGGCAATCTCGCTGCTTGTCATTACCGGTTGTCAGCATGCTGACGAGGTGGAGACTGCTTCCCCGACGGTCATCATCGATCCTGTCACACGTGCTGGACAAACGGAAAACATCTCGGCTCAGATTTCAGCGACGGAAAATGATCGGATGCGTCTGACGATTCGGACGGCAAATGACATTCGGCTGGATGACCAACAGGTCGATATTCGACTGGATGTTGCCAATCAGTCGATTCCGTTCCCATTCGTTTCGTTTACGGCGAAAAAAATGGGGGAAATCAGAGCATATACCTCGGATACGACGATTGAAAAAGAAGTCTTCGATGAAAACCGTCTGCCGGTTTTAATCATCGATGCCGGCGCCGGACGTGGAATTGAAATTCCGCTTGAAGTCGTGCGATAAAAAAAAGAAGCATACGATAACCAATCGTTCCCGGTTATCGTATGCTTCTTTTTTTATGTTTTTGATAGCTAAAAGAGGGAATTTCTCAAAAGGAATACTTAATCAAAAAAATCGAGGGAGGAAAAAACAATGTCTGAACATCAACAAGATGCATTAAACGAATTACAAAAGTGCATCACAGCCTGTAATGTCTGTTTTGACGCTTGTCTAAACGAGCCGCATGTCGGTCATATGGCAGATTGTATCCGTCTTGATCGTGATTGTGCCGATATTTGTAGTCTCCTCAGCCAAGCGATTGCCCGAAACAGTCCGAACATCGCGGCTCTGGCGGCGGCGTGTGTAGAGATTTGCCGAGCATGTGCAGAAGAATGCGACAAACATGAACACGATCATTGCCAAAAATGTGCGACAGCGTGTGAAGCTTGTGCGACAGCGTGTGAAGCATTAATCTGATGAACAAAACCAATAAAATCCATATAGGTTGCTTTGTTCCTTTGAGCAAAAGCGACCTTTTTTAATGAAAAACAATTGAATTTAAGATTTGATGTGGTTTATTTTTCCTTTATTGTTTAAAATCTAGGTAGAACATATTTAAAGAATGGGGCGAAATGAATAGAATGAAAAAATTAGGCATGTACATACTAGCCTGTTTGCTTGTTTTGGGTGTCATCACACCGGCACAAGCTGAAACAGCATTGACGTGGGACGTCAAAGGAACGGGAACGAATCCTTACACATTAACCTTTACGGGAGAAGGAGTCGTCAACCTCGAATCGGAAACTGCATTGGTTTTTGAAGAAGGTGTGACAGGGCAAGACATCGATATCGCGAAAACACCGATCGTGACGTTTACAGCAGAGACGGCACCAGTCGTCAAGATCGTCTCAGGCGATCAAACGAAAACGGTCTTGATTGAGTTTGGCCGTGAAGTCAAAGAGGAACCGACACCAAAAGAGCCGGTGACGGAAGAACCACCGGCAGAAGAACCGGTGACGGAAGAACCACCGGCAGAAGAACCAATCAAGGAAGATCCTCCTGCCGAGGAGCCAGTTAAAGAAGAACCAGTTAAAGAAGAACCAGTCAAGGAAGAACCGGTCAAGGAAGAACCAAAACCGGAGACGGAACAACCGGTCGCGACGACAGGAACGATCAGCGGAACGATCTGGTACGATGAAAACGAAGACGGAATCCGTCAAGACAAAGAAACGCGCATCAGTGATGTGCCGGTCTACCTCTTGGACAGGGACTATGACGTTGTCGACGAAGCCTATACAAAAGACGGTCTTTATTCGTTCAAAGACCTGAAGCCGGGCACATACTACATCGACGTCTACGGAATGGACATCGGCTACTACTCCACGTCACCGCAACACGAGGGGACGGACCCGACAATCGATTCTGACCTTGATGAGGATGATATGGCGAAAGTTAAACTGACAGCCGGTGAGAATGTAGAAATCGATGCCGGTTTATACGGTTATGATGAAGAAGCAGAGATGGATTTTTCAAACTTATTGCTCGTCACGAACTTCTTTGATGCGAACGCCGACAAGATTCCAGGTTACTCGGAGCAAACACTTCCTGCGACGTATACGGTGACGGATGCAATCACAGGCAGCGACGTCTATACGGAGAAAGTCGGGAAAGACGACGCATTGATGATTGAATTGACACCTGGTACGTACACAGTCAAAACAGAAGTCGCTTCCGGATACACGGTTGAAGCGATGCACCACATCTCACTGGACGACTTGATGGATTCGTTTGATTTTGAAATGACGAAAGCCAGCGTCAAAGCATTGGCAGTCGGCATGGCGGATGAAGAGGAAGAAGAATTCCCGGAATACGATGAGTTCTTGAAACTGTTCGAACGCAAAGCAACAACCGATTCGATCATATTGACGGAAGACACGATGGGGTATTTCCTCGTCGCGGAAATCGTGAAAGCAAAACCGGTCGTAGCACCGAAGCCAACACCGACACCGACGAAAACATCGGTCAAGACGGTCGAAGCACCGGCGACGAACGTAGCGGATCAACAAACAACGAACACGACGTCAAACGAACGTCTCCCACAAGCAGGTGAAGACAAACCATTCCCATATGCAGCAACTGGAGCAGGTCTCGCTGTAGTCGGAGTTTGGTTATTGTTACGACGCGCTGGATAACAGGAAAGCCCTTTGGACCGAATCGGTTCAGAGGGCTTTTTGATGTGTGTCTTGATTGACACACACGCACACACGTGTGTATATTAAGGGTATCAAATGAATGGAAAGAGGGATGACGATGTTAACAACAAAACAGATCAGTGAATTGTTACGTGTCTCGGAAGAAACGGTCCGTCGTTGGATTCGGACAGGCGAACTGCATGCCGAACAGGATGGTAAAGGGTACTTGGTCGATGAGTTGGCGTTAAAACGTCTCGTCGACGAGAAGTCACAGATTCCAGGCAACGCGATGAACAAAGTCTTGCCGATCATCAACGACCTGTTTGGTCCGGAAGCAGCGAAGTTCGCGAAGTCGAATCTGTTTGATCCGCTCCGCCAGTCGATGGATCAGTCAGCACCGCCACGTCCGGAAGCATCACCGGAATCGGTTGCGGAAGAACTGAGCCAATTAAAACGTAAAAAACGTCGCCTCGAACTCGAACATGAACTGAAGTTGCTCGAAATCGAAGAGAAGATTGCCGTCCTCGAACAAAAGGCGTCACGTCTTTAATTTGAAAGAGCTGAACGATTCCGGTTAACTGACCGGGGTCGTTTTTTATGAACGAAACCCTTTGATAAGCAAACGAATGCGGCTTCCGGACTCGGTTGTGCGACAATGAAAATATAATGAACGAAGGGGTTGGGAAAATGTTCGAACGTGATGTTAAGAACCATTGGCAAGTGACGTATCAACAAAATGGTTATCCGCATGTGCAGCAAGGATGGGTCCTGTCACCGGAGCGGAAGGACGAGTTTGATCCGTTTATCCTGATGGCGGAAGATTGGTTCAAACGCGGAACGTTTTCCGATCATCCGCACCGCGGCTTCCAGACGATTACCTATGTCATCGATGGCCGGCTTGAACATATCGATAATCATGGCGGACACTCGATTTTAGACGCCGGGGACGTCCAGTACATGAACGCCGGCTGGGCGGCACGGCATGCCGAAGAAGCGGTCGATGACGATTTGATCCATACGTTACAACTCTGGCTCAATCTGCCGAAACGTTTGAAAGAGACGACGACATCGTATCAAAACGTCCTGCTGGAACAGGCACCGGTCGTGCCGCTTGCCGGTGGACACGTCCGGGTCTATTCCGGTGCGATTGCCGGCGTGACGGGACCGCTCGAGAGTCTGGTGCCGATTACGATGAGTGAGATTTCGCTGGCTCCCGGAGCGACGTATTCGCATGTCTTACCGGCGAATCATAACGCTTTTCTATATATCCTGGCAGGCGAACTGGAAGCCGGGACAAGCGGGACCCGCCTCAAGAAGACGATGGCAACAACATTGACGTTTGACGAACAGGCTCAAGGGGACAGTGCACTCGCATTGACGGCTGTCAGTCGGACGAAGGTGCTGATTTATTCGGGTGAACCGATTCGGGAAGAAACGATTGCCTACGGACCGTTCGTCATGAATACGGAAGAGGAGATTCGTCAGGCGTACCGGGATTACCATGATGGGAAGTTCGGACCGCCAGCCGTCTTGTGACGACAAAAAAACCAGTTCCGTCAAACGGACTGGTCTTATGTGATCGATAGGCGGACACCGCTCGACCTCAAACTGAGGAAGAATCGGTTGTCCGTTTTTTCTTGCGGCGCCAAAACCAGTAGCCGAGCCCGAGTGCAATCGGGATAGCGGCCAGGTAAGGATTCGCTTCTAGATAACTGATGATCTCAAACTGCGCGAACCATCCACTGAGTAAACCGAGGATGAGTAAGATCGTCCGAATCGCTTCGGGAAGCTTACGGATACGATATGCGAAGAGACATACGAGGCAAAAGATGATAATCGCCACGAGCATTCCTCCCATTCCCGTATTCAGTATAGCGTATTCGAAAAGCTTTTTCGATGTTGAATGATGTGTTTTTTATCCGCATGATTTTCGAACAATCCCACTTCTTGACCTGTCATATAGGGTGAGTCCATCAAGGATTCATTCTATTTTTTGTGGAAAAGGAGAAGGCGGATGAAAATCGATTACTTCAGCGTCATGCCGAGTGGTCCTAAAGGAGCACTGGAAACACATTGTCTGACGAATGGAAACTGGTATGAAAGGATCAACGAAGAGTGGGAACGGGCGATTCATTATGGAGCGGGTCTGATCCGGATTAAAGACAAGGGCGCCGAATTACGGATTCCGATTGAATTCGGATTCGGTTACGCCTTGCAGTACTTACGGCAGTTCGCAGCAGCAGAACGACATACGATTGACCGAGCCAAACGACATCTCCAGCAGCAACTCGAATGGATCGGACGTGGTCTGCCGATTCAATTGCGTCGCTTGGGCGACATGATTGAACTTACGGCGGATGCCGATCACCGGTTTCAGCGCGAATCGTTTCTAGAGGCAGTCGAACAAGCAAATCAGAGTATATCCTGAGAGAGAAGCCGTCACGTTCAAAAGCGTGGTGGCTTTATTGTATTTCAGAAAAATATTGACTTCAGTGAAATTATATATAAATGTAAGCGTTTCCTAAAAAGGTATGACCAGTTTTTTAATTTCCATATACAACCTGTAAATATATTTTACTAGTTACTACTATTCACCTATTTTTTACAAAAAACCTATTGTCGTTAGTTTCTGAGTTTTGTATATTTGAGCTGTAGCTGAGTGATTCACTTATCTCGAAGTGAGACTTGGTACGAACCTACAACATACAGAATGCCTCATTCACAAGGCATTCGCCAACGTTTTTCTGTTCATCCCAAACTGGATACATAATGGATCACTGACGATCGTCTACTGTAGAGGCGATGGATCGGCGTGTGAAACAGAACGTATTCCTCCGAAGAAGACAGAAAATCAGTTGAATGGATTAAAGTAAATATTTAAAAATATTTTACTTTAATTGTAGGTTATCTGGTTGGGATTGTCGCATTTAGTTTTGAAAGACAAGAGGAGGAATTGTAAACATGGCTTACACGAAAAAATCAAACAAATTGTACGCTGCTGCAGCTGCACTCGCAGTCACTGCAT
>Ga0308158_10002328_pt1 | contig 18188 bp, 15 predicted proteins | sample PhyBR2_FD_201038 | JGI IMG/M metagenome (GOLD analysis project Ga0308158, IMG submission 201038) | Phyllosphere microbial communities from UC Gill Tract Community Farm, Albany, California, United States - DLSLB.R2 | ecosystem: Host-associated > Plants > Phyllosphere > Unclassified | place: USA...
ATGAACGGCGGTAACTCGTCGGTCTCGAACAGCTGGATCCATGACGTCGCGACCACTTCCGGCTGCGACAACCGCGGCGGCGGCGGCATCGTCGTCGACCAGAGCCGTGGCAAGACCTACGCCAACTACGACATCGTCAACAACAAGGTGCACAACGTCGGCGGTGGCTGCGGCTATATCCAGGGCATCTACCATTCGTCGTCGGGCCGGATCGTCAACAACGTCGTGTACGCGACCAGCCAGGGCATCAACATGGGCCACGACGACCACAACATCCTTGTCATGAACAACATCTTGTTCAACAACTCCGGCTATGGCGTCTATTTCGGCGGCTGCAGGGAAGCGTATAACAACGGCTGCCCGACCCGGGGCATCGTCATCACCAACAACATCATCTACGCAAACCGCGGCGGCATCCGGGGGCCGATCGCGTCCGAAGACGTCGGCAACAGCGTCGCCGACAACCTGGTGTACGGCAACCACAACAACTTCGACCTGGCCAGCCCGAGCAATGCGACCAAGGAGCGACAGCACCAGCGCCGTGATCCCTAGTTCAGGCAGGAACTGCGAGCTAACGTGCGAGTCGCCCTCGACTGACATCAAGCTCCTCGGCGGACCAAATTCGATTCGCCATGGCAAGGTCCCAGCAGTGTTGCGAAAACCCACCCACGCAAAATGATGTGGTGACGTTTGATTTAAACCAAACTCAGACAGGGAACTAGTTTTACTCTGACCCCTCAGGTGCGAATTTAGTAGCTCGTCTGAGAGGCAGCATGAAGATTTGGCGCAAACAATTCCTTGAGAAAACTCAATCTAGCTTACTCAGGCTAGCCTTGTCCGTCACGATCGACATCGATATCGAAATCGACATCGCTTACCGTTCCTTGCTGTCGATTCAGCTCGCCGACATCCTCAGCGTGAAAGAACCGGGCGAAGAGCGTCAACTGCGAATGACGTGCAATCTGCCCAAGTTACTGGTCCATCCCCGCGACGCGCTGCGACCACGGGACCATCGCAACCAGCAGGTCAGTATTGGCGCCGGGTTCGGGCGGCCAGGACTGCAGTCGATCATTGCCGTCCCGATGGTCCTGCTCAAATTTTTGACCGCGCCGGCGGCCTGCCGTAGGCGCTGGCAAACCGGGACCGCAAATCGAGCCTCTTTATTCCAGGCTCATCAACCTCTGCAGTCTTTGTGACCAGACGGCCATGATGCAGTAAGGTCTTTCGTGCAGGAGCAAGATAATGAGTACCGTAAGCGAACATCGTGCCTTGATCCATGTTAATCCCCGTTCGCCGATTCTGGGTGAACCCTTCGACGCCGGGACCGAAGGGGAACAGTGGGAATCCTCGCTCGACCTCAAGAGTGGGTTGTCCGCTCTGTACAGCGGCCGCTGGCTGATCGTCTGGATCACCGCCATCGTCACCTTGTCGGCCATGTTATATACATTGACCATCAAGCCGGTGTTCGAGGCAGACATGACGCTGTATGTCGAGGAGGAGAGTCCGAACGCGTCAAAGAACATGATGAGCGAAGCGTCTTCACTTTTCGAGACCAAGAAGGCGGCAATTGCCGAGATGGAGTTGATACGCTCGCGCATGGTCGTGTCGCGTGCTGTCGACAAGCTGAAGCTGTATATCGACGTAGAGCCAAAATACTTCCCGCTCGGAGGCGCCTGGATTGCCAACAAGCTGGGCAATGACCTGTCGAATCCTGGCCTGTTCGGCTACGGCGGCTATGTCTGGGGCAAGGAGAACGCCGACGTGTCGCTGTTCGAGGTGCCGGAAGCCTGGCTGGGCCGTCAGTTCACGCTCACGGCGCTTGATGGTCAACGCTACCGCTTTTCCGGCGGCGGCCAAGCCGTCGTGTTCGACGGTACGGTCGGCCAGCACTATCAGGTGCCCACTCCCCAGGGCATGATCGAGTTGAAGGTGGACCGCATGTCCGGCAAGCCGGGAGCGCGCTTCGTGCTGCGCCGCACGTCGCTTCTGTCGACGACCGCCGCCATCCAGAACGCGCTCGTGGTCGTCGAGCAAGGCAAGCAATCCGGGGTTATCGACGTGAAGCTGCAGGGCGACAGTGCGCGCCGAACCTATCTCGTGCTGAGCGAGATCGGCCGCGAATACATGCGCCAGAACCTGGCACGCAAGGCCGAGGCAGCGGAAAAGTCGCTGGCCTTCCTGAATGAGCAACTGCCTATCCTGAAGCGCCAGCTGGAGCAGGCGGAAGACCGGTACACCCGCTTCCGCAACGCACATAGTACGGTGGACCTCAACGAAGAAGCGCGCGTGAACCTGGCGCAAGCGGCGGCAGCGCGTACGCGCCGTGCCGAACTGATACAAAAGAAAGCCGAACTGTTGGCGCGCCTCACGGAGAACCACCCCCAGGTCGAAGCGATCGACCTCCAGCGCAAGGAAGTCGACGCCGAGCTCGCGCGGGCCGAGGCCCGCATCAAGGGCATGCCCGTTCTGGAACAGGACGAGGCCAGGCTGACGCGCGAAATCAAGGTCAACACCGAACTCTACGTCGCATTGTCGAACAGCGCCCAGCAGCTACGTCTGGCTACGGCCGGGCAGGTCAGCAAGGTGCGGATGGTGGACATGCCCATCCCGCCCGAACAGCCGATCAAGCCGAACCGTCCGCTCATCGTGGCGCTGTCTGCCGTGATGGGTTTGTTCCTCGGGAGCGTGGCGGCCTTCGCGCGCAAGGCGATCAAGGGCGGAATCGACGACGCGCAGAAGATCGAACGCATGCTTCGCACGCGCGCCGTATATGCACTGATTCCACATAGTAACAATCAGGACAAACTGGTGAACAAGGCACAGGGCAGCGGCAGCGTTTCGCCGATACTGGCCACGGTCATGCCCGAGGATCCGGCCGTCGAAAGCCTGCGCAGTTTCCGCGCCGCCCTGCTGTTTTCGCTGTCCCATTTCAAGAGCAATGTTGTGATGTTTACCGGGCCCACGCATGGCGTCGGCAAATCCTTCGTCACCGCCAATCTTGCCGCCGTGATCGCGGCGAGCGGCAGGCGCGTCCTGCTGGTCGATACCGACATGCGCAGCGGCAACCTGGGCAATTACCTGGGCGTGAACCGCGAGCGCGGACTGTCCTCCGTCATTCTCGGGAAGGCGACGATCGATGAAGTCATCCATCATGGCCTGGTCGATAACCTCGATTTCATTCCGACCGGTGAACTCCCGCCGAACGATCCCGAGTTCCTGCTCCACCCTAATTTCAGCCATCTGCTGAAGCAGACCAGCAGCCGATACGACCTGGTTCTGCTCGATTCGCCCCCGCTGTTGGCAGGTGCCGACGCCCTGATCATCGGAGCGCAGGCCGGTGCCGTGTTCATGGTCGCGCGTTTCAGCAGCACCAGAGAAAGCGAAATCAACGAGTCGATCAATTATTTGAATCGCGCTGGCATTCCGCTTGAAGGCGTGCTGCTGAACGACATGGCGCCGCGCCTGGGCACTTACGGTTCCCATCCGCGTCCGGCGGCAATTTAAGCATTGGTTCGATGGCTTCCGGACATGGGAATCGTGTCCGGGAGTGTATTGGCGGTCGATTTGACGATCGGCTGTTCATGTCCAGGCGCGTCCGCCGGCAGAGAGGATGGGGGAGAAGTGGGTTCATCCATGTTAAATACCGTCAGGGCTTTTCTCGGCGCTGAATTCAACCGGAATGTCCTGACGCTAGTGACCGGCACGGGGCTGGCACAGCTCATACCGATCGCGGTCATGCCGCTTCTGGCGCGCATCTATACGCCGGAGCAGTTCGGCGTGCTCGCGCTATTCGTGGCAGTGGTATCACCGCTTTCGGTAATCGCGACCGGCCGCTACGAATTGGCGATCATGCTGCCGCGGAAAGACGGGGATGCCACCAACCTCGCGGCCTTGTCGGTGGTGATCAGCCTGCTCGTGAGTGCCGTCCTGTTTGCATGCATCTGCGCGTTCAATCGACCGATCTCCAATGCACTGGGAAACCAGGCGATTTCGACCTGGCTGTACCTGGTGCCGCTTGCGGTCCTGTTGAACGGTATCTATTCGAACTTCAATTACTGGAGCAACCGGCACAAGCTGTACTTCATGATGGCGCACCGGCGCGTGCTGCATAGCGGCGGAACGGCGACGGTGCAGCTCGGCCTTGGGCTGATGCGTACGGGCGCTGGTGGACTGGTGATCGGTCTCATTTCCGGGCAAACGCTGGCGATCGGATTGATGGCGAATATAGTGCGCCGCCATAGCCCACGTTATTGGCGCGCGATCGATGCCAAAGAGATGTGGGCATTGGCGAAACGTTACAAGAGCTGTCCGCAGTTCCTGGTTCCGGCCCATGCGCTGGGGGCCCTCGCAACACAACTGCCCGCGCTTTTCATCAACACGACGTTCGGCTTGTCTGCGACGGGATCATACATGCTCGCAGAAAGGGTGGTCGCGCTGCCTCTTTCGCTGATCTCGACCTCGATCGGTGACGTTTTTCGGCAGGAAATCGCCGAGCGCTTCCATGCGGGCGAGCATTGCCGGAGCCAGTTCCTGTCCACACTGAGAAAACTGACGGCGATTGCGACGCCGCCGTTCCTGATCTTGCTGTTTTGTGCTCCAGCACTGTTCGCGATCGTATTCGGCGAACGCTGGCGGATAGCCGGGGAATACGCGCAACTCATGTGCCCCATGTTCTACCTGCGCTTCATCAGTAACCCCTTGAGCCTGGTGGCGATCGTTGCGCAACGAAACCGGTTTGAATTCCTGTGGCAGGTCGGCCTATTGGTCTTTCTCGTGCTCGCAGCGGGTTCGCACCATGTCGTCCAGCTCGAGGAAAAAACCTATGTGGCCATCTTCACGGCCATCTACTGCACATTCGACTTCGTGAATCTCGTTGCCAGCTATAGGTTCGCCTGTGCCGGCGATTCGCGGCACCAGCAGCCGGTCGAGTTGATCGGCCGCGATGACTAATCTTTCTTTCCGTGAACGGAGCAAGATGATGGATGCAATCGCAAGAACCTTTGGAGAAACGCGCATGGAAAGCACACGGAGCCGCTCCGGCGCTTTCTCCAATAAAGCCGAATATCGCAAGTTGTGTGAAAAGGAATCGTCGATCCCGATATTTTCCACCGCCTGGTGGCTCGATGCTGTAGTGGGGCCGGACAATTGGGATGTGGTGCTGGTCAAGAAAAACGAACAGATCGTCGGTGCGATGCCGTTTGCCATCGTCCGCCGTGTCGGCATGGAAGTCATCCTTCAACCACCCCTGACGCCAATGCTTGGTCCATGGATACAGACGGAAGACATGAGCACCAGGACCAGGCTCAATAATGAACAAAAGATCATGCAGGCACTGATCGAGCAGCTACCCCGTTTCGACCATTTCAGGCAGACCTTGAACAAGAACGTGTCGAACTGGCTGCCGTTTTACTGGAACGGCTTCAGCCAGACCACGGAATACACCTACGTGATCCCGGCCCTGCATGACCTGGATCGCCTATGGAAAGAGATCGAGAGTGAGCGGCGCAATAAGTGCCGACAAGCAACTGAGCGCTACCACTTGCATATTCGCAGCGACCTGCCGTTGGACGACTTCCTGGCCCTGCATAAAATGTCGCTCGCCAATCGAGGCGTTTCGCAGTCATTTTCCGACGATTGCCTGCACCGGATCGACGCCGCCTGTGTCGAGCACAACTGCCGCCGGATCAATATCGTCGTCGACGAGACAGGGCGGCATTTGGCCGGCACGTATACGGTCTGGGACAGCCATTGTGCATACGCATTAATTAATGGTGCCGATCCCAAGCTGCGGCATACCGGAGCGCCAACTTTTTGCGCATGGGAAACTATCCGGTTCTGCTCGACGGTGGCGCCGAAATTCGATTTTCTCGGAAACATGAATCCGACCATCGAACCTTATGTACGCAGCTTCGCCTCCGAGCAGACGCCCATATTCACGATCAGCAAAACACCATCGCGGCTCTTGCGTTTGCGCCAAGGCCTGAGGTCGGCCATGTCGAGCGCACACTGAACCATTTCTTTTTGCCAGCTACAGGCTCGCGTGTGCCGGCGATTCGTGGCACCAGCAATTGGTCGAGTTGATCGGCCGCGATGACTAATCTTTCTTCCCATGACCGGAGCAAGTCGATGGATGCAATCATAAGAACCTTTAGCGAAACGCGCATGGAAAGCACACGGAGCCGCTCCGACGCTTTGTCCAATAAAGCCGAATATCGCAAGTTGTGTGAAAAGGAACCGTCGATCCCGATATTTTCCACCGGCTGGTGGCTCGATGCTGCAGTGGGACCGGACAATTGGGATGTGGTGCTGGTCAAGAAAAACGAACAGATCGTCGGTGCGATGCCGTTTGCCATCGTCCGCCGTGTCGGCATGGAAGTCGTCCAGCAACCACCCCTGACGCCACTGCTTGGTCCATGGATACAGACGGAAGACATGAGCACCAGGACCAGGCTCAATAATGAACAAAAGATCATGCAGGCACTGATCGAGCAATTGCCACGTTTCGATCATTTCAAGCAGACCTGGAACAAGAGCGTGTCGAACTGGCTGCCGTTTTACTGGAACGGCTTCAGCCAGACCACGGAATACACCTACGTGATCCCGGCCCTGCATGACCTGAGCGAGCTATGGAACAAGTTCGACGGTTCGCGACGGAAGCACTGCAAGCATGCAATGGAGCGCTACCACTTGCGCATTCGCAGCGACCTGCCGCTGGATGCCTTCCTGGCCCTGCATAAAATGTCGCTCGCCAATCGAGGCATTTCGCAGTCATTTTCCGACGATTGCCTGCGCCGGGTCGACGCCGCCTGTGTCGAGCACAATTGCCGCCGGATCAATATCGTCGTCGACGAGACAGGACGGCATTTGGCCGGCACGTATACGGTCTGGGACAGCCACTGTGCATACGCATTAATAAAGGGTAGCGACCCTACGCTGTGGCATACGGGCGCGCCGAGTTTGTGCCAATGGGAAACTATCAAGTTTTGCTCGACCGTGGCGCCGAAATACGATTTTCTCGGAAACATGAATCCGACCATCGAGCCTTATGTGCGCAGCTTCGGAACTGAGCAGACGCCCATATTCACGATCAGCAAAACACCATCGCGGCTCTTGCGTTTGCGCCAAGGCCTGAGGTCGGCCCTGGCGGGCGGACACTGAAGGTTTTTGTTTCTGGAGATGTCATGAGCACTACAGCGACCAAGGAAACGCCATTCGACGTGGGACCGATACAACTCACGGAGGAGGCACAGCAGCGGGATAGTTTGGCCCCGTCCAAGGACGAGTATCGTGCATTCTGCCAGCAGGAAGATTCATTGCATATATTCGCCCGCGACTGGTGGCTGGATGCGGCAGTCGGCCCTGAAGGATGGGATGTCGCGCTCGTGAAAAAGGACGACGTGATCATCGCTGCCATGCCCTATGTGCTGCGCCGGCGGCTGGGCATGAAGATCCTCACCCAACCAGCCTTGACGCCGATGCTCGGACCCTGGTTGCGTCCGCTCGATCGCAAGCCGGCAGCTCAAATGAGCGCCGAGAGAGAACTCATGCAGGCGCTGATCGATCAATTGCCGCCTTTCGATCACTTTTCGCAAAGCTGGCATCCTCGCCTTCAGAACTGGCAGCCATTTTTCTGGAACGGCTTCCGGCAAACCACCTACTACACCTTGATACTGCCCGACTTGTCCGATACGGAAAAATTATGGGCGGGGCTGGACAGCAAAGTGCGGCGTCTGATTCGCAGGCTGCAAAAAGAAAACCGTTTACATGTGCGCGACGATTTTCCAATCGATGTGCTTCTCGACCTGAACCGCAAAACCTTTGAACGCCAGGGACTGAAATCATCGTTTCCCGACGAGCTGGCCCGCAGGCTGGATGCGGCATGCACAAAGCGCGGCTGCCGCAAGCTCATCATCGTGACCGACGACGACGGAACACCGCTCTCCGGTTATTACTTCGTCTGGGATGATCATAGTGCGTATGGCCTGATCGGAGGCATGGATCCAGCCCATCGCCAAAGCGGTGCGAACAGTCTTTGCTTCTGGACGACAGTTGAGCGCGCGGCCGGCGTCACCCGCCAGTACAACTTTTGCGGTTCGATGATCGAGCCGGTTGCACACTTCATGCGCGCGTTTGGCGCTGAACAGGTGCCGTATTTCTACATCAGCAAAACGCCGTCGCGCCTCCTCACGATCCGCCAGACCATGCAGGCACTCATCGGGAAAAAATAATGTTGCACCTTGCTCTCCCTGCAAACTGGATCCCCGAGCGCCGCTGGATTGCCGACGTCGTCCTTGGTCAATTCCTTGGGCTGGAGTACACGCTCGCATTCGGCCCTGCGGAGACGGTGCGCATGAGTTCAGCGGGCAAGACACTGGCGTTGTCGGATGCCTTCTTTGCGGCCGGCATGGAGGCGACAGGCGCCCCGCGATACTGGAACCTTGCCGAGAGCGGACTCGAGGTCCGGCTGTCCGAGCCGACCATCCCCGTCCTGTCCGGCGAGCCCGGTGTGACGATCGATGGCACACATGCGACGCTGATGCTCGACGTTTTCGGCTCGGCATTCTTCATGCTTGCGCGCCACGAGGAGATGACAAGCACCAGACGCGACCCCCATGACCGCTTTCCAGCCATGGCGTCGCTGGCGGCACGCCTGGGTTTCCTGTGCCGCCCGATCGTGGACGAGTACGTCGAAATACTATGGGCAACGATGTCGCGCTTGTGGCCCGGACTCGAACGCAAAAGCCGTGCAGGGCGCACACTGGTGAGCTGCGACGTCGACTTGCCCTTCGATCCTGCCTGCGCATCCGTGTTCCGCCTTGGGAAGAGATTGCTGGGACGCGCATACCGGCAACGTTCGCTCAGCGCGCTGATCCCCACGGTAGGCAATTACTGGGAGGTCAAGCGCGGAAACCAGATGCGCGATCCTTACTGGCATGCGCTGTCCTGGATCATGGATGTCAACGAAAAGGCCGGCAACCAGGTTACCTTCAATTTCATTCCGGCCCCGACAGACAGCAGCATGGACCTGGCCCCCAGCCTCGACGATCCCCGTATGCGCTGGCTGCTGAGGACGGTCCATGCGCGCGGACACCTGGTCGGTATCCATCCAGGCTATAACACCTACCGCCACCCGACCGTGTTCGCCCGCTCGGTCGCAACCCTGCGCCGCGCGATGGAGCAGGAAGGCATCGACCAGGAAGAACTGGGCGGACGCCAGCACTACCTGCGCTGGGACGTGGCACAGACTGCCCGGTTGTGGGACGAAAATGCGTTGAGCTACGACAGCACCTTGTCCTACCCGACCGTCGCCGGTTTTCGTACCGGAACTTGTCAGGAATACACAATGTATGACCTCGCCGGGCGCAGGCCGCTCGGACTGAAGCAACGGCCGTTGGTGGTCATGGAGAACGCGGTCCTCGACAAGGAAAATATGGGCCTGGGACACGGCGCCCGTGCGCTCGCCGCCATAGAGCACTACAAGCAAATCTGCCGCCGCTTCGATGGCAATTTCACCCTGCTCTGGCACAACTCGTCGTTGTCGGACGAGGCCGACAAGGCGATGTACTGCGAGCTGATCAAATAGCGGAGATCCCATGCACGCCACTTACGCCTTCGCAAGCAGGACCAGGACGGTCAACCCTTCCAGACCGGAGCAGGTCGCCTTCCTGCTTCTTTTCCCCGGCTTCTTTTTCTACCACACGCTGATCGGCATGGGGTTCATGCGGCCTTTCCTGGGCGGGTATTTCGCAATCGTTTCGATCATGCTGGTAGGGCCGCTCGCCTACGCCTACTGCCGCGCGGTAAAGGTCGCCAGGTACCGGATAGCGCCGACCGACCTGCAATTCGGTTTTTTCCTGGCCTACTTCCTGGTGATTGTCGCGATCAACGCCGCCTTCGGCGCCGACGCCGTCATCGTGCAGACCCACGTGCTGTCGATTCTTTATTTCATCAACATCTACCTGATCTTCAAGAACGTCGACTTTTCCAACCGGAAGATGGCGATGGTGACCCTGGTTGCGCTGTTGACCATGTCTGCAACCATCTTCCTGTTTTCGACGGGCGGCAGTTTCCAGCCTGGACAGCTTGGCGATCCCACCAGCCCGGAGAGCGTGGCCACCTACCAGGGATTCGCGCGCTCCTACATGCTGACCTTCGTCGCGGTCATCTGTTTTGTCAGGCTGCTCGTCGCGCGCCTGGCGCTTTACTGCATTGCCATAGCGGTCTTGTTCCTGAACGGCTCGCGCAGCGAACTGGTTGCCGTCCTGTTCGTGCTGCCGCTGATCGAGTTGTATCGCGCGAAAAACTGGCTTCACGTCCTTTGCATCCTGCTGCTGGGTTTTGCCCTGTTCAGCATCAGTCCACAGACCTTGATGGAGAACACGCCCGACAGCCGGGTGTGGGAATTGTTCGATCTGTCCCACTCCGACTCCGCGAATGCCAGGCATGAGCTCACCCGACACGCGCTGTCGACGATCGCAAGACACCCCTTGTTGGGCGATTACGCCAGCTATCCGGCGGGCGGGTATTCGCACAACATCCTGTCGGCCTGGGTTGACCTTGGGTTTTTCGGCTTCGCCTACCTGTTGCTGATGCTGGCGCTTACCACGTTCAGGCTGTTCATCCGCGGCTGGCTGGGGCGGGTCCGGTCCGGCCAATGCCTGCTGGCCTGGAACCTGATCTGCATGTCGCTGTTCCTGCTGCTGACCGCCAAGACCTTCGATGACATGCTCGCCGGCGCTGCGATGGGTGCCTACGCGAACTATTGCAACCGGTCACGGCAGGCACACGTGGCGGATAAACGAAAAGGAAACGGACCATGATTAATGTCCATCTGTATCCGTCAGCATTCCTGAACGAGAGCCGGATCTTGCGCGAGGCAGGTTCGCTGTCGCAGCTGGCGCTGTTCGAACGGATCGACCTCGTGGGCGTGGGCGAGGAGGGCTTGGCGCCCGTCGAGAAGCTGCAGCACGACATTTCCATCGTGCGCCTCGGTCAGCGCAGAGGCAATGGTCTGGTGGGCAAGCTGGCACGCACCGTCGATTGGAGCCGTGCGATCTACCGTTTTTACCGGACGGAAGAACTCGGATGCGTGAACTGCCACAGTGTGGCCACCTTGCCGCTCGGGGTCATGCTCAAGCACAAGACAAAAGCCAAGCTCGTGTATGACGCCCATGAGCTCGAGACGGAGACCAATAACTTGTCCGGCATGCGCAAGTTGCTGACCAGGCAGGTCGAGCGCAGGCTGATCGGGCAGGCAGACCATTGCATATTCGTGGGCAGCGCGATCGAGCAGTGGTATATCCGCGAGTATGGGCTGCACAACACGACGGTGTTGTACAACTGCCCTTCACGCCGCCAGGTAAATCCATCAGACCATTTCCGTACGGCGTTTTCGATCGCGCCCAGTACGCCGATCTTCCTGTACCAGGGCTATATCGGCGAAGGCCGGGGAATACGCATCCTGGTCGAGGCATTTTCCGCACTGGCCGGGCGCGCGGCACTGGTCGTGATGGGCTATGGACCCTTGGCCGACTGGGTCGCCAAGGAAGCGCAAGACAACCCAGGCATCCATTACCACCCGGCGGTGGCGCCGGAACGCCTGCTCGATTACACCGCCGCAGCCGACTACGGATTGTCCGTGATCGAACCGACGTCGCTCAGCTATGAATACTGCATGCCCAACAAGCTGTTCGAGTACGTGATGGCAGGCAAGCCGGTCTTGGTTTCTCCCACCAGGGAGCAAAGTGAATTCGTGCGCAGCCATGCGATCGGCGAAGTGGCGAGCGACCTCTCGCCGTCGGCGATCCGCGAAGGGGTTTTGTCCTTGCTGGCGCGCGATCCGCAGGCCTTGCAGGAGGCGCTGGCGCGGACGGCCGACGAATACTGCTGGGAAGGGCAGGAGAAGACGCTCGAAGCAGTCTATCTCGATACCCTCGGCTTGCGTTCTTTTCAAGGCAAGGCGAAACAGCCACGGGAGGGGCAGCATGATCTCTGTCATTGATTACGGCGTATGCAACCTGGGCTCGATGCTCAACATGCTGCGCAAGGCCGGCGCGCAGGCGCAACTGGCATCGACCGCCAGCGATATCGACCGGGCCGAGAAGATCATCCTGCCTGGCGTCGGCGCGTTCGACAACGGCATCGCCGCGCTTACGGAGCGCGGCCTTGTGGAACCGCTGCGCCGGAAGGCCCTGCGCGACAAGGTGCCTTTGCTGGGCGTCTGCCTGGGCATGCAGATGCTGGGCAGGCGCAGCGAGGAAGGCAAGCTTGACGGGCTGGGCCTGCTCGACGCCGAGGCGCAGCGCTTCCGCTTTGACGCGGACAGCGGGTTCAAGGTGCCGCATATGGGCTGGAGTCAGCTATTGCCGCGGCGCGACAGCGTGTTGTTGCGCGCGCTGGAAACCCGGTCCCGTTTCTATTTCTGCCACTCCTATCACCTGGTCTGCAAGGACGGCGCCGACGTGCTGGCCAGGGCCGGCTACGGCGGCGAATTCGTCGCGATCGTCCAGCGCGACAATGTCTATGGCGTCCAGTTTCACCCGGAAAAGAGCCATCGCTTTGGTATGGAATTGCTGCATAACTTTGCGGAGATGTGATGTTGCACGCTCGAGTGATCCCCTGCCTGCTGATGCGAAACCGCGGGCTGGTAAAGACGGTGAGGTTCAAGAACCCCCGCTACATCGGCGACCCGGTGAATGCGGTACGCATCTTCAACGAGAAGGAAGTCGATGAACTGGTCTTCCTCGACATCGGTAACGCCGGCGGGCGCGGCGCACCGGATTTCGAACTCCTGGCCGACATCGCGAGCGAGGCCTTCATGCCGTTCGCCTATGGCGGCGGGATCACCAGTATCGACCAGATCAAGCGCCTGTACGCGCTCGGGGTCGAAAAGGTGGTGCTCAACACGGCCGCCGCCGACCGGCCGCAGCTGGTCGAGGAAGCGGCGGCGCTGGCTGGCCGCTCGGGGGTGATCGTGTCGATCGATGTACGCCGTAACTGGATGGGCAAGTACACGGTCTGCGTGGACGGCGGCACACGCGACCTGAAGCGCGAGCCGGTCGAGTACGCGCGCGAGATGGAAAAGATTGGCGCCGGCGAGATCCTGCTGAATGCGATCGACCGCGACGGGACGATGGAAGGCTATGACCTGGACCTGGTGGGGCGGCTCTGCAAAGCGGTGTCGATTCCGGTGGTGGCCGCCGGCGGCGCGGCCGGCTTGCCCGATCTCCGTGCGGCGGCGGGCGCCGGCGCATCCGGGCTGGCGGCCGGCAGCATGTTCGTCTTTCATGGAAAGCACCATGCCGTGCTGATCACGTATCCGGAGTATGAAGAACTCGAAAGGCTATTCAAATGACGACCCTTACGCAAAACCTCAACTACGCGGCCACTTCCGGGCCGACTTACCAGGCCTGTACCCGCTGCATCATGGATACCGTGGCCGACCGCAACATCACGTTCGACGAACAGGGCCTGTGCAGCCACTGCCTGCGCTACGACTCATTGGTCAACGCGCGCCGGCTGCGCGGCATGCGCGGACGCGAGGCCTTGCGCACCCTGGTCGAGCGCATCAGCGCCGCCGGACGGGGGCGCGAATATGACTGCATCATCGGCGTCAGCGGCGGGGTCGATAGTACCTACGTGGCCTGGCTGGTCAAGGAGCAGGGCCTGCGTCCGCTCGCCGTGCACTTCGACAATGGCTGGAATTCCGAACTCGCGACAAAGAACATTGAACGCGTCTTGCGCAACATCGGTATCGACCTGCATACCCATGTCGTTGACTGGGAAGAGTTTCGCGACCTGCAGCGCGCCTTCCTCGATGCCTCGACGCCGGATGGGGAGATCCCGACCGATCACGCGATCGGTGCCTTGCTGTGGAAAGAAGCGGCGGCTCGCGGTATCAAGTACATCATCTCGGGAATGAATTTCGCCACCGAATCGATCAGTGTGCCCGACTGGTCGTACGGACATTCCGACTGGCGCTACATCAAGGACGTGCACCGCCGTTTCGGCAGCGTCAAGCTGACGACCTATCCGCACTTCAGCCTGCCATACCTCATCTACGTCAACGTCCTGCGCGGCATTCGCATCGTCTCCATTCTCAATTATGTCGACTACGACAAACAAGAGGCAATGGAATTGCTGCGCAATCGGCTGGGTTGGAAGGATTACGGCGGCAAGCACCATGAATCGATCTACACGCGCTTCTACCAAGGCTATGTCCTGCCACGCAAGTTTGGCGTCGACAAGCGATATGGCCACTTGTCCGACTTGATCAATGCCGGTCAGATCACCCGGGCACAAGCGCTGGCGGAGATGCAGAAGCCTCCTTACGCTGAAGATTTACAGCAGCAGGACCTGGCTTACGTCGTGAAAAAATTGCGCCTGTCGCACGAGGAGTTCGAGGACATCATGCGCGCACCGACCAGGTCGTTCCGGGACTACCGCAACCTCTACGAGCCCGTGCAGTGGTTGCGCAATGGTGTCAACCGGTTGCGCAAGCACCACCTCTATCCGCGCTAGCCCCGAAGCCGTCTCTCAGCCTGGAGGACCGGATGGACATCCTGCTGATCAACCATTATGCCGGCTCTCCCCGGCATGGCATGGAATACCGACCCTACTATCTGGCGCGCGAGTGGGTGCGCGCCGGGCACCGCGTCCGCATCATGGCGTCGGATAATTCCCATATCCGTACTCATCAGCCGGATCTGGCCGGTGCGCCGCGCCTGGACGAAACCATCGACGGTATCGAGTACAGCTGGCTAAGCACGCCAGCCTACCGGGGCAACGGCATCGGCCGCGTCAGGAATATGGCTTCCTTCGTCATGAACCTGTATCAAGACGCCAGCCGGCTGGCGCGCGATTTCCGGCCAGACGTGGTCATCGCCTCCAGTACCTATCCGATGGACATCTGGCCGGCACACCGCATTGCGCGGCTGGCTGGCGCCAAGCTGTTATTCGAAGTGCACGATCTATGGCCTCTTTCTCCCATGGAACTGGGGGGGATGTCGAAATGGCACCCCTTCATCATGCTGGTGCAAAAAGCGGAAGACTTCGCGTATCGCAACGCCGACAGCGTCGTATCGATCCTGCCCAAGGTGCGTGAGTACATGGAATCGCGCGGATTGGCGCCGGACAAGCTGTATCTCGTGACCAACGGCATCGATCCAGCCGAGTGGCAGGACGATGCGTGCGAGCTGCCGGCCGAGGCCAGCAGCCTGCTGGCGGGACTGCGCGCCCAGGGAAAAACTGTCGTCGGCTATGCGGGCAACCATGGCGTCTCGAATGCACTGGACAACCTGCTCAGTGCGGCCCGGCTGGTGCAGGGTGAACCCATTGCGTTTGTGCTGGTCGGTTCAGGACCGGAAAAGGCGCGCCTGCAGCAGCGTGCCGCTCGCGAAAACCTCAGCAATATATGGTTTCTCGAACCGGTTCCCAAACGCGGCATTCCTTCGTTGTTGCGCGCCTTCGACATTGCTTACATCGGCTGGCTTCGCCAACCTTTATATCGTTTCGGCATCGCACCTAACAAGCTGATGGATTACATGATGGCGGCTCGCCCGGTGCTGCATGCCGTCGCGGCCGGCAACGACCCGGTCAGCGAAGCCGGCTGCGGACTGACCGTCGAGCCGGAAAGCCCGCAGGCGGTCGTCGAGGGCATCGGCAGGCTGCTGGCGCTGGACGCCGACGAACGGCGGGCGATGGGGCAGCGCGGCAAGGCCTTCGTGCTCGAGAACCTGACGTACCCGGTGCTGGGGAAGCGCTTCCTGGCCGCCTGTGGTGTGTCATGAACGGTGAAACACGACCATGACGACGTTTGATTTCTTCTGGAAGCGCTTGTTCGACATCGTTTTCTCCATCATTGGGCTGGCCTTCCTGCTGCCATTGATCGCAGTGTGCTGGACGGTCGCCGCACTCGAGACCAGAAGCAACGGTTTTTTCATTCATGAGAGGGTGGGGCGGTGGGGCAAACGGATACGTGTCTGCAAGATAAAGACGATGCGGCCGTCCAGTGCGCCGCGCAGCCCGATCGCCGCGCAGAACGTGGGCGCCATCACCAGGTCGGGAAGACTATTTCGCAAATACAAGCTCGACGAGTTGCCGCAGCTGTTCAATGTGCTGATGGGGAGCATGAGCTTTGTCGGCCCTCGACCCGACGTCGCCGGTTACGCCGACCGGATCGAGGGGCAGGACCGCGTGATTTTGCTGTTGCGTCCTGGCATCACCGGCCCGGCCTCGATCAAGTACCAGGACGAGGAAAAGCTGCTGTCGGCTGTCGAGGATCCCGTCTGGTTCAACGACCACGTGATCTGGCCGGACAAGGTGAGGATCAACCGGGAGTATTTCCTTAACTACTCGCTGTTGCGCGACCTCGTATACATCTTCAGGACCATCTTGGGTTGATGCCATGCTGAACACGCAATTTTCCCCCTGGCCGAGCTTTACCGCCGAAGAGGCGGCAAAGGTCGCGAATGTGATTCTGTCGAACAGGGTCAATTACTGGACGGGCGAGGAATGCCGCGCGTTCGAAAAAGAGTTCGCGGACTGGGCCACGACCTCGCACGCAGTGGCGCTGGCGAACGGCACTCTTGCGCTGGACGTGGCGCTCAAGGCGATCGGCGTCCGGCCGGGCGACGAAGTGGTCGTCACGCCACGCACTTTTTTTGCATCGGCGTCCTGCATCGTCACTGCCGGCGCCAAGCCTGTATTCGCCGATGTCGACCGTGACAGCCAGAACATCAGTGCCGCAACGATTGCGCCGGTGCTGACGCATCGCACGAAGGCGATCATTTGCGTGCATCTCGCTGGCTGGCCATGCGACATGGATCCGATCATGGCGCTGGCAAAGGAGCACAGGCTGTATGTGATCGAGGATTGCGCACAAGCACATGGCGCGCGCTACAAGGGACGCATGGTCGGCAGCATCGGACACGTCGGTGCATGGTCTTTTTGCCAGGACAAGATCATTACGACCGGCGGCGAAGGCGGCATGGTGACGACCAACGACGAGCGGCTGTGGTCGATCATGTGGTCGTTCAAGGACCACGGCAAATCGTGGCAGGCCATGTATATGCGCGAGCACCCGCCGGGATTCCGCTGGGTGCACGAGTCGTTTGGGACCAATTGGCGCATGATGGAAATGCAGGCCGCGATCGGCCGCATCCAGTTACGCCGGATGCACGGGTGGAGCGAACGACGGCGCGCCAATGCACAGCGGCTCGCAACCGTATGCAGGGATTTCGCTGCGGTCAGGGTTCCGGTGGTGCCCGCAGACGTCGACCATGCTTACTACAGGTTCTATGCGTTCGTGGAGCCTCACCAGTTGCGGGAAGGATGGACACGGGATCGCATTGTGGACGAGATCCAGTCGGCAGGCGTGCCCTGCCTGGTGGGAACTTGCCCCGAGGTGTATATGGAACATGCCTTCGCCGACAGCGGGATGCGGCCGCGCGAGAGGCTGGAGGTGGCACGGGCGTTGGGTGAGACCAGTATCGCCTTCCTCGTCCATCCCACCCTGACGGATGAGGAAATGGCCAGGACATGCGAGGTGCTCAGGGACGTACTCGACAGGGCAGGCCCGCGAGCTTATCGTTATCGCAAAGGCCGGCCTGGCGGCCGGCCCCGGTACTGCGTTAGTTGAGGTTGGTTTCGTATGCGCCCAGGTCGATCTTTGCGCCGCGGACGGTGCCGTTGATATCGGTGCTAGGTGCGTAGTTGGTCAAGCCCTTGCTGATCGCAGGGGACGTGGTCTTCAGGCGATAGTCGCCGCCACCGTTGGCGATGTAGTTCACGAACTGCGGATCGGTGCTAATGATGCCGGTCTTGGTCGATGCGCTCGGGCTGGCCAGGTCGAAGTTGTTGCGGTTTGCGTACACCAGGTTGTTGGCGACGCTGTTGCCGACGTCTTCGGACGTGATCGGACCCTGGATGCCGCCGCCGTTTGCGTAGATGATGTTGTTGTTGATGATGATGCCGCGGGTCGGGCAGCCGTTGTTATACGCTTCCTTGCAGCCACCGAAATAGACGCCGTAGCCGTAGTTGTTGAACAAGGTGTTGTTCATGACAAGGATGTTGTGGTCGTCATGGCCCATGTTGATGCCCTGGCTGGTCGCGTACACGACGTTGTTGACGATCCGGCCCGACGACGAATGGTAGATGCCCTGGATATAGCCGCAGCCACCGCCGACGTT
>Ga0308158_10002329_pt1 | contig 18180 bp, 11 predicted proteins | sample PhyBR2_FD_201038 | JGI IMG/M metagenome (GOLD analysis project Ga0308158, IMG submission 201038) | Phyllosphere microbial communities from UC Gill Tract Community Farm, Albany, California, United States - DLSLB.R2 | ecosystem: Host-associated > Plants > Phyllosphere > Unclassified | place: USA...
AATTTTGAACATCCAGGAAAGCACTGCTCCGCAGGTCCTTGCCGTGGACGGTCCCGTGTCGTCGGCAACGTTCCGGATGAAGTAGTCGATGACTCCGGGTGACGCTTCACCTAGCCGGATGGATGCCAGCTTTGGGGCAATGTATTTCTTGACGGTCGTGGAGTACTTGTCTTTGGTTCTGGAAGCCTTATCGGATCGTTCCAGCTCTACCAGGAAGACCTCGGCCAATTGCCCGATGGTGCTGGCCGCGCTCACGATGGAGTTGCGCGGTGTCTGGCGATGCTGCAGCTTGAGGTGCAGTTGCTGACGCGCCGAGGCTGCTGACGGGCCGCGGGCTTCTACCTTGCGGAGCTTCCCGTCCATGTCGCGGTAGTGCGCCCGCGCGCGCCACGTCTTGGCCGTAGCCCGATCAATGCGTACGACTCCCCACGTGCCGAGAGGAGTCGGTTGCCTGCTCATGTTCCTTCGCCGCGAGCTATTGCTCCGCGTGCAGGGAAAGCCACGCGGCGAAGTCCCGACTGCTGATCCGCAGATGCCTTCCGATACGGTACGCCGGCGGACCAACGTGTTTCGCGCGCCACTGGTAGAAAGTCTGCTCCGGAATTTGGAGCTGTGCGCAAATCTCTTTTGGTGTCAGCCATTTGTCCTCCGCTGCGTCTACTGAGCTGCTGCGTTCTGGCACTGTGGTCATGAGGGTCTCCGCTTTGTCTATTGCCGGCATGGTACTGGTTCATGGGAGTAAGCGCTCTGGACCGCATGACGTTGCTGCCGTCGAGCTTGTAGATGGAGCTACAGGGCCGGGGTGCGCTTGCCTGGGCTTGGCCGCCCTCTTTTGGTCCGGGCTTAAAGTTGCCATCCAGCAGGAGTAGGTGATCCTTGGGTGTTGGGCCCGTTGTTGACCCAGTTTGTAGTAGCAAGATCCTCTGGCGGGCGGTAGCGGGCGGCTTCGTCGATGGCTTGTTCGAGGCCGGCGCGTTCCTTTTGCTGGGCCCATTCGTAGTCTGCAGGCACAGGACCCATGGGGAGCGGAGAGCCGCCGATGCCCCACCTGTCTCTGAAGATCGCCACGCCCCGAAGGACTTCCGCAACGTCTTCTGGTGGGGCAACTGGAGGCAGGGACTCGAGAAGGTTGTGCTTCCAGTCGGTCTCCAGCATCAAAGCGTCCTGAGTTACCTGTTCTTGTCGGTGTTGGATCCGGGCCCGGACCTGTTCCATCAAGTCGGCCAGGTCGGGACGAGCTGTCCGGACACTTGCGGGTATATCGGCTGGCACGTTCGTCGGCATCTTGGCGATGTATTGATGGAACTGGTGGTGAAGGACGGCTGCAGGGTCCTTTGCGGACGCGCCCGTTTCCACAACGCCGCGTACAAGGCGTTCTGCGCCCGGGCGGTTGATTGACGATGCCCGGCGCCAGGCCGCGACGGCCGCACCCCAGGAAGGTGATTGCTGCAACCCGGCAACTGCCCCGGTGCCGTGGCACTCGACTACCTTGGACAGGTCTTCTGCCCCGGCAATTTGAGCTAGGTAGTCGTATTCCGCGCTGAGCCGTTCCAGGCTGCCTCCAGTTGCTTGTTCTGTTTGGAGGGTTTCGTGGGCAGTGCGTTCAGCGCCTTCGGCGGCGAGGACCTCAGCAAGGATCTGGCGCCAGGACGGCCGCGCGGCAGGGTCGAGAACCTCGTCGTCGAGCGGGTCGTTTTCGCAGACGTAGGCGTGGTTTCCGGTGCGTCCGCGGCTCATGCCCACATAGAACAATTCTCGGGTGAGGCGTCCTTGGGTTACGACTGTATGGCTGGTGTCGACGGTGATGCCTTGCGCTCGGTGTGCCGTGGTCGCGTATCCGAGCTCGACCGAGGCTTCAAGATAGTCACGGCGCAGAATGGCGGTTGCGCCGGTGTCTCGCCGGGCGGCCAGGAGCGAGCCGTCGCGCCCGGATACGCGGACGACGTCGAGCAGTGTTCCGTTGCGGATGAAGCCGCCGTCGCTGTCCCTGAGGGTGCGGTCGTTACGGCGGGCGATGATGGTGTCCCCCCGTCCGGCCCGTTCCCCGTCGCTGATCATGACGGTCTGTTCGGCATCCACGGCGCCTTGGTTGACGCGGTCTGTCTGGGCGCGTTCGTTGAGCATGTGGACGCTGTCGTTGTCCGGGGCGATAAGGATGGATGTCTTTTCGGCGAGGGTATCGTTGTGCCAGTTCAAGTAGGCCAGGTCGATCATGTCCAGGCAGTTCCCGTGGCGCAGCCGCTGGTGCCGGTCGTACGCGGGGATGGCCGAATAGTTCCCGGCACGGAGTTGCAGGGAGGCGTCCCGTTCCCAGGGCTGGTCGAAGCGCCAGATGGTGGTCAGCCGGGCCGTTTTGTGTTGCCGGTCCAGCCAGCCCAGGATGCCGCCGGCGTCGATCGCGTCGAGCTGGGCAGGGTCACCGACCAGTAGGATCTTGGCTCCGGCGTCGCGGGCCTGGGTAACCAGGGAAGAGAGCTGGGCAGTGGACACCATTGAGGCCTCATCGACGACGACGAGCTGGTTGGGGTGGAACCGCCATCTGTCTTGTTCCGCGGCGAGCCATGTGGCTTGTTGCGCCAGACGGGTCGCCAGAGGACTTCGAGGGATCGCGGCATCGCCGAGTCGCCGCTCCAGAGTGAAGAACCGCTCTGCCCGTTGGGCGACGCCTTGACCGACTGATTCGTGCAGCCACTTGGCGACATTCTCCGTTGTCATTGCCAGCTCGCGGCCGAGGATTTCTGCGCTCGCCGCAGCCGGCGCGAGCCCGATGACACTACCCGCACCGTGCTCTGTTTCCCAGGCTGCTTTGATCGCGCCGAGCGTGGTGGTTTTGCCGGTACCGGCAGGTCCGACCACGGCGTCGAGCCGGTGGCCGCTCGAGAGGACCTCGCCGGCGACGGCGCGCTGGTCGGCGTGCAGCTCAAAGCGGCCGTGATGTCGGTATTTGGTGAGTGCCTCCATGGCGAGGGCGGGGCACACGGCGGGTCCGCCGTCGTCGTCCCTCGCTGCCATCACGGAATCTTCGCAGGCCAAAGTCCGGGTGTCGGTGTAGAGACGGGAGCCGTGGAAGTCGAACACCGCCCGGTCTCTATTCCGGAGGTCGGGCCCGGCGTCCGGTGGGAGGCTGTATCGGTGTTCGTTGAGCGCGACGGATTGAGTTTCTGCGGCGGTCGCAACGGCGTCGATCATCGCGTTACGGTCCCCGGGAGTTTCGCAGCGGACGTCGGCGCACACTCGTTCGGCTTCGGCGAGGAGGTTCCAGCGATTCCAGGTGGCGCGCTTGGCCGCGACCCGTTGCCGGGTCAGGGCGGCGACGGCGTCAATCCAGTTCCCGGTGAAGTCGTTGGAGGTGAACGGTGTTGGGTGTGAGCGGCGAATGGTGTCGGCCAGGACGAGGCTCGGCTCGAAACCCCTGACCTTCGCCCTTGCCTGCCATTGGGCCGAGAGCTCATGGAGCGGCGCGATGCTTTCGGGTTTAGGGGTCCGGGTGGAAAGGGTAGCTTGTTGGCGGAGTTTGAGGGTGGTGGTTGCCGTCGGGGGAGTGCCGTGCTGGGTGGTCCATTCGGCGACGAGCTTGTCGGTTTCAAGGTCGATGAGGCGGGAGCGGTTCGAGAATTCGCGGACAAGATCGTCGTCGATGCCAGTGAGATGCTGGCTGGGGTTGTGAGTGCTCGAAGCCGGCGCGCGGATTTCTGTATCGGTGCCCAGGTTCCGGTGGAGGGCGTCGAATAACAGGCCGTTGTATCGCTCGCTTGCAGCGACGGCGGCCTTGTAGAGGGTTCGGGAGTCCAAGGTGACCCAGGCATCGTCGGTGATGCGTTGGACACGGTTGGCGATGACCACGTGGGTGTGCAGCTGTGGATCCCCGGCACGTGATTCCCAATGGTCGAAGGCGGCTGCGATCGCACCCCTGGTGCCGAGGTGGGCGATGCCGCCGCGTCCGGAACGGGTGTGGATGACCGAATCTTCGAGCCATTGCAGGGCGGCCCTGACGGCGTCGTGGTGGGTTCGCAGGATTTCGTCCTGGACCGAACGCGGACTCAATGCCCAGAGGACCGACACGGATTTCGGGACGCTGAAGGTAAGGTCGAAGCCGACGACGGCATGGCGCGTTTCGGTCCGGCCCTGTGCCGTTTGGACGACCGTGGGTTTGCTGTATGGCCGGCCCAAGGGAGTTGCTGTGTCCGGGTGGAGGGCGTACTCAAAGATTGCTTTCGCGTCGGTTTCCGTGACGGCTTCTTCGACGGCGCGGTTAATGCCAAACAGCCCCGAACCGATCCAGCGTCCCGGTGGCGTCCCGGCTTTCAGGTAATAGTTGGTGGCATCAACCGCGGCGAGCGTCAGATCATCCATCATGGTGGTCTTGAACAGATACCTGAGCCCGGACTGGGCAGAGAGCCGGGCGATCGACATCGTCATGCTCTGCGCCTTGCCTCGCGGGTCGGCCTGGCGCCGGTCGTAAAAGGACGCCGGCCGACGTTCGCCTCGTCTATCGGCCATACCGGCCAACATAAGTGTTGCGAGGCCTGGGACGGATTAAAGCCGTCCTCGGACGCCTTGCAATAATTCGTGCTCACGTTGATTCATCCGTCTCGCATCACATAGCCGCATGACCTCGCCGTGAGCCGGGGATCACGGCCGCGCCTTGGGTGCCAGAGGTGTGAATGTTGCAGTGTATGCGCCAGCTCCTTTTCCCCGGCCGAGGGATGAGAATTATTGAGTCGTTTGGCGGCCCCATCTCACAGGCGCAGGCGAGGTTGGAGAGGTGGATGGTCCGGTGGCCCTGGCCGGCTGGAGGGTGCCGGCGGCGACATGCATTACCGACAGCGACGGAGTCCGAGGCCGGCCGCCGGCACGACGCCGTTCCAGCTCGTTCGAGCCGAGGTCCGGCTCAGGCACTCGATACCTATGAAATGTCATATGCGCTGTTATCGGCATTTGACGGCTTGCTCGTCCCGTTGCTCCTGCGGTTGGGGTGCAGGACGCTTGGAACCGCTAACGGTCTGCGTCGTCATCGACTAAGAACCGGGAAATTCCAGCAGGAGTACGCCGGCAAGCTGAACTTCTACATCGCCCTGGTCGATGACCTGCTGAGCAGGAACTTCCACAACGAGACCGTCGGCATCCTGATCTGTGGCAGCAAGAACCGACCGCAGCGTCCGGTAAGCCTCGGTCGATCTACCTCGCCCATGGCTGTCGCCGCTTACACCTATGACAAACTTCCGCCGGGCGAACAACAAGCCCTTTCGGACGAAGGGCACATTGTCGCGGCCTTGGAATGGGCAGAGCCAGACGCCGAAGGAACGAACGGGTCAAGCACAGGTTCCAGACGATAGTCCCCATCCCGTTTCCTCCCGAGCTGTGAACAGTCCAAAGAACTTTGGACAATCAGCCGGTGTGTGCGCTTCGGCAGGCGGGGAGTTAGTCAGGTACGTCTGCGGGGTGTGATCGAGCTGAAAGCCGCAAGCTCGAATCGGAACACCCGCGAAAGCTGTATTCTACAAAATCACAGAACTGCGAGAGATGGCGGCGGTCGGTACCCTGACCCTCCGGCGAGCAAAGCGCCATCCCTTTTCGTCTAGGCACAGGGGCTGCGTGCAGGGCAGTACGACGCCGCCTAATCCCCTTTCGCTTACGGGAAGCCGTATGACTACGACGAGCCCTATGATAGGGGAAATTATCAGAGTTTGGAGAGATACCTTGATTGACCTCGTTGATGTAATCCGTGACCTTCGAGAGCAGATTGCCCAGGCACAAGTTGCTTCAGCAGGTGACGAGCTACAGTTTGAAGTGGGGCCAATAGAAATCGAAATGTCAGTCGCGGTTACGGCAGAAGTTTCGGGCCAGGCTAAGGTTCGTTTTTATGTGCTGGAAATGGGGGCTGGCGGCAAGGAATCTGAAGTAGCGACTCAGAGGATGAAAATCACCTTGACACCTCGCACTAAGGGTTCCCAGGAGGACGAGGTTTCTGAGAAGGCACTTGCCCAAGTTTATGTAACAGGCCGGGAGCTAGAAGGCGAACGCTAGTTCCTGGTATCAGGATCCTAAAAGCATGTCAGGCGACAGCAGGAACGTGGCACAGATTCGTGTTACAAGTTCGACGCAAAGTCCGAGGCGTGGCAGCGGCTATCGAGTTGGTAGGGACTTGGTGCTTACTGCTGCCCACGTCGTCATAAATGCGGATCAAATTTCTCTCACATTTGATGCTGATTTGCCATCTCAGTGGACGGTTGGTGCTGAGGTGGCAGCTTGCTCTGGCGATCTTGCCCTATTACAGATTGATCCTCCGAGTGAGCTTGGCGTTCAGGAGCATGCGAGATTTGGTCGCGTGGGAAGTCGAGTAGCCACTGTTAGGTTCGAGGCCTTGGGATTTCCTGCATGGCAACTCCGATCTGATGCGCAGGCGCCGGACAGCCAGAACAACCCCGGGCGATACCGTGATGCCGCCCAAGTCTCGGGCTCCTTCCCTACGAGGTCGAGTTGGCGGGAGGGCATGCTGGAACTCCTCGTCGACCGACCTCCAAAAGCGATGGACCTAGCCGGCGACCCGAGATTGGCGGGTATTGAATCCGAATGGGACGGCATGTCCGGCTCGGCCGTCTGGGCCGAGGGCAGAATTATTGGCGTAGTGAGTGCACACGTTCGATCTGAAGGCCTTGGTCACCTGCGAGCAACCCGGCTGGACCAGCTTTACCGACAAAGCGATGAATCATCTCAGAAGTTTCGGGACTATTTGCGTCTGCCGGCTAGCATCGACGCCTTGATTGACGTTATTCCCATTTCATACGCGGAAAGCCTCGCATTTGAGTTCGCGAGCGACATACGTGAAGTAGCGCCGACCGCCCTCTTCGACCGGGAGCGTGAACTTTACGACCTTCGGTCTTTCTGTCTGAGTGACGAAAGTTACATCTGGATTCAGGCATCGGCGTGGTCCGGGAAGACAGCTCTATCCTCGTGGCTTGCCTTGAACCCGCCAAACAAAGTTGAAGTGATTGCATTCTTTGTCATTCAACGTCAAATTGGACGTGCCGACGTTAACGCTTTTTTGGACTCAGCCATAGCACAACTCAGTACTTATGCATCTGAACGCGACGTTGCCTTGGCAAGCATCGAGGAAAAGCGCCGCAGATTTGGGGCACTGATCGAGAGGGCGGCCGCACAGGTGGTCGCGGACGGCAGGCGGCTAACGTTGATCGTTGACGGCTTGGACGAGGATGTCAGCCAGCGCATGAATCTTCCAAGTATTGCGTCTGTCCTGCCAGCACGGCCCATTCCTGGGCTAAACGTGCTAATTACGGGACGACCCACGCCGCTACCATTCGACGTCCACAGTTCACATCCACTCAGAACGTGCCGCGTCTATTCACTAGGAGCTTCCGCCCATGCAAAAGCTTTGGAGATAGCTGCAAGTCAGGAACTAGCGGGCATTCTCTCGGGTGACGACCTCACAGCGATCGAAATGCTTGCATTCCTTACGGTCTCCGGCGGGGGCTTGACACCGCTTGAACTGCAGTCACTCACAGCGGTGCCGAGGCTTCACGATATAAAGAGAAGACTCGAAGGCGCCTTGGCGCGAAGTCTGGCCGTTCACGCCGGATACGGTGGGGAGCGCATTTTCCTATTCGGGCATGCAACCCTAGCGCAAACTGCGAAGGATCACTTCCGTGACGAGGAGCACGTTTATGCCTCGCGACTCCATACTTGGGCAAACGAGCACATTAACTCAGGCTGGAGCGAATCAACACCGCAATTTCTTCTGACGAGATATTTTCGCCTGCTCAGCACGCATGATTCTCACACTGTGCCTCGCATGGTCGAGCTGGCCATCAGCCGAGAACGACACGACCTCATGCGTGCGCGCACGAACGGAGATTGGGATGCCCTCGCGGAAGTAGAGATCTCGCGTGCGGCCATACAGAACTCCAGTCTTCATCAACTAGAAGACATCGCGAGGCTCAGCGTAGAACATGACAGGCTTACTGAGAGAAACGCGAGTCTGCCACTCGAGTCAGGTCCCTTATGGGCGAGGATGGGCGACACTACGAGGGCGCGAAAGGCGGCAGACCTCATAGCGCGACGTGAGGAAAAGTCGCCTTACCTGGCACGAGTATCGGCTGCCATCGCCGATACCGGTGACTTGGTGCAAGCCAAGGAGGTAGCCGAGGAAATCCCGGACTTTAGAGGGCGGCTTATCTCCCTTAGTAACGTAGGGGCTAAGTTTGCGCGTCGGCAAGACTACAAAAGCGCCGCGGAAATTTCAGAATACTTGGAAGCTAATGCGCGGGCTTTCCCTGACCGCGGCGTTCGGGCGGCTTTCTTGGCGCACGCAGCCACGTGTTTCAGCTTGATGGGAAATAATGAGCATGCGGAAGAACTGGGATCAGAAATTGAAAAGCTCTTGGGAGAAATTAACCGACCTAGGAGCCCATACGAGGGTTCGGTTGCGATTGTGGCCAGACTGGCAACAATCGGTCAAATAGATCGCGGTCTGAGAATTTCCCGCCAAATCAGCGACACTTCCTGGCAGTGGGAGGCGCAGAATGTGGTTGCCCATTACATGCCTGAGAGCCAAAAAAATGAATCCGGATGTTCTGACGAGGTGGGAAAACGTCGGGAATTCCGGTCATCAGCGGTGTCTCTTATGCGCACGGCCGTGCGACTTCGTTCTCGTGACCCTGACCTTGCTTCCGAGATTCTGTCGCGTGCTTTGGCAATCAGACCCATTTCGAGTGGTTCTGACGATTCGGGTGAGCCAGCAATCGATGCCGCTGTTCTCAACGTCTTTGCGAACGGCTGGGGGCTGAGGAGTTCAGCGAAGCCCGCTGAGGAAATCAAGTTGTTCTGTAACATCAGTCGCGTCTTATCGCAGGAGGGGCGACATGATGAAGCTTTGAATTATGCCAAAAAAGCCGAAGCTGAGGCTGCCCACCTTTCGGTGGGAATTGGGCAGTACTTGAATGTAATTGATATTGCTGATGCGTATCTTGCTGCCGGCAGCTTGCCGCAGGCCAAGGATCTCGTAAGGCAAGCAGAGGAGATCGCTCGACAAGACATAATTCGCTCATCGAGTAAGCACTGGACTACCGTAGCCGTGGCACTTGCGGGTGCCGGTCATTCGGATTGTGCGGAAATAATAGTCAACAGGGTGCACCCCTTAGGCACCCAAGCGGACGAGGCGCGACTGCGGTTGGTTTCTGCCTTGACGGACGCCGGGCACATGCAGAAGGCCCTGGCAGTAACACGGACTATGAGCACCGATCGTCCCAAACTGGAGGGACTCTTACAAGTTGCAGCTGTTCTGCGGAGTTACTGTCAAGACGACGCCGAGGAGGAGGCCCTTGAAGAGGCTTATGCTTTCGCCATAAAGTCCCACAACATTTTTCAGAACCAGCCGGTAGTCGCATCCCTTCTTGAACAAATGTCAATGGTCGGGCGGGCTAGAAGAGCTGAAGGGATGGCGTCTCGGTTTGGTCTTTCCGAGGCAAGGAGTGCCGGCTACCGTGCCATTGCTCGTGCCGCCGCACGTGGCGGTGAGTTTGATGATGCACTTCGGTTTACGGCTAAAGCCTATCTCGAAACAAATCGCTCAAGATCACCTGGCATAGACGCATCAGGAGTTTCCGAAATAGCAGAAAGCATCCGCGAAGGAAACTTGCAGAAGGCATTTGGCCGTTTTCGGCGCCTCGATGACCAACGGCTGCGCATCATTTGCGCTCAGTGGATTGTGGACAGCAAGGGGCAGCTCGACAAGGAACATCGCAATTATCTACTGAAGGCGACGACCAAAGGATCGCCTGAGTACGTCCACGGTCTCGGCAGAGCCCTTCTGGGCGCGGGATTTCTTGAGCGACTTGGGGATGTGCTTGATCACCAGCGTCGTAAGGAAGCACTTGATCAGCAGTCTCGACAAGGTGAAAGCAATGTCTATCGGCAGGCCCTAATCGAGACGTTCGAGGAAGCTGTTCGTAGCGGTCGCCGCGATGCCGTGCATGAATTTTTGGCCACTAAGCCTTGGCCGGATGGGTCACTTATCTTTGCGTATTGCCTCGCAGCGAATAGCGACTTTAGCGAAGCATGGAGCGTCCTTCGATCCGGTGAGGAACTTCAGGGGCGCTTCCTTGAACAGCGTGTCCGAGATGCTAGCTTTTTGGACCCGTCCATCTATCACGATGCGCTGATCAGCATACTTGGTTCTTCCGCTTCAAAGGAGGATGGTGACATATTCCATCGTTTGCTGCCGCTCTTTCGTGGCGCCGGAGTGGATAGGGTGATCCAGGCGCTCCTTGCCCACCTGTCACATGGAGATAACGTCAATAAGCAACTGGCCGAATTGGAAGCAGTTTTAACGGAAACCGACTCCGCCATTGATCGAGTCGAGATCCTATGGCGTTCTATCCAGGTCCTTGCCGTAAAGAGCGATCCGCAACTCATAAATCGACTTGTCTCGATGGCGTTGGCCGAAGCGGCCACGGCATCGGATGATGCCCAAGCCATCATGCTCGGTCATATCCCTATGCCAGCGTTGGAAACCGATATGGGTAAATCACTCGTTCTGCCTCTCTGTAAAAGGATACTGTCAGGCAAGCACTGGCCTTATGCTCTAAGAGCTCTAGCTGGTATAGATGCTGATAGTTTGACCCGAATAGCACGCGACCTGACGGAGATTTGTCCGGTTATAGATGTCGATATGTCGCCGCGTGCGGATCGAGGCCGAGACTAACCGCACCATGTCTCTTCTCATTCGGTGACGCCAGCTAGACCGAAGCCTTCTTCCCGCCCTTGAGTGCGTCGTAGAGAGAATGAGCCGCCACTGCTCGTTGACAGGTCAATAAGCAGATCGTCGTCCTTCAACCAGCCCCATGGTAGGGGCGTCGTGGCGGTGCGTCAGATTCTCATCTAGGAGTTTCTCGCCCGACGTCAAGGAAACCGATTTCTGGATCCTATTCTGACGGTGCTCGCGCCGTTATCTGACGTCAGGTTGGGGTGTGGTCGAAGGTGACAGCTAGTCCTAATCTGGCCGCGACCTCTACCAAACATGGCAACAGGGCTGCGCACCCGCACGACTGGCTGCTGGTCGAAGCAACACCGGAAGAGGGAGTTTCTTCGATGTCTCCACAGTCTGAGTCGCCTGCGGGCGTCGGTCTCTCGCTCTCATCAGGGAGGGCGACGGCCTCAAGCCTTCAGCCCGGGCAGCTGGCGTCAATAAGGAACTGGGCACCGGTGATTACGGGATGAATAGCTGAGGCTCCACACGAGTGGTCGCGACGAGGACGTGGTCATCGAGGGGAACATGTCGTGCGGATATTAAGGGGTTAATGCTGACCAGCGCCGACAGGCGCCTCCTGTGGGGACGACAGTTTCGCAATCCGGGCACCCTCTACGGTTTCCGCAATCGGTGAAGTTCAACCATGTACAAAATCGCCAAGGCGATTGTTTCGAGAGCCGCCGGCACGCCGCGCGCCCAGGAACCCGAGTGCCTGACCGACGCAGAGAGCTGTCCGACCATTTACTGGCAGCACAGCGCTGCCCTAATGCAACCTCTCCACCCCGCCCGTGGAATGACCCCCCACCGGGTTTGGGAGTAAGGCCGGGTCAGAAGTTCTTCCGGCGTCACGGTATCTGTTTCTTAGATGACATAAGCGTCCATCTTTGGGTCTACCAGGGTCATCCCGGCACCGGCAAGATCGCTCCGACAATGAGGCTTCGGGCGTAGATGTCCTGGCCAACGCACCAATGCAGATCATTTGTCCCAAGTACATGGCAATACGGTCACTGGGGAAGCGGAGTTCCAGGTCGGCGCCTCAAGATCCAGCGGTCATCGGTCCCGTGAAGGAGGCGACATCATTGCCTGGGAACGCGACCAGCTCCCGGCCGATACCCGGGGCTGTCACGGCCGGGACAGGTCTATGGTGGCTATGCGAACAATGCCCTTAAGGGAGCATTCAGAAAGGTCCCCGCTGGATCGAGCTTTCTACGCAAGTCGACGAAATCATCCCATTTTGGATAACGCACCTGGAGGACGTCGGTCCCAAGAAAATAGGGCTGCTTGCCCCAATGGGGCCTGGCGTCAAATTCGGACATCGCCAGGTCAACCTCGTGGAAGAAGTCCTGGTTATCGGCGCCGAATGTTCTGCAGAAGTCGAGTGCCACTGAGTCCCTGCCGAACATTGGCGAGAGCCACGAGTCGTCACGGGCGATGGTCCTTGCCTCAAGCGGGAAGTGATCTGGAAAGCGTTCCAGGATAGGCAATGACGCCGTGATCGCGTCCAGTGCCACGTCATAGGGAACGAAATACTCCACTTCATCCCAAGGTGTCGTGTAAACATCGGGATAGATCCGGTACGGACGGTCAACGCGTGCCGTCGGTGTGGGGTCATCTTCAGCATCGACTGAGACGGCGTCGTAGGTACGAACCAAGGTTGGATCATCCATGCCCTCGGGCAAGGAAGGGAGTATGGCTGACATGTCGTACTGGGGGCCTCGTACGAAACTGAAGTGACGGTGGGTCCGGTTCCCTTCGTCCCAGTGCTGGAGAACGTCGGCAAAGGGTCGGAAAGTCAGGGACTCCTTTAGCTTGAATGCGGGCTCGAGCTGCAGGTCCACACTAACGAGAACTCCCAGCATTCCCATGGAGGCTCGGAGGGCAGGAAGCCGTGCATCATCAGGCCCGATTCGTTCAAGCTCTCCGGAAGCCGTGATCAACTCTGCGCCGATGACGGAACCGGATAGGGCAGTGAGGTGTAGTCCGGAGCCATGTGTGGAGGTGCTTATCGCCCCAGCGATCGTTTGCTGATCAATGGCTCCCTGGTTTTTTAGGGTCAGGCCTGCGTTCCAAAGGGTTTCTCCCATCGCAGAGATACGCGTACCGGCGTTGACCCGCACCTGGGCCGCTTCTTTATCGATGTCTACGATTCCTGAAATGGCTGAGATGTCGAGCACGACACCGTCCGTAGGAACCAATGGAGCAAATGAATGGCCAGACCCGACGGGTCGAACTGTGACCCCCCGCGAGGTTGCGTCGGAAACAATCTCGCTCACGTGCTCGACCGATACCGCCTTGATGACCGACTCCGGTTCACAGGTTTGCGTGCCTGCCCAGTTACTCCACGTTGCCTTAGTGCGCATAACTTTGCTCCTGTCCTGAAAACTTCAACACGTTCTTCAAAAGGTTCTGGGAAAGAAAACTTTGGCTTGCGGCCGTTGGTCGCGGCTGCAAATACGGGGCGCTTCTTTTTATGCCAGCAACGCAGCCATTGAGTCGGCGCCCGACATGCGAATGCTCTATGCCTGCTTAACCGCGGGGCCCTGAGCTGGCGTGACACCGACTCAGGGCCCACGGGGTTTGTTGTGCGCCCATTTCCATGCCTAGTGCAGGAGTGCAATGGTCTTCGTCATTCCGTGCGACTGAGGTGGTCCAGTTGCGACGAGCGCATGACGAGGCGAAGCAATCATTCGGTGGCTGAGGTGCGTGGGGGTTATGTGATCTTCTGGCGACCCAGCCTGGCGTATACATCCGGCCGCTTGTTCCGGAGGAAGTAGGCGTAAAAGATGCCGCCAACAAATAATGCGAAGGTAAAGGTCATAAAGACGGTGGTAATGACACCTGAGCCGCCGATTAGGTCAGGGTAATTCTGAATAGCCAGATACGTGATTACTCCAAGGAAGATGAAGCTGATCAGGGGCGCAACCATGGTCTTCCACGCCGATTCGTTGCTGCTGCGGTGGTGACGTACGAAGTACACGAACACGGACAGACTGGTGATCAGCATGAGGAGCAGGACGGCAAAGCTTCCACTGCCACTCGCGATCGGGTACAGACTGTCAGGCGAGATCCCCAGGACTGAAAAGATCACGGTGGCCGCGCCCCAGAGCCCGCCGATGACCAGCGAGGAGACGAAGGGCGACTTGTGGCGGGGATGCACCCGGCCCAGGAAGGAGGGCAATACCCGGTCGGCGGCAAGTGAAAAGCTGTAGCGGGCGGCAATGTTTTGCACAGAAAGCATCGATGCCAGGATCGATGTGATCAGGAGGATTGTGGCGATGTCGGAGAAAATCTTCCCCAACAGGACTGTGGCGGAGTCGAAAAATAGGTTGACGGTGTTTCCTTCCGCCGCAGCCTGGACATTATCGGACCCAACAAATGCGATGTAAGCCCAAGCGGCCAGAGCGTAGAAGGCGCCGATTCCGGCCACAGCAAGGTACGTGGCCCTGGGAATGGTCTTATCGGGGTTCTTGACTTCGTCCCGGTAAATCACCGTGGCTTCAAACCCGAAAAAGTTTCCCACGGCGAACAGCAGTGCAAGGCCCAGTCCGGCGTCAGTAATCCAAGGAAGGGAGAAGCCAATGCCCTGATCCGCGCGCGCTCCGGTGGTCACAAACGAAGCCACGTCAAAAATTACGACCATGGTGCTCTCAAGGATCATCACAGTCGTCAGAACCTTCGCGGAAAGATCAATCCTGTGGTACGCCAAGGCTGACGTGACGACGATGATGGCCAGTGCAAACCAGTACCAGGGAATGTCAGGACCGTTGAAGGTATTGACGATGAATCCTTGGAGTGTCACGGCAAACAGTGGGGGTGCAAAGTACCCAATAGCTATGTAGCCGAAGAGGGCAAGGAAGGCTCCACCCAGGCCGGCCGGCTTGCCAAGCCCGGCCGTGACAAAAGAGTAGAACCCGCCAGGGTTTTTTACGGTCCGGCTCATCTTGACGAACCCAACGGAAAATACAATTAGCATCGCCGTCAGCAGTAGATAGATGCCAGGCGCGGTGTAACCGCTGAACATTAGCAGGACTGGTATGAAGCCTGCAACAGTCGTCAACGGTGACGAGAAGGCCAGCACACTCATTACGAGCTCGCCTACCCCCATGTTGCCGCTGAGATGCTCCTGGGTGCGCGGTGGTGTGTTGGCCGCATTTTGCATGGTACTCACTATGTAATCCTCGTCACTAAGGGATGTGAACAGGGTAATAAATTTATGGGGGCGATCATGAGGCCGAGTGTGCCAGCATGGGACACCGCCTTCCCCTAACGTGGTGCGGACCTCCTCCGCTTCAAGGGAATCGACGCAGCATCCATTCACACACGCTGTTGTCATGCCAGTCCCGGTGGTAGACGCCCGTTCGGGCGGAGCCCGCAGCGATCGGCATGACCCGGAGTCGCCGACTCCAGGTAATTTCGCAGAATCTTTGGCCATGGACAGATGCCGCATTGCAGTGCGCAGGCCCTTTCCGAGACGGCGCACTTTCTTCCGCCAGGACTCCCTTGAGGAAGAGGAAATAGCCTCCTCGGCGGTGCGCGGTAGGGGGAACCAAGCCCTGCGACCTGGAATCCCCCTTCACCAAACCAGCCGACCGCCTTGAGGGCCGCTTGGGGACGAAATGGAATGAACCGACCTGGTGTTTCAAAGTGGCACGGTCCAGTGGCATTCACAAGCCCAATGCTTTAAGTACGTGATCGGAAATCCCATGGCCCGGGACGCGACTAAAAAGGTATCGATGGAATACCCGCCTTATCCACGTCAAATAGTAGATTCTAAACTGGCCAAGGGAATAAAGTCCGACAATTCACCTACATGCGAAGTGCTAAAAGAGGCGGAACGATGAAAGCTCGGACTTTGGTAAGGCGCAGTATTCCAACTGAGCTTGAAGGCTGGCGGGACCTGCGCGTTGGTGATGCGGTGCATATTATGAAAAATGCGCAAGTGGTCTCCCGCGGTCTTGTCGAGGAAGTGTCTGATAGCGGGCGCGTGCTATGGATAAAGAATGAATCCCTTGCAATCGAGATATACAACCAATCCGATGGTGTTTCGGTCAGAAGAGTTTAGGACGTGCTGGCAGGATGCCACCGCTTCGTTCTGTCGTTAAAGCCACGTATCCCGAGATTTAATAGCGAACTGAGTGAGGTCGAAATACAGAATGTTCAAAACGCGTTGGGAAAACGTTGCCAAGTCCGATCGAGTTGAAGTCACATTAGGCGGGGGAGTCGTCCAAATGGGCGTCGTAGACGACTGCACCCCCGATGGGAGCTGTGTTTGGGTGCGGGACAGTCTCGGGGATCGAAGACTTCTTCACCGACACGATGGGTATGACCTGGTGAAAGTGTTTGGACGGTAGGTCGCCTGCCCGGCGAAGCGAGGAGGCTCACGCCGAAGGCTCCCCCTGATCCCCAGCCGGGATTCGAGGCAGACTGTCAGAATTTAGCCTCAAGCACCGCACGAGAAAGCAGAACCGCCCGATCGGACAGCCGCTCCAACTTATCGTCATCGCCGCCGGGGGAGGCCCATCGGGTGGCCCCTTCGAGCAGAGTCATCACGACCTTGACATGCTCAGCCGCCGCGGGGCAGCCCATGTCCTCCGCGGCGGCAACATACATGTTCTCGTGCAGGGTGATCCAGTCGTCTATCTGGGCCCGCAGGTCATCTGGCAGTATTCCCGCCATCCTGTCCGTTGTCACCAGCAGGTCCCAGAGGTTGCTCTCTGGAAGTTGCACCTGCCGGGTGAAGTGGAGCCTGACCATGGCATCCCAGAACTCATCTGCATTTCTGGCGTGGGAGACGGCTTCGAGGAGGGCGACTCCAAAACCATGGAAATGCCAGCGAAGGGACTCAGCAACGATCTCGTCCCGGCCGTTGGGGAAGTGGGAGTAAAGGCTTGGGGGTTTGATGTTGACGGCGTTGGCGATGGTCCTCATGGAAACTGAGTTGAATCCGTTGGCGATCGCGAGCTGAAGGAACGCCTCCAGAATGTTTTGGCGACCGGCCTTCTGGTCTGCCCGGTCCCATTCCGTCAGCCGGCGTTCGAAGGCTTCCCGGGCGGCTATGTAGGACGTCCTGCTCATGATTCGCCATCCTAACAGCCGTTAGCTTCCGTCCAACCACCGACACCCCTTCCCTAACGACTGTTAGTTAGCTACACTTTGAGTGGCCCGGAACACAGTCGTTTCGTCGGCGTCCAGCACGGTTCGAACGGAGCGGAACGATGGTCACCATAAGCACGAGTCCGGGAGCGTCCCGGAGCAGCATCATCCTCGGAAGTGGACTTTCGGGCATGGTTGCGGCTTACATCAGCGCAAAGGCTCAAGAGGAGTCGGCGATTACGAACGAGGACTGGCACGCCGAGCAGGTGTTCAGCCTCAAACTGTCCCGATGGAGTCGCAAACTTCGTCTTGGCCGCACCGGAACCATTTCGGCGCTTTGACACTATTCCTCCAGAAAGAACCTACCCCTATGTCTGCCAAGGTGCTGTCCCCGTGGCCCCATGAGTCGCCGCGGGACACCGACCGGATCCGTGATCTTTTCCTTGTGCAACCCAACGCGGATCTCAGTGGCATCCGTCCGATCGTCGCACGCTCCTGGTACCGGAGTCGCGCTGCCGGCGTTGACGCAGTAGCCGATCGCGGTATCTTCGACCAAGGCCGCATTGACGAATACACGTTGGCGGCCGCCGCCCCACATCTGCAGAAATTGGACGAAGTTGCGCGGGACCTTGGCGGCTATGTCAATCTGACGGCACCCAATGGGGTGCTGGTCAAAGCGAATTTCCTTCGCGATGACGGATTCCCGGCTGGATACTCCCTGCTTGAGGAAAGCTGCGGTAGTAACGGCGAAGGTCTGGCCCTGGAAGAAGGGCGTGGTGTCTGGCTGGCGCCTGAGGAACACTTCCGTGAAGACATGCGAGGCAACTGGTGCTTCGCTTCGTTGGTGCGGGACCCGTTCCATAATCGGGTGCGGGCCGTCGTCGGTCTGACGCTCCCGGCCAAGCGGGTCACCGCGCTGGAACCGTCCTCCACGTTGCTGATGCTCGAAGGCGTCGCCTCACGAATCGAGCGCGATATTGAGGTACGCACTTCCTCTAGGGAACGGGCACTCCTCAGTGAGTACCTTCGCATCACTAAACGACGGGGCAACCGCGCAGTTATTGCCCTTGACGGCAAGAACGCCCTCCAAAACTCCCTGGCAATGGCCTCCCTGATGGACAGTGACTTCTCGATCGTCTCCGGTTATGCCAACGCCGTGATGTCTTCGGGCCACGGCATGAACTGCGAGGTCATGTTGCAGGGTCCGGGAGTATCCACTTTGGAGATTTCCCCTGTAACTCTGTCGACGGCAAACGTTGGGGCGGTCGTTGTGGTCCGGCCCCATTCACAGGCAAGCGAACCGTCAGCCACTGCTTCGACTG
>Ga0308158_10002331_pt1 | contig 18173 bp, 20 predicted proteins | sample PhyBR2_FD_201038 | JGI IMG/M metagenome (GOLD analysis project Ga0308158, IMG submission 201038) | Phyllosphere microbial communities from UC Gill Tract Community Farm, Albany, California, United States - DLSLB.R2 | ecosystem: Host-associated > Plants > Phyllosphere > Unclassified | place: USA...
GCCATGAATATTGCTCCTGTAGATGAATTGCACGCTTTTGATATCGAAGATTATGAAAAAGAATTATTCGAAGATGTGATTGATACTTCTCAGCACCTGAAACTGGAAGTCACAACCTTGTTCAAAGCTTCAACGGATATCGAAAATGATTTGATTAATATTACCAACAAAGGCAATTACGACTTACTTTTGATAATGTTGGGAAAATCAATTTATGAAGGAACTTTGCTCGGAAAACTGCTTGGTTTCACGACAAAAATTATCAATCCAAGTAAATTGTTAAATACTGTTACCGGAAAATCATATATTTTCAACAACTCCCCTTTCGACGATTTCACATTAAGTATTATCGATAAAACCAATATTCCTGTTGGGATAATGGTGGACAAAAACTTTGAAAGTGCGGACAGAATCTTTATCCCAATTTTTGATTTAAGCGATTTTTATCTGGTTGAATATGCTAAACGATTAATCAATAACAACGACTCTCAGGTTATTATTTTGGACGCAGCAGGACAAATCCGTAAGAATACAGAAATCCGTGAATTGATAAGAAATATCGAACATATCGCACCGAACCACATTACACTTTACAATGAAAAAACAATCGAAAAAGAATTCCTAGAATCTCAGGATTTGATGCTGATCAGCAGCAAAAGCTGGAAAAATCTGATTGATACAAAAAGTCTTTGGCTATCTGATATTCCATCGACCTTGATTGTTTCGAATCCATAATTTTTTTTGAATTTTAGAAAATTAATTTCTATCTTCGTTTTGTGAAAACAATAAACAGAACATATTATTATGCAATTTTGACCCTGAAACAGGATTAGGATTCGTATGTAGAAATATCAAAACCTCGTCCTAAAGACGGGGTTTTTTGTTTTAAAAATTAATAGAAAAATATTATAAATGAAACGCTTTGCGTTCCATCTGACAGAATAAAAAAATAAGTATTTACAGATGAAAATAGGAATTATTGGAACCGGATTAATTGGAGGTTCCATTGCATTGAAATTAAAAGAGAAAAACTTCGCAGAATTTGTTTATGGAATTGACCAAAACGAAGAAAATCTAAACAAAGCTCTCGAGCTCAATATCATTGACGAAAAAGCAGATTTTGAAAATGGAATCAAGAATTCTGAATTAATTATCATTTCAATTCCGGTAGATTCTGCGAAAAAGATATTGCCTGATGTTTTGGATTTGATTAATGAAAAACAGGTTGTGATGGATGTTGGTTCTACTAAATCAGGCATTGTGGACTCTATCAAAAACCATCCGAACAGAAAACGTTTTGTTGCTTTCCACCCAATGTGGGGAACCGAAAATTCTGGACCAAACGCTGCAACCAAAGACAGTTTCACAGGAAAAGCGGCTGTGATTTGTAATAAAGAAGAATCTGACAAAAACGCTTTAGAAATAGTAGAACAAGTCATCGACAATCTGGAAATGCATCCAATCTATATGAATGCTGATGCACACGATATTCACACCGCTTACATTTCGCATATTTCCCATATTACTTCTTACGCTTTGGCCAATACTGTTTTGGAAAAGGAACGAGAAGAAGACACCATTTTTCAATTGGCGAGTTCTGGTTTTTCGAGTACGGTTCGTTTGGCAAAATCTCATCCGGAAATGTGGGTTCCGATTTTCCGTCAAAACAAAGAAAATGTTTTAGATGTTTTGAACGAACATATTTCGCAGCTTAGAAAATTCAAATCGGCATTGGAAAAGGAGAATTTTGACTATTTGGAGGAATTGATTAGAAATGCGAATAAGATTCGAGGGATTTTGGATAAATAATTTTAATGTCTTTCCGTAGATATTTAATCAGTCGAGATTCCTAAGGAATGACCAAGTTTGTATTTTATGACTAATCTTGTTTTTATGCTGGATTTGCAGCCCAGCTTGAGCGGAAATCCTTTTTACGCAACGAAGTGGAGTGAAAAGATTGGGAGCGGAAGACGGATCAAGCTGCCCAAATAATTTTATTTATCAAACTGATTCGGATGTTGTTTCTTGATTTCATCAACAGTTCCAAGAACTTTATTTTTAAGAGAATCCTGATATTTTTGCAGTTTTTCAGAGACTCCAGAATCGGAAGTCCCTATGATTTTTGCTGCGAGAATTCCTGCATTGGAAGCACCATTAAGAGCAACTGTTGCCACAGGAATCCCAGAAGGCATCTGAAGAATTGACAAAACTGAATCCCAGCCGTCAATAGAATTACTAGACAAAATCGGAACGCCAATAACAGGCAAAGTTGTGCAGCTAGCTACCATTCCTGGAAGATGCGCCGCACCCCCAGCTCCAGCAATAATGACTTTCAACCCTCTTTCTTTCGCCGATTTTGCATAATCAAACATCCGTTCTGGCGTTCTGTGCGCAGAAACGACTGTTAATTCGTAAGTAATTTCGAGAGATTTTAGAAAATCTGCAGCTTGCTGCATTATTGGCAAATCGCTTTGACTGCCCATTATTATTCCGACCATTTCAATTTCTATTAGATGCTCAAAGATAAAGATTTATCAATAAAATCGAGTTTTTTGGAATATCTTTGTTTCTTAATTTTCCAGATTTGAATTCCAAAACCATTATCGCTATTCTAATTGTCGCCATTGTTTGGGGCACAACTTTTCTTGGTATCAAAATCGGAGTGGAAACTGTTCCACCTTGGTTTGTTGCAGGATTTCGTCAATTTTTAGCATCATTGATTCTTTTACCATTTTTAATTTTTACAAAAAATATGAAATGGATTGGCTGGAAGAATTTTAGAATTCAATTGACTTTATCATCCTTACTTTTAATTGGTGCGAATGGTTTAACAACCGTTGCGGAGAAAAACTTAACGAGCAGTTTAGCTTCCTTAATTAGTGCACTTTCGCCGGTTTTTATCTTTATTGGAAGTATGATTATCGGAATGGAAAAATTCACTATCCGAACTTTAGTTGGTTTGTTAATGGGATTTTCGGGAGTGATTTTTATTTTCTGGGATGGATTGAGTGAACTTTCCAATCCAGATTACAGAAATGGTTTGATTGTGATGATTCTGGCACTTTTAGGCTGGGCAACCGGAACAATTTACACCAAGAAACTTCACGTTCAGAATAACAATCTTTTCCTGAATCTCTTCTACCAATTTGCTTGGGCAGGAATTATCCAGTTGATTTTCGCCTTTTCTTTTTCAGATAAAATCGAAGTTGAAACTTGGTCTGTTAAAAGTATTTCTGCGATTATTTATTTGGCAGTTTTCGGTTCTGTGTTAGCTTTCTTTGCTTATAATTATCTTTTAAAAACATTACTTCCAACACAGGTTTCTATGCTGTCTTATGTGAATACTATTATCAGTATTTTCTTGAGCTGGTTAATTCTTGGAGAATCGATTTCGGAAAAATTCATTATCGCTACAGCATTAATTATCAGCGGAGTTTTTATCATTAATTATAAACCCGGAATGTTGAGAAGAGCAAACAAATAACAAAATTTATTCTTAGATTTATTCTGGCAACTAAATTGATAATGTTAGATAAACCTAAAATATAAATCACTATGAAAAAGACAATTCTAATAGCTTCTTCAGCTATTTTATTGATTGCGACATCCTGCAAAAAACAAGAACAAACTATTGTAACCGACCAGAATAATGACACGGTTGCTGTAGTAACAACCGAAACAAAAACACTTACAGAGGTTGATGCTAAAGCGGCAGTGGATAAAGCACAAGCAGATTTGGACGCTGCTATAAAAAAGGGAGATAAACAAGCCGAAGCTGCCGCAAGAAAAACTTTAGCAGATGCTAACACAGCTTGGAATGATGCGAAAACAGCTGTTGGAAATGCAGCTCAAGATGTGAAAGAAGGCGTTGATAATGCTGTTGACAAAACAAAAGTGGCAGCACAAGATGCAAAACAAGATATGAAAGAAGCTACGAAAAAAGCAACCGAAGATGCTAAAGATGCCTACAATAATGCTTTAGAAAAAGCAAAAGCGAAATAAATTGAAAACAAAAAACGGTCAGAAATATCTGACCGTTTTTCTTATGCTATAACTTTGACGAGAGATTTTATATGAATTAATTTCTCCATCAATTCTTCTCTTGAATCTGCCATAACATTGATGTGTCCCATTTTCCGTCCCGGTTTTGTTTCGGTTTTCCCATAAAGATGAACATAGGTTTTTGGAAGTTTCAGAACGTCTTCCAATCCTTCATATTTTACTTTTCCAGAATAATTTTCTTCACCAACAAGATTAAGCATTCCTGAAAATCCGAAAGCTTCTGTATCAGCTAAGGGTGATTTTGTCACGATTCTGTAAAATTGTTCAAACTGAGAATTTGAGTTTCCTTCCTGTGATTGATGTCCAGAATTATGAAGTCTCGGCGCCGTCTCATTCACCCAAACTTTTCCATTTTTATCGAGGAATAATTCGATGGCGAAAAGCCCTGCAGAATCTGCACTTCGGATGAATTGATTCGCAATTACATCAATCTGTTTTTGAGTTTCATCAGAAATATCAGCCGGACAAATATTGAAATCGAGAAGATTCAGTTTTGGATCGGCAACCATTTCTGTTACTGGAAATGTTTTTATTTCTCCGTTTTCATTTTTAGCGACAATCACAGATAATTCTTTGTCGATATCCACCAGATTTTCCAAAACAGATTCTTGAGTCCAAAGGTTTCTCCAATCTTCATTTGAACGAAGTAATTGAACGCCTTTTCCGTCGTAACCTCCTGTATTCAATTTCTGAACAAACGGAATTTGGATTTTGATTTCGTCTACACTTCCATCCATAATTTCGAATTCTGGAGACGGAATTCTATTCTCCTCATAAAATTGTTTTTGCAAAATCTTCTGCTGAATAATTTTGATAATTTTAGAATTCGGAACAACTCTCACACCTTGATTTTCCAGTTCTTCCAGCGCATCTGCATTTACGTGTTCAATTTCAATTGTTACAACATCTTTGTCTCTTCCAAATTCCAAAACCATATCGTAATCATTGAAATCTCCTTTTGTAAAATGAGAAATATTGGCACAAGAGCATTCTGGATTTGGATCTAAAACATAGAATTCATCATCATATTTTAATGCTTCCTGAATGAACATTCTCCCGAGTTGTCCACCTCCTAAAATTCCGATTTTCATTTTTTTTACTTTCTTTTTAGATTTATTTTAAATGCAAATTTCGCAAATTATTCTTTGACTAAAGTCAATTGATTTTTAAATTAAAAAAATGGGTTTTAGCCCATTTCTATTGATATTAATTCTTACAATTATCCTTCCTTCTCGTATCGATAATGTATTGAATTTTCCATTCGTTATTCAACTTTACCAATTGAAAAGAATTGACGCCACAATGCGAGAACTTACCTTTGTAATAAAACTCATAAGGCGTCCAGACCGAAGCCAGATTTCCATCAATTAAGATATTTGAAAATATGATTCTCTCATCCAGACTTTGCTTTTCAGCTTTGGAAATACTTAATGCAAAATCATTAATATTTTCATTTTTAACTTCTCCAGCCTTAGTTATCGTCTGCAAAACAGCATTTTTAGAAAACGATTTTCTAATCAATACAGAATCAGAAGTTTTCGTTCCGTTAAATAATTGATTAACTGTTGCTTTAACTAAATCTTCTTCCGAATTTTGAGAAAGACCAAAAACAGGAAGAATAGTCAATAATAAAATTCCGATTTTCATCTGTAGATTATTTGTTCACAAAAATAGAGATTTTTTACTGGATTTGTCTTTTCAAAATAAGATAAAATCAAAGCTCTAAAACCTTCATTCCCTATCAATTCGGTATATATTATCGGAATCAAAAACATTAAAAATTCTTTAATTTATCCTCATAAAGGTTTTATATTTGTCGGATGTCAGAAATCATAATTCTCTTTATTGGAGCGATTGCTGCCGGATTGATGGGTTCTCTTACAGGTCTGGGTGGCGGTGTCATCATTATTCCTCTTCTTACGCTTGGTTTCGGTGTTCCGATGCATTATGCAATTGGTGCTTCTCTTATCTCGGTTATCGGAACTTCTTCCGGCGCAGCCGTTGCTTTTGTGAAAGAAGGTTTTACCAATATGCGAATCGGAATGTTCTTGGAAATTGCAACCACAACTGGAGCAATTTCAGGAGCTTTGGTTTCAGGATTTCTGAATCCGAATACAATCGGGATTATTTTTGCGAGTATCTTAATTCTTACCGTTCTTTTAAATCTTAAAGGAAAACCTGACCACCAGGAAGAATTAATTAAAGGAAGTTTGGCAGATAAACTCAAGCTTTACGGAACATTTCCAGATAAAGACGTCATCAAACATTACGCTTCCAGAAATACAATTCCAGGATTTTTGATGATGGTTTTTGCAGGCGCAATGTCCGGACTTTTAGGAATCGGTTCTGGCGCTTTGAAGGTTTTGGCAATGGATAATATGATGAAATTACCTTTCAAAGTTTCCACTACGACAAGTAATTTTATGATTGGTGTGACCGCTGTTGCAGGCGCTTTAATCTATTTTCAAAGAGGTCAAATCATTCCTGTTATTGCCGCGCCGGTTTTGATAGGTGTGGTGGTTGGAAGTTTCATAGGTTCGAAAACTTTGATGATTTCCAAAACAAAGAAACTGAAAGTATTTTTCGCAATCGTAATCACAATTCTTTCAATTTATATGATGTACAACGGTGTCAATAAAAATTTCCATTAATGAGAACAAAACCATTTACAGATGTTGACCTAAATCGCTCCGTTGGAAATCTACTAAGATTGGGGGTCATCCTTTCCGTTGTGACTTCTCTGATTGGCTTTATTAAACTCTTTTCAGAAGGTTTTGTGATGCCAAGAAAATACAGACTTTTGGAAATGGGAGATTCCTCCGAAAAAGTCTGGGGAGCTTTCTGGAATTCACTTTGTAAAGGTGAAGGAATGGCGATTATACAATTGGGAATTTTGCTTCTGATTTTGACGCCATTAGTCAGAATTATATTTGCACTTATAGGTTACTTGAAAGAGAAAGATTACATCTATGTTGTAATTTCTCTTATTGTTTTGGCGATTATGACCGTAAGTTTTCTGACAGGTTACGCCCATTGATTATAAATGATGAGCGATAAATGATAATTGATTTTTTCAAAGTCTATAATCTATCCGTCTGTTATCTCTAAATCTAATTCTCATAAAACTCTAAAGGCAAATCATCCGGGTCTGAAGTAAAAAAGAATTTTTTATCAGTAAATTCATCAATTCTTATTTCTTCGCATTCTAAGCCCTTTGATATTAATTCATTTCTTTTTTCTTCTACATTTTCAACCGAAAAAGCGAGATGACGAAGTCCACAACTTTCTGGTCTTGATGGACGTTTTGTTGGATTGGGAAAAGAGAATAATTCAATCACATAATGTTCCCCGATTGCTAAATCCAGTTTGTAAGATTGTCGTTCTTCACGATAAACTTCACGAATAATATTAAGACCTAAAACTTCTGTATAGAATTTTTTGGAAACTTCGTAATCGGAACAAATGATGGCGATGTGATGGATTTGCATTTTAATTATGTGATTTTGTTTATTTTAAATCCTAATTTAGCTTTTATTTCCTGAAAAGGGTTAAGTTTCACTTTACCTTTATTTTCAATATTATATTTTGAAATTTCATTTCTTATTTCATAATAATTAGAATAAAGCTGTCCCGGAATAATGAACTTAACTTTTCTGTCTTTAATAAACCAAATCGCTTCAACAGGAACATTTCTTGTCATCTCATTAACTAAAATATAATAATCAAAATCCTTTAACTGAAAATTATGATTAAAGATTGGAAAGAAATAATTAACCTCAATATTAGACGGATAAATCCGGATTGTTTTAAAATACCTGAGAAGATAAATAGCACTCCATAAAAAACCAAAAAAACCAAGAGGAATCAATATTCTGACATAGATGTTTTCTGACATATAAGTATTGACAAACCCATCAAAATCTGTAATTATCAATTCTGTCATCTTATAATAGAATATCAGAATAAACGCAAAACAAAACAATACTGTAACGAGCATCGTAATCTTGAATTTCGATTTCAAATCAATTTTCTTTTTTTAATTTGGTTAAATAATCATCTTCCAATTCCTTCAGATACTTAAAATAATTTTCCTTATCCATAAACAACTTCGGATTGTAAGAATCGCCTGGTTTACGTTTCTCGTGCAAATCGAATTGACTGGCGTGAGAAGCGACCCAAACATCGAAATCCAGCTTTTTCATCGCATCAAAAGTGTAAGCATAATCTTTTTGAATCTCAGGATAAGTGTGAACATCAGAAAATTTGTGGTCAATGATGATGGACGGCATATTGGCAATCAAAACTTTATAAGTCCTGTCTTTATCTTTTGTTTCAAGGATAAAACTGCAAGAACCTTTTGTGTGACCAGGATGATGAAGCAAAGTGAGAGTCGTATTTCCTAATTTGATTTTGTCATTATTTTTCAAAAGAAAATCTGGGTTCAATGGCTTGAAAGTCACTCCATACTTCCCTAATTCGTAATCAGATTTTCCGCCGGATTTTAGTTCGGCTAATTCGGCTTCGTCAACATAAAGTTTGGCGCCAATTTCTTTTTTGATATCAGCCATTGCGCCCATGTGGTCAAAATGCGCTTGGGTTAAAGTCAGGATTTTGATGTCTTTATATTTGAATCCTAACTTTTCAATATTTGCTTTGATTTGCGGATAAGAATCGGCTAAACCTGTATTGATAAGGATATTTCCTTTGTTTGTAACGATGAGATATGAGGCCAAATCGTAAGTTCCGACATAATACAAATTTCCAACAATTCTGAACGGCTCATAAGGTTGAGACCATTTTTCAGGATTATTTTTTGGTTCTGTTACGGTTTGTGCATTTCCGAAAAAGGAAATGATCAGTAGAAGTAGTATTGTGAATTTTTTCATTACAAAATTGTATTGTTCAAATAATTATCAAAATTAACGTTCTCTATTTTATCAATATTTTGAACTATGGTTTTATAATCCCTCTTAATATTACCATTATATTTTTTATAAAATGAATTGATTAAAGCTTTCAATTTGACTTTAGAAATTGGCAAATGTTTAAACTCAACAAAAAATTCTTCGTCTTCACATTTAACATATATTCTCAGAACGGAATTTTTCTCAATTAGATTATAATACAAAATTTCTTTCCAGAAAATAGTTCTTTTTTTTGAAAAGGTTATTCCAATATTATTTAAAACAATTTCGGGATTTTTTCTAATTTTCCTTGCAACAATTATATTTAAACCAAAAGAAAAAATATATCCTACAATAATTAGAATCAAAAACTTTGGTTCGTAATTATTTTGTTTAAAATATTGCATTCCTACAATCGTGAAGATTGTAGGAATTATAAAATATTGAGCATAAATCATCCTGCTGTTTTCAACAACAATTTTATCCGGAATACTTTTTTGAAAATAATGTCGATTTTTCCTTACGAAATGTCTTTGTCTATTTTTTAAACATCTTACCATCTCATCACATCTTTCACAACTCCACCTTTCTGCGTCAATGGAATCAGTTCTGTTTTGATGAAATCTGTGATTCTGTCGTTGTCGATATCATTCGGGAACAACAAATGAACGTTCGCTCCAGCATCTAAAGTGAAAAACAAAGACAAGCCCGTAATCCTTCTGAAATCCCAAATCTTATTGATGACTTCCAAAGTTCCGATTTGCATCAGGATGAAAGCAGGTTCGCTCATCATCATCATTGCGTGAAGTGTCAATGCTTCGTGTTCAACCAATTTGATGAAACCTTCCATATCACCGGTTGCAAGAATGGTTTTCAGTTTTGTGAAATTCTCGTGTGCTTCTTGGAAACGTCTTTCTGCATAAGGATTGGTATTCATCAAGCCGTGACCAACCGTTGAAGAAACCGATTTCTGACCTTCGTGAATCAGCAAAACCCAATCGTTGAAGTTTCTGAAAATCGGATGAATCTCATCATTATTGTAAGGAACAGCGAATAAATCTGAACTCCCTTCCACTTCTTCAGTTTTTCCCCAAACGACTAAACCTTCATAAAGGCTTCTGCAAGCACTTCCGCTTCCTAATCTTGCCAAAAAGCTTGCTTTTTTTGTTTTAAAATCGGAGTCTGAATTTCCTGAGAAAATATTATCTAGGTTCATCAAACATTTAGCAATCGCTCCGAAACCTGAAGCTGAACTTGCAATTCCTGAACTGTGCGGAAACGTATTTTCAGTTTTGATGATGTATTTTCCTTTTAGAATCCAAGGTAGATATTGCTCGATATTTTTGAAATATTTTTCGATTTTCTCAGCGAATTTTTTTTCTTCATTTCCTGATAAAAAAGTCTTCACCGAAAAATCTTCTCCGGCAAAAAACTCCATTGTTGTATTGGTTCTGCAATGGTTCAAAGTATAGCTGACACTTGGATTGGCAGGAATCTGATTTTCGTACTTCCCCCAATATTTGATGAGTGCAATATTAGAGGGACAGCTTGAGGAGACGAGTTGATTGGATATCTGGAATTGGGAATTTCCCAAAAATTCTTGAGTCATAGGTTTGGCTTTTGGCTTTGGCAAATTTAAAATAAAATAGTTGTTTATGGGAATTTTGAACGCAAAGTCCACAAAGATTTTTTGAACTTATTGCAAACATTTTTAAGGCTCGCAAAGACGCTGACGCTCATCAAAGAATTAATATCATATTTTGAACTTCATATTCTGTAACATTTTTGTCTTTTTTAAACTAATTTTGTGAGGTTTCAAAAATCGTTGAAAAGAAAGACAAAACCTCAACATAGCCCCGATGGTAGCGACATCCTTTTTTGCAAAAAAAGATATAGCGGACAGCGGGTCGGAATATTGAATCGAAGGACAAATCTTGTTGCTTCTAAAAATAAAAAACATCTGTATGCTGAAAGCAGAAAATATCAAAAAAACATACAACGCCGGAAAGAAAATCGCACTTCAGGACTTTTCTATTGAAGTTCCTACTGCAAGTGTTTACGGGCTTTTGGGACCGAACGGCGCCGGAAAAACGTCATTTATCCGTATCATCAACCAAATTACTCAGGCAGATGAAGGCAAGGTTTGGATTGACGGCCAGGAACTGAATCCGGAACACATCCGAAACATTGGTTATATGCCGGAAGAACGCGGTCTTTACAAGAATATGACGGTGGGCGACCAGCTTTTGTATTTTGGTGAACTGAAAGGAATGTCCCGGGCGGAAGCGCTTTCGCAGGCGAAATTCTGGTTTGAACAACTGAACATCGACCAATGGTGGAAGAAAAAACTGAGTGAACTTTCAAAAGGAATGGCGCAGAAAATCCAGTTTGTGGTGACGGTTTTGCACCGCCCGAAATTGTTGATTCTGGATGAGCCTTTTTCCGGTTTTGACCCTGTTAATGCAAATCTTATCAAAGACCAAATCATCCGGTTGAAAAATGAGGGAACGACAATCATCTTATCAACGCACCGAATGGAAAGTGTGGAGGAAATGTGTGATTTTGTGGCATTGATAAACAATTCTAAAAAGGTCTTGGACGGGAAAGTTTTTGATGTTCGGGAACAATTTAAGCAGAATGTTTTTTCTGTGGTTTTATCGGATGTGAATTCTGAAAACCTGGAAGAACTGACGAGAAAATATCAAATCGAAAATCTTGGAACTGCGAATGGTCTTTTCAATTTCGAGTTGAAAAATACAGAGAATCAGAATATTTTGCTTCAAGACCTTCTGAAAGCCGGAACGATAAGAACCTTCAATGAGAAAATCCCGAGTATGAATGAGGTTTTCATTAATGCCGTGAAATCATAATTGATAAATGATAATCGATAAATGATTTACTTTTTACTTAATACGTTTTACTTTTTACAACAAGAATGAAAAATATATTCCTCATAACGAAAAGAGAATTTCTGACGCAGGTTAAGAAAAAATCTTTTATTATTCTTACACTTTTGGCTCCGCTGATGATTATTGGATTCGGTGCATTGATTGGTTTTATGTTCAAAGCCAACGAAGCGGAATACAAATTTGAAGTGGTTGACAAAAGCGGGATCTTCGCTGGTCAATTGAGATCGACAAAAGATATTACTTATACTTTTGTTCCGACCAATACAGAAAGTGCACTCGTTAAAAACCTGAAAGAGCTGAAAGGTTCAGACGGAATACTCATTGTCCCTGAATTGAAAGACAAAAATTTTGATGCATTGGAAAGTGGAACAAAATTGTTGACGAATAAGAAAATTGGTGTTGATACTAAATCTGCGGTTTCCAGAGATTTGAGCGAAATTTTGAAAAAGGAAAAAATCAAAATGCTTGGAATTTCCGAAGATAGAATTGTAAATCTTGATAAAAGTTTCAAAATCATTTCTCAAAATGTGACAGAAAGCGATCGACCTGAAAGTGACCTTGCTTTCGGAATCAAAACGGCGTTGAGTTTCGGATTGATGTATGTGGTTTTTATGTTCATCATTATTTACGGCGTTCGTGTAATGCGAAGCGTTTTGGAAGAGAAAAATAACCGTGTTGTGGAAATCATCATCTCATCTGTGAAACCATTTGAGCTAATGATGGGGAAAATTTTGGGTGTGACTTTGGTGGCTTTAACTCAGTTTATTGTCTGGATCGCGATGTCTGTGACGGCTGCATTTTTCCTTAATACAGGATTCTCAGCAATGCAGAAAAATATTCCGGCAGGACAGGAAGAACTGATGAAAAACCTGGATTTCCAGCAAATTGCAACCGAGGTTTCTCACATTCTTTTGGATATGAATTATGTTGGAATTATCGGTGTTTTTGTATTTTTCTTTTTGTTTGGTTACATCTTTTACAGCTCGATGTATGCAGCAATTGGAAGTGCAGTTGACAATGAAACAGAAACTCAGCAGTTCACAATGTTTGCGATTGTTCCATTGATGTTGGGACTTTACGGAAGCTTCACAATTATGAATAACCCGGACGGACCAATGGCTTTTTGGTTGTCAATTATTCCGTTTACGTCGCCTGTTGCGATGATTGCGAGGATTCCGTTTGGTGTTCCGCTTTGGGAGATTCTGTTATCGATTTTCCTATTGATTGCTTCTACTCTATTGATGGTTTATATTGCTGCGAAAATCTACAGAGTGGGAATTTTGATGTACGGAAATAAAGCAACTTTGAAGGAGATTTGGAAGTGGATTAGAAGTTGATTTCTCTTTATAATAAATTTTCATTTTATTTGTGGAAAATTAATACTGTGAAAAAACTTATTCTATTTGCTTTTGCTTCGTTAGTAATTATTTCTTGTAGGAAAGATGATGATGATGAAAAAGAAGAATCTTTGATTTTGGGAACTTGGAATCTGACAAAAGTACAAGTAATATCTGGAAAAGATAATTCAGTTATTTCCTCATACCTCATAACAGACTGTCCAGAAAAGAGAAAGTATGAATTTTTTGACAATCAATATAGAATGACCTATTTTAAAGACAGCTTTCTGGTTGATTGTGATGTTCTTGAAACAGAAACTGGGGAATTTACTTACGACAAAAATCAGAAATACATATTATTTAATTCTACTTTTGGTTCGAACAGTTACAGTTATGCCGTTAATGTTAATTCAATATCAACAAATGAGTTGCAGATATCTGAATCCGGCTTTTCATATGATGCTAATGTTGATGGAATAGATGATAAAGTAGTAAGGATCTTCAATAAATAATCAATCCTCAGAAAATTTTATTAGTTTTTAAAATTCTGATTTATTATAGCATTTCATTATCAAATTAATTTTCATTTTATTTGAAGAAAATTAATACCGTGAAAAAACTTATTCTATTTGCTTTTGCTTCGTTATTCATTATTTCTTGTCGAAAAGATGATGATGAAAAATCAGAATCGATAATTATTGGAACTTGGAAACTTATTGATTATCGTTCTGTTTCCGGAAAAGATGGCTCAGTTATTTATTCAAATACAATTCCTGAAAATGATTGTAAAAGAAAATCAAACTACAATTATAAAAATAATGGGAAATACATTGGAGAATATTTTCGGGATCCGAATACTGGAGAATGTGGTAATAAAGCTTTTCTAGAAGAGATGGATTACGTTTATAATGAATCCTCTAAAACCATTTCTTATAAGATTGACGGAATTACTCAAGATATTCTAAATGTAAATTCTCTAACTAAAACTGAAATGCAAATTTTAATGAATGATCAAATGGATCAAGATGGAGATGGAACTCCTGATAAAATTTTCAGCATTTACATTAAACAATAAAAACAAAAAACCTCAGAAAATTCTGAGGTTTTTGCTTTATTTTTTTTTCTTAGCTTTTGACTTTTGTTTCTGCTGTGCTCTATTCGCTCCAAATTTCTTAGGTGCTTTTCGCTTGCTCGGTCCTCCAAGATTGATTTTCTTGTTCTTATCTTTTTTCTCGTGGAAAGCAGATTCGCCTTCGTTGAGTTTGGCACTTGTTAGGAATTTCATTTTCACTTCATCCTGTTCAGAAGCAATTTTGACTTTCGAAATAGTTACTTCTTCTGGGAATTCAGATTTGGCAATTTCTTTATCCATTAATAACTCGATGTCAAGAAGTTGAGCTTCTTCTTTTTTGGTATAGAAAGTTACCGCAATTCCATCTTTATCTGCACGCCCAGTTCTACCGATTCTGTGAATATACTGTTCCGGAACCTCTGGAACTTCGAAGTTGAAAACGTGCGAAATATCCGGAATATCCAAACCTCTCGCCATAATGTCTGTTGTAATCACGCCACGCAGTTCTTCATTAGAAAACTCCTGCATCACTCTCAAACGAAAATTCTGAGATTTATTGGAATGGATTACGCCAAACTGGTCAGGAAACTCAACATTCAGTTTTTCGAAGATGAGATCGGCGTGTTTTTTATTATTAGCGAAAATTAAGATTTTTTCTAGATCTGTTTCAGTCTTCAAAAGATGGATCAAGAGATTCAGTTTCGTGTTGAAATTCTCAACCGGAACTGCAGATTGTGCAATCTTCTCCAAAGGTGTTCCCGACCTTGCCAAGGAGATCTCGATTGGACCAGCAAAATATTCATTCAGCAAAGCATCTACAGCATCTGTCATTGTCGCAGAAAAAAGAATGTTTTGCCTTTTCTCTTTCATCATTTCGAAGATGTGAGTCAATTGCGGACGGAAACCAAGATTTAGCATTTCATCAAATTCATCGATGATCAATTTGCCAACTTCTTTCAATGAGATTGCGTTATCAATCGCCAGATCCATTACTCTACCAGGCGTTCCTACCAAAATATCACAACCATCTTTGAATAACAATTTCTGTGTATTGATGTTTTTTCCACCGTAGATTCCGATCACTCTTGCAGTAAGATTTTGTGTCAGCGTCGTTAAAACTTCCGTTACCTGAACCACCAATTCTCTTGTAGGAACCAAAACCAAAATTGTAGGATTTCCGGATTTGTTATATTTCCAATTTTTAAGAACAGGAAGCAGATAGGCCAAAGTTTTTCCCGTCCCGGTTTGGGCAATTCCCATTACATCACGTCCAGAAAGTATCGGACTGATGCTTTTTTCCTGAATAGGTGTTGGCTCAAAAAGGTTGAGATCAGCTAAAACGTCTAGAATCTTTTCCGGTAAATCGAAGTCTGCAAAAGTGGTTTTCATCCGGCAAAGATATGGATTTTGAAATCAAGGGAGGATTATCAACTAATAGTTAATCACTTCTGATATTTTTTTTACCACTTGGACACATAGAATAAAATCAAAAACTCTGCATCTATATGGTTATGAATGTTACGATTTCTGCTCTTCCTTCAAAATAATCCTAAAAGTCGTTCCTTTTCCCACCTCGGATTGAGCGATTCTCACGTCGCCTTTGTGATATTCTGACACTACTCTTTTCGTCAAAGACAATCCTAATCCCCATCCCCGTTTTTTGGTAGAAAATCCAGGTTTGAAGGCATTTCGAATTTGTTGTTTGGTCATTCCGCAACCTGTATCAGTTACGTCGATGTAAACATTTTTGTTTTTTTTGTAAAGCGACAATTCCAGTTTACCTTCACCTTTCATTGCATCAACTGCGTTTTTTACAAGATTTTCAATGACCCAACTCATTAGAATCTGGCTGTGTGGAACCAAAACCGGCTCGTAAGTTTTCCTTAAAGTAAATTCAACCTTGGTGGAAATTCTTGATTTTAAATAATCGAAATTTTGCTGAACAGTTTCATTGATATCCAAATCATTAAGCGTTGGAATTGAGCCAATTTTTGAGAATCTTTCGGAAATAGTTTTGAGTCTGTTGACATCCATTTCCAATTCTTTTACACCCATTCCATTTTCATCTTCGAGCTTCATAATCTCAACCCAACCAATCATTGAGGAAAGAGGCGTTCCAATCTGATGCGCTGTTTCTTTGGCTAAACCTGCCCAAACAAAACCTTCGCCGGTTTTCTTCAGTAATCGTAAAAACCAAAATGAAAAAACAAGATAAAGCGAAATGAAAATTGCCAACAAAAGTGGATAATAACGAAGATAATTCATCAAATCCGAATTATCATAATACAAATATTGATTATTAAAGTCAGGCAACTGAATCTCGAATGGCGGATATTTGTTTTCCATTTCAGTCATTTTTGCCTTTAGTTTTTCTTTGTCTTTAAGAATCTCTTCGGAAATACCTCGGCTTTCTAAAACTTCTCTTTTTTTGTTGGTAACAATGATGGGCAAATCTTCATTCTCACTAATGACATAAAGTGCTAACTCGCTGAATCTCGAATCTACATCGGTATCCTGAAGATAACGCATTGCTGTTGCCAAAGACTTAATTCTTTCAGTTTCTTTACTTCTAAGATGCTGAATCAGGAAGTTGGAGGAAATAATAATTCCTGCAACTATGGAAGTCAGTATAATATACACGACCCAGCTATTGATGCGTTTCAGAAAATTAAGACCTTTCATTATTGCTTATTAAACGGCAATTTAGGAATTTATTATATAAAATTAGAGGTTAGATTTTAGACATTAGAAATTAGACTGGAAATCAAGATTAATTTAGATATTTGTATTCAAAAAAAATTAAAAAAATGATAACGATTCAAAATAATAAACTAAAAGCAGCTTTTAATGAACTTGGAGCAGAATTGATTTCTCTCATCAATCTTGAGACTGAGAAAGAAATAATATGGAATGGCAATCCAGATTTTTGGGGCGGACAAAGTCCTGTGCTTTTCCCCACGGTTGGTGCTTTGAAAAATGAACAATATATTTTTGAAGGTAAAACTTATGAATTGCCTCGCCACGGTTTTGCAAGGAGACGAACTTTTGATGTGAAAAACTCATCCGACAATGAGGTTATTTTTGAATTAAAATCTGATGAAGAATCTTTAAAAATCTATCCTTTCGAATTCAGTTTGGAAATCAAATATACTTTGGTTGAGAAAAAACTGACGGTTTCTTATCAAGTTAAAAACCTTTCGGAAAAAGAAATGTATTTTTCATTAGGTGCACATCCGGGATTTGCAATCGATACAGAAAATGATTTGAATTACAATGATTATGAAATTGCTTTTTCTGATGATGAAAAGTTGGGAATTCATCCTTTGATTAATAACCTCATCAGCAATGAAACGCAAACAATCGAACTTGATAATAAAACACTTCCATTGTCTTACGAACTTTTTTCTAAAGATGCTTTGGTAATGACCACAATGAAAAGCAGAGAATTGATCTTGAGAAATAATAAAAATAATCACAAAGTCATTTTCACTTTTTCAAATTTTCCTTACTTCGGGATTTGGGCAGCTAAAAATGCAGATTTTGTTTGTCTGGAACCTTGGCGGGGAATTGCAGATTTGGAAAACCACAATCAGGAATTGACTGAGAAATTTGGGATTTTGAAATTGGAGAAGCATCAAGATTGGAAGGCTGATTGGGCGGTTGAGATTGAGTAAAATAAAAGTGTAAGAAAATTTCTGACACTTTTTGTTGTTATCTAACGATTGTTTTTTTCCATTCTTCAATTTGTTCTTCCACACTTTTTGGTTTTTCTTTTGGAAGCTTAATTTTACTTGAATCCAAAGTTATTGTTAATGGTATCTTATAAATATTTGTATGATATTCTCCATCAGAATCTTTCACTTTCCATTTCGCATCACGAAGATAATAA
>Ga0308158_10002332_pt1 | contig 18165 bp, 17 predicted proteins | sample PhyBR2_FD_201038 | JGI IMG/M metagenome (GOLD analysis project Ga0308158, IMG submission 201038) | Phyllosphere microbial communities from UC Gill Tract Community Farm, Albany, California, United States - DLSLB.R2 | ecosystem: Host-associated > Plants > Phyllosphere > Unclassified | place: USA...
GGGTCCGTCCGCTGATGATGCGCCGCACCAAGGACCAGGTGATCAAGGACCTGCCGCCCAAGCAGGAGCAGGTCCTGGAGGTGGTGCTGAATCCGCGGCACCAGAAGGTGTACCAGACGCACCTGCAACGCGAGCGGCAGAAGATCCTGGGGCTGATCGAGGACGTCAACAAGAACCGGTTCACCATTTTCCAGTCGCTGACCCTGCTGCGGCAGCTCAGCCTGGACGTTTCGCTGGTGGATCCTGCCTTGTCCGCGGTGCGGTCCTCGAAGCTGGATGTGCTGTTCGAACAGCTCGAGGACCTGGTGGCCGAGGGGCACCGGGCACTGATCTTCAGCCAGTTCACCGGATTCCTGGGCAAGGTCCGGGAGCGGCTGGACCAGGAGGAGATCGAGTACTGCTACCTCGACGGCGGAACGCGGAACCGGGCCGACGTGGTCAGCGAGTTCAAGAACGGCACCGCGCCCGTGTTCCTGATTTCGCTCAAGGCCGGTGGATTCGGCCTGAACCTCACCGAGGCCGACTATGTCTTCCTGCTGGATCCCTGGTGGAACCCGGCATCCGAGGCGCAGGCGGTGGACCGGACGCACCGTATCGGCCAGGACCGGAACGTCATGGTGTACCGGCTCGTGGCCAAGGACACCATCGAGGAAAAGGTCATGGCGCTCAAGACCCGGAAGTCGCAGCTGTTCGCGGACGTCATGGAAGGCGACGCCCTGGCCGGCGGGGCCATCACGGCCGAGGACCTGGCGGGGTTGTTCAAGGAGTAGGACTGCGGGGCGCGGTTCTCGACGCGGATCGTGGTATTCGACGCGCGTGTTCCTTTTCGCGGCCCACATATCCGCCGCGCCAGGGACCCTGCGCAGCGCGGATGCGTTTGCGCGTCGTCAACGGGCGAATATGCTGGTTCCAACGCAAAACTACAACGTTGGAGAAACCGGTGAACCACCAGCAGACAGCCCCATCAACGGCAGAGCAGTCCGCCGCACCAGCGCCGCTGCTGCCCCTGCGCCCGGACGCCTTCACCGTCCCCTACCGCGATCCGGTCTGGGATGGCCCCACCGACCCCATCCTTGTGGCGGACCACCTCAAGGGCGAGTGGGTGCTCTTCTATACCCAGCGCCGCGCCACCGCCCCGGGACTGACCGGAGTGGAATGGGTGCACGGCACCGGCATCGGCGTCGCGCGGTCGTCCGACGGCGGCACAACCTGGCGCTACCAGGGCACCGTGGAGGGACTCGTCCCACCCGGAACGGAACTGCCGGCAACCCTCTGGGCGCCCGACGTTGTCCGCATCGGCGACCGGTGGATCATGTACCTGACCATCCTGGGCGGCAGGCGGACGGACTGGACCGGGAAGGCGGAAATTGTCCAGTTCGCCAGCCGGGACCTGGAAAACTGGGAGTACCTGGGGGCCATCGACCTGGACTCGCCGCGCGTGATCGACGCCGCCGTCGCACTCTGCGGCGACGGCCGGTACCGGCTCTGGTACAAGGACGAGGCCAGGGGCTCCAACACGTACAGCGCGGTCAGCGACACCCCGGACGACCCGTCCTCGTGGGTTTTGGAAGGCGTCGCCATCCCCGGCCGGCCGCACGAAGGCCCCAAGGTCTTTCAGCTTGGCGGCAAGTACTGGATGATCGTGGACGAATGGCGCGGCCAGGCCGTCTACGGCTCCGATGCTGCGGCGGGCACCTGGGTCCTGCAGGAACACCTGGGCGGGTTGATCCTCACGGCGCCGGAATCGGTGGACGGAAGGGCCGTCGTCGGACGCCATGCTGATGTGGTGCCCCTGCCGGACGTGGTGCCCCTTCCGGAGGGAATGCAAGGTGGAACGTCCGACGGCGGCACGCGGCGGGCGCTGCTGGTCTACTTCACGCATCCCTACTGGGGCGGCGAGGACATCGACACGATGGCACCGGACCCGCGCACGCATCTCAGCCATGTCCGGGCAGCCGTGCTGGAAGTGCGCGACGGAAACCTGATCTGCACGGAACACTAGGCACTGCGCGCAAAATTCCTGGCCACGCAGAAGGGCCAAACCTCGGAACTATAAGCCGGCGGCTGCCGGCACCGGTCCAAGGTTTGGCCCTGACTGGTGCGCTGGACGTGCGGGGTCAGACCCGCTGCGGCGAGCCCAACTCCACCGGGTCCTCGTCCGTCAGGTACGCCAGCTCGGAGTGCGCTGCAAGGTCGATGCCGCGCAGTTCGTCCTCGGGCTTGATGCGGAGGCCGCCCATGGCCTTGTCCAGGATCTTGGCCAGGACCCACGTGACGACGAAGGAGTAAGCCAGCACCGTAACTGTGGCCAGGGCCTGCACGCCCAGCAGTTCGAACCCGCCGCCGTAGAAGAGGCCGCTGACGCCGTTCGGAGCCTTGTCCGTGGCGAAGAGCCCGATCAGCAGGGTGCCAAGGATGCCACCCACCAAGTGGACGCCTACGACGTCGAGCGAGTCGTCGAAGCCCAGGCGGAACTTCCATTCGATGGCCAGCGAGCAGACGGCACCGGCGATCGCACCGATGGCCAGTGCACCCAGCGGGCTGACCGCGCCACAGGCCGGAGTGATGGCCACAAGGGCTGCGACCAGGCCAGAGGCGGCGCCCATGCTGGTGGCCGCGCCGTGGCGGAACCGCTCCACCAGCGCCCAGGCCAGCAGGCCGGTGGAAGCTGCCACGGCGGTGTTGAGGAACACCACCGCCGCCGACTGGCCGGCGGAGAGGGCGGAGCCGGCGTTGAAGCCAAACCAGCCCACCCAGAGCAGGCCTGCGCCCAGCAGCACCAGCGGGCGGCTGTGCGGCTTGGCGTGTTCCACCTTGGGCCAGCCGGAGCTCTTGCCCAGGACCAGTGCAAGTGCCAGGGCTGCGGCGCCGGCGTTCATGTGCACCGCGGTGCCGCCGGCGAAGTCGATGGCCTTGATGCCGTTGGCGATCCAACCGCCCACGGTGCTGCCGTCCGCCGAGTCGAACGCAAAGACCCAGTGTGCAATCGGGAAGTAGACAATAGTGGCCCAGATGCCCGCGAACAGCATCCAGGCGCCGAACTTCATCCGGCCTGCGGCGGCTCCGGCAACCAGGGCCGTGGTGACGCAGGCAAAGAACAGCTGGAATGCGGCAAACAGGATGACCGGGATGGACGCCGAATCATCCTTGGCCAGCAGCTGCCCCATGCCGGGGAATTCGGTGACGTCACCGATCAGGCCCAGGCCGCCGACGGAGTTGCCGAAGGCCATCGAGTACCCGAACAGGGCCCACAGGACGGCCACCAGGCTGGCGCCGCCGACGCACATCATCATCATGTTGAGGATGCGGCGCGACCCCACCATGCCCCCGTAAAACAGGGCCAGGGCGGGGATCATCATGCAAACCAGCGCCGAGCTGGCCAAAATCCAAGCGACATTTCCCGAGTCCATGGGAAACCCCTTTCAAGATGCGAACAGAGCGGTGAGTTGCCGTCAGAGCCGTTTCGCCGGAGGGACGTGGACGGAGAAACCACGTGCGGCGGAGGGGCGGCTTTTGCCGTCTGGTCTCAATCTATGGCGGCCATTTCTGGTTGGGTTTCAGGGGTGTTAAATGATGGTTTCCTTCATTTGCGCCGGGGTTTCAGGTGTAACGCAAGGCGCAGGAGCACCTGATGTTTCAGGGGCAGGACGACGTGGCAGCGCAGGACCAGGCGGTTGCGGGGCTAGGCTGGGGAAATCCGGGCAGCAACCCACCCCGAAGGAGCCAGCCCTTGAACAGCACGCAGCCCTCCCGCATGCCTCCCACTGAGCTCAGGGTGGGCGTGGTGGGCATCGGCTGGGCCGGCCAGCAGCACCTGAAGGCCTACGCCGCCATCGAGGGCGTCCGCATCGTCTCGCTCGCAGGAATGGAAAATGAGCTCCGGGACTCACTGCGGGCCGAATACTCCATCCCGAACGGCTTCGCCGACTGGAAGGAGATGCTGGACCACGGCGGCCTGGACGCCGTCAGCGTGGCACTTCCCACCTTCCTGCACGCGCCGGTCGCGATCGCCGCGCTGGAACGCGGGCTTCATGTGCTGAGCGAGAAGCCGATTGCGCGCAATGCCGTGGAAGGCCAGGCCATGGTGGACGCGGCGCGGAGGGCCGGGCGCGTGCTGGACGTTGCGTTCAACCACCGCCGCCGTGGGGACATCCAGGCCCTCAAGCAGGTCGTTGACGACGGCGGCCTGGGCCGCCCCTACTACGCCAAGGCATCCTGGCTGCGCCGCTCGGGCATCCCCACCCTGGGCAGCTGGTTCACCAACCCTGAGCTGTCCGGCGGCGGACCGCTCGCCGATATCGGTGTCCACGCACTGGACTACGCGCTGTACCTTCTGGGCGAACCGAAAGTTGTGGCTGTCTCCGCCGCCACCCACTCGGAGCTCGGGCCGCAGGGCAGGGGCGGCGGCACCCGGTTCACGGCCCAGGCCTCCAGCCACGCGTTCGAGGTGGAGGACTTTGCCTCGGCCTTCCTGCGGCTTGAAGGCGGCGGAACGCTTGTGGTCGAAGCAAGCTGGGCCACATACCGGGAAGCGGACGACCAGCTGGAGTTCACGGTCTACGGCACCGACGGCGGCGCCGAGCTCAAGGCCCATGGGGCTCCTTTTCCACCCATCGGCGAACTCCGGGTGTTCACTGACAAGGACGGCGAATCCGCCGACTACATGCCCGCCGTCATACCCGGCCGCGCCCACGATGCAGTGGTGGAGGATTTCGTCGCTGCCGTGCGCGGCGGTGCCCAGGTGTGGGGCCGGCATGACGGCTCCCTGGCGCTTTACCGGGCACAAATCATCGATGCCTGCTACCAGTCGGCACTGGAGCAGAGGGAGGTGCGGCTCTGATGAACAGCAAACTGCGGATCCGGGTGTGGAACGAGGGCGCGCATGAGGCCAACAACGAGCCGTCCCACATTGGCACGATGTACCCCGACGGCATCCACGGCGCCATCGCTGCGGGGCTTCGCTCCCACCTTCCGGACGCGGAGGTTACGACGGCGGTCCTCGCCACAGATGATGAGCACGGCCTTGCGGAGGAGGTGCTCGCGGGCACCGACGTCCTGCTCTGGTGGGGGCACATAGCCCACGCCGAGGTCAGCGATGCCGCCGTCGAACGCGTCCACCGGCACGTGCTGGGCGGGATGGGGCTGATCGTGCTCCACTCGGGGCACTTCTCGAAGATCTTCACCAAACTGCTGGGGACAAGCTGCTCCCTTTCCTGGCGGAACGACGGCGAGCGCGAACTGGTGTGGACCGTGAAGCCCTCGCATCCCATCGCGGAAGGCGTGGACAGCCCCATCGTCATCCCCGAGCAGGAGATGTACGGCGAGCTGTTCGACATTCCGGACCCGGACGACCTGATCTTCATCAGCTCCTTCGCGGGCGGTGAGGTGTTCCGCTCCGGCGTCACCTTTACCCGGGGCAAGGGCCGCATCTTCTACTTCAGCCCGGGCGACCAGGAGTACCCGGTGTACCACCACCCGCAGGTCCAGCGCGTTCTGGCCAACGGTGCGAAGTGGGCGGCGCAGCCGGGCCTTGACCGTTCCGCCCCCTCGGTGACCAACCCCGGGCGGGAGTGGTTCCAGGCCGAAAACCGTCATTGACATCGGGTGCGCGCAAGAGCAGATTTGAGAGCGTTGATCCATGGGTCCGGCAGGCTCTGGACGGGGCACATCCCGCCCTGCCGGCCCCGATTCCCGGCCGCGCACAGCCCCGGACGAACTCAATAACCACTCCTTACGAAGGAGCCAGCAATGCCCGCAGTAACGGTGAAGGACCTGGAGTCCAAATCATTTGACCAACCGGATGAAAAGCGCCGCCCTCCCAAGACTCAGGTGGACGTAGTAAACATTGGTGGCGCCACCCTTGGCCGGTTCACCTTCGAGCCCGGCTGGCGCTGGTCGGAAACCGTCAAGACGGTGGTCCAGACGGACACCTGCCAGGTCAACCACCTGGGCGTCTGCGCCGCCGGGACCCTGACCGTGCAGATGGCCGACGGAACCGGCATGACCATCCAGGCCGGCGACGCGTACTCCATTCCGGCAGGCCACGACGCCTGGGTGGAAGGCAGCGAGACCTACGTTTGCTATGAAGTGATGAGCGCAGCAGAATTCGCCAAGCCCGCCTGACCCCAAGGTGCCGCCGGTTAAGGGGAGGTCCGCCAGGACCTCCCCTTCCTGTTGCCAGGGCCCTACGGTGGAGGGAACACAACGATCGGAGAACAATGAAAGTCACCGTCATCGGCGGCAGCGGCCACATCGGGTCGTTCCTGGTTCCCCGGCTGGTCCGTGCGGGCCACGACGTCACCGTCATCAGCCGCGGCAGCCGCAAGCCCTACAGCGAGGCACCCGAGTGGCAGGATGTGCACCAGGTCACCGCAGACCGGGAGGCGGAGGACCGCGACGGGACTTTCGGGGACCGGGTGGCCGCCCTGAAACCGGATGCTGTGGTGGACCTGGTCTGCTTCACCCTTGAAGCGGCAGCATCGCTGGTGCAAAGCCTGCGCGGCGAGGTGGGGCACCTGCTGCACTGCGGCTCCGTCTGGCGGTACGGTCAAAGCCTGAAGCTGCCCATCAGGGAAGGATCGGACTCGGCCGCGGAGCCTTTCGGCGAGTACGGCGTCCAGAAGAACCGGATCGCCCTGATGTTGAAGGAGGAAACGGCGCGCGGCGGACTGGCCACCACGTCGCTGCACCCAGGCCATATCGTAGGACCCGGCTGGCACCCCATCGGCCCGCTGGGAAACCTCGACCCCGCTGTCTGGCAGACCATCTCCGCCGGCCAGTCCCTCCGGGTTCCCGGCAGCGGCGCCGAGCTCATGCACCACGTGCATGCCGATGACGTGGCCCAGGCCTTTGAGAAGGCCATCGCGCAGCGGGAAGCTGCTGCCGGCGAGGACTTCAACATCGTCGCCCCCACCGCACTAACCGTCCGCGGCTACGCGGACATCGCTGCGGCCTGGTTTGGCCACGCCGCGGTGCTGGAGACGGTCACGTGGGACCGCTTCCGGGAAGACACGACGCGGGACTACGCCGAGTCCAGCTGGGGCCACCTCTACCGCAGCCAGTGCTTCAGCATTGAAAAGGCCGCCTCAGTCCTGGGCTACGCTCCGCGATACGAGCCGGAGCAGGCCATCTTTGAAGCCGTCGAGTGGCTCGTTGACCACGGCCAGCTGCATGTCGCCCGCCCGCTGGGCGTGCCTGCCGGCTAAGCACGGCACCTACACAGACAAGTGCCGCAGTCGGGCCACCAGCGTGGCTGCGGACAAAGCCGTTGCCAGTTCCAGGGCGATTACCAGCAACAGTTGCGTACCGCCGGAGACAGCAACAGCGGACGACGGCGGCGCCCCGCCATGGACATGCCCGGCACCACCGCCGAGCAGGAGGACGGCGTGCAGTGCAGCCATGGCCACGGCGGCCACCGTGACCTGGTGCAGGGCGCCCAGCCTGCAGTGCCGCCAGATGTGGCCCGTGCAGGGCAGGCAGACGGCGGCGAGCGCCACCATCAGGACGCCCAGCCACACACCGTGATGCCCCGAGACGGCCACCCAAAGGTGCACCGCGCAGGACACCGTGGTGACCACGGCCACCAGCCGGGGATGCAGGACGGGACCATTGGCACGGACCCGTCCCGCCGCCGTCGTACTCCCTGCCGGAGCAGGTACAAGGCTAGTGGCAACCACCGCTGCCGCCCTCGCTGTGGCAGGAGGACGCCTGCTGGTTGGGGTTGGCGGGGACGTCCAGAACGGGGCTGCGGTCGAAGAAGCCCTCGGGGCGGAGCTTGAAGCCCACCGTGTCCACGGGCATGATGGGCCAGTCCTCCACCCGGGGGAAGTGGGTGAGGCCGAAGGTGTGCCAGACGACGATGTCCTGGCCGTTGATGTCCCGGTCCTGCGCCACGTAGGCGGGCAGTCCGGCACCGCCGGCGTGCTGGTTCACGAAGTCGCCGGTGGGGTAGCGCTCGTCGTCCGCGTACCGCGTGACCCACACGTCCTTGGTGGCGAAAGCGGCGCGGCGGGCGATGGACGATTCCGGGTCCGCCAGCAGCGTGGGCTGGTTGTGCGGGTGCAGTTTGTAGCCCACGGGCTCGCCCAGCCGGTTGCGGGATTCGGGGTTGGAGATGATCCAGGTCCGGCCGGCGCGGGCGTCGGCTTCACGGACGCCGTCGGATTCGCGCGAAAGCACCGTGCGCCTGCGGGAGAAGGCGTTGCCGCGCTCGTTGCCGGGGCCCATTGGCTGCCGGACCACATCCTCTTCCTCCACACGGTTGGTGAACCCGTCGATGGCCATGTCCAGCCGGGCGCTGAACAGGTGCTGGTGGAAGGGCGCACCCAGGCCAGGGGCCAGCTGGGAGATGTTGTCCGAGCCGCCGTCGGGGAACGCGGAGGTGAAGACGATGCCGGTGGCTTTGGCCTCGAATTCGATGGTGCCGTCCAGGTAGAGGTACCAGTAGAAGCCGTAGTCGTAGTTGCCGATGGTGGTGAAGAAGGAGATCACCAGCCGGCGGTTGCGGCGGGTGTAGGTGACACCGCTCCACAGGTCGGAGTGCTTGGAGAGGATGCTCCAGTCCTCCTCATGCATGCAGATGCCATTGCGGATTTCGCGTGGGTTTCCGAACGCGTCACTGATGACGGGGCTGAGGTACGTGATCTCACCCAGGCAGTCGCAGCCCAGTTCCAGCGAGTTGGCGTACTGTCCCACCAGGTATTCGCCGGTGTCGAAGTAGTTCTGCCAGGACCGGATGGGCGACGGGTCGCCGTACGGGACCACCATTTCGGCGATGGAGGCGCGGTTGATGATCTGCCGCTTCCGGCCACCGTCCTGGAAGGCCAGGTTGTGCAGCACCACGCCTTCGCGGACATCGAAGCCGACGTCCACGCTCCACTTTTCCCACTCCACGTGGTTGCCGCCGGTGACGGTGAAGCTCGGCCCTTCGGGCTGGGTGATGCTGATGGGCTTCTGGGTTTCGCGGATGGGGCCGGTCAGCTCCGGGTCCGTGTAGTTGCCGTGTTCGGCGGGGATGGGGATGGCGCCGAGGTCGATCACCTGGGTGACCTCCTTGCTGACCACATCCACGTACGCCACCAGGCCGTCGACGGGGTGCGCCCAGGCGCTGTCCTCCGGGAAGTCCTGCACGAAGGCCAGCCCGCGAAGGATGCGCCGGCCCTTTTCCTCCGCATACTCAAAGACGCCTGCGGACAGCGGGGCCACCCGGACTTTTTCGACAGCGAGCCCGCGGTCCGCCAGCGCCTTGAGCCATCGCTCATCGGTGGCCAGGAGCGACTCCACCACCTCGAACTCCTCCTCCAGGACGGGCAGTTCGCCGGTCACCGCGGTGTCGAGTTCGACGGCGGAGAGCACCTTCTGCTGGGCGGTGGAGACGACGGCGTCGCGCGGCGCAGCCCCGGAAACGTCGTGGATAAAGACGCGGAAGCGCCGGTCCGCCGTGGCAGGGCCACCACCCCGGGCGGGGTCCAGCAGGCCCAGGTAGGCGATCCGGTGCTGCGGGCCCAGATGGCCTTCGGCGTGCAGGATGGAACGCACATCCAGGATTTCCGGCGCTGATGCCAGGCGGAAGGCGGAGGCAGTTTCGGTGGGTGCAAGAGTCATGGGAGAGCCTTTTGTCAGGGCCGTCACCGGCCGCTGGTTTATTTTCTATAGTTGTAGAGAATAAAGGTCCGTAACATGGCTCACAAGAGGTTGAGCCGAATATTTCCGGGGAGTGGCCGCGGTGCCGAAGATTGTTGACCATGACGAGCGCCGCCTGGAACTCGTGGATGCCACCTGGCGGATCATTGCCCGTCAGGGCCTGGAAAGCGCCACCATGCGGGAGATCGCCACGGAGGCAGGCTTCGCCAACGGTGCCCTGAAGCCGTACTTCCCCACCAAGGACACGCTGCTGGAATTTGCGTTCAGCCACGTGTTCAACCGGACCAATCAGCGCATCGCTCGGGTGACTGCGGGCAAGGCCGGGTTGGACGCGCTGCGGGCTTTCTGCCTCGAAGTCCTCCCCCTTGACGAGGAACGCGTGAACGAGGCGAGGATCGTGGTTCCGTTCTGGCAAAGGGCCATCAATGACCGCCAGAAAGCCGCGATCCACCAGCAGTCCATGGACGAATGGCTGGCCTCCATCCGCCGCTTCCTCGCCGAGGCGAGGGACAGCGGGGACGTGAGCGCCGCCGTCGACGACTCCGTCCTTGCCGGCCAACTGCTCAACATGCTGCTCGGAGCGCAGATCGAGGCAGCCCTGGCATCGGACGGACGGCTGGACTTTGGCCACGCGGAACAACTCGAGGGCTACCTGGCACTTCTGGGATGCTCCTGACCCGTTTCACAAAAAAGTACGACGCCGGATGGGCACCAAAGTCGAAAGCATGCTTAGTATGGAGGGGTCAGGCTCTGGCTTTGGCCAGGGAGAGCACCAACTGTAAGGAGCACCTCCATGGGTTTGGATGACAAGATCGGCAACGCCGCAGAGAAGCTTGGCGGCAAGGGCAAGGAAGCTGCCGGCAGCGCAACGGGTGACGAGAGCCTGAAGGCCGAAGGCAAGACCGACCAGGCCAAATCGGACCTGAAGCAGGCCGGCGAGAACGTCAAGGACGCCTTCAAGAAGGATTAGTCCGCGTCTTACAACAATGGGTGCAGCTCCAGCGGGGGCTGCACCCATTGGCGTTTCTAGGGTTTGTCGCGCAAGTCCCGGAGCTCCTGCAACAACTTCAGCTGTTCGGCGTTGATGTCCATGAGCATTTCGATTTGGGCGGCCGCGCGCACATCTGTCTCATAGTCATGCTGGGCCATGGCAGAGGCGATGGCATCCTGGCGCTTGGCCGCAATGAGCAGGATGGCACCCTGCAGCCCAGCAAGCATTGACAGGAACAGATTCAGCAGGATGTAGGGGTACGGGTCCCATGCATTAGTGGCCAGGACGTAGGAATTCACCGCCGCCCAGAGCACCATGAAGCCCACGAAGATGCCCACGAATGGCCAACTGCCCATGCCGTTCCGGAGCCTGTCCGCGGCCCTGTCGCCCGCACTGAGGCCCTCTTTGTGCTGCCGGTGCCAGTTCACTCTCATCTCAACCATGCGCTCAGGATAAATCCCCGGCCCCAGGCAGGCCGGCTCCTGAGGGCGCAGCTTCTATCGGCTAGTGAATGAGCCCCGAAACCAGGTTGATGGTGGTGGCCAGGACGATGGCGCCCAGGAGGTAGGACAGCAGCGCCTGCCGCAGGACCGTGGAGCGGATGGCATTGGTTTTCAGGTTGGTGTCCGAGACCTGGAAGGTCATGCCGACAGTGAAGGCCAGGTACGCAAAGTCCGAGTAGCGGGGCTGGGATTCCTCGTTGAAATCGACGCCGGTGCCGTCCCGGTAGTAGATGGCGGCATACCGGAGGGTGAACAGCGTGTGCACCAGGAACCATGACAGGGCGATGCTGCCCAGTGCCATGCCGACCGTGGCGTCCTTTGCTCCGCCCTGCTCATTGGAGGCGTCAAGCAGGATCAAGGCCACCCCCGCAAAACTGGCCACCGTGGCAGTGAGCACCAGGGCGTCCGAAAAGACGCGGCCCGGATCCTCCCGCCGGGCATGGGCGGCGGTGGCCGCGGGCCCGAGCCGCCCGATGACGCTCCACACCCAGACCAGGTAGGTGGCCGAGGCCGCTGCCCACCCGAGCGCTGGCGCGTAGGCCCAGGCCCCCGAAGGGCCGACCAACAGCGCCGCAGCGAGGCCAATGACCAGCATGACCAGCACCCGAAGCCGCGAATGGTGCGCCCGGGAGTTGAAGTTCCGGTGATGGTCGCCGGTAACCGTCGTGGACTTCATTGCCCGATCATGGCACGGCAGGCTGAAGCGTGGCTGGAAGAGCACGACTTCTTATTTTCGCCAACCGTTGAAAAACGTTTCGCCGGGCGTTAACCTGAAAGCACTGTGTCGCAGGGCACGCCAACGGGGAACGTCGAGTGGCCATCCGTCGCGAGGAAGATCCATGCCAGCAACCGCAAAAACCGGCGCAACCGCCAGTCCCCCACGCCAGGATCTGACATCCAGCGTGGCCACGTCATTCGATCACTGGAAGCACATGGTGGCCGAGTCCTTTGTGCCGCTCAACGCCCGGACGGCCGACGTCGACGGCTTCCGGGGCCGGATGCGCTCCCGCGTGCTGGACCGGATGTCCGTCGTGGAGGTGACCGCCACCTCGCATGAGGTGCACCGCACGCCGGCGCTGATCGCCCAGGCCCACGAGCGCTATTTCAAGCTGAACCTGCAACTGGAGGGCACCGGCCTGCTGATCCAGGACAACCGCGAAGCGGTCCTGCAACCCGGCGACTTGGCCATTTATGACACCAACAGGCCATACACCCTCGCATTCGAGGAACAGACCCGGATCATGGTGCTGATGTTCCCCTGCGACGCACTGTCCCTGCCCACCGACTATGTGGGACAGCTCGCAGCGGTCCGCATGGGCAGCGGGGGCCTCAGCGGAATAGTTGGCCAGTTCATCCGGGAGCTGTCAGCCAACCTGGACGTCCTGAACGGGCCCAGCGGAGCCCGGCTTGCCACCAACGCCCTGGATCTGGTGTCCACCATGCTGCACGCGGAAATGGACATCATCCCGGACCGGATGAAGCCGCAGGCGCTGCTGGCCGTCTCGGTCCGGGAGTACATCGAAGCGAACCTCTCCGACCCCCTGCTCTCCCCCGCGAGCATTGCCGCGGCGCATTTCATCTCCACCCGGCACCTGCACAACGTCTTCCATGAGTCCGGAACCACGGTGGCCGGCTGGATCCGGACACAGCGGCTCGAAGGGGCCCGGCGCGAACTCCGGGACCCGCTGCACGCGGGCAAACCGGTAGGGGCGGTAGCAGCGCGCTGGGGGTTCCTGGATGCCGCCCATTTCAGCCGCACCTTCCGGGACGCGTTTGGTGTTTCGCCCAGCCAGTGGCGGCGGGACGGCTGAAGCAACCCGCCTAGATCAGCCCCTGCGCCAGCATCGCGTCGGCCACCTTCACGAACCCGCCGATGTTCGCACCCAGCACGTAGTTTCCGGGTTCGCCGTACTCGTCGGCGGTGGCGGCGCAGCGGTCGTGGATGCCCACCATGATCTCCGTGAGCCGTTCCTCCGTGTGTTCGAAGGACCATGAATCGCGGCTGGCGTTCTGCTGCATCTCCAGGGCCGACGTGGCCACGCCGCCGGCATTGGCAGCCTTACCGGGTCCGAACAGCACCCCAGCTTCCTGGAACACCGCCACTGCGTCGCGGGTGGAGGGCATGTTTGCCCCTTCGCCGACCGCCAGCAGTCCGCCGCGCACCAGGCGGGCGGCAGCATCGCCGTCGAGCTCGTTCTGCGTGGCGCACGGCAGCGCCACCGTGGCGTCCACGTCCCAGACTGAGCCGCCGTCCACGTAGGAGACTCCGGCGCGGCGTTCCGCGTAGTCCTTCAGGCGGCCTCGCTCCACTTCCTTCACCTCGCGGAGGAGGTCGACGTCGATCCCCGCCTCGTCCACCACGTAGCCTGACGAGTCGGAGCAGGCCACAACGGTGGCGCCGAGGGTCTGCGCCTTGGCGATCGCATTGATGGCCACGTTGCCGGACCCGGAGACCACCACGCGCTGGCCGTCCAAGGACGTGCCGCGGGTTTTCAACATTTCCTGGGTGAAGATGACGGTTCCGAAGCCGGTTGCCTCCGGGCGGACCAGGGAGCCGCCCCAGGAGATGCCCTTGCCGGTAAGGACACCGGACTCGTAGCGGTTGGTGATGCGCTTGTACTGGCCGAAGAGGTAGCCGATTTCACGGCCGCCCACGCCGATGTCGCCTGCCGGCACGTCCGTGTACTCGCCGATGTGGCGGTAGAGCTCGGTCATGAAGGACTGGCAGAACCGCATGACTTCGGCATCGCTGCGGCCGCGGGGATCGAAGTCGGAGCCGCCTTTGCCGCCGCCGATGGGCATGCCGGTGAGGGCGTTCTTGAAGATCTGCTCGAAGCCGAGGAACTTGACGATGCCCAGGTATACCGACGGATGGAAGCGCAGGCCGCCCTTATAGGGGCCCAGCGCCGAGTTGAACTCCACCCGGAAGCCGCGGTTGATCTGGACACGGCCGGAGTCGTCGGTCCAGGGAACGCGGAAGATGATCTGCCGTTCGGGCTCGCAGAGGCGCTCCAGGATGGCAGCCTCAAGGAATTCGGGGTGCCTGTCATGGACCGGACCAAGGCTTTCGAACACCTCTACCACCGCCTGGTGGAACTCCGCTTCGCCGGGGTTCCGCGCGAGGACAGTGTCCTTGATGGATTCGAGCCGTGCGTCCATGAACAGTTCCTAACTTTGCCGACATGAAAGACGGCACAGGAAAGCACCGTCGCTTCGAAGGTTCACGTTTCAACCTATCCGATTACGACCGGGCACCAGTAGGCCGATCCCCCCAGCTCCACTAACCTCCGTAATGTGACAGCAAAATTCCATTATTCGATAACCGCCAAGCCTCGCCCTAGCACCGGAAGGAGGCACTGATGCCCTACATTTGCCTTCTCCTCTCCGGCGCCGCGCTGCTGGTCAACGGGCTGGCGGCGCTCGGGCAGCTCCCCCGCCGCGACGGAGCCGCGTTCAGCCTGGTGCTCGGCGGTACCCAACTGGTGCTCGGCGTCGTGCATCTTTCCGGCGCCGGCACCGGCACCGAAGCCCTCATGACGGCGGCCGGCATGTTCCTGTTCGGACTGACCTACGTCTATGCCGGGTTGGACGTCCTGCTGGGGCTGGGTTCGAAGGGACTGGGCTGGTTCTGCGGCATGGTGGCTTTCGTGGGGCTGCTGCTGGCGGGAACCTGGCTGGGCACCGACCCGCTGCTCGCCGTGCTCTGGGTGTGCTGGTCGGTGCTGTGGGGTCTGCTGTTCGCCTCCTCAGCCCTGGGCGCGGTACGGCTGGAACCGTTCGCCGGCTGGGCGCTGGTCCTGGCAAGCCAGGTGACGGCCACGGTTCCGGCATTCCTGGGCCTGGCCGGGGCCTGGCCGCGGAGTTCCTGGGCTGCAGGGGTGGCCGCCTTGCTCGTGGCCGCGGTCTTCCTGGCAGCACGCGCATTGGCCCGGCGCGGACGTGGTGGTCCGCGCCGGGCCGGTGCAGGCGCTTCGGAACAGGCGGTGGGGCAGGAACGCCTTACGGCCGGCTGAGCACCGGACGGGCGGCGGTGGCGTGGCTCCGCCGCTCGATCACGGATTCCACCAGCACCCCGGCCAGGAAGACCACCGGTACGACGGCCAGCAGGGCGGTGGCGGTTTCAGCGCTGCCACCGATCAGGGCGGTGAAGTTGCTGACCACCAGGAACAGGACCCACCCGAGCAGCACCGTTGCCAGCACCGGGGCGATCCTGGTTTGCCAGAGCTGGGCGCCGGCACGTTCGCGGCGGAAGAAGCTGACCACGGCGACCGAGCACAGCATGTAGAGGACCAGCAGCGCAGCCACGGCCAGGCCGCTGAACCAGGAGAAGAGGGTCAGGACCGGGTCCAGGGCAAGGATGGCGAACGGAAGCACCAGCACGACGGCGGCAGCGGACTGGATCCAGGCAGCGACGGCGGGTGCGCGGTGCCGGTTGGTCCGGGCCAGGACGGCGGGCATGGAGCCCTGCAGGGCCAGGGAGTGCAGGTAGCGGTTGATGCCGTTGTGGAACGCGATGATGCCCGCCAGCAGTGACGTGACCAGCAGGATGCCCGCCACGACGCCCGCCCACGGGCCGAACAGCTCCACCAGGGGGCCGATCACGAACGAGGTGGCGTCCCCTGATTCGAGGGCGGCACCTGCAGCACCCATCACCTGGGACGGGCCGTAGTAGCTAACCAGCATCCACGAAATGAAGGCGAAGAAGATTGAGATGACGCCGACGGACAGGTAGGTTGCGCGGGCCACTGTGCGGTGCGGATCCTTGGCTTCCGCCGAGTAGATGGCGGTGGACTCGAAGCCGAACATGGACGCCACGGCGAACATGATGGCCACGCCGGGCGCACCGGCGCCGATCGCTTCGGGCGAGAAGGACGCGGCCACGCTGATGCCTTCGGGGCCGCCGCCACTGAACAGGACGGTGAAGCCGAACAGCAGCAGGATTGCCACCTCGAGCCCCACCAGCAGGGCCAGGACGCGGGCGCCGAGTTCAATGTTCAGGGAACCGAGCACCTGGACCCCGGCCATGGTGGCCAGGGCCAGCAGCCACCACGGAACCTGAAGTCCAATGGAGGCCAGCAGTCCCGAAAAGGCGGAACCGTAAAGCCCGTACATGGCGGCTTGGACGGTGTTGTAGGCAAGGAGGGCCAGCCAGGCGGCGCCGGCACCCGTCTTCCTGCCGAACGCAGCAGCGACGTAGGCGTAGAACGCGCCGTTGGCCTGGATCTTGCGGCTCATGGCCACGAAGCCCACTGCGAAGATCACGATGACGATGCCCACGATCAGGTAGGCGCCGGGTGCGCCGGCACCGTTGCCAAGCGCGGCGGCAAGCGGCGAGGCACCCACGATCCCCGTCAGGGGCGCCTGTGCCGACAGGACGAAGAAGAGGATACCCAGGACGCCGATGCTGCCGGCGCGGAGGGCAGTTGAGTGCTCCTTGACCGGAGCGTCAGTGGTCCGGGGCTCGGAATTCGAAATACTCATTTGATCCTTCTTAACGGTCATGAGTTGGGGAAAATTGCTATGGAATCCAGACTGGCAGCGCGGCGCGGCAGCCCGTTGTCCGCCAGCGCCCAGTTGTTGTATGTCAGCGCAGTGCCTGCTCCCGGCGGAAGCGGTAAGGCATTGCTGCACACGAAAAAGACCCCTGCCGTAAGCTGGGTGGCTTCGCGGCAGGGGTCTTTCGGTTTACGAGTCGGTGGTTCTCAGGGAACAGCGACTTCTTCCGCATGCCGCCGGTGGCTTCCGTGCCTGCTGCTGCGGCCCGTGCGGGCGGTCCAGCGCTCGTGCCGGTACTCGACGTCGATGGGGTGCCCGAAGGCGGCAGTGATGTTTTCGCTCGTGATGACCTCGGCAGCGCGCCCGGCGGCCACGGCCTGCCCGGCTGTGATCAGCAGCGCGTGGCTGGTGGTGGCAGGCAGTTCCTCGAGATGGTGGGTGACCAGGACGGACGCCATGCGCGGGTGGGTGTAAGCGAGGTCGTCGATGGTCTCCAGCAGTTGCTCCCGGGCAGCAATATCCAGGCCGGTGCAGGGTTCATCGAGCAGCAGCAACTCCGGGGAGGAGATGAGCGCCCGGGCGATCAGCGCACGCCCACGCTCGCCCTGGGAGAGGGTGGGCCAGCGCAGTCCGGCTTTGGGGGCCAGGCCGAACTGTTCCACCAGGGCGTCAGCCTTGGCCAGCTCGGCATGGGTGGGCTCCCATCGCGGCGACAGTTCGTTACTGCCGGTCAGCCCGGTCAGTACAACCTGGCGGATGGTGAGAGGTGCAAGGATCTGGTGGCGCGGGTTTACATGGCCGATGGACCGGCGAAGCGCCTTCATTTCCACCCGGCCCAGGCGTTCGCCCAGGACAGAGACCGTGCCGGAGCTGGGGTGGTTGACAGCCCCGCACAGCGCCATGAGGGTGCTCTTCCCGGCTCCGTTCGCACCCAGCAATGCCCAGTGTTCTCCGGCTTTGACCGAGAGCGAGATCCCGCTGATGATTTCCCTGCCATCCCGGCGGAACGAAACGTCGTCCAGTTCCAGTACCTGGTCGCCCATCGGCCGGTCATTCATCCTGGGATCTCCTCAAAGGGGTTGGTGTTTCCCCAACTCTCCCGCCCCGTCCCGCGGCAATGCAAAATGGGCCGGTAATACAGCAACGCGGCCGGCTGTCCCTTGGGACAGCCGGCCGCGCTTTCGTGTGGAGGCTTGTTCCGCTACCGCAGCACCACGGTGCGGTTGCCCTGCAGGATGACCCGGCCTTCGCAGTGCCACTTCACGGCGTTGGACAGGGCCTTGCATTCGGTGTCTCGGCCGGCGGCCACCAGGTCCTCCGGCCCGTAGGTGTGGTCCACGTCCACCACCTGCTGGGAGATGATGGGTCCCTCATCCAGCTCGGCGTTGACGTAGTGAGCGGTCGCCCCGACCGTCTTGACGCCGCGGGCGTAGGCCTGGTGGTACGGCTTGGCACCCTTGAAGCTGGGCAGGAACGAGTGGTGGATGTTGATGGCCCGCCCGTCCAGCTTCCGGGTCAGGTCATCGCTGAGCA
>Ga0308158_10002333_pt1 | contig 18162 bp, 19 predicted proteins | sample PhyBR2_FD_201038 | JGI IMG/M metagenome (GOLD analysis project Ga0308158, IMG submission 201038) | Phyllosphere microbial communities from UC Gill Tract Community Farm, Albany, California, United States - DLSLB.R2 | ecosystem: Host-associated > Plants > Phyllosphere > Unclassified | place: USA...
CGAGCGATGCGCCGGATGCACGTGATCGAGCCACCGGGGGAGGTATCCGTTGCCCGCAAGCGTGAACTGGTAGCGCGTGATGACGTTGTGGAACGAGAGGACGCAGGCGAACAAGCTGGTCAGAAGCAGCACGTTGACGATGTCGCGCCCGACTGTGCCGAGCATCGACGCCGTCGTCTCGAGCAGCATGTTGCCCTCTCCCGCGAGCGTGCGATCCGCATTCGCCACGACCCCCTCCGTGCCGTCGGCGACGACGAACATCCAGCAGGTCACCGCGTAGAACACTCCGATGAGCAGCACCGAGATGTATGTGGCCCGCGGGATCGTGCGGCTCGGGTGACGCGCCTCGTCGCGGAAGATGGCCGTCGACTCGAATCCGATGAACCCGGTCAGCGCGAACAGCACCGCCACTCCGAGGGCGCCTTCTGTGAAGACCGAGGGCTGGAAGGGCGCGAGGGTCACGCCGTCTGCGCCCGGATTCGCGAGGATCACCACGTCGAGCACCACGACGATGCCGATCTCGAGGGCGAGGGCGATGCCGAGCACCTTGGCGCTCAGGTCGATGTGCCGGTACCCCAGCAGCGCGACGATGACCAGGGTCGCCGCCGAGTAGATCGGCCACGGGATGCTCGGGCCGCCGTAGAAGCGGACGGTGTCGTCGATGGCCCAGCCGATGTAGCCGTAGATGCCGGCCTGGATGGCCGTGTACGCGACCAGCGCGACGAACGCGACGCCCATTCCCGGCCTGCGGCCCAGGCCGCGAGTGACGTACGAGTAGAACGCGCCTGCCTCACGGACGTGCGGCGTCATCTTCACGAAGCCGACGCTGAACACGAGCAAGACGACCGCCGCGGCCAGGAAGCCCACCGGGGCGCCAGCGCCGTTGCCGAGACCGATCGCGAGGGGCATGTTCCCGCCGATGACCGTCAGGGGTGCGGCGGCGGCGACGACCATGAGCACGATCGACGACGTACCGAGTTGCCCCGTGAGTCGCGCCGCATCAGCGCGATCCGACTCTACGGGCGATGTGTGCATGGACATGTTCCTCCTTGAAGTTGTCCTGCACCCTGCGTCACTGCGGTGTGACGAGGGCGGTGCGCAGCAGCGCGTGATCGAGGGAGTGCGCGGTGACTCCCCCGGGTCCTGTCGTGGTGTGCGCCGCGACGAGGCAGTTCACGATCGCCTCTTCTGTCGCTTCGACGGTGAGATCGAACAACCGGGTCATGAGCTGCGGTGCAACCATCCGCAGCGGTATCTCCGGGCGAAGGGTCGCAGCGTCGTCATCCCACGCATAGGGAGGGATGCCGCGGTTGGCCGTCGAGAAGGCCAGCATGAGATCTCCGCTGTACTGCTCGCCCGTGCCACCCATGCGCGCGACCGCCAGGGCTGCCCGCTGCGCCAGACGCGTGCACTGATGAGGCAGCAGAGGGGCATCCGTCGCGACGATGACGACGATCGACCCTGACCCGTGCTCGAATCGCGCGCTGTGGTCCGGCAGAGGGATGACGTCGGCGCCGATGCGCTCGCCTACGCCGACGCCGTTGATGCGCAGTCGCTCGCGGCGGCCGTAGTTCGCCTGCACGAGAACCCCCACCGTGTACGGTCCCGCGGCGCTCTCGGTGACTCGCGAGGCGGTTCCGATGCCGCCCTTGAAGTCGTGGCAGATCATGCCGGTGCCGCCGCCGACGCAGCCCTCTTCGACTTCGCCTGCACTCGCGGCCTGCAGCGCGGCGTCGAGGTGACCGGCGGTCACGTGGTGACCGTTGATGTCGTTGAGCAGGCCGTCGTAGGTCTCTGCGACGACGGGGAGGCTCCAGTACAGCCCGTCGCCGCGTTCGGCGACCTGCTGCCGCACGAGTGCGTCTCTGACGACTCCGACGCTGTGCGTGTTCGTGAGCGCGATCGGCGTGGTGAGCTCTCCGGATTCCCGCACCCACTCCAGACCTGTCATCTCGCCGCTGCCGTTGAGCCGGTGGGCGCCCGCGAAGACCGGCTCGCGCCAGATGTCGTCGTGAGGGATGACGACAGTGACGCCGGTGTTGACGACGGGATCCTGACCGGGGTCTGAGGTGAGGGTCGTGTGACCGACGCGCACTCCCGCGACGTCGGTGATCGCGTTGTGGCGCCCGGTGGGGTGTACGCCGACGACGATCCCCAGGTCGCGTGCGCGCAGGGACGTCGTGTCTTCCAGAGTTTCTTGCATGATGTGAAAAGAATGACCCATCTCCCATCCCAGCGCAAGAGGTTCGCCGATGGATCTTCAGCGACCGGGCAAGATGGATCAGACGACGAGGGTCTATCCGAGGGAGCAGGTGTGGCGCGGCCGAGCAATCGCGAGCAGCGGGCGAGAGAGATACTCGACGCGGCGATCCGGGTGATCGAGCGCCAGGGGGTCGAGGGTCTGCACCTGCGCGACATCGCCGCCGAGATGGAGCTGACCGTCAACGCCATCCGCTACTACTTCAAGACCGTCGATGCCGTACTCGCCGCCCTGGCCGCACGCTCCGACCGCCGGTTCCTCGACGAGCGACGCGAGACCGTCGCGTCTCTCACCGACCACGCCGCTCGACTGGCAGCGCTGATCGGCGACGGGCTTCCGCGTGGCGTGGACGACACGGAATGGCGGGTGATCTGGGAGGCCGTTCTCACCGCCGGGTTCCGGCTCGACGCACGAGACGACGTGCAGGGCATCTACCACCGGCAGGTGCAGCTGTATGCCGATGTGCTCACCTCCGGCGCCGCCGCCGGCGCTTTCACCCTCTCAGCGGACGCCGTCGACACCGCACGGGCGCTGATGTCGCTCGAGGACTACCTGGGGTTCCGCATCGCCGCCAGGGATCCTCAGATCACCCGCGTCGAAGCGATCCGCGTCATGCGCTCGGTCGCCGAGGCGGCCACCGGAGCCACGCTGCCCCCGATCGAGTGAGCAACCGCCGTCAGGGAACGAGAAAGGGGCGAGGATCCGAAGATCCTCGCCCCCTTCCGAAGCGGATGCTTACCAGCTCGACTTGGTGATGCCGGGAAGCTCGCCACGGTGAGCCATGTCACGGAAGCGGACACGCGAGATGCCGAACTTCGTGAGCACGCCACGGGGGCGGCCGTCGATGGCGTCACGCGAACGGACGCGGATCGGCGACGCGTTGCGCGGCAGCTTCTGCAGGCCGACGCGAGCGGCCTCGCGAGCCTCGTCGGTGGCGTTCGGGTCGACCAGGGTCTTCTTCAGCTCGGCGCGACGCTCGGCGTAGCGCTCGACGATGACCTTGCGCTGCTCGTTACGCGCGATCTTGCTCTTCTTAGCCATGGATCAACGCTCCTCTCGGAAGTCGACGTGCTTGCGAACCACCGGGTCGTACTTCTTCAGCACGAGGCGGTCGGGGGTGTTGCGGCGGTTCTTCTTGGTCACGTAGGTGTAACCGGTGCCCGCCGTCGAGCGCAGCTTGATGATCGGACGGATGTCCTGAGCCTTCTTGGCCATTAGAGCTTCACACCCTTCGCCTTGAGGTCCGCGACGACCTTCTCGATACCGCGAGCGTCGATCACCTTGATGCCCTTGGCGGACACGTTCAGGGTGACCTTACGACCGAGCGACGGCACGTAGTAAGTCTTCTTCTGCACGTTCGGGTCGAAGCGACGCTTCGTCCGGCGGTGCGAGTGCGAGATGTTGTGACCGAAGCCGGGAACAGCACCGGTCACCTGGCACACTGCTGCCATTTTGTGACTCCTTCATTACCGTGAGACCGGACGGCCTCACCCAAGATCCCTTGTCTGCATCCCACTCGCAGGCACCGCACAAGGCCGGTCAGGAGAGATGGGATACGAACTGCGCACAGGAGTGTGCACAGACAAGGAGTCAGTCTAGCATGCGGCGCGGCATCAGCCGAACGGCCGCACGGCACCCCATCGCGCACCCCTCTGCCCTCGAGATGCATTTCCGGGCGAGTCGTGATACTCTACCCGCGTAGATCACTGGGGATACAGGGATCTCGAAACCGTTCTGAGGGGCACGGTTTCGAGATCCCTGACTCAGTTGACACCCGTTGACGCACGATGGAAGACTGCGGCCTATGGCGTTCACCTTGGGGCTCGTCGGCGCGGGCCAGTTCGCGGGTCAGTTCGCCACCCTCTTCCATCATCATCCCGGCATCTCGGCTGTGCACGTCACCGACGTCGTGCCGTCACGAGCAGCCGAGCTCGTGGCGTCCGCCGGCCTGGCCGGCACCTTCGGGAGCTTCGAGGAGATGATCGCCTCACCCGAGATCGACTCGGTCGCGATCTTCACTCAGCGCTGGACCCACGGCCCGCTCGTGGTCGCGGCGCTGCGCGCAGGCAAGCACGTCTACTCGGCTGTGCCCATGGCCATCACGGTCGAAGAGATCGCCGCGATCATCGACGCCGTGCGCGAGACCGGGCTCACCTACATGATGGGCGAGACCAGCTACTACAACCCCTCGACGGTCTACGCCCGTCAGAAGCTCGCCGCCGGCGAGTTCGGCAGGCTGTTCTACGGCGAGGGCGACTACATCCACGACATGGACCTCGGCTTCTACGAGGCCTACCAGTACTCGGGCGGCGAGGCGTGGAAGAGCACGGCCAGCTACCCGCCACTGCTCTACCCGACGCACTCCATCGGCGGGGTGCTCGGCGCATGGCCGACCCATGCCGTCGCCGTCTCGGCCATCGGCGTCGTCGACGAGCGAGGCGACGGCGTGTTCGAGCGCGGGGTCAGTCAGTTCGACAACGACTTCTCGAACGCCACCGCGCTCTTCGAGCTCGCCGCCGGCGGCTCCATGCGCATCAACGAGTTCCGCCGCGTGGGATACCCGACGCACCTGCGTGAATCCCGCTTCCGCTGGTTCGGCACCGAGGGCTCGTTCGAGCAGCTCGCCCGCACCACCGTGTGGCAGACACGCGACGGCATCGAGGACATCTCGCACCTCATCGACACCCACGCCTCGGCATCCGTCGACGATCCCGCCCTGGCACACGTCGCACCGGCTCTCCGTGACGCGTTCGTCTCGGGCTACGCTGCGATCCACGAGCAGGAGCGCCGGCGCATCCCGGCCGAGCTGCAGTCCCTGCACAACGGTCACGAGGGCAGCCACCACTTCCTCGTCGACGACTTCGTGCGGGCGGTGAGCGAGCAGACGCTGCCGCCGGTCAACGCCTGGCAGGCCGCGAGGTTCACTCTTCCCGGCGTGATCGCCCACGCTTCGGCGCGCCGCGGGGGCGAGCGGCTTATGATTCCCGATATGGGCGAACCGAATGCACGCTGACCGCCGACCGCGGTCGGTGACCCGCGCCGACGTCGCGCGATACGCAGGCGTCAGCACGGCCGTCGTCAGCTATGTGCTGAACGACGGGCCGAAAGCCGTCGCGCCGCTCACCCGCGAGCGAGTGCTCGACGCGGTGCGCGTGCTGGGCTACCGACCGAACGCCGCGGCCCGAGCGCTGTCGATGGGGTCGGCCGACATGTTCGGTCTCCTCGTGCACGACAACCGCAGTCCGTTCTTCGCCGAGCTGTGCCACGCGCTCGATCAGGCGAGCGCCGACAACGGGCGCTCTCTGCTGATCGTCAACTCCGACCGCGAGCAGGTTCCCACGGCCGAGCAGATCCGCGATCTCGTCTCGCGTCAGATCGGCGGGCTGATCATCGCCGACGTGCTGACCGCGCGCGAGCAGTCGCTGGTCGAGGCACTGGGCATCCCGACGGTCGTTATCGGCCAGTTCGGTGAGACCGACGGGCTGCACAGCGTGGGCGTCGACTTCGCGGTCGGCGCGCACGAGGCCACCGCTCATCTCGTGGGCCACGGCTACCGTGACATCGCCTTCGTCGGAAGCGCCGCTCGCTACGACGAGCGCGAGCGAGGGTGGCGTGAGGCGCTCACCGAAGCGGGCCTGCCGCTGGGTCCGCTCATGCACGTGCCCTTCACCTACCAGGGTGGCTACGAGGCCGCTGTGCACCTCATGCAGGCCGCGCACCCGCCGCGCGCGGTGCTGGCGGCATCCGACCAGATCGCGATCGGCATGCTCGCGGCCTTCGGCCAGTACGGCAAGCGCGTACCCGACGACATCGCCCTCGTCTCCTTCGACGGCACGGTCGCCGCGGACTTCGTCTGGCCGCGGCTGACGACGGCGGCCCAGCCGCTCGAGGCGATGGCGGGTGCTGCCGTGCGCATCCTGATGGAGGCCGGCGACGAGCGCGGGCACCGGGCGTTCGCGACCCAGCTGCGCATCCGCGAGTCCTGCGGCTGCACGCCCGAGTGACCCTGGTCTGAGGCCTTCCGGACCGTGCGACGGTTGTCGGGTGCACCACATCTCGTCGAGTGCACCGCCTGGCGACGCAGGCAGCCGGTGCACTCGGCGACATCCGGTGCTCTCGGCGGCGAGGGGCGCGCGCGTCAGCGCTGCTCTGCGGCCTCACGGGCGCCGCGGCCCCAGCGGAACGGCGATACGGTCGGGTCGCCGGTGATCCAGAAGCGCCAGGGGAAGGCATCCGTTCCCGCGATCCCCGCGACGCCGACGCGCGGCCCCGCCGACACATCGACCACCGGCTCGCCCCAGCGGAGCCTGGCGACAGCGCCGTTCTGCTCGGCTCCTGAGACGAAGTCGATGCCGTCGTGCAGCGCGTGACGCAGCCCGAGCGCCTGGCCGAGACGACCTGGCCCGCGGGCGAGGTCGCGCAGGGCGATGCGCGACAGGGGCGTGGTGACGCCACGCCGGTGAGCCGCGGCATCCACGCCGGCGATGAGCTCCCCGGCGCGCAGCAGGATTCCCCCTGCCGTCCCCTCGGGCCCGCACACGACGTTGATGCACGAATGGATGCCATGGCTGAGGTACACGTACAGGTGACCCGGCTCACCCCACATGGTGGCGTTGCGTGCCGTCGGCCCCATGCGCGCGTGCGAGCCGGGATCAGGCACCTCGCCGGTCCCCCGCCCGTGGTACGCCTCGACCTCTGTGATGCGCAGGGCCGTCTCGACGCCGTCGACCACCGTGCGAAGCTCGGCGCCCAGCAGGCGAGGCGCCACCTCGATCGGCAGGCCCAGCAGGTCGGCGCGCTCGATCGTCATCGCGGCGAGCCCGTCATGGCAGCGGCGCGGTGCGGCACCAGGAGATGTCGAAGCCGCTCAGCGTGGGCAGCTCGCGGTCGCCGACCAGGTCGATGAGGCGGGTGTGCATGGTCGTGGGAAGGGGCAGCAGCAGGTCGTCGTAGTCGTTGTTCGCGAGGTCGGGCGCGATGGTGACGGCGACGTACTGGCCGCCGGGCGACGCACAGGTCTGCAGGATCGAGTCCTCGCCGCTCACCTCGGCGATCACGGTCGCCGAGCCCTTGTCGTCGACCTCGACCACGGCCTGACCCGTCGGCATGCCGAGCTCATCGCGCTGGATGACGTGGCGGAGGGTTCCGCCGGGGAACGCCTCGATGCCCACGGCATCGCCGTAGTCGGGGTCTGACGGCGGCAGTGGCTCCTCTGCGCCGTCGGTGAGGTCGAGCACGACGAGGCTGCCGTCGACCCGCTCGATCAGCGCGGTGTAGGTGCCGCGGTTGACGCCCAGGATGCTCGCGGCCTTGCCCATGGGCTGCGCGCCGGCGCTTCCCGTGGGGTCCTCGACGCTCAGCGACCCGTCGAAGTCGATGAACAGCAGTGACGACGAGTCGGGCACGAAGCGCCACTCGGCGATGTTCACGTCCTTGTCGTCGATCTGCACGACGCGGGGTTCGCCCGCGCCGCTGAGCGACTGGGTGACCAGCACGCTGGCGCGCCCCGACGTCTCGGTGAGCTCGCGATCGGAGTAGCTGTAGCCGACGAGCCCGCCGCGATCCGATACCTGCACCGAAGACACGTAGCCCTCGCCCGGCAGCGGCAGCTCGCGCTGGCCCGAGCCGTCGCGGTTCATCACGAGCAGCCGTGAGCCGTCCTTCTCCTCGACGGCGACGACGAGCACGTCGGTCGTCGCGCGGAAGTCGCTGATGCGCGGATGCTCGAACACCGCTGCGGCCTTCTCGCCGCTGAGGTCGGAGAGGAAGATCTTGTCGGCGCCGTCGGCCGAGCGCTGCAGGAGCATGATGTTCGACGCCGGGGTGCGGAAGCTCGTCTCGAGATCGGCGGATGTGCCCCCGCCGGTGGCGGTGACGCCCGCGACCGCGACGCGGTAGGTGGTGTCGTCGTGGAGGGGAACCGTGAACCGGATGCCGACGCTGCGACCGCCCGCGTCGACCGTGAACGGCACCGCCGGCTCGACGGTGACCTGGTCGGCGTCGATCGTGTCGAGGCTCTGGTTGGCGGTGAGGATGAGGCGGCTTCCGGATGCTTCGATCGCCTGCGCGGGGTCGACCTGAACGTCGCTGAGGCGCGGGCCCTGGACGAGGCTCACGACCGCGAGCACCCCCGCGACGAGGGTCAGGATGCCCAGAACCGACAGCAGCGTGAGCGCGAACCGCCGGTCACGGGGCGCAGCGGGCGGAGCAGCATCCTCTGCCGGCGGAGCGGGGTCGTCGGCAGGCGGAGCGGGGTCGTCGGCAGGCGGAGCGGGGTCGTCTGCGGGCGCGGCAGGGTCGTCGGACGGAGCAGGGTTTTCGGCAGGCGCGGCAGCGTCGTCCGCGGGCGGAGCGGCGTCGTCGGCGGGCTGAGCAGACTCGTCGGCGGCGCGCAGCGCGCGCAGCTGGGCACGGGTGAGAGGCTGCTCGCCGGATCCGTCAGTACTCATACGGATCCTTCGGCTCGTCGATCTTCTTCACCGTCGCCGATTCGATGCTCAGCTGGCCGGCGTCGCCCGCACGCACGGTTCCCGTCACCTCGACCCACTGGCCGGTGGCGTAGTCGCCGTCGAGTCCGCCGCCGCTGAGCGGAACGGATGCCGGCTGCGCGTCGATCACGCAGTGCGAGATCACCATGCGGGTCAGGTTCACGTCACCGTCCTGAGACGGCGTCACGAACCCCGTGAGCGTGACGGCTGCGCCGTCGTACTTCTCGGGGCGGGTGGAGTTCGCGAACGCGACCGACCAGTCGCCCACCCCGAAGCTCGTCGTGTCGGCGACACCCAGCGCCACGTCGTCGGCGCCCGCGAAGAGCGTCGGCGACTCGCCCACGCGCGACAGCGCGAGCTGCGCTGAGAGGGACGCCGGCGGCAGCACGAGTCCGGCGACGACGACAGCCGAGGCGACGACGCCGCCGCTCACCACCGCTGTCGTCTGCATGCGGTGTCGACGCCGCTGCTGGGCATCCGTCGCCGCAGGCGCGTGCGTGTGGTCGTGCTCGCCCTCCGCGCCCAGCGGCAGGGTGCATGACCAGACGGCGATGATCAGCGTCACGGCGGCGGCTGCCGCTGCGAACCAGACGGTCTCGGGGCTGATGTACAGGGTCAGTCGCCCGGTGAAGGCGAGGACGAGGGTGACCACCGAGATGACCGCCGCGAGGCCGACGCCCAGCCATCGGGTGGCCAGGGCGCGCAGACGCTCTCGACGGGCATCCGGTTTCACGGAGGAATGATCAGCCAAGGACGTTCACCCCGATCCCGATCACGCAGGCCGACAGCACGACGACGCCGACCACCGCTGCGAGGACGCGGGCGGTGAAGGTCGTGCGCAGGAGCGCGAGCATCTTCACATCGACCAGCGGGCCGACGATGAGGAAGGCGATGATCGCCCCCGGCGAGAACGTCGATGCGAACGACAGGGCGAAGAACGCGTCGACGTTCGAGCAGATCGCGACGGTCATCGCGAGCGCCACCATCGCGATGATCGACAGCACCGGGTTCGATCCGATCGCGAGCAGCACGTCGCGCGGCACGAGCACCTGCACAGCGCCGGCGAGGGCCGACCCGATCACCAGCGCCGGCATGACGGCGCGCAGCTCGACGAGGAACTGCACGAGGCTGCGGCGGGTGGGGCTGCCCGGCTCGTGGGTGACGTGCTCGCAGGTCTCGACGAACCGCTCGGTCAGCAGCGCCTGCTGATCGCGGCGAAGGCTGAAGAGCCAGCCGAGGAGGTTGGCGATCACGAAGCCGCCGAGCAGGCGCGCGACGAGGATGCCGGCGTCCCACCCGAACGCCGCGTGCGTGGTGAGGATGACGATCGGGTTGACGATCGGAGCCGCGATGAGGAAGGTCATCGCCTCGGCAGGCGCGAGCCCGCGCATCATCAGGCCCCGGGCGAACGGCACGTTGCCGCACTCGCAGACGGGGATGAACATGCCCAGCAGCGACAGCACCCCGCGCCTGGCCCACGCATTGCGTGGCAGCCAGCGCTGCACGGCATCCGACGGAAGCCACACCTGCACGACGATCGACAGCACCACGCCCAGGATCACCCACGGCAGCGCCTCGATCAGCACGCTCAGGGCGAGGGTCAGGCCGTCCTGGGCACGGTCGGGCAGGGCCTTCGGGAAGAGCGCAGGCGCCAGCAGGTCGATGAGCACGAGCACCGCGACGATCCCGGCGCCGATGGCGATCGCCGCCCCCGTCGGCACCCGTCGCTGCGGCGGCCGGTGCGCGTGCGGCACCGATGCGGGCGCGGTCAGCGTCACTGCGCGGCCCCGGTCGAGGCGTCCTGCCGGTTGGCGCACGACGCGCAGAGGCCGAAGATGTCGACGACGTGCTCGGCGTCGCGGAAGCCATGCAGGGATGCCGTGCGCTGAGCCCACTGCTCGACATCCTTCGCCTCGATCTCGACGGTCAGCCCGCACGACCGGCAGATGAGGTGGTGATGGTGGCCCTCGGTGGAGCAGGCGCGGTAGAGCGCCTCGCCCTCCGGGCTCTGCAGCGAGTCGGCCTCGCCCGAGGCGGCGAGCCCGGCGAGAGCGCGGTAGACCGTCGCGAGGCCGATCCCGGTGTTCGCCTGACGGAGGTCGGCGTGCAGGGACTGGGCGCTCACGAATCCGCGCGCGTCGGCGAGCGCATCGCGCACGCGTTCGCGCTGCCAGGTGTTCCGCTGAGCCATGATCCGAGTCTAGGCGGGGTGCCTGAGTGGCCGGTCAGCGCGCTGATCAGCTGCGCTCTGGCAGCCGGCGCCGCGCGTCACGCGGCCACCCTGCGCACGCGCCCGCGCAGGCGCTGCACGATCCAGCATGTGGCGTAGATCAGGAACGAGATCGTGGTGATGTAGGGGCTGACCGGCAGGCTCCCGGCGAGTGCCAGCAGGATGCCGCCGACCGCCGATACGAAGCCGAAGAGTGCCGAGAGCAGCGGCACCGCGACCGGTCCGGCCGACAGCCGCATCGCGGCGGCGGCGGGGGTCACGAGCAGAGCCATCACGAGCAGTGCGCCGATGATGTGCACGCTGACCGCGACGATCAGGCCGAGCAGCACCATGAACGCGAGACTCACAGCGCGGGTCGGCACACCCCTCGCGGCAGCCGACTCGGGATCGAGCGAGTCGAAGCGCAGCGGGTGCCACATCACCAGCAGACCGATCAGCACCACCACGCAGATGCCGATCAGCCAGCTGAGATCGGGGCTCGACACCGACACGATCTGCCCGGTGAGCAGGCCGAACCGGTTCGCCGTCCGGCCCTCGACCAGCGAGAGGAACAGGATGCCCAGGCCGAGGCCGAACGGCATCAGCACGCCCACGATCGAGTTGCGGTCGCGGGCTTTCGCGCCGAGCACGCCGATGAGCATCGCGGCGACCAGCGCGCCGCCGAGCGAGCCGGCCACCACGCTGCCGCCGAACAGCAGCGCCGCCGCGGCGCCCGCGAACGACAGCTCGCTCACTCCGTGCACGGCGAACGCGAGGTCGCGCTGCATGACGAACACCCCGATCAGTCCGCCGACGATGCCGAGCACGGCGCCGGCGATGATCGAGTTCGACAGCAGGGCGAGCAGCTCGCCGTAGTCCTGGAACGAGAAGACGTCGCCCCAGTCGAGCAGCGGCCTCATGCGTGCGCCCCCTGGTGGCTCTCGTCTCCCGAGTGCTCGTGCGCGTGCGTGCCCTCGGCGTCCGGTGCTCCGACGACCACCAGTCGGTCACCGGCCCGCAGCACGAACACGGCCGTGCCGTACAGCTCGGTGAGCACCCGGCTCTGCAGCACCTCGTCGGGGGTGCCGAGCACGAAGCGCCCGCCGGCGATGTAGAGGATGCGGTCGACGAGACCGAGGATCGGGTTGACGTCGTGGGTGACGAAGAGCACGCCGGCACCCTGCTTGCGCTGCCGGTCGATGATGCCGGTGATGGCACGCTGATTCGCCAGGTCGAGGCCCGAGAGCGGCTCGTCGCAGAGCAGCAGCATGGGATCGTCGGCGAGGGCCTGGCCGACGCGCAGCCGCTGCTGCTCACCGCCAGAGAGCAGGCCGACGGGGCGCTCGGCGTAGTGGGCTGCGCCTACACCCTCGAGCAGGGCGTCTACCCGCTCGCGGTCACCGCGTCGTGGGAGGGGAAGACCGAAGCGCGTGCCGTTCACGCCCAGCGCGACGAGGTCACGGGCGCGCATGCTCGTGTCCGGCGCGAGCGGACGCTGCTGCGGCACGTAGCCGATCCGGCGGTCGCCCCGCTGGGCGGCACGACCGTCGACCAGGATGCTGCCGGCCGAGAGCGGCTGCAGGCCGAGGATGCTGCGCAGCAGCGCGGTCTTCCCTGAGCCCGACGGCCCGAGCACGGCGATGAACTCGCCGGGATCGACATCGAGGTCGAGGCCCGACCACAGCTCGCGGTCGCCGCGCTGGAGTGCCGCCCCGCGGATCTGGAGGATCGATGCGCGTTCAGGCGCGTGCTGGGCGCGGCTCATCCGCCGAGAGCGGCGGCGAGGTCGGAGATCGCGGTGCGCATCCACTCAGCGTACGACTGGTCGGCCTCAAGCAGCTCATGGAAGGTGACCACGGGGATGCCCGCGGTCTTCGCCGCATCCTCGATGCGGCTCGTCTCGCCGCCACCCGTCTGCGCGTTGGCGAGCACCGCCTGCACCGCACCGTCTTCGACGAGCGTGAGCGATGCGAGCAGGGTCGCCGGTGCGACCTCGTTGCCCTCTTCGACAGCCGAGGCGAACCCGTCGGGCGCGATGTCGTCGAGGCCGGCGGCCGCGGCGAGCGCGCCCGGCAGCGGCTCGGTGATGAACACGGGTGTGCCCTCGAGCTTCTCGTGCAGCGCGTGCAGTTCGCCCTCGATGTCTTCGAGCTCGGCGGCGAGCTCCTCGGCCGCGGCCGCGTACTCGGCCTTGCCTGCCGGGTCGATCTCGGTGAGGTCTGCGGCGATCTGCTCGGAGACGTGCGACACGGTGTGCACGTCGAACCAGACGTGCTCGTTGAAGCCCTCGATGTGCGAGTGTCCCTCGTGCCCGGCCTCCTCCTCGGCGTGCTCGTCGCCGTGCTCGTCGGCGTGCTCGCCGGCGTGGTCGTCGTGGTCTTCGACGACCGCGTCCGGGTAGTCGTGCGAGAACTCCGCTGCCGTGATCACCACGGCATCCGAGCCCTCGATCAGCTCCTGCATGAAGGCGTCGTAGCCGCCGCCGTTCTCGATGACGAGGTCGGCCTTCTGCACCGCGAGGCGATCGCGGGCCGTGGCCTCGTATCCGTGCGGGTCCTTCTCGGCCGAGTCGATCAGGCTGGTGACCTCGACGCGGTCGCCCCCGATCTGCGACGCCAGCTGGCCGTAGACGTTGGTCGACGCCACCACCTGAAGAACTCCGTCATCGCCCGTGTCGGCCGTGGCTGAGCATCCCGTCAGGGCGAGAGCGGACACGGCGGCGATGGCGAGGAGGGAGAGGGGCTTCTGCATGCGTCCACTCTAAGCGCTAATGATAACCATTCTCAACTTGAGGGTCGGTGACCTCCGCAGACGTCAGAAACGCACCGCCGGCGATATCCGGAGGTGCGTTCCTGATGTTCAGCCGGATCAGGCCTTGAGCCAGGCGGTCGCCTCGCCCGGCAGGGCGCCGTCGCGCAGCGGCTGGGTGCTCAGCACCACCGCATCCGCCTCTGATTCGAGGGCGAACGGCTCGCTGCCGAAGTTCGTCACCACCTGCCAGCCGTTCGGGCGCGCGAAACGCAGCACGTCGACGCGATCGGTCTCGAGCCACTCGAGCTTCTCGTCGGTCTGCAGACCACGACGCAGGCCCAGCGCCTCACGGTAGAGCGCCAGGGTGGACGTCGGGTCGGCCGCTTCGACGTCGACCGCGTACTGCGCGAACCACGAGGGCTGCGGCAGGTGAGCGCCGTTCGACCCGAATCCGAACGACGAGCCCTCGGCCGTCCAGGGCAGGGGCACGCGGCATCCGTCGCGGCCGAGACCGTCGAACTCGCCGCCGCGGAAGAAGGCCGGGTCCTGACGCTGCTCGGGCGTGATCGCGGCAACCTCGTGCAGGCCCAGCTCTTCACCCTGATACAGGTACGTGCTGCCGGGCAGGCCGAGCAGCAGCATGGTGGCCGCCTCGGCGCGACGGCGTCCCTGCTCTCGGTCCAGGTGCTCCTCCGGCCCACCGGCGCGCACCCACTCGACGCCCTGCTTGACCGAGCGGCCGTTGAGCGGCGGCAGCCCGTACCGGGTCGCATGCCGGGTGACATCGTGGTTCGAGAGCACCCATGTCGTCGACGATCCGCTCAGCGTCGCCTGCGCCAGATTGTCGGCGATGATGCGGCGGAACTCCGCCGCATCGAAGTCGGCCACCAGCAGGTCGAAGTTGAACGCCTGTCCGAGGCCCTCCGCCGAGGCGTACTTCGCCCGCCGCTCGGGCGTGGACACCCACGCCTCTGCGACCGCGGTGCGCGGCGGGTCGTACGAGTCGAAGACCTTGCGCCACTCGGCGTAGATCTCGTGCACGTCGTCCCGGTCGATCAGCGGGTGCGTGCCGTCCTGCGGCAGCAGCGCGAGCTCGGCGCTGCTGGGCAGCGGCTCGCTGAGATCCTTCGTGAGCATGTGCGCCACGTCGATGCGGAAGCCGTCGACACCACGGTCGGACCAGAAGCGCAGGGTGGTGAGGAAGTCCTCGCGCACCTCGGGGTTGTCCCAGTTCAGGTCGGGCTGCTCGGTGGCGAAGTTGTGGAAGTACCACTGACCGTCTTCGACCCGCTCCCACGCGGGGCCGCCGAACACGGAGACCCAGTCGGTCGGCGGCTCGGCTCCGTCGGGCCCCGTGCCCTCGCGGAAGATGTACCGGTCGCGAGCCGCCGATCCGCGCCCGGCGGCCAGAGCCTCCTGGAACCACTCGTGCCGGTTCGAGGTGTGGTTCGGCACGATGTCGATGATCACCTTGATGCCGCGCTCGTGCAGGGCCGCGACCATCGAGTCGAAGTCGTCGAGCGTGCCGAGGCGCGGGTCGACGTCGCGGTAGTCATCGACGTCATAGCCGCCGTCGGCGAGCGCCGACGGGTAGAACGGGCTGAGCCAGACCGCGTCGATTCCCAGCTCGGCCAGGTAGTCGACGCGGGACAGGATGCCCGGCACATCGCCGATCCCGTCGCCCGTGGCGTCGGCGAAGCTGCGGGGGTAGATCTGGTAGACGGCGGCCTGGCGCCACCAGGCTGCATCGTCGGGCTTGTCGAGGGAGTGGACGTCGCTCATCCTGACCACGGTACGTGAAGTCTCGCGGCGCTGAGAGGTCGATAAGGCACCGGAACGCGCGGCTTCCGGTGCTTTCTCGACCTCTCGGCGGCGCAGCCCGCGGCGCAGGCGGCGGCGGCGCAGGCGGCGCCGGCGGCGCGGGCGGCCGCGGCGGCAGCGTGGCTACGCTGTCGTGCAGGGGCCTGGATCGCAGAGCCCGCCGATGACGGAACGAGGACCACCATGCAGGCACTGATGATCGGCAGCTGGGCTCTGCAGATTCTGGCCTTCGCCGGCGTGCTGTACGCGATCATCCGGTTCGCGATCGTGCATGCGCTCCGCCAGGCACGGCACGAGGCGCGAATCGAGCAGCACGTGCCGAAGGCGGCGACCTGGCTCAAGGGCGAGGAACGCCGCCTGCTAGACGTCTCGAACTCCTCGCACGAGAAGGTCTGACTCGCGCTTCGGCGCTGCAGCATCCGCCGAGAAGTCAAAAGGGCACCGGAACGCGCGGTTTCCGGTGCTTTTTCGACCTCTCGGCAGGTCAGTGCAGCGCGGTGTCGGCAGGCGTCGTGCGCCAGGCGTGGAACGGGACGGTCAGCCCGGCGCGGGTAGGCGCGCAGATCAGCGGACCGGCCTCGGCCCGCGCCTCGGGCGGGAACGGCACCACCCGCACCAGGCGCAGTTCGCCGCCGTCGACGGATGCCCGGATCGTGAGCGCATCGCCCGATCTGCTGACCCGCACGAGAACCCGGCGATCCAGCCACTCGGGAACCGGGGCGACCGACCAGTCGGACCGGCCGGCGGTGACCACGGCACCGACCTGAGGCTGCCCGTCGGCGTACTCGACTCCGGCCTTCACCCAGTGCTCGTCGTCGATCCGCACGAAGATCCCGGCCTGGTCGAACTGCTGCGAGAACGCGGCGGTGAACTCCACCTCGACCGCGGTGTCCTGCGGGAACGGAGCGAGCAGCGCGTGCTCGCTGGCATGCACGAAGCCGTAGGACGTCAGGCGCCAGGCGTCACTGCCCTCTTCGGCCGTGACGACGAGGTCTCCCCCGTGTTCGACGGCCGCGACAGGCGGATGCGTCCAGCGCCCGTCGCTCCAGGCGATGCAGTCGGTGTTCATCCCGATCCCTTCGGTGGCAAGGCGTCAGTCGACGAGCAGCGCGGGCTCCTCGAGGATCGAGGCGACATCGGCGATGAAGCGGCTCATGCCGTCGCCGTCGATCACGCGGTGGTCGAACGAGCCCGACACCGTCGTGACCCAGCGAGGACGCACCTCGCCGTCGACGACCCACGGCTTCTGCGCGATCGTGCCCATGGCGACGATGCCGGCCTCGCCCGGGTTGATGATCGGAGTGCCCGCGTCCATGCCGAAGACGCCGATGTTCGTGATCGTGATGGTGCCGCCCTGCTGATCGGCGGGGGTCGTCTTGCCCTCGCGGGCCGTGAGGGTCAGGCGGTTCAGCGACCGCGCGAGGTCCTTCATGCTGAGGTCCTGCGCATCCTTGATGTTGGGCACCAGCAGCCCGCGCGGGGTCGCGGCGGCGATGCCGAGGTTCACGTAGTGACGCACGACGATCTCGGCTCCCGCGTCGGTGTCGACCCACGCGGCGTTGACCATCGGCGTGCGGCGGGCGGCCCAGATCACGGCGCGCGCCATGATCAGCAGCGGCGAGACGCGGATGTCGGCGTAGTCGGGCGACGCCTTGAGCCGCTTGACGAGCTCCATCGTGCGGGTCGCGTCGATCTCCTTCCACACCGTGACGTGCGGGGCCGAGTACGCGCTCTGCACCATCGCCGAAGAGGTGGCCTTGCGCACGCCCTTGACCGGGATCGACTCGGAGCGACCCTCGTCGGCCTTAGGCGCGACCGGCAGCTTCTCCTCGCGCACAGCGCCCCACTCCGGCGTCTGGATGTTGCGGAAGACGCTCGCCTGCTCGGCGTGCTTCACCACGTCGTCGCGGGTGACCTCGCCGTCGGCGCCGGTCGGGGTGACCTCGGTGAGCTCGACGTTCAGATCGCGGGCCAGCTTGCGGATCGGAGGCTTCGCGATCACGCCCACCGACGAGCGCACAGGACGCTCGGCCGGCTTGCGGCGTCGCGAGGTCGCCCCTCCCCCGGTGCCGTAGCCGACGAGCACCGAGCCGCCGCCCTCATCGGTCGCGGGCGGTGCCGCGGGATCGGTCGGGTTCACCGCGATACCGGCATCCGCCGCGTCGGCCTCGGCCACGAAGGTGATGATCGGCGAGCCGACCTCCACCGTGACGCCCTCGGCGACAAGCAGCTCGCCGACCACTCCGGCGTGCGGCGAGGGCAGCTCGACGAGCGACTTCGCCGTCTCGATCTCGCAGATGACGTCGTTGATCGCCACGGTGTCGCCGGGGGCGACCTTCCACGCGACGAGCTCGGCTTCGGTGAGGCCCTCGCCGACGTCGGGAAGGGTGAAGGTCTGAGTGGTCATGCGCGCATCCTTTCGGAGACGAGGTCAGTAGGCGAGGGAGCGGTCGACGGCTTCGAGGATGCGATCGGCATCCGGCAGGTACGTGCCCTCGAGCTTGGCGGGCGGGAACGGGGTGTCGAAGCCCGAGACCCGCAGCACCGGCGCCTCGAGTGCGTAGAACGCGCGCTCCATGACGGTCGCGGCGATCTCGCTGCCGACGCTGGTGTGACCAGGGGCCTCCTGCGCG
>Ga0308158_10002335_pt1 | contig 18152 bp, 12 predicted proteins | sample PhyBR2_FD_201038 | JGI IMG/M metagenome (GOLD analysis project Ga0308158, IMG submission 201038) | Phyllosphere microbial communities from UC Gill Tract Community Farm, Albany, California, United States - DLSLB.R2 | ecosystem: Host-associated > Plants > Phyllosphere > Unclassified | place: USA...
TGCGCTGGTCGCCCGATAGTCGACACATCATGATCTATCAGGTCAAGCCGGGCTATCAGCGGCGGGTCTTGCGCGTGGAATCGTCGCCGCGCGATCAGCTTCAGCCGAAATTGCAGAGCCAGCTTTATCCGAAGCCCGGCGACGCGATCGACCAGGAACGGCCGGTTCTGTTCGACGTGCCGACCCGACGCCAGACGCTGATCGACGACGCGCTGTTCCCCAATGCGTACGAACTCTCGGCACCACGCTGGCGCAGCGACGGGCGCAGTGTCGCGTTCGACTATGTCCGACGCGGCTTCGGGCAGGCGCGGATCGTCGCGGTCGATGCGGAGACCGGCGTCGCGCACGCGGCGGTGACCGAGGATGCGAAGACGTTCGTCTATGCCGACCGCCGCTATGCGCACGATGTCGGCGCGGATGGCCGCGAGATCGTCTGGGCGTCGGAGCGCGATGGCTGGAACCACCTGTACCTGATCGATGGTCGCACCGGGGCCGTGAAGAACCGGATCACGACCGGCGACTGGGTGGTGCGCGACGTCATCGCCGTCGACGACACCAAGCGACAGATCGTGTTTGCGGCGAGCGGAATGAACGCGGGCGAGGACCCGTATTTCCGCCACGTCTACCGGATCGATTTCGATGGCCACCACCTGACCGCGCTGACGCCGGCCAAGGCCGATCACGACGCGCGGTTCTCGCCCGATGGGACGCTGTATGTCGACACCTATTCGCGCATCGACCTGCCGACCGTCAGCGAACTGCACCGGTCGAGCGACGGCGCGCTGGTCGCGACGATCACTAAGGGCGACGACAGCGCGTTGCACGCGGCGGGGTTTCGGCCGCCCGAGGTGTTCGTCGCGAAGGGGCGTGATGGCAAGACCGACATCTGGGGCGTCGTCGTCCGCCCGCACGACTACGACCCGCGCAAGCGCTATCCGGTGATCGAGAACATCTATGCCGGGCCGCACGACAGTTTCGTGCCCGAGCAATATTGGCCGTTCGGCTATCATTCCGGTGGCGACAAGGTCGTCGGCATGCAGGAGCAGGCCGATCTCGGCTTCATCGTCGTGCAGATCGACGGGATGGGGACCGCCAACCGCTCGAAGGCGTTCCACGACGTCGCGTGGAAGAACCTCGCGGACTCTGGCTTTCCGGACCGGATCGCGTGGCACCGCGCGATGGCGGCGAAGGACCCGTCCTACGATATCGGCCGGGTCGGGATCTACGGCGCGTCGGCGGGTGGGCAGAGCACGCTCAACGCGCTGCTGTTCCACGGCGATTTCTACAAGGTCGGGGTGGCCTATGCCGGGTGTTACGACAACCGGATGGACAAGATCAGCTGGAACGAACAGTGGCTCGGCTGGCCGGTCGATGCGAGCTACACCGCCGCCTCGGGCGTCGATCATGCCGCGCAACTGACGGGCAAGCTGCTGATGATCGTCGGCGAGCAAGACAGCAATGTCGACCCCGTCTCGACGATGCAGGTGGCCGATGCGCTGATCCGTGCGGGGAAGGATTTCGATCTGCTGGCGGTGCCGGGCGGCGAGCATAGCGTCGGGCGCTCGACCGGGCCGATCGACTATGTCGCGCGGCGACAGTTCGGGTTTTTCGTGCGGGAGCTTGGCGGTAAGGCTGTGCCGGATTGGAATGCGGTGTCGCTTAATCCTCCCCTTTGAGGGGAGGTGGCAGCCCGCTTGGGCTGATGGAGGGGTGGCCCGCTACCGAGAGCGCGATACCCCTCCGTCTGGCAAGCGCCAGCCACCTCCCCCGCTGGGGGAGGATCAGTTGGGTGACAGGGTGAGTTCGCTTGGAGCCGATCCCAGCGGAACGGTGTAGCCGCCGCGTTCGATCTTCGCTCCCGTTACGGTGTACGGGCGGCCAGCCTTCGTTGTCGTTTCTACGAACACACGCGCGGTCGGATTGATCTTAGTCGCCGCATCGAGCGTCAGCGTGACCGCCCCCGTCGCCGGGATATACGTCGCGCGCGCGATCTTTCCCGCCTCCAGCGTGATCCACAATCCGGCGGGGGCGATGAACAGGCGCGTGCGGGCGCCGTCCTTCGGGGTGATGCTCACTGCCCCAGCCGCCTGGTTCACATTGCCGCCGAACCCGAGCCAGCCATAGGTCGGATCGTTCACCAGATAGCTCGCGGCGGTGATCGCGTGGCCGTAGAAGCCCATGCCGTAGTCGCCGCTATACGGGTCCCACCGCATCATGTCGGGCGCGGAGTGGAACGCGGCCGACGAGAAGCCGTCGCGGTCGATGTTGGTGATGCCGCCCATCATGCCGCCGTACGCGATCCGCAACAGCCGAAGGTCGCTCGGGTCGGCGCGGTAGGCGTCGAACAGCGGGACGGCGTTGAGCGTCGAGCCGTAATGGTGGAGCTGGCGTTCGATCCGCGGGTATTTGCCGCCGTAGAGGAAATCCCAATAGCGCCGCGCATTGCCGTTGTAGCCCCAGCTCGGGATCGTCGGGTCGTAGGCGAGGATCACTTTCCGCGTCACGTCGGCCTGCGGCTGGTAACCGAAATAGCGCATCCAGGCGTAGACCTCGGGCTGGCCGGTCGAATCCCAGGCCATCTCGCTGCCGAATGGATAGCGTAGCGTGCGCCAGTGATCGGCGCGCTGCTTCATCAGGCGCTCCATCTCGGTCGCTTCGGCGGTCAGCCCTTCGCGCTTCAGGTCCTTGAGGATGTCGACGAACACGTCGCCCTCCATCAGCCCGAACTGCGTGTAATAGGGCGCGTCACGCATCATCGCGGTGGTGGTCTGGAACGCGTGGTCGAGATACCAGCGCCACGGATGCGCGGTGACGAGACCGGGGTGGTTGCGCGCCACGCGGTACAGCACCCAGTGGCCGATCGCGACGTGCGGGTAATTGTACGCGCGGCCGAGATCGCTCGCGTCCTTCTTCGACCACGACGTCCAGGTCTTCCAGTCGACGGTCGGATCGTAATAGCCGGGATGCGCGGCGGGGTCGTAATAGAACAGGCTCTTCCGCACCGCGCCGGCGTGCGGCCCGTCGGGGACTTGCAGGTCGCCCTGAATCGTCTCGTCGACGAGGCGTTGCAGCTTGATGATCTCGGCGGGGTCGGGGTTGTCGAGCTGCTTTGATATGGCCGCGACCCAGCTGCCTGCGCCACCTTCGTCGCTCATGCCCGAGATCCAGACGCGCGGGTCCTGCGTGACGATCTTGCCGGCTTCGCGGTCGTAGGTGAGGATCGCGGGGTTGCGCCCGAACGGATCGGCCTTGTTCTCGTACCATTGCTTGGTGGTCGAGAAGCGGCCGAGGTCGGCCATCGTCTGGTCGAGCGGCTTGGTGATGTAATAGCTGACCGTCTGGACGCTTCCGTCGGCATAGGTGATCGCGAGGCTCGCGCGGCCCCAGCCTTTGCTGCGGACGGTGTAGCGGGCCCAGCCTTTCGCGCTGGCGGCCGGCGTTGCGGTGAGCGCACCAGCAGGGAAGCTCTCGACCTTGGCGACGGGTAGAGGCGTCCTGAGGAACAGCGAGGCGTCCTGGTCGGTCGGGACGACGTAGCCGGGGATGCCGACCGCGACCGGGCGGTGGTTGGCGACGAGCGTGTCCTCAATGGCCGCGATAGACGGCGCCGTGACGAAGCGGACGCCGATCGTGCGGGTGGCGCCGGGGGCGAGCGTGAAGCTGGTCGGGACGTTCCATTGCTCGCCGGCCTTCGCCCATTCCTTCTCGGCAAAGGCTTTGCTGGCGACGGTCCAGTCGTAGAAGCCTTCGGAGGTCTGGCCGCGCTTGCTGCGGTCGGTGAAGATGTCGCCCGCGGGCGCCTTGGCGGCTTCGAGGATCGGGTGATAGGCTTCGAGCGGCGTGCCCTTTTCGGGGAGGACGAGCAGCGCGGGGCCGGCGCCGTTGAGCCGGGTGACCTGGAGGTAGCCGGCGTCGCGGCCGATATACGGATCGACGAAGCTCGCCTGCGCATGCGCCTGTTCGAGGCTGCGATCGGTGATGATGTTGTCGAACACCATCGGCAGCCCAAGCGCGCCGATCTCGATGGGGGCGGTCGTCGTGTTGGTCAGCGTGAAGCGGAGCACGAGGACGCCGTGGTCGTCGATCCAGCGGCGCTCGACGCGCAACGGGCTGGTGGTCCCGAGCGAGGCGGTGATGTCGGCGGCGGCGAGCGTCGCGCCGGTCGCGGGCAGGCGGCGGATCGCCTTGCGGTGCTGCGCGGAGGCGAAGTCGGTCCAGGCGCCGCCGGATTGCCGCACACGGAGGTGGACGTCGCCGATATGGACATAGCCGTCGGCGGCGCGCTCGGCCTCGCGGGCGCCGGGGACGAAGTCGAAACCCGGCTCGGCGGCGGGCGAGAGCCGGGCGAGCGTCTGCGTGTCGGTGCGGAGCGCGAGGCGGAAGGCGGGGGTGCGAAGCGCGGTCTGCGCGATCGGGCGGTAGCTTGGCTTGGCGGTCTTGGCAGGCTTAGGTTCCGCATACCCGGGCAGCGTCGCGGTGCCGAGCAGGAGGAGCGCGAGGACGGGGCGGAATGCGGTCATTGATGGCTCGCTCGGGCTCGACGGTGGGTGCGAAATGGCGCTTGCACCACTTCTCTGGAAGTATAGTATACGATATCCGAATGGAGATAAAGATGTTCGCAAACCGCCGGGATGTATTGATGGGGACGACGGCGGTGGCGCTGTTGTCGGTGGGCGAACAGGCGTTTGGCAAGGGGGCGACTGGCAGGGGGCCGACGCTGCTCCCGACCAAGGCCAAGCCTTTGCCGTTGTCCGCGGTGCGCTTGCTCCCGTCCGCCTACGCGACCGCGGTCGAGGTCAATCGCGCGTATCTGCTGCGATTGAGCGCGGATCGGTTGCTGCACAATTTCATGGTCTATGCCGGGCTCCCCGCGAAGGCGCCGCTCTATGGCGGGTGGGAGAGCGACACGATCGCCGGGCATACGCTCGGTCATTATCTGACCGCGCTGGTGCTGATGCACGCACAGACCGGTGATACCGAGTGTCGCGCGCGCGCCGATTACATCGTTGCAGAACTGGCGCGGGCGCAGGCGAAGCGCGGCACCGGCTATGTCGGTGCGCTGGGGCGCAAGCGGAAGGACGGCACGATCGTCGATGGCGAGGAGATCTTCCCCGAGGTGATGCGCGGCGAGATCAAGTCGGGCGGGTTCGATCTCAACGGGTCGTGGTCGCCGTTATATACGGTGCACAAGGTCTTTGCGGGGCTGCTCGACGTGCATGCCGCGTGGGGTAATACGCAGGCGCTGACCGTCGCGACCGGGTTGGCGACGTATTTTTCGAAAGTGTTCGCGGCGCTCGACGATGCGCAGATGCAGACGCTGCTCGGGTGCGAATATGGCGGGTTGAACGAGAGCTATGCCGAACTTTCCGCGCGCACCGGTGACAAGCAATGGCTCGACGTCGCGGAGCGACTGTACGACCGCAAGATGCTCGACCCGATGGTCGCGGGCGAGGACAAGCTGGCGAACTTTCACGCCAATACGCAGGTGCCGAAACTCGTCGGGCTGGCGCGGATCCATGAACTGAACGGCAAGCCCGCACCCGCGAACGCCGCGCGGTTCTTCTGGAACACCGTCACGCAGCATCACAGCTATGTGATCGGCGGCAATGCCGACCGCGAGTATTTCTCCGGTCCCGACAGCATCGCGAACCACATCACCGAGCAGACGTGCGAGCATTGCAACAGCTACAACATGCTGAAGCTCACGCAGCAGCTCTATGGCTGGGCACCGGACGGCGCGATGTTCGATTATTATGAGCGCGCGCATTTGAACCACATCATGGCGGCGCAGGACCCGAAGACTGCCGGCTTCACCTATATGACGCCGCTGATGACGGGCACCGCGCGCGAATATTCGACGCCGAAGGACGATGCGTTCTGGTGCTGCGTCGGCACGGGGATGGAGAGCCATGCCAAGCACGGCGAGGCGATTTTCTGGGAGGGCGACGGCACGCTGCTGGTCAATCTCTACATTCCGGCGGAGGCGCGCTGGCAGGCGCGGGGTGCGGTGCTGACGCTCGACACGCGCTATCCGTTCGAGCCGGAATCGCGGTTGACGCTGACCAAGCTGGCAAGGCCGGGGCGGTTTCCGATCGCGTTGCGCGTTCCGGGCTGGGCGAACGGGCGCGCGACGGTGACGGTCAACGGTGCCGCGGTCGAGCCGGTGCTGGCGAAGGGCTATGCGATCGTCGAGCGGCGGTGGAAGGCGGGCGATGTCGTCGCGATCACCGTACCGCTCGATCTGCGGCTGGAGAGCGCGCCGGGCGACGTCGATACGGTCGCGGTGCTGCGCGGGCCGATGGTGATGGCCGCCGATCTCGGCTCGACCGAGGCGAAATGGGAGCAGGCCGATCCGGCGATGGTCGGCGCGGATCTGCTCGCCGCGTTCACGCCGACGGCTGGCGCGGGCGCGCGCTATGCGACGAAGGGGATCATCCGGCCCGCGGACCTCAGTTTCGTGCCGTTCTACAGCCAGTATGACCGGCGCAGCGCGGTGTATTTCAAGCGCTTCAGCGAGGTAGCATGGAAGACCGAGGAAGCGGCGTTCCTGACCGACCAGGCGCGGCTGAAGGATCTCGCCGCACGGTCGGTCGACGTGATGCATCTGGGCGAGATGCAGCCCGAGCGCGATCATGCGCTCACGTCGGAAATCTCCTATCCGGTCAGCTATCGCGGGCGGAACGGGCGCGATGCGCGGTCGGGCGGCTATTTCGAGTTCGCGATGAAGACGCGGCCGGGGCCGCTGGTGGTGCAGGCGACCTATTGGGGCGACGAGCGCGCGCGCGATTTCGACATCCTCGTGGATAACGTGAAGGTCGCCACGCAGCATCTCGAGGCGGACCAGCCGGGCAAGTTCTTCGATGTCGACTATCCGCTGCCGATCGGGGTTACCAAGGACAAGACGAACGTGAAGATCCGGTTCGTGCCGCATGACCGGTCGTCGGCGGGGCCGGTGTTCGGGGTACGAATGGTCGCTGCCAAGCCGGGCGCAACCGCATGAGCGAAGATGTACCAATGACGCTCGACGAGGTGCGGGGGCTTGCGCGAAAAGTCCTGCTCGGGGCTGGCCTGTCGCGTCCGCATGCCGAGGCTGTAGCGGAAACGATGGTCTCGGGCGAGCGCGACGGTTGCGCGAGCCACGGCATCTACCGGCTGCTGGTCGCGGCGAACAGCATCGCCAAGGGTGTCGTCGCGCTCGATGCCGAGCCGGTGGTGAGCGAGCCGGCGCGCGCCCTCGTGCAGGTAGATGGCGGCGGCGGGTTCGCGCAACTCGCGTTCGAGCGGGGCCGGCAACGGTTGGCGGAGAAGGCGCGCGCGTATGGGATCGCCGCGATGGCGCTGAACAACGTGGTGCATTTCGCGGCGTTGTGGCCGGAGGTCGAGGCGCTGGCGGAGGACGGGCTCGTCGCGCTCGCGGTCACGCCGAGCCATGCCTGGGTTGCGCCAGCGGGGGGCACCGAACCCGTGTTCGGGACCAACCCGATCGCGTTCGGCTGGCCGCGGCCAGGCCGCGAACCGTTCGTGTTCGACTTCGCGACGAGTGCGGTCGCGCGCGGTGAGATCGAGCTGCATCGGCGTGCGGGGAAGGCGGTGCCCGACGACTGGGGCTATGATGCGGACGGGCAGCCGACGACCGACGCGGCGGCGGTGCTGAACGGTGCGATGCGGACGTTTGGCGGGCACAAGGGGTCGGCGCTGGCGGCGATGGTCGAGCTGCTCGCCGGGCCGCTGATCGGCGACATGACCAGCCGGGAGTCGCTTGAGGCTGACGCGGCGCGCGGTGGGTCGCCGATCGGCGGCGAACTGATCATCGCGATCGATCCGGTCGGGTTCCTGGGCGATGCGGTCGCCGAGCACCTTACTCGCGCGGAGGCGATGTTCGCGGCGATCGAGGGGCAGGGTGCCCGCCTGCCCTCGCAACGGCGGTACGCGGCGCGGGCGCGGAGTGTGACCGAGGGTGTGGTGATACCCGCAGCCCTGTACCGCGACATCATCGCGCTGGTTCCAGGAGAATGACGATGAAGGCTTTGATCCTGTTGCTCGCGCTCGGTTCGACGGCTGTGGGGGCGGCGCCTTCAAGGACTCCGAAGGCCGCGGCGGCGACGTCGGCGGATGCGCGGTTCGAGGCGCTCTACACGGCGGAATATGCGTGGCGGCAACTCCAGTTCGCGCAGGGCGAGGACAATCCGACCGCCGCGCCGCGCTTGCCGGATGTCGACCCCAAGGCGCAGGCGGAGCGCCTCGCGCGGTGGACCGAGGTGTCGCGGCAACTGGCGGCGATCGCGCCCGCCAGCCTGTCGCCCGCCAACCGCATCAACTACGCGGTCTATGCGCAGCAGATCGACGCGCTGCTCGCCGAGCAACGCTTTCGCGATTACGAAAAGCCGCTGACCGCGGATACGAGCTTCTGGGGCGATGTCGCGGAGAGTGCGCGCGGCAATTTCAAGTCGGTGAAGGACTATCGCGACTATATCGCGGTGATGCGCCAGATCCCGCGCTATTTCGACCAGCAGACCGGCAACATGCGCGCGGGGCTCGCACGTGGGTTCACGCCGGCGCGGGTGACGCTGACGGGCCGCGACAACGGCGTCGCGCAGGTGGCCGAAGCGAAGACGCCACAGGACTCGCCGTTCTACGAGCCGTTCAAGGCCTTCCCGTCGACGATCCCCGCCGCCGAGCAGGCCGCGCTCAGGGCGGAAGGCGCGGCGGCGATCTCGCAGTCGGTCGCACCGGCCTATGCGACGCTGCTGAAGTTCCTGCGCACAGAGTATATCCCGCACGCCCGCGAGGGGCTGGCGGCGTACGACCTGCCGGACGGCAAGGCCTATTATCTGTCGAAAGTCCGCGAATACACCACGCAGGATATCACGCCCGAGCAGATCCACGCGCTCGGGCTCGCCGAGATCGCCAAGATCCGCGGCCGCATGGACGCCGTGATGCGGAGCGTGAAGTTCCAGGGCGATCTGCAGGCGTTCTTCAACCACCTGCGGACCGATCCGCAATTCTATCCCAAGACGCCGAACGAGCTGCTGTACCGCGCGGCGTGGATCGCCAAGACGTTCGACGGCAAGGCGTCGCAGTGGTTCGGCCACCTGCCGCGCAGCCGGTTCGCGATAAAGCCCGTGCCCGCGGACATCGCGCCGTTCTACACCGGCGGTCGCGGCGGGCCGGGCATCTATCTGGTCAACACCTACGACCTGCCGTCGCGGCCCTTCTATTCGCAGGTCGCGCTGACGCTGCATGAAAGCGCACCCGGCCACGCGTTCCAGATGCCGCTCGCGTCCGAAAACAAGAGCCTGCCCGCGTTCCGGCGCGACACGTATCTGTCGGTCTATGGCGAGGGCTGGGCGCTGTATTGCGAGACGCTCGGCGAGGATATGGGGATGTACGAGACGCCGTACGACCTGTTCGGGATGCTGAGCTATCAGGCGTGGCGCGCGGCGCGGTTGGTGGTCGATACCGGCATCCATGCCAAGGGCTGGAGCCGGAAGCAGGCGCAGGACTATCTGCACGACAATACCGCGCTGTCGAACCACGAGATCGAGACCGAGGTCGACCGCTATATCGCGTGGCCGGGGCAGGCGCTGTCCTATTACATGGGGCAGATCGCGTTCCAGACCGCGCGGAAGAAGGCGCAGGACAAGCTCGGCGCGAAGTTCAACATCCGCGCGTTCCACGATGCGATGCTGGAGATGGGATCGGTGCCGGTGCCGGTGATCGAGGCGCGTACGGATGAGCTGATCGCGGCGGGTGGCAAAGGGCCTTATCCCGACGAGGAGTGAGGGCGGGCTCCCCATCATCCCGGCCCCGTAATCTCCGCCCCGTCATCCCAGCGAAAGCTGGGATCCAGAGCCACGAACGCTGGCTTGCGTGGCTCTGGATCCTGGGTCGAGCCCAGGATGACGGAGGGGTGCTCGCTGCTCGCGACTAGCCGAACGGGCGGTCGATCGAGGGCTGCGGTTCGGTGAACCAGGCGGCGCCGGTGTCGGTAACGTGGAAGTGATCCTCCAGCCGAATGCCGAAGCGGTCGGGGACGACGATCATCGGTTCGTTCGAGAAACACATGCCGGGTACGAGCGGCGTCCGGTCGCCGCGGACCAGATAGGCGGGTTCGTGGATCGACAGGCCGATGCCATGACCGGTGCGGTGCGGCAGGCCGGGGAGGCGGTAGTCGGGGCCGAGCCCGGCTTTCTCCAGCACCGCGCGGGCGGCGGTGTCGATCGCTTCGCACGGGATTCCGGGCTGGACCGCGGCGAACGCGGCGGCTTGCGCCTCGTGTTCGATGTCCCAGATCGCCCGCGCCTCGTCGCCGACGTTGCCGAATGCGTAGGTCCGCGTGATGTCGGAATGGTAGCCTTCGATCTGGCAGCCGGTGTCGATCAGCACCAGCTGATCCTCCTCGAGCAACTGGTCGCCGGGCAGGCCATGCGGGAACGCCGTCGCGCGACCGAATTGCACCGCGCAGAAATACGAGCCCGACGAGCCGATCGCGCGGTGCGCGTCGTCGATGAAGCGGATCACCGCGCTGGCGGCGATACCGGGGTGGAGGATACGCGCGGCGCGGCGCTGGACGTCGAGCGTCATCGCTTTGGCCTGCGATAGCAGGGCGATCTCCGCCGAGCTTTTGATCATCCGGCACGCGTCGATCACCGAGGCGCCATCGGCGACATCGAGCCTAGTGGCGGCGAGCGCGGTTGCCATGCCATAGGGCAGTTGCGGGTCGAGCAGTAGCCGGCCAGCTACCGCGTCCGCCACCAGCGCGTACGGGCTCTCGTCTTCTTCCCAGAGGCGCAGATCGGCGTCGATCTCGACCGCGGCCTCCAGCGAGCCCTGTTCGAAACGTGGGCAAATCAGGATGGGCTTGCCCTTTACCGGCAGCAGCAACGCGACCAGCCGCTCGGTCGCACCCCACGGGATACCTGCGAAATAGCGCAGGCTCGCACCCGCGCCGATCAGCAGCGCACCGGCGCCCGCCGCCTCGGTCAGCGCGCGCGCCTTGTCGAGACGCGCGGTACGCTCCGCCAACGTGATGCGCGGCGCGCGGTCCGCCCAAGGGGCGATGGCCGCGAGTTCGTCGGCTATCGAAGATCCGCCGATAGTCATGCGTGAGGTCCTTTTTTACCGAAACGGTCGAGGTCGAACGGCGCGAGCGGCACCGCCGGGGTCTCCCCCGCCAGCATCGCCGCGACGAGCGTCGCGGTCACCGGCGCGAGCGTCAGCCCGAGATGTTGATGGCCGAACGCATAAGCGAGATTTGCGTGGTGCGTCGAGCGGCCGATCGCGGGGAGATAGTCGGGCAGCGTCGGCCTAGCCCCGATCCAACGTGTGAACGGCCCCTCGATTGGCAAGCCTAGCGATCGGACATGATGCTCCAAGCGTTCCCACTTGCGCGGATCGGGCGGGCCGTCGGGATCGCCGAGTTCGACGAAGCTCGCCGCCTGCACGCACGCGGCATAGCGCGTGACGATCATCGAGCGATCCTCGAACACCACCGGCGGCAGGTCGGCGGGCCAGCCCTCGGCGCGCGCGCGGATATGATAGCCGCGCTCGGCGATCATCGGCACGCGGTACCCGAGCGGTTCGAGCAGCGCGCGGGAGCGGACGCCTGCGGTTACCAGCACCTGTTCGACATCATGTCCGGCGATAACGATCCGATCGGCGTCTTCCACCAATCGCGCCGCCTGGCGGACGATCTGGCCACCCCGGGCTTCGACCGAGGCCTCAAGCGTCGTCGCAAGCTGGCGCAGTTCAGTAATCTGGCCGCTGCCGGTGAAGCGGATCGCGCCGCCGACCGGATCGGCGAGGAAGCCCAGTCGGTCCAGCAAGGCGGGCTCGGCATCGACGATCCGCGCCGTTCCGATCGCGGTTTGCGACCAGCGCTGCCGACCGGTCCGTGCGCTCGCGGACGAATCCCAGACGACGATATGGCCGTCTTCCCGCAGCAGATCAGGGGCGTCGAGCGCTCCGACCAGATCGCGCCACGCTGGCATCGCGCCGGCGAGCAAGGGGGTCAGCGCAGCCGTTCCCGCCGTGAACTTCGCCGGTGTCGCCGCTGCGGTCAGCCGTGCGGCGAACGGCAGCCAGTGCGCTGCCATCGACGCCGGCAGCGCGAGCGCACCACCCGCGCTGAACAGTCGCTTCGGCACCGATCGCAGTGCGGCGGGGGAGGCGAGCGGCTCGACCTGTTCGACCGCGATGTGCCCGGCATTGCCCCAGGATGCGGCGTTGTAATCGGTATCGCGTTCGAACACACTCACGCCATACCCGCGATCGAGCAGCGCGACGGCGCAACTGAGGCCGACTACGCCGCCTCCCACGATGCCGATCGTTTTCAACCCATTTCTCCTGTTGCACCGCACCCATCGATTTCGTATACGGTATATATATTGAAACGCAGGAAGGTCGATACCGAATGTCTGTCAAATGGAAGGGCGTATTTCCGGCCGTAACGACGCAGATCCGCGAGGACATGAGCGTCGATCTCGCCGACACGCAGCGCGTCGTCGACGACCTGATCCGCGACGGTGTGACCGGCGTGATCGCGCTCGGCACGGTCGGTGAGAATAACTCGTTCGACTATGATGAAAAGGTCGAAGTGCTGACCGCGATCGTCGAGGCGGTCGATGGCCGCGTGCCGGTCATCACCGGCGTTTCCGAATACGACACGCGCCGCGCGGTGCGCTATGCGCAAGCGGCCGAGAAGGCCGGCGCGGACGGCCTGATGCTGTTGCCGCCGATGGTCTATGTGCCCAAGCCGCACGAACTGGTGGCGCATTTCAAGGGTGTGGCCGAGCAGGTCGGCCTGCCGATCATGCTCTATAACAACCCGCCCGCGTATCGCACGCTGATCGACAACGATGTGCTCGCCGCGCTGGTCGATGTCGCGAACATCGTCGCGGTCAAGGAATCGGCACCGGATACGCGGCGTTTCACCGACGTGAAGACCGCGTTCGGGGATCGCTACGTGCTGTTCGCCGGGCTCGACGACGTCGCGCTCGAGGGGCTGTATTTGGGTGCGCAGGGCTGGGTCTCGGGGCTTACCAATGCATTCCCGCGGGAATCGGTCGAGCTGGTCAACGCGTTCGCGCGCGGCGATCACGCCAAGGCTATGGAGATCTATCGCTGGTTCATGCCGCTGCTTCATCTCGATGCCGAGCATGACCTGGTGCAGTCGATCAAGCTGGCCGAGCAGGTCATGGGGCGCGGCTCCGAGCGCGTCCTGCCGCCACGCTATCCGCTGATCGGCGAACGCCGTGCCGAGGTGATCGCGATGGTCGAGAAGGCGGCGGCGACGCGCCCGACTCTCTCGAACTGATGCGCCACACCTTCTTCTGCATCGACGGCCACACCGCCGGCAATCCGGTCCGCCTCGTGGCGGGCGGTGCGCCGTTGCTCAAGGGCGCGTCGATGTCGGAGCGGCGGCAGGATTTTCTGAACCGGTTCGACTGGATCCGCACCGGGCTCTGCTTCGAACCGCGCGGGCACGACATGATGTCGGGCGGCTTCCTCTACCCGCCGACTCGCGACGATACCGATATCGGCATCCTGTTCATCGAGACGAGCGGGTGCCTGCCGATGTGCGGGCACGGCACGATCGGGATGGTGACGTTCGGGCTCGAACACGGGCTGATCCAGCCGGCCGTACCGGGCCGGTTGCGGATCGAGGTGCCCGCGGGCGTGATCGACGTGGCCTACGAAACCGAGGGCGCGAAGGTGACTTCGGTGCGGATCACGAACGTGCCGGCGTATGTCGCGGCACGCGGTATCGCGGTCGACGTCGAGGGGATCGGTCCGCTGAGCATCGATGTCGCCTATGGTGGCAATTACTACGCGATCGTCGAGCCGCAGGGGCGCTATACCGGGCTCGACGATCTGGGCGCGGCGGAGATCATCGCGCTCAGCGGTCGTGTTCGCGAGGCGGTGCGGGCACAGTTCGAGCCGGTCCATCCGCTCGACCCAACGATCCGCGGCGTCAGCCATGTGCTGTGGGCGGACGTGCCACGCGGAGATGGGGCAGACGGGCGCAACGCTGTGTTCTACGGCGACAAGGCGATCGACCGCAGCCCGTGCGGCACCGGTACGTCGGCACGGCTCGCGCATCTGGCGGACAAGGGCCGCTTGGCGGTCGGCGACCGGTTCGTCCACGAAAGCTATATTGGCAGCCGCTTCGTCGGCCGCGTCGAGGCGGAAACGTCGCTCGGGGATACCCCCGCGATCATCCCGTCGATCGAGGGATCGGCGATCGCGACCGGGTTCAACACGATCTGGATCGATCGCGACGATCGTTTCTGGAACGGTTTCCAAGTTTCATGACATTTCGGCTATGCTGGCGCGGTAATCCCGTTTTCGGAGCCGTCCATCCATGAGCATCGTCGTCCGCACCCTGTCCGAGCAGGTGTTCGAGATCGTCCGCGAGCAGATCGTCACCGGTAAGCTCGCCGGCCACACCGCGATCCGCCAGGATGCGCTGGCGACCGAACTCGGCGTCAGCAAGATCCCGTTGCGCGAAGCACTCGCACGGCTTGAGCAGGAGGGCCTGCTGACCAGCCACGCGAACCGGGGGTATTCAGTCCAGCCGATGTCCGCGGACGAGGCGGACGACATCTTCGCGTTGCGCCTCAGCATCGAGCCGCAGGCTGCCGCCTATGCATCGACCGTCGCGAACGACAACGACCGTGCAACCGCGATCCTCGCGTTCGAGGAACTCGACAGCGCGGCGAGCGAGCGGCTGGCCGAAGTCGCGATCCGCAACCGCGTGTTCCACACCGCTCTGGTCCGGCCGGGTCGGCGCCTGCTGACCACGCAGATGGTCGAGCGGCTGGCGATCCTCGCCGAGCGCTACGTCGTCGCACATCTTCGACCGGCGGGGCGCGAGGACCGTGCACATCTGGAGCATCGCCAGCTGCTCGATGCATGGCTTGCGCGCGACGACGATCGCATGCTGACGCTGCTGACCAGCCATATTCAATCGACGCTGACCGATCTGCGCGCGCAGTTCGACACGGCCCGAGACTAGAGATCACAGGGGATGGGCAATGTTTGGACCGCGTAAATCGTTCGAATCGTCTGCCCATAGCCGCGAACACAGCCTCGCCAAGACGCTGAGCTGGCCGCATCTGATCGCGCTCGGAGTGGGCGCGATCGTCGGCACCGGGATCTATACCTTGGTCGGCGTCGGTGCCGAGCGGGCAGGGCCGGGGGTGATCCTCGCCTTCGTGATCTGCGGCGTGATCTGCGCGTGTGCGGCGCTCGCCTATACCGAACTCGCGACGCTGATCCCCGCCGCAGGCAGCGCCTATACCTTCAGCTATACGGCGCTCGGCGAGGGTGTCGCCTGGGTAGTGGGCTGGAGCCTGATCCTCGAATATTCGCTGGCGTGCTCGACCGTCGCGGTCGGTTGGTCGGGTTATCTGGTCGGCTGGATCGAGGCGGCGGGGATTCACCTGCCGCACGCGCTTCTGGTCGGGCCGCATGGCGGCGGGATCGTCAACATGCCCGCGGTGCTGGTGTCGCTCGCGGTGATGGGGATGCTGATCCTCGGCACGCGGCAGAGCGCGACGCTCAACATCGTGCTGGTGCTGATCAAGCTGGTCGCGCTGACAATCTTCGTCGTCTACGCGGCGCCCGCGTTCAAGGCCGATAACCTTCACCCGTTCATGCCCTACGGCTTCGGCTCGACCGAGATCGGCGGGCACAAGCGCGGCGTGATGGCGGCGGCGGCGATCGTGTTCTTCGCCTTCTATGGCTTCGATGCGGTCGCGACCTCGGCGGAGGAAACCAAGAACCCCAAGCGCGACCTGACGATCGGGATCGTCGGCTCGATGCTGGTCTGCACGGTGATCTACATGGCGGTCGCGGTCAGCGCGATCGGCGCGCTGCCGTTCAAGCAGCTCGCCAATTCGCCCGAACCGCTCGCACTCGTGCTGCGCCAGTTGAGCCAGCCATTCGCCGCGCAGATCATCGCGCTGGCCGCAGTGATCGCGCTGCCGTCGGTGATCCTGGTGATGATGTACGGGCAGAGCCGGATCTTCTTCGTGATGGCGCGCGACGGCCTGCTGCCGCGCGGTCTCGCCAAGGTCAGCAAGCGGACCGGATCGCCTACGCTGATCACGCTGCTGACCGGCCTGTCGATCGCGGCGGTCGCGGGGTTCTTCCGGCTCGACGAGATCGCCGAACTCGCCAATGCGGGGACACTGATCGCGTTTATCTCGGTCGGGGTGTGCCTGATGGTCCTGCGTCGGACCGCGCCGCAACTGCCCCGCCTGTTCCGCTGCCCAGCGGCCTATGTCGTCGGTACGGTGACCGTGCTCGGCTGTCTGTATCTGCTGGCGAGCCTGCCGACCTCGACGCTGGTCCGGTTCGTGATCTGGAACGTCGCCGGATTTTTACTGTATTTCGCCTATGGCCGGCGCAACAGCGACGTCGGCAATCCGGCGCGGGCAGGCTGAAGAACGCGGGTTACCGTTTCTTGCGGCACGCGTCGGAACAGTAGATCACGCTGTCCCAGTCGCGTGCCCATTTCTTGCGCCACGTGAACGGGCGCTCGCACGCCGGACAGACCTTCGTCGGCAGGTTCTGCTTGGCGACACCGTTGGGCATCAGCGGGGCTGCGCGTCGAGGAACGCTGCGACCTCGGCGAGGTCGACGGACTTGTCGAGATACGTTTGGCCGATCCCGCGCGCGAGCAGGAAGGGAAGCGTGCCGGCCGCCATCTTCTTGTCGTGGCGCATGTGATCGACGAGGCGGGCGCCGCTTGCCGCGATCTTCGCCGCGGCAAGCCCGTCGGGAAGACCGACATCGCGCCAATGCGCCGCCACCCGCGCCGCATCCTGGCCCGAACAGATGCCCTGTGCTGCGGAAAACCCGAACGCCAGCGAACACCCGGCGGCAACGCCTTCGCCGTGGATCAGCGCCTGCGAGAAGCCGGTCTCTGCCTCGAGCGCATGCCCGAACGTGTGCCCGAGATTGAGCAACGCGCGCGTGCCATTGGTCTCGTGCTCGTCCGCCGCGACGATCCGCGCCTTCGCGGAAACGCTGCGTGCGATCGCATATTCGCGAAGCGCCAGGTCGCCCGCGAGCAACGCGGCGCCATTCGCCTCGCACCATTCGAAGAACGCGAAGTCGTCGATCAGGCCGTATTTCACCACCTCGGCATAGCCGGCGCGCAGCTCGCGGATCGGCAGCGTTTCGAGCACCTGCGGATCGATCAGCACCATCACCGGCTGATGGAACGCGCCGATCAGGTTCTTGCCGGCCTTCGTGTTGATCGCGGTCTTGCCGCCGACCGAACTGTCGACCTGCGCGAGCAGGCTGGTCGGAATCTGCACGAAGTTGCACCCGCGCTTGAGGATCGAGCAGGCGAACCCGACCAAGTCCCCCATCACGCCGCCGCCGAGCGCAACTACGTGATCACCGCGCTCGACACCGAGTTCGAGCAGCCGGTCGCAGAGCATTTCCAGCGTCGCCCAGCTCTTGCTGCCTTCGCCCGGCGCGAGGACGATCGCCTCGGACTCGATCCCCGCTGCGCTCAACGAAGCCTGCAGCGTCGCCAGATGCAGCGACAAATTCTCGTCGGTGACGATCGCTACACGGCGCTTGCCAGCAAGCGGCGCGAGAAATTCGCCGGCTCGTGCGAGAATCCCCGCTTCGATATGGATCGGATAGGTCCGCGAACCCAGCTCAACGGTAACGGTCTTCATCGGCCAAGCGCTCTCAGGATTGCGGCGACGGTCGCTTCGTGCGGCGTCTTGTTGCTGACGATATGGATGTGCGCCTGCGCGTAGATCGGGTTGCGCACGCGCGCCAGTTCGGCGAGCACCTTGCCCGGATCGCGGTTGCGGAGCAGCGGTCGCGTATCGCGCCGCCCGACGCGCTCGACCAGGATGTCGGGGTGCGCACTGAGCCACACCGAGATGGCGTCGCGCAATATCAGCGCCCGTGTATCGTCGTTGATGAACGCGCCACCACCGGTCGCGATGATTTTCGGCGTGCCGTCGATCAGCCGCGCGATCACCCGGCGCTCGCCATCGCGGAAATACTCTTCGCCGTATTTAGCGAAGATCTCTGCGACAGTCATGCCGGAGGCCGCCTCGATCTCGTGGTCGGCGTCGACGAACGGCAGGTTCATGCGCAACGCGAGCCGGCGGCCTACG
>Ga0308158_10002336_pt1 | contig 18149 bp, 16 predicted proteins | sample PhyBR2_FD_201038 | JGI IMG/M metagenome (GOLD analysis project Ga0308158, IMG submission 201038) | Phyllosphere microbial communities from UC Gill Tract Community Farm, Albany, California, United States - DLSLB.R2 | ecosystem: Host-associated > Plants > Phyllosphere > Unclassified | place: USA...
CTGCAAAGAGCAGCAAAAGGCCCTGCTTCCCTTTGTTCAAGGGAAGCAGGGCCTTTCTACGTGGCGGTGACGGTGGGATTTGAACCCACGTTGGCTTTTACACCAAACAACATTTCGAGTGTTGCACCTTCGGCCGCTCGGACACGTCACCAACCTCAATAGGGTACCGGAGCAAGGCCTGCATCCCCAAAACGTGTAATCAGCGTGGGCTGGAAGCAGGGGGCTCGATCCGGCCGGTGCACCTGCCAAGCGGCATTCAACGGCAGTGCCGCTGCGGACATTGCCAGTCAGGTGGCATCTGGCGTGAATGTCAGACCCTGGCGCGATGATTGGTTCATGGGAAAGGCAGCGGTGGCCAAAGCATTTGAGGACATTCGGGCTGCCCTTGCTGTGCTTCGTGCGGAGGTGGATGGGTGCGGTTATGAGCCGTTTTCCGAGGTTGATCCGTTGGCTGGTTTGGCTGATGGGTGCCTGGATATTCTTGCCGGTGCCCGGGAGGTGGAGGCGGGGTTCGCGGGTTTGAAGGCGAAGGCTGCGGTGAAGTACGCGGAGAGCGCCTCTGTTGTTGCCGGCCCGGGTGTGCCGGTGCGGGCGCAGGAGATGGCGGTCGCGGCGGAGATTGGGTGTGTGCTGGCGTTGGGGCCTCGGGCTGCGTCCTCGTTTCTGGCGACTTCGCACGCCGTTGTTTCCTCGTTGCCGCGGACGCTTGCGGGGTTGCAGGCCGGGACCCTGTCCTGGCAGCACGCGGTGGTGATGGCTGACGAGGCGGCCAGTCTTGATGCTGCCGGTGCGGCGGCGTTGGAAGCTCGTTTCCTGGACCCTGATGCCCAGGATGCTGCTCGGGGGTGTCCTGTGGGACAGATGCCGGCGCATCAGTTTCGGGCCAAGGCCAGGACGTGGCGGGAACGCCACCACGCCGAAAGCATCGAGAAGCGGCACGCGAAGGGGGTGGCGGATCGGCGGGTGGAGTTCCGGCCGGACCAGGACGGGATGGCCTGGCTGTCCGCCTGTTTGCCCGCAGTTCAGGCGTTGGCAGGGTGGAACCGGCTCACCGCAATGTCCCGGTCACTGCAAGGTCCCCAGGAGTCCCGCACCGTGTCCCAGTTGCGGGCCGACAACTTCGCCGACGCGGTCCTCGGTGGCAGCGGCAGCAATAGGAGCAGTATCAGCGGCAGTGGCGGCACCACCCAAGGGAGTGGAGTCGGCGTCACCGATGTGATTGACGGGGCTGATGGCGGTGACGGGCTCAATGGCAGCGCCCCCGCTGCCGGTGCACCTGCCGGTTTCGGGGCCGGTGACATCGATAGTGCTGGCGTTGAAGCTGCCGGTACCGGTAGGGAAGACCTGTCTTCACCGATCCGGGCGCAGGTTCTGGTCACGGTTCCGGTGTTCTCGCTGATGGGTGTGACCGATGAGCCGGCCATGCTCGACGGGTACGGGCCGATCCCGCCGTCGATGGCGCGGGACCTGGTCGCGAACGGGGCGGCGTCGTTTTTCCGGGTGTTGGTGGATCCGCGGGACGGGGCGCCGCTGGAGATCGGCCGGAAGAGTTACCGGGTGACCGGGGCGATGCGGGCCTGGTTGCGGATGCGGGACGGTAAGTGCCCGTTCCCGGGCTGCAGCAACAACTCCCTGGACAACGACGCCGACCACATCCTCGCCTGGGCCGATGGCGGCACCACCGGGATCTCCAATCTGGGACAGCCCTGCCCGAAACACCACAAACTCCGCCACACCACCGGATGGCAACCCACCCCGGCCACCAAGAACGAACCACCCGGCTGGATTTCCCCCAGCGGCCGCCATTACCCAAGCGAACACCAGGACTGGGAACCACCGAAGTGGCCCAGGCAGCTGGTGCAGCAACTGAAGCCGCTGAAAAGGGCAATTTCAGGTTGCGCGGACTTGGTGGGCATGGGCTTCTCCTTGGGGGAGGCATGCCTTGACGACATCCTCCACCCGCCCCCTGCCTAGCAGCCTGCTTGGTGCAGGCAACATTGCCCCGGTCTGCACGCCGAAGGTAGCAGTGCGATGAAACTGCGTCACTCAGCCGGGCCCCGAAACCCGTGCTTTTCCACCGACCGCGATGTTTGGGCGCACTGTCCCAAGACCCGGCCGCGAAGCCGTGCCTTTCGCAGCACGCGATGCTGTCTGCACTGTCCAGGAGGTCGCCACGAAACCCCGACACCCGCCGTCGGACTTTCCCCCTCGCCGCGCGTCCGGATAGATTCATCAGCAAGATGACGAATTCAGGAACCCCCATCCACGCAACCGCATACTGGACAACGGCCAAAGAGCACGGCGAACTCAGGGCGGAAGAAGTTGCCGCCCCCGGACCCGGTGAAGCGCTGGTCCGTGCCCTGTACTCGGGCATCAGCAAGGGGACGGAAATGGTGGTCCACGCCGGGGCCGTTCCGCCACGGGTCGCGGAGGAAATGCGTGCCCCGCACCAGGAAGGCGAGTTCCCTGGGCCAGTGAAATTCGGATACCTCTCCGTCGGAGTCGTGGAGGAAGGGCCCGAGGGGTGGAAGGGCCAGCGCGTCTTCTGCCTGAACCCGCATCAGGACCGCTACGTGGTTCCCGTGGAATCCCTGACCAGGATCCCTGACGAGGTCCCCTCACGCAGGGCCGTCCTCACCGGCACAGTCGAAACGGCAGTCAATGCTCTATGGGAAGCCGGGCCGCGGCTGGGGGACCGGGTAGCGGTGGTCGGCGCCGGCCTGGTGGGCGGCATGGTGGCCACACTGCTGCGCACCTTCCCGCTGCAGCGCCTGCAGCTTGTGGACCTTGACCCTGGCAGGAAGCAGCTGGCGGACGCGCTGGGCATCGAGTTCGCTCAGCCCGATGACGCCCTGGCCGACTGCGACATCGTGTTCCACTGCTCGGCTTCGCAGGAGGGCCTGGAACGCAGCCTGCAGCTCGTCGGCGATGAAGGCGACGTCATCGAGATGTCCTGGTACGCCAACCGCGAGGTCACCGTACCGCTGGGGGAGGACTTCCACGCGAGGCGCCTGTCCATCCGGGCCAGCCAGGTGGGAATGGTGGCACGTGCCCGGCGCCACCGCCGCACCAACGCGGACCGCCTGGACCTCGCCGTATCGCTGCTCAAGGATCCCGTTTTCGATGCGTTCCTGACCGGATCATCCCGCTTCGAGGACCTGCCGGACGTGGTTCAGAACCTGGCTGACGGCACCCTGCAAGCCCTGTGCCACGTGGTCGAGTACCCCGGAAGCAGCCCCGCCAGTCCCGCAATAGCCACCGACAACAACGAAGACTTGAGGTAACCCATGTTCAGCCTGACCGTCCGCCGCCACTTCATGATCGCCCACAGCCTTCCCCGTGAGGCGTTCGGGCCTGCCCAGGGCCTGCACGGGGCCACCTTCGTCGCGGAGGTGACCTTCCGCCGTCGTGCGCTTAACTCCGACGCGATCGTCCTGGACATCGGTGCGGCCGGGACCATCATCGAGGAAGTGCTGGCCGGGCTGAACTACCAAAACCTGGACGAGCACCCCGATTTCGAAGGCAAGCTCACCACCACGGAAGCACTCGCCGAATACATCACCCAGCAGGTCGCCGCCAGGATCAAGGACAGCGACGACGGCCGGGAACTGGCGGGCATTGACGTTACCCTGCGCGAGAATCCGGACGCCTGGGCCACCTATTCCCTGGACCTCACCGCATAACCGTGCGCTCCATCCGGCTGCTGGTGCCCGGCAACATCCGCCACAGCTCCGGCGGAAACGTCTACAACGCACGCCTGGTTGCAGGGTTGCGGGCACTTGGGGCCGAGGTGGAAGTCATCAGCGTAAAGGGGGACTGGCCGCAAGCCGGCGCCACCGGACGACGCCGGCTGGGCACCTTCCTCGAAGCAAGCGAACCTGACGCAGGTCCTGCGCGGGCGGTGGCAATCGTTGACGGGCTGGTGGCCGTTGGTGCCCCGGCTGAGCTGGAAGCCGCGGCCGGCGCGGGGCAGCAAATATGGGTCCTGGTGCATATGCCGGTGCTGGAAAGTTCCGGGGCTGCAGCACTGGAAAACGAGGCCAGGGCTCTCCGTGCCGCAACAGGCGTGATCTGCACCAGCACTTCCGCGGCATCAATACTGACAAAGAGGGGACTTCCGCGCGCCCAGGTGGCCCTGCCCGGAGTTGACCCCGCACCCCGCGCCGTCGGTTCCACCCCTCCCCACCTGGCGGTCGTCGCCGCCCTGCTGCCCAACAAGGACCAGGTGCTGACCATTGAGGCGCTGGCCCGAATCCAGGACCTTGAGTGGACTGCGTCTTTCGTGGGGTCTGACCAGGCGGACCCGGGCTACGTGCAGGAGGTCCGGGCGGCCATCACTGCCAACGGGCTGCAGGAACGGCTGCGGCTCGAGGGCGAACTGACCGGTGAAGCGCTCGATGCCGAATGGGCCCGCACCGACCTGACCTTGCTGGTTTCCCGGACCGAAGCATTCGGGATGGCTGTCACCGAGTCACTGGCCCACGGAATCCCGGTACTTGTCCGCGAGGGGACCGGGGCAGTGGAAGCGCTTGGCATGGCCGGGATGGCAGCGGACGACGGCGAGCCTCGCCTTCCCGGGGCAGCGCTGCCACTTCCAGCCGGGGGAAGTGAGAGTCCGTGTCGCCTGGCCGACGTCTTGCGCCAATGGCTGACGGACACGCAAACCCGGGAAAGCTGGCGCACAGCAGCCCTGGAAGCGCGGACCAGGCTGCCGGACTGGAGCAGCACCGCCCGGAAGATGTTGGGCATCCTGGCGGGTCGGGACTGAATGTAAAGGACTAGAGGCTGCTCCGGTGCCCCGCGAAAAACTCGCGCAGCAACAAAGCGCATTCATCCTCGCGGACTCCCGGGTACACCTCAACCCAGTGGTTGAGCCGGCGCTCGCGGAGGATGTCGAACACTGAGCCTGCGGCTCCGGCCTTCTCGTCCCAGGCGCCAAAAACCACCCTGGGGATCCGGGCCAGCACGATGGCACCCGCACACATGGCGCAGGGCTCCAGCGTGACCACCAGCGTGCAGTCGGACAACCGCCAGCCGTCGTCGCCGCGCCCGTGGAGCCGGGCCCGTTCCTGCAATCGTCCGGCCGCCTCCCTGATCGCCACCACCTCGGCGTGGGCCGTGGGGTCGCCCAATGCCTCCCGTTGGTTCCGGCCGGAACCCAACACATCGCCGTCGGGCCCTACCACCACGGCCCCGATCGGCACGTCCTCCGTGGCGAGGGCGCGTCGGGCCTCGGCCAGGGCAAGGCCCATCCAGGCGTTGTGTTTCTTTTCGGGCAACAGCATGGCTCAATGATAGTTTCGAGAGATACTAAGCTTGCGTACTTTCCCGGGAGGCATGATGAGCAGAGTGCAAGAGCGGATGGACCGATGGTTCAAGCCGTATGCCGCCCTCTGGCTGACCCTGATCATCGGCGGAACGGTGGTTGTCATCATGGCGCTCGCCGGCGCCGAGGTCTATGACGACGTGGTGGGCAAGGACGGGCTCGCGAACCTTGACGTCCCGGCCCTCCACTACGCGGAGTCGCTGCGAAACCCGGGTCTCGATGCCTTTGCCACCGGGTTCACCAACATCGGCGGTGGCGTCGGTATGCCCATCCTCGCCAGCATCCTTACCGCATGGCTGACGTTCGTGACCCGGACCTGGCGGCCACTCCTCCTGGTGGGCGGCGCGGCAACTGTCTCCATCCTGGCCACCACGTTCGGCAAGAAGCTCGTGGGCAGGACCCGCCCCGACCACGCTGATGCGGTGCCGCCTTACGAGGATTCGCCGTCGTTCCCCAGCGGCCATACCCTCAACACCACAGTGGTCATCAGCGTCCTCCTGTATGTCCTTTGCCTGCAGTTCCACCAGATTTGGGTGAGGGTCACGGCAATCACGGCCGGCGTGATCTTCATCATCGCCATGGGGCTGAGTAGGGTTTTTCTGGGCCACCACTGGCTGACTGACGTCATGGCGGGCTGGACGCTGGGGCTGGCCTGGGTGGCCATAGTGATCCTGGCGCATCGGTTGTTCCACCTGTTGAGGCGCAAGCAGCATGCGGGCCCGGCGCCCACGTTCGACCGTCCCGTGGTGCGTGACGTGGTTGCAGAAGAAGTGCATCACCACGGCGAAGACGGCAAGGAGCATGCCCGCGGCAGCCACAACAGGGACACCGCCGGATGGTAGTTTTGGGGGATGCGTACTCTCGTTGTTGACCACCCCCTGGTCGCCCACAAGCTCACCGTCCTGCGGGACAAGAACACGCCGTCGCCGGTCTTCCGCCAGCTGACGGAAGAGCTGGTGACCCTGCTGGCCTACGAAGCCACGCGGGAGGTCCGCACGGAGCCCGTCACCATCGAGACACCCGTCAGCACCACCATCGGGACGGCGTTCACCAAGCCCACCCCGCTGGTAGTCCCCATCCTCCGCGCAGGCCTGGGCATGCTGGAGGGCATGACCAAGCTGGTCCCCACCGCCGAGGTGGGCTTCCTGGGCATGGCCCGGGACGAGGAGACGCTGGACATCATCACCTACGCCGAGCGCCTGCCGGAGGACCTGACCGGCCGCCAGGTGTTCGTCCTGGACCCCATGCTGGCCACCGGCGGCACACTGCGCGAGGCCATCAAGTTCCTGTTCAAGCGGGGCGCGTCGGACGTCACCTGCATCTGTCTGCTGGCGGCCCCGGAGGGCCTTGCCAAGCTGGAGGAAGAACTGGGCGACGCAAACGTGCACATTGTCCTGGCCTCCATCGACGAGAAACTCAACGAGAAGTCGTACATCGTTCCCGGCCTGGGCGATGCAGGCGACCGCCTGTACGGCATCGCAGGGTAGCCTTCCCCCTTTTTCAAGCGGTTTTCCCCAGCTAGCCTGTGCGGATGGACTGGAAACTCGAACTTGTCTTTGTCCCTGTATCCGACGTTGACCGCGCCAAGGATTTCTACGTCAACAAGGTGGGCTTCAACGCGGACTACGACGAGCGGCCGTCGGACGACATCCGTTTTGTACAGCTGACCCCGCCCGGTTCTGCCTGCTCCATCTGCATGGGCGAGGGGCTCTTGGACGCCCCTCCCGGCACTGGAACCACCCTTCAGATGGTGGTCGACGACATCCAAAAAGCGCACGACCACCTGAAGAACAATGGGGTGGACGTCAGTGCTATCGAGGTGCTGCCTTGGGGCCACTTTGTCTACTTTGCCGACCCGGACGGCAATAAGTGGGCCGTCCAGTACATCCCGTGGCGGAACACGGGGCAGGACGAGAGTGCGCGGGACGCTGGGCAAGGCAACAGTTAAAAGCAGACCGCGGGCCGCATCGTGATGATGCGGCCCGCGGTTTGCTCGCTGGAATCCACCTGCTTAGCCCCAAACAAGGCGTACGACGGCGGGTGTCGGGGACGCGCCGTCGGCTGGTCCCAGAACCACGCGGATTCAGCGGAAGTTTTCCCTTTGAGGCGCTGGCGCCAGGGGAGAGGTGCCTAGTACCAGTTGTGGGCCAGGTGGAAATTCAGTGCGCCGCAGGGGGACTGGTAGCTCTTCTTGATGTAATCCAGGCCCCAGTTGATCTGCGTGCGGTAGTTGGTCAGGTAATCCGCGCCCGCGCTGGCCATCTTCTCGGCAGGCAGGGACTGGACGATGCCGTAGGCCCCGCTGCTGGGATTGGTGGCCGTAGTGGTCCAGTCGGATTCCTTGGTCCACAGCGTTTGCAGGCACTGCATCTGGTCAGGTCCCCAGCCAAAGGTTGCCAGCTGGCCGGCGGCATACGCCTGGGCGCCGGCCGGATCATTAACCGCGACGGCGGGTGTCGGCTCAGGCGCAGGAGCAGGCTCCGGTGCCGGTGCAGGAACAGGTGCGGGAGCCGGGGCAGGCGCCGGGGCTTCTGCTGCGGGGGCTGCCGGTGCAGGCGCGGGGGCTGGTTCCGCTGCCTGGGGCGCCACGCTGATCGCAGCCGGAACTGAGGCTGCCGGGTTGGAGCGGATTTCGCTCTTCTCGATGCTCATTTGGGTGTCGGCCGCTGCCGTGGAAGAGTTTGAATCGGTGGATGACACCGGGGTCATGCTGCTGGTTGCCTGCCCTGCCGCGCCTACCCCTACCAGCACCGCGCATGATGCTGCGAGGATCCCGGCTCGCGTGCCGAAGCTGGACTTCTTGGCGGGCTTTGTAGCTGGTTGCTGCTCTGCCCGGTGTTTAGCCTTGGCATGCAGGCATGATTCTGCCGTGTTTTTGGACATGATTGATCGCCTCTCACACCTGCGGAGTTAGCTGTCGGGTTCGGATGAGGGCATCCGGCCGCACGGAAAGATCACGTACGTGCTTAACCCCAAGGGCGTTCATTGCCCGGGACGGTGGGTCCCCCGCCTCTGCCGTTGCTCAATCGGAATCCGGGGAAGCGGCAGAGCTTGGCGTCAACCCGGGATATGCGGCCCGAACGGGAGCCGCACCCAATCGACGGTACAGGAAAAGTGCGCCAATGTCACATTTAGGTAACGGATGTCACGGTCTTCAGCGCGCCGGTTTGCTGCACGCGTCCCGTCCAGTCGTTCGTTACTTTGCGTACGCCGGGGCGCGTTGTTACCTTCCGAGGACGTAGACAGTAGTGCCGCCGATGCCCTGCGGAGTGAAGGTTTCCGACACCCACTGCGCGATCCGGGCGGCGGCATCCGAACCGGAGGTGGACCGCATGGTTCCGCCGCTGATGAAGTAGTGGATCTTTCCCTGCCTCACGAGGTCCTGGAACTGCGCAAGGGTGGGGGAGGGGTCGGTGCCGTTGAAGCCGCCCACCGCCATCACCGGCAGTTCCGTTGCCAGCTGGTACCCGGCGGCATTGTTGGAGCCCACTACCGCTGCTGCCCACGTGTAATCGGATGAACCGTCTTTGAGCGCGGCCACTAGATCCGCTGACGGGGTGGGTGCGCCGAGGAGCCCACCCATGCCGCCCCCGGGGCCGCCTGCAAATCCGGCTCCGCCTTGGGTTGTCCCGCCAGTCCCGCCTGTCCCGCCGGGGTTGGCCTGCTGCTGGAAGCCCTGTCCTGTGGAACCTTGTCCTGTGAAGCGTTGCCCCGCGCCCTGCCCGGGGAAGCCTTGCCCCGTGCCCCGGCCGGACATGTTTCCGCCGGCCGAACTGAAGCCCCCGGGGCCGCGCCCGCCGGCGCCGAAGCCGGAGGCCGGCCCTGCGCTGACGATCGCCCCGCTGTGTGCCGTCGCCGCGGTGGTAACGGAGTAGGCCAGCGGCCCGGCGAGCGACGCAGCGATGGCGAGGGCCGCCGTCGTCCGCTGCATGGAACGCAAGCGCAGGAACCTGTTGAGGCCGATACCTGCTGCTGCCGCCAAACCTCCGGCAAGGACCAGCCAGCGCAGCCACGGTCCGTAAGCGGAGGTGGTGCCCAATAGGTGGAAGGCCATAAGAGCTGCGGTGGCCACCGCTGCAGCCAGGAAGATGCCCGCAGCGGCCTGCCGGCGGTGCTGCCACAGCAGGACGGCGCCCAAGCCGGCCAGCGCGGCGATACCCGGTGCCAGTGCCACCGCGTAGTAGGGGTGGATGATGCCGGCCATGAAGCTGAACACCAGGCCCGTCACCAGGACCCACGAGCCCCAGATGATGACGGAAGCACGGACGGCATCTGTCCGCGGGGCCCGCCGCCCAACCCACGCCAGCCCCGCCGCAAGGATGAGGGCGGACGGCAGCAGCCAAGCGATCTGCCCGCCGAACTCGCTGTTGAACATCCTGAACAGGCCCGGAACGCCCCAGCCGTTGCCGCCGCCCACGCTGCCCGTTTCGTCGCCCGTCAACCGGCCCAACCCGTTGTAACCCAGGGTCAGCTCCAGGATGGAGTTGTTTTGCGACCCGCCAATGTAAGGCCGCATTTCCGGCGGAGTCAGCTCCACGGCCAGCAGCCACCATCCGGCGGAAACTACCATGGCTGCCGCCGCGGCAACCAGCCGGAGCAGCCGCCGCCGTATCCCGGAGGGGCCTGCCACCGCGTAGGCCAGGGCAAATCCGGGAACCACCAGCAGGACCTGCAGCTGTTTGGCCAGGAAGCCAAAACCCAGGAACACCCCGGCCAGCAGGAGCCAGCGCAGCCGGTCCTCCTGGACTGCCCGCAGGACACCGTACGCGGCGGCCGTCATGAGCAGCACCAGCATGGCGTCCGGGTTGTTGAACCGGAACATCAGCGTGGCAACCGGGGTGAGGGCAAGGACTGCCGCCGCCAGCAGGCCTGCCCGGTGCGCGAGCCGAACCTCGCCGGCAGCCGGCGCTGCGGCCCGCCGGACCGCAAGATACAGCAGCCAGGCAGTGCCAACCCCCATCAGCGCCTGGGGAACCAGGATGCTCCAGGAGCTCAGGCCAAAGATGCGGACCGACAGCCCCATGATCCACAGGGCGGCCGGCGGCTTGTCCACCGTGATGGCGTTCGCGGCGTCGGAGGAACCAAAGAACCACGCCGCCCAGTCCTGCGATCCGGCCTGGGCTGCGGCGGAATAGAACGCGTTGGCCCAGCCGGACGCCCCGAGGTTCCACAGGTACAGCACGGCAGTGCCGGCCAGCACAGCTGCCAGTTCCAGCCGACGGCGGATGGCCGCGTGGTCCCGGGGGAAGGCGGCGCGGTCCCCGAGGGGAAACCCCTCCCGGCGCCCCAGCGGATTCCTCCGTGGACGGGCCGTGGTGGTTAGAGGCATGGTGTGCTGGCTGGCCATGGTGTCCTACTTGGTGAGCTGGTAAACGGTTGAGTTGCCCACGGTCTGGGCCTGGAAGTTGGCCTGGACCCAGGCGGCCACCTCGGAGTTGCCGCCCCGGCCACCCATGCGCCCTCCGCCCATGCCGCCGGCGCCACCTTCGATGAAGTAGCCGATTTGACCCTTGGCCACCATGTCCTGGAACTCGGCCAAGGTGGGATACGGGTCGCCGCCGTTCCAACCGCCGAGGGCAATGACATTGGTATTCGTGGCCAGTTCCAGGCTTGCCGCCTGGCTGGCACCGGAGACGATGGCCGACCACTTGGTGGTGGTGCCCGTCAACAGCGCAGTCACTGCGGCATCGGCAGTTCCTTCGCCGGGACCACCCGCACCACCGGGACCCTCGGCACCGCCGTCGGGTGCCCCGCCGAAGCCATTCATGGGGTCGAGCCCGTCAGTTCCGGCGGTGGAGTCAGTGGTGGAGTTCCTGCCATCGGTCCGGTCGCCGCGGAAGCCCGCGGCCCGGTTGCCGAAAGCGCCGGCAGAACCGGCGGGCCCCGACGTCGGAATGGAGCCTGAGTGCGCGGAAGCAGCAGTGGCCAGGGTCCAGGCGCCTGCTCCAAGTCCGCCGGCCAGTAGGGATAAGACGACGACGGCGGCGGCCCCGGCGCGCCGGAACCGTCCGGCGGTGCCCGGGGCGTCGAGGCGGAGCAGGATCGCCGCGGCGGCAACGACACCGAGAATAACGACCGACACGCGAAGCCAGGGCAGCCAGGATGAGTCGCGGCCCAGGAGGATGGAGGACCAGATCGAGGTGCCGAGGACGGTCGCCGCCAGGACAATACGGGCGGGCCAGTATGCGCGGCCGCGCCAGAGTTCCACTGCACCGATGCCCACCAGGGCCGCGATGGCCGGTGCCAATGCCACGGAGTAGTAGGGGTGGACGATGCCGCTCATGAAGCTGAAGACACCCGCGGTGACCAGGAGCCATCCGCCCCAGAGGATCAGGGATGCACGGCTCGGGGAAGTGCGGACTTCACGCCGGGTGAACCAAAGGCCCGCCACCAGCAGGATCAGGGCAGCGGGCAACAGCCACGACACTTCGCCGCCGAAGCTCGTCCCAAACATCCGCAGCAGGCCGGCAGCCCCGCCGAACCCGGAGTTGCCACCGCCGAAGCCAGCGGGCCCACCTGCTGCGCCTGCGGCTCCGCCCGCTCCGCCGCCGGGCATGCCTTCTCCCGAACCGGTGATTCTGGCCACGCCGTTGTAGCCGAAGGTCAGTTCCAGGAAGCTGTTGGTGGTGGAGCCGGCCATGTACGGGCGCTCCGAAGCCGGAGTCAGTTGGAAGAGCGCCACGTAGCTGCCGGCCACCACAATGATTCCGCCCAGGGCGCCCAGCAGGTGGGCAATGCGGCGCCGGATCGAGGTGGGGGCCGCCCACAGGTAGGCGAGTCCCAGCGCCGGGACGATTAGGAAACCCTGGAGCATCTTGGTGAGGAACGCCAGCCCGATCACCGCTCCGGCCGCCACCAGCCACTTCCAGCCGGCCCGCTCGACGGCGCGGGTGGTGAAATACGCCGCCAGCACCAGGCAGAGGGTGAGCATGGCGTCCGGGTTGTTGAACTTGAACATGAGCGCCGCCACAGGAGTCAACGCCAGGGCGCCGCCTGCCAGCAGGCCCGCCGCCGGTCCGGAGACCCGTTTAACCGCCAGGTAGAGGACCCCGACGGCGGCCACGCCCATGAGTGCTTCCGGCACCAGCATGCTCAGCGGCGAGAAACCGAAGATCCGGCCTGCGAGCGCGGGGATCCACAGTGCTGCGGGCGGTTTGTCGACCGTGATGGCGTTTCCGGCATCGAGCGAGCCGAAGAGGAACGCGGTCCAGTCCTTGGTGCCGGCCTGGATGGCCGCCGCGTAGAAGGAGTTGCCGTACCCGGTTGCTGCCAGGTTCCACAGGTACAGGGCAGCGGTGGCCACCAGGAGTCCCGCCGCGGAGGGCCGCACCCAGCGTGCCTGGTTGCCGAAGGCGTAGCGGGTCCAGCGCGGTGCGTGGCGGGCCGGACCGTCAGGGCCTGCCGCGGGGCCGGTGGGCGGGTGAAGGGAGCCGGGGTGCTGGGTGCCGGGGTGTTGCGGGCTCCCGGTGGAGCCTGCGCCTGCCGGCGAGATGGTGGAGGTCATGATGCTGCCGTTTCTGTTGAGGTGGTGGCCGTAGCGTTCTGGGCGGTGGGTTCGGCGGTGATGCCGGTACGGGCTTCAGCGCTGGTTCCGGAACTGGCATCGCTGGCGCCGGGAGTTACCGTGCGCGGTGCCTTGTCCCGGAAGACCCACAGCCGGAACAACAGGAACCGGACTGCCGTGGCTGCGAGGTTCGCCGCCACTACGGTGAGCACTTCCGCCCACCGGTCGGGCGTCGTCGTCCTGTGTACCAGGGCGAGTGCTCCGGAGGTGAGCAGAAGGCCGATGCCGAAAACTATCAACCCCTCGAAGTGGTGCCGGACCGGATTGCCGCCCTGGATGCCGAACGTGAAGCGCCTGTTGGCCCCCGTGTTGGCCACCGCGGTGATCAGCAGCGCCAGGAAGTTTGCCAGCTGCGGGTCCATGAAGCCGCGGCAGAACAGGAAGATCAGCAGGTAGGCCAGGGTGGAGGCGGCCCCGATGGCGGCGAACCGGACCAACTGGCCGAACAGGCTGCCGCCGCGGGTCTGTTCGTCCGCCCGCGACGACGCCGGCAGCGGCCCCCGCGCCAGGGCGGCGCGCAGCTCCGGTACCGGGATGCGGCCGTAGACCAGGTCCCGGGTAAGCCGTGCCATGCCCCGGACGTCCGCCAGCGCCGTCCGGACCACGTCCACACTTGAATCCGGGTCGTCAATCCAGTCGACGGGCACTTCATGGACCCGCAGTCCGCAGCGCTCGGCAAGGACCAGGAGCTCGGTGTCGAAGAACCAGGAATTGTCCACGGTGTAGGGGAGGATCTGCTGGGCGACGTCGGCGCGGATGGCCTTGAAGCTGCGCGAGATGAACTCCCGCTTGGGGCCGCGGACAACGCGGGAGTCGTGGGTGAGGCGGGTGCCGATGGCCAGGTCCGAGTGCCCCGAGATCAGGGGTGCCAGCAGAGGGGGCAGGGCTGCAAGGTCGGTGGACAGGTCCACGTCCATGTACGCCAGGACGGGCGACGGCGACGCCAGCCAGACTTTGCGCAGGGCGTTCCCCCGGCCCTTCTCGTCGAGGTGGACCACCGCTAGCTCGGGGAACTCACGTGCCAGCCGTTCGGCGATCTTCAGGGTCCCGTCCGTGCTGGCGTTGTCCGCCACTGTGATCCGGAAGCTGTGCGGGAAGGAATCGCGCAGGTGGTTGTGGAGCCTGCGGAGGCATTCCTCAAGGTCGCGTTCCTCGTTGAAGACGGGAATGGTGACATCAAGGACGGGAACTGCGGTCCTGGTGTCGACGGGCGCGCGGCGGACGGCACGCCCGCGGGAAGGGAGGCCAGTGGATGGAAGGCCGGCAGAAGGAAGGCCCGGCGGCGCCACCGCGGCGTCCTGCAGGGTTCCTGAAGTGGAGTCGGTGAGCGTCATGAATCAAGGGTGGCGCCGCCGGATTTGTGGGCTTTAGGCACAACCTGTGACGTGCCTGTGTAAGTGTTGCTGCCCTGGTTTCTGGCCAACGCGCAGCGACAGGCCGCTGCCGGGGCAGGTTAAGTCCTGGCCGGCCCCGCCGCAGGGAGGCGCACGGCGAACTCGGTCCTGCCGGGACGCGAGACCAGTTCCACGGTGCCGCCATGGGCCGCCACGATGGATTCGACAATGGACAGGCCCAGGCCTGATGACCCTTCCCAGCCGGAGCGGGCGGTGTCGGCCCGGGTGAAGCGGCTGAAAATGCTGCCCTGGAATTCGGCGGGGATACCCGGACCGTCATCGGTGACCGTGACCACCACGCTTCCGTCTGCGGAGCGCATCACGCCGGTGGTCACGGTGGTGCCCGCCGGCGTGTGCTTCCGTGCGTTCGAGAGCAGGTTGGCCAGCACCTGGTGCAGCTGGGTGGTGTCCCCGCGCACCGTGACGGGTTCGTCGGGCAACTTCAGCTGCCAGGTGTGGTCCGGGGCCATGACCTTTTCGTCGCTGACGGTTTCGATGACCAGCTGGGTCAGGTCCACATCCGTGGTTTCAGTTGCCTTGCCCTCGTCCAGGCGGGCCAGCAGCAGCAGGTCCTCCACCAGCGCGGTCATGCGCTCCGACTGGCTCTGGACGCGGCCCAACGACTTTTGCCCGTCCTCGGTAAGGTGTTCGGTCATGCGCATCAGCTCGGTGTACCCACGGATGGCGGTCAACGGAGTTCGAAGTTCATGGGATGCGTCGGCAACGAACTGGCGCACCTTCATCTCGCTGCGTTGCCGGGCCTCCAGTGCGCTGGAGACGTTGTCCAGCATCAGGTTCAGGGCATGGCCCACACTCCCCACTTCCGTGGTGGGATGCGCAGCGGAGGGCGGCACGCGTACCGCGAGGGCTACCTCACCGGCATCCAGCGGCAGCTTGGAAACCTTGGTGGCGACGTCGGACAGCTGCTCCAGCGGCCGCATGGTCCTGCGGATCAGGGCCGTGCCGGCAAGCCCGATCAGGACCAGGCCGCCCAGCGAGACCAGCACCATGGTGAGTACCAGTGAGGCCTCGGTGCTTTGCTTCGTCGCCAGCGGCAGGCCGGTGATCACCACGTCACCGTAAGGGGTCTGGGTGGCCATCAGCCGGTAGTCGCCGTTGGACAATTCGCGGTCCACCGGCACGCCGTCGTGGGGGAGTGCCTGCAGGGTGGCAACGTCACGGGAAGTCAGGGAGATGCGGGTGGCGTCGGATGACAGGAACCCTGCCTCCCTGCTGACCTGCCCGTTCACCACCCGGGCATTCAGCGTTCCCACACTTTGCCCGCGTGCGTCAAGGGGATCGGGGCGGCCGGAGGGGTTGCCTTCGGGCGGCCGGCCGCGGGACGCCAACTTCAGCTGCGCATCCAGTTGGTTGGTGAGGACCACGTCCATCGAGGCATAGCTGACCACGCCGATCGCGCCGGAGATTGCCACCAGGAGCGCCATGGAGAGCAGGATCAGGCGGGTGCGGAGGTGCCAGGTGGAAGGGTTGAACCAGGACCGGCCGGCAGGCCGGGGGACACCGGAAAGCGATGACATGCTTTTCCTTGGCTAGTCTGTGGGCTTGATGACATAGCCCGCCCCGCGCACGGTGTGGATCATCGGCGGATGGTTGGCTTCGATCTTCTTGCGCAGGTAGGAAATGTACAGTTCCACAATGTTCGCCTGGCCGCCGAAGTCGTAGTCCCACACATGGTCCAGGATCTGGGCCTTGCTGACTACGCGCTTGGGGTTCTCCATCAGGTAGCGGAGCAGCTCGAACTGGGTTGCCGTCAGCTGGATCTCCTCCCCGGCACGGGTGACTTCCCGGGTGTCAACGTTGAGGACCAGGTCGCCCACCACCAGTTCGGCGGTGTCCATGGCGGCCACCCCGGAGCGCTGTACCAGGCGGTGCAGGCGCAGCAGCACTTCCTCCATGCTGAAGGGCTTGGTGACGTAGTCGTCCCCGCCGGCGGCCAGCCCCACGATGCGGTCTTGTACGGCGTCCTTCGCCGTCAGGAAGAGCGCAGGCACCTCCGGCGCGAAGGCGCGGATCCTGCCCAGCAGCTCCACGCCGTCGAACCCGGGGAGCATGACATCAAGCACCAGGACGTCCGGATGGAAGTCCTTGGCCAGCTTGACGGCGGTGGGTCCGTCCCCGGCCACGGCTACCGACCAGCCGGCCATGCGCAGCCCCATGCTCATGAGCTCAGACAGACTGGGCTCGTCATCCACCACCAAGGCGCGGATGGGGGAGCCGTCGGGGTGGGTGAGCTGGGGGAGGTTGTTGGTCATGGGGTGCGGGGATGCCATGGGACAACCCTCCGATCTGCCGGTTTGCCGATGCTTTGCCGTTGCTGTGTTCCAGCTGTGAGATCCAGCCTAGCCAGCCGGGGCGGCCAACACATGCTGCCCCGGCTACGCCCAGACCTGACCTTTCCGCCAGGTCACAGGCAGGCTTGGCCTGCGGCACAGCCCCCGCACAGCAAACCGGCAGAACCTGATCGAACACCACGACAACAGCATCACCACCATCAAATCAATTCTTGGAGAAAGCCATGGATCAGCAGGACAACCCAGCCGTCCCGGGGGCATCAGCACGGAAGGGGCAGCCGGCACCCGTGTGGGGCGGCGCCCCGGACGACCACGCCAGCGACGCTCCGGACCACGCCACGTACGAGCCGATTCCGCAGCAGCCGCACAGGGCTGGGGCGGGCCCATTCCCGGTTCGCCTTCCGCAGGATGGGGCACGACGCCGGCAGCCGGCCAAGAGCCCCGCCCCGGCACAGGGTGGGGCGCGCCGCAGCCGTACGCGCCAGACGCTTCGCCGCGGACCGTGAAAGGAAGCTGGACTGCAAAGAAGGGTTTGCTGGTGGGCGGAGTGGCGGTGGTAGTTGCCGCAGCCGCCGGTGCCGGCGCCTACGCCGCCGGAAACGGATCCACCGCTGCTTCAGCCAACAACGGCCTCGGCTCTGCTGCCAACGGCCAGTTCGGTCCCGGAGGGCAAAGCAGCATGAACGGGCAAGGAGGCATGGCGGGCCCGGGTAGCCAAACCGGCACGGACGGCGGCGCGACCGGGCGGGACATGGATGGCGGCCTGGGGCTGGACGGCGGTCCCGGTGGACTGGGAATGGGCGGAGCAGGCCTAAATGCAGCCCTTCACTCTGAATACGTGGTCCTGCGGGACTCCAGTTACGTGACCATGGCGGGCCAAACCGGCACCGTCACCGAGGTCTCGGGAACCTCCCTGACCGTCAAGAGCGAGGACGGCTTTTCCCGGACCTACGCTGTGGGCAGCGATGTCCAAGTGACGCAGGGTATGCGGCAGCGCGGCGGCTCCGCCGGCAGCACGCTCAGCCTGTCCAACGTGACCGCCGGGGCGACTGTCCGCATTACGGCCCTAAAGAATTCGGACACCTACACCGCGCAGACCATCCAGCTTGCAGCAGCCGGCACTGAAACTCCCAGCTCGGGAACCAGCAGCAACTAAGGTCACAGCCAACGGGCACAGCCAGCCCGCCCGCTCATCCTGCCTCCGGCCGGAGGATTTTCAGCAGAAAATACGCCGGAGGCAGGACATCGGCTGGACACGGGCTGGCCGGCGCCGGCCGATTCCACGTCAAACGGTTGAATTTCGATGCTGTTCGGCGTTACCGCCTGCCCGCGAATAATATTTTTGAAAAGACGCCCAAAAGGGCTCCCCGCCGGGATAAGAGTCGAAATATAAGCCGACTGCCGAACTAGTGACATCGACCACAATTCCGCGATTCGTCTCACAATGCGGACCGTTCGGTCCATTGTTACTTGCAAGTTGGCATTGTTACGCTGCACACTTCCAATGTGAACAAGAACTCAACAGCACCTGCAGCCGCAGAATATTGGCCCAG
>Ga0308158_10002338_pt1 | contig 18142 bp, 14 predicted proteins | sample PhyBR2_FD_201038 | JGI IMG/M metagenome (GOLD analysis project Ga0308158, IMG submission 201038) | Phyllosphere microbial communities from UC Gill Tract Community Farm, Albany, California, United States - DLSLB.R2 | ecosystem: Host-associated > Plants > Phyllosphere > Unclassified | place: USA...
ATCTTCGGGCGGCGGATAGCCAAAGCTGGCATCGGTCATGGACAGCATGGGGTTGGGCATGCTGAGCGGTTCCTTGAATTCGAACTGAAACTCGGCATCGGCCAGCATGGGCGCAATTTTTTCCATGCGCTCCAGTGCCTTGACGCGGCTTTGCGCCTGCTTGGCCTTGCTGGCTTTCGCCTTGAAGCGGTCAATGAATTTTTGCAGATGCGCAACTTTTTCCTGCTGCTTGGCGTGTGCCGCCTGTTGCAGCAACATTTGTTCGGCACGCATGTCTTCAAACTTGCTGTAATTGCCGCCGTAGCGCACCAGCGTACTATTGTCGATATGCAGCGTCACGTTGGTGATCGCATCCAGGAATTCACGGTCATGGCTAATCACAACCATGGTGCCGGCATAGTTTTTGAGCCAGGCTTCCAGCCACACCAGAGCGTCCAAATCCAGGTGATTGGTGGGCTCATCAAGCAACAGCAGGTCCGACGGACACATGAGTGCCCGCGCCAATTGCAGGCGCATGCGCCAGCCACCCGAAAAACTGTTTACCGGTCGGTCAAGTTCGGCTACGCTAAAGCCCAGACCCAGGATAAGCGCCTGCGCACGGGCAGCAGCATCGTGGGCGCCTGCGTCGTGCAAGGCCATATAGGCGTGTGCCATGCGCATACCGTCATCACTGGCCTCGGATGCAGCCACTTCGTTTTGCGCGGCTAGCAGAATCGTGTCGCCCTCTACCACAAAGTCCGTTGCGCTCTGCTCGGTTTCCGGCATGTCCTGCGCCACTTGTGACATACGCCACTGCGATGGAATGGAAAACTCGCCACCATCCTCGTGAAGCGTGCCATTGAGCACCGCGAACAATGAAGACTTGCCCGCGCCATTGCGGCCGACCAGACCCACCTTTTCTCCAGGATTGAGTGTGACGGAGGTTTTGTCGAGCAATACTTTGCTGCCGCGACGCAAGGTCACGTTCTTGAGAATAATCATTGAGGGTAGGTCTTCATTTTCGGGAACAAAAACCCCAGCCGAGACTGACCGGGATTTGATCAAGGATGACGGGGCGATGAGCCGGACGGGCAGCTTGCCTGATGGCAAGACGGCGGAAACGGCGAAAGGAAGGTGCAATTGTAGCAGCAGAGGCTCGAAAATGGGCTCCATCATGGGTGCGGACGCGTTGCAGCCGGTAATTTAGCCACGCGGGAGCAGACGACCTCTTGTTGAAGTGAACAGGATATCCAGCGTCCACCCCTTACAAAGAACACATGGAAGGCAAAAGCGGCGGCAGTGTGCCATGCGAACCGAAGCGATCCGACCACAGGACACGTTGAATTTGCGCATATCGCCCGACCCGGGGGGCCGGCACGCAGTCCGTTCTCTCGCCATGCGGGAAAAGCAGGCGAGGCTCTTGGTGTGAGCGATAGAATAGGAACAGATTCCCTAGGCATTTGCGCCCCAGGCCCGCGAAACCATCTGCCCCTGCGGCAATCGAATGACAAAACAGAAACTCATTTGCTTTAAGATTACAAATGAAATCAACCGAAGGAAAAAGAATGACACTCAATCACCCCATTTTTACGCGCTGGCCGGCGCAGCATCCCGATCGTCTGCAACTTTTTTCCGCTCCCACACCCAATGGTGTGAAGGTCGGCATTATGCTTGAAGAAACGGGTCTGGCCTATGAGCCGCACCGGATCGACATCTCGGCGAACGAAAGCCACGATCCGGCCTTTCTTGCGCTTAACCCCAATGGCAAGATCCCCGCCATCTACGACCCCAGCGGCCCCGGTGGCAAGCCGCTAGCGCTTTTTGAGTCAGGTGCCATCCTGCTCTATCTTGCCGACAAAACAGGACAATTTATCTCGGCCGATCCCGGCACCCGTTACGAAACGATCCAGTGGCTGATGTGGCAGATGGGCGGCGTCGGACCGATGTTCGGCCAGCTTGGCTTTTTCCACAAATTTGCCGGCAAGGCCTATGAGGACAAACGCCCGCTTGAGCGCTATGCCACCGAATCGGCGCGGCTGCTGGGTGTTCTTGATAAGCAACTCTCGGACCGCGACTGGGTGATGGGCACTGATTACAGCATCGCCGATATTTCACTGCTGGGCTGGGTGCGCAATCTTATCGGCTTTTACGAGGCGCGCGAGATTGTTGGCTTCGACCGTTTTACTCATGTGCAGGCCTGGCTTGACCGTGGTCTTGCTCGTCCGGCGGTGCAACGGGGCCTGGAAGTGACGGCGGTGTAAGCGCCAAACCCGCGCATGTCGATATACCAACCTCACTTAAACTTCAGCTCTTAAGTACTACCCGTATTACACTCGTCAAAAGGGGTTCTAACCCCGGTTACTGCTGAAGACTTGTTAGAAATAGCTTAACTTTGTTGTCCGTGAAAACGAGGCAGTGCCACAATCGCAATATATACCACACAAGGCAACGTGAATGACAAATGAAAAGTCCGAACTCGCCATCTCCCGCTTTATCAACGTGCCTCCTTGCCGCCTATGGGAAGCATGGAGCACAATCGAACATCTGGAAAAATGGTGGATCCCCGCTCCCATAGAGTGCAAAGTAATAAAACTGGACTTGCGACCCGGTGGCGGGTTTGAAACATGGATGCGAGAAGGCAATAATGAATTCAAGCCGCATCTGGAGGGTTGTTTTCTTGAGATAGTTCCTGAAAAGCGCCTGATCTTCACAACGGTACTCGCGGAAGATTGGCACCCAATAGAACCTTGGCTCGCGCTGACAGCGATCGTTACATTCGAAGCAGAAGGACAGGGCACCCGGTATTCGGCGCATGTACTCCACAAGAATGCTGCTGACAGCCGCAAGCACGAAGAAATGGGATTTGACGAGGGCTGGGGCGCCACGATCGACCAGCTTGCAACCTTTGTGGAAAATAAAGGGTGAACTCGACAGGTTATTGACGCGTTACGGGCTTTTGAATCGCTGCATAACACTGCTTTCTGTTGGGCGCGAGAGCACTCCCCCGTAGCAACCATCACCCCGCAGGCGCCAGGCTCTCACGCAAAATAATGCTCGTATCGAGTTTTTCGAGCCGCATTGGATTCTTACCCTGGATCATCTCAAGCAGGTGATTCGTCGACCGGGTGCCTATCTCGCCTGTCGGCATTTTCACCGTGGTCAATGCCGGAGTGCACAGGGAAGCGTATTCAATATCATCAAAGCCCGTGACCGAAAGGGTACCAGGCACATCTACACCGTAACGGCGCGCTTCGTCCAACACGCCGATCGCTTGCACATCGGTGCTGCAGATAAGCACGCTGGGCTTGGAGTCCAGGGACCAGAGTTTGCGAAAAATATCACGTCCACCGGAAATCGAAATGTCATGCTGGATGCGCCACTCTTCCGGCACCTCTATCCCGTATTTTTTGAGCGCCGCCAGCGCTCCCTGCTGACGCTCCAGCGCTCGCTCGTTGGATGATTGAAAACCTCCACTCAGTGCGATGGCCTTGTGACCCATACTGGCAACCAAATTGGCCATCGCATAGCCCGCGTCGAAATTTGATATTCCTACAGAATGCTGCTGTTCCCGGTCCGACAGCGACAAACTGATTACGTATGGAATATTGCTCATCTTCAGCATAGTAAAGGTACGCTCCTCATGCATAGCACCCACCACAATCAGCCCGTCGATACCTTTTTCGATCAGAAAGCGAATCACTTCATATTCGCGATCGAACTGATACTCGTGCGAGCCGATGACCATATGGTAACCGTTGGCCACGAGCACTCTCTGAATCGAAGCCACCAGTGAAGAATACAGCGGATTGTCGATGGTCGGCACGGTTACCGCGATGGTGCGGGTCTTCTGGGAGACCAGGGCCTGAGCCGCTCCGTTGCGGATATAGCCCAGAGACTGGACCACCTGCATGATGCGGCCCAGGGTCTCGGTCTTGAGTTTTTCAGGATGGGAGAACGCAGTGGATGCGGTTCCCACCGAGACACCCGCCAGACGGGCAATATCTTTCAGCGTGGGTTTTCCGGGCCGGGTATCAGGCATACATCACTTCTCAATAAAATCATACTTTGATGACAACCTTTTCAACATCCTGAGGGTTATTAATCGTGTAGTCCATCATTTCTGGAAGGGCGTCAAGTCCTTCGACGGTCTTGACCAAATCCTCGATTTTATCCTCAATTCCGTACAGGGCCGCCACCGCCTCGCCAAACAGTTGCGCGCTGTTACGCGAGCCCAGCACATCAATCTCCTTGCCCACGATCGTACTGATTGGAATAGGCAAATCCTGCTTGCTGATTCCGACCATGACCAACCGCCCTGCTGCGCGCAGCAGCTCTACCGCCATTTGCAATGCAGGCGCAACCCCAACTGCATCCAGCACGACGGTGACGCCGCCACCGGACCATTCACGAATAAGTTCGGGGGAGTCGCCATTGGCATCGAATATCAGGTCGGCACCCAGTTTACTAGCCTTCGCCAATCGCGACGGAACCAGATCGGATATCGCCACCTTCGATCCCAGGCGCTTGCAGGCAATCACTGATGCCAAGCCAATCGGGCCCGCGCCCAGAATCAGCACAAAGTCATCGGCCGCCACCCGCCCCCGTCGACAGGCCTGCATGGCAATCGACAGCGGTTCGGCAAACGCAGCTACATTGGCAGGCAAATCCCGAGCCGAATGCAGCAAGATCTCCGGCACCACCAAATACTCCTGGAAACCACCCGCGCAATGCACGCCTACCAGTTTCAGGTTTTCACAACAATTGTACCGTCCCAAGCTGCAAGCATAGCAGGTTCCGCAACGAATCAGGGGTTCCACCACCACCTGGCTGCCCACAGGCAGGAGTTGGGCGCAGTCGCTGCCATACCGCTCGATTTGCGCGCAGAACTCATGGCCCTGGATTATGGGATATTTTACGTAAGGGTGGCGCCCCAGATAAATATGATGGTCCGATCCGCAAATGCCCACAGCCTTCACCTTGAGCAATACTTCCCCCGCACCGGGTTCAGGAATGGACACCCGGGTACGTTCCAGCGTGTTCGCGCCTTTGGTCACATAAGCCGTCTGCATGTTTTCTCTCCTTGCGGCGGACCGCGAATCAGCGCACAAACTGGTCGACGAAATTTGCCCCCAGGCCTACCTGTTCGTAGTGTTTGCGACAATTTTCGATTTTCGTAAATACGTCCTCGTAGCCAATCGCATTGCCTTTTTCGTCCAAGTAGATATACCCGCCGGTGGCATGAAACAGCGTTACCATTTCGTCCACATCTTCCGGCACGTACAGCGTATGGATTTCTCCGGGTGGCTCGAATGCGTACCCCCCCGCTTCGGCGACCCAGTCATGCTCCAAATAGTACCAGCGACCGCGAATAGGAAACGCATGAACTGGCCCGGTGTGATGGTGCACGGACAACACGCCGGAGCGGCGCACGCGTAGCAAGTTGATAAAGTAGCCTTGAGTCGCGTGCAGCATCACAGGTTTGAAATGAACCCGATCGGACTGTGGCACCCATAGGCGTTCGTCGTCATCCAGATCGCTGATGACCTTGGGCAACACAAGGCCTTCGGCAATGCCATGTGCCTGCGGCATCGCGTAAGCAGGCGGTTCCGGATTGCCGTTATTGCGGTTGTTTTTTTCAATGACATTCATATGTGTTCTCCAGTTTAAAAAGGTTTATGTAGCTAGGTCATCAGCCAGCCGCCGGCCACGTCCACAACTTGGCCAGTAATAAAGCTGGCTTCTTTGCGGCTGGCGAGGTACAAGCAAAGGTCAGCCGCCTCCCGCGGTTCGCCAAGTCGTCGCATAGGGGTTTGGTCCACGAAGCGTTTGTTGGCGACTTCTCCCGCCATGGCGACCATGTCGGTATCAATACGGCCAGGGGCGATGGCATTGACGGTGATACCGAAAGGCCCTAGCTCCCCTGCCAGATGGCGAGTAAAGCCGATCAGGGCGGCCTTGGTTGCGCTGTAGTGCACGGCGCACACGTCTAGGTAGGCCTTTCCAGCGACCGAAGATACAGACACGACACGACCAAATTGGGCTTTTTTCATGGCAGGTGTCACTAGTTTGGAAAAGTAGAATGCACCGCTCAAATTTACGGCCACCACACGATCCCACTCGGCCACATCCATGGCATCAACACCGACACCCAGCCCATCTTTCTTCGGTGAAATACCCGCATTGTTCATCAGCGTATCGATGTCGCCTATCAGGCTTACAGACTGTTCGTACGCTTTCTTGCACTGTTCGAAGTCCGAGACATCGGCCTGTATAAAATGGACGTTCTGGTGCTTTTCACGCAGTGCATACTGGGCCAACTCGCCCTGGTCGGCATTCTGATCGACTATCACTACATGGCCTCCGTGCTCCAGAAAGGCTGTGGTGCACGCCAGACCAATGCCACTTGCACCTCCGGTCACAAGGATTTTCCTGTTTTCGTAATTCATAGATCCAACTTAAGTTAACTAAAAATTGCACTGCATAGCGTCAGTGCCCCAAATACGCTTGTTTGACCAGCGGATTGCTCTTCAGGCTCTCACACGTGCCCTGCAGCGCAATGACGCCGTTCTCCAACACGTAACCGCGGTCTGCAATCTCAAGTGTGGCCAACACATTCTGCTCCACGACAATAATGGTTATCCCCTGCTGAGCAATACGCTTGATTACTCCAAACATCTGCTCTACCAGCAGGGGCGACAGCCCGAGTGAGGGCTCATCAAAAATAAGTAAATCGGGCTGCGCCATCAGTCCACGCCCGATAGCCACCATCTGCTGCTCGCCGCCAGACAGCGAACCCGCCAACTGGTCTAGCCGCTCTCCCAGCCTTGGAAAAATTTCGAGAACGGTATTGAAATTATCGTGTGACCGTTCCCGCGCTCCCCGTCGATAGGCACCCAACATCAAGTTATCACGCACGGTCAGGTACGGAAACAGCTGGCGGCCTTCAGGAATCATCGAGATTCCCCGATCCACAATTCGGTGCGCTTCCAAATTGTTAATTTTTGAATCAGCATACGTAATGTCACCTCCGGAGCTGGGAATCAGTCCACAAAGCGCCTTGAGAACCGTGGTTTTCCCAGCACCATTGCCACCGAGAATGGTGACGATTTCGCCTTTGTTGACCGAGAAATCAATGTCGCGAATAACTTCGACAGCACCATAAGAAACTTTCAGATTCTGAACATTAAGCAGCATTTTTGTACCCCGATCCAAGATAAGCTTCGATGACCTTTTCGTTATTCACGACTTCATCAGGTGATCCTTCCATCAGTACGGCGCCCGCATCCACCACAATAATGCGGTCGCATAGTGCCATGGTTGCCCGCATTTGGTGTTCAATCATCAATACCGATACGCCTGTATCACGGATCTGGCGAATCAGCGTAATAGCCTGATCGATATCGGTCGGGCTCAAGCCAGCCATCACCTCGTCCAGCAACAGCACTCTTGGGCGGGTCGCCAGGGTCCGCGCCACCTCCAGCCGCTTCATGCCCCCGACTGTCAATTCACTGGCTGGCTTGCTCAGGTGGCTTTCCATTCCAGTTAAGCGGGCCACATCCAGGGCTACCCGTTCGGCTTCAGGGACATCCCGGGTGTGCAGGAAGGCGCCCAGCATAATGTTTTCCAATACAGATAAGCCTGAAAACGGCTGCGCAATCTGGAAGGTACGGCCAATACCCAGTCGCGCACATTGCGTGGGCGACACAATCTGCACGGGCTCGCCGTTTTCGTTCATCAGCCGGACAGTGCCGCTATTGGGTTTGAGAAAACCCGAAAGCAGATTGAACAGTGTGGTCTTGCCCGCACCGTTAGGACCAATTAGCCCCAGGATCTCACCCTGTTTCAGTTGTAACGAGACATTGTTCGTCGCAACTAGACCACCAAAGCGCTTGACCAAGCCGCTCGCTTCCAGGATGACCTTGTCTGCAACCACTTTGGCGGGCCTGCCCGCAAGCATGTGCTCCTTCTCGGGATGTGCGCGCAACAAGGCTGCAATGCGTGCTTTTTCATTGGAGCTAAACACCGTCAAGCTCCCAACGATGCCGCGCGGGAATTTCAGCACAGCAATCACGAGTACCAATCCGTAGACAGCACCGTGAACACCGTTGGCGTAGCTGCTCAGCCAGCCACGCATCAGCTCGGCGATGGGCAGCACGATCAGCGCACCAATAAGCGGGCCAAACACCGTACCCAATCCGCCAATCAATGCAAACATTGCGATCTGGATGGACATGGCAAGTGAAAAAGTAGCGTCCGGATCGATAAACGTCAGATACATGGCATAGAATGATCCGATCATGCTGGTCAGCATGGCTGAAACCACCATTGCTCCGATCCGCGTACTGACAAGGTTGATACCTATGGCGCGTGCTGCATCTTCGCGCTCGCGAATGGCCAGCAGGTAAAATCCCATCTTGTGTCGGCGGATAAGCCAGGCCACGCCGAGGCTCACCAGTAAAAAGAACAGTGACAACGCGTAAGAGTATTCCTTCTCACGAAACACCATCCATTCGAAACCGATGTTCAGTGGAATCGTCAAACCAGACGAACCGCCCATCAGGTCCTGATCATGAATCGCCAATAGCCGAACTACTTCCAGGAACGCAATGGTCACTAGAGAAAAGAACGGACCCTTGAGCCGAAAGGTCGGCCAACTGACAACCACCGCCGCGATCCCCGAAATAACCATGCCCACGAGCATGCCGTACCACGGACTAAGCTCAAAGCGCAACATCAGAATAACTGTTGTATAGCTGCCAATGCCATAAAACACGGCATGGCCCAGTGAAATCTGTCCTGCGTAGCCCCCCACGATGTTCCACGCAGTCGCCAGACCACCGAACACGCAAATCAATACGGCGATATGCAGAAAATAATTCGAACCTGCGACGACGGGCGCCAACATCAAGATGACAGATGCAACGACCAGGGCAACCAAGCGTTTATTAAAGAAATTTTGTATCAACATGCTAGGCTCCGCTTTCTTTACCGACCAGCCCCGTAGGCTTAACGATTAGGATTAGGATGAAAATGCAGAAGCAGATCACTTCTTTGAGCGCAAGCGAAATGTAGTAACCCGCCAGGCTGTCCACAATTCCGATGATGATAGACGCATAGATAGCGCCGGTCACATTGCCCAGCCCTCCCAGGATCACAATCACAAATGCAAACAGTACGAAGTAGGTACCAACCGTGGGGAACACCGGATACTGCGGGGCAATAAGCGTGGCCACCAGTCCCAAACAGGCACACCCTAGCCCAAACGTAATTGCATAGACCCGCTTCACATTCACGCCCATTAGCGCCGCCGAGTCGCGGTTCTGCGCGACGGCACGTATCGACATGCCGATCATGGTACGAGACTGGAACACATGCAGCCCAACGGCCAGACACACCGCAACGACAAGTGTGATTAACTGACTGACCACGAGGTTAATCCCACTGACAGAGATGGTGTGCAAAGCGCTGGGGGCTTCAGTGCGATGAACATCAGCGCCGAACACCAATAGCGCCAGGTTCATCAAAAAGGTCGACACACCCACCGTCGCAAAAATCTGCATATGATGAGGCGCGCTCAGCAACGGCTGGATGACTGTACGCTGCATCATATAACCCGATAGGAACAGCAACAGCACCACCGGTACAATCGCCTGCAGCACGGACAAACCGCTGTAGGTAGTTAACAGATAGGTAGCATAAAGACCGATCATCAAAAATTCGCCGTGCGCGAAGTTCACCACCTTGATCACCCCAAAGATCAAGGTCAGCCCGATCGACAATCCGATATATACGCCTGCCAGCATCAGTCCATTCACTATGACTTGTAGAAAAACATCCATAATCGCATCAACCTCCATGGTGGCGGAAATATTGGATTTCCGCTTCCAAAAGTCTTGTTTTATTCATAATTATTGAAACGTTTCAATAAGCAGAGAAAAAAATGGTCATCAAATAACGACCTCTCCTTTATGTCCCTGCTAGTTTCAATCTTTGAACTGCGGTTCCACTACTGCAAGGCTTTCCGGGTAGATTGCCTTGAGCTCGCCCTTTTGCCATTGCATGATGATCATGCGGTAGCGCGTGTTCTGGCCATTTTCCGCGTATTTCATTCCGTAGCCCGTGGCCTGGCTGCCCATCGCTTCGTCCATGGACATGACTGCACTACGAATGTCGTCCTTGTCAAAGGATTTGGCTTTCTTCATTGCGTCAATAAATGACTTGGCACCGGCGTAGGAGATCACGCTATAGGCAGTGGGTTCCTGCTTGTACTTGGCTTTATAGGCTGCGGTGAACTCGTTCAAACCCTTAGCGCCCTCAGGATTGATATCCACCAGTGCAAAATCCGTGGTAACTGTACCATCTAGCTTGTCGCCAATTGCACGCCGTGTCTCATACAGCGAATACCCGCCACCTCCTCCCACCAGCGCAGTGGGTTTGAAACCGGCTTCAGCCATCTGGCGATGTAGCAAAATTGAATCGTTCTGGTAGCCAGTATGCATAACAACGTTGATTTTGGACTGTTTCAAGCGTAGTACTGCAGATGACAGATCCACAGTTTTTGCCGAATACGGAATGGTCTCTACCACGTTCAGACCGGCCTTTTTGGCTAATTCCAACTGTTTCTTGGCAACAGAGGCTCCGTACAGGCTATCCTCGTTTACGATGGCAATACGTGCGTTCTCTGGCGTCAGCTTGTAATGCGGCATGACGATTTTCTGTAGGGCTTCCATGGACGAAATCCCGAATGCACTAGCAGGAGCACTGGCCCGGAATAGATACTGGAATTTGCGCTCCGTAAGGTTATCTGCCGTCCCCGTCACTTCGAAATAAGGCACACCGGCCAGTTCAGCTACCGGCGTAGCTGCGTAGGACAGGCCGGACGCGTAGGTCCCGAAAATTGCCTTCACATCCTCACGGGAAATTAGGCGTCGCGTCTCGCTCACCGCCTGACTGGTGTCTGCCGCATCAGCCTTGACCAGTTCAATCTTGTCGCCGTTGATTCCTCCCTGCGCGTTGGCTTGCTCGACAGCCAGCTCCACGCCCTTGAAGCACTGAGTGCCGAACGTGGCAAAGTTTCCGCTCATGGGAAAAATGGCACCGACCTTGACCGATGCGGCGTAGGCTACGCCGGATGCAAGCAGCGCCGCCAGACACGCGACAGAGACCCCCTTACCTGCCAAAACACAGACTTTCATACCTATTTTCATTACTTGTCTCCAGTTGGTTATTTTGGTTTTTGATGCAGGGCCCATGTTAACTAATAATCGAAACGTTTCGATATTAGGGTTTATACGAAGATTGCAGTTGAAATTTTTCAATTATGGTCATTGCGCTACAGCCACGCGACCTCAACCGAACGATTCGGCAGCGTATACCACCATCGACGTTTGCGGTCGTCTCGTTGCCGCGGGCGTCATAGATTTCTGCGGCACCCGGGGATTGCGTCAGGCTAATGGATCGCCTGTGCAAACTGCGCGGCCATGCGACTATAGAACACATTAGTCATCTTCAAGTAATCTTCGAATTCCTGCGAATTTTTCAATGCAGGCTCAATACCGAGATTAGCCAGCATAGTCAGGAATGATTCATCCTTCATGGCGGGCGCAAAGGCGTCATGCCAGCGCTTGACCACCTCCGGACGCATGCCCTTGGGTCCAATCACGCCCATCAAGCTGGGGGCAACGATATCCAAGCCCTGCTCACGCAACGTAGGCACATCGGGAAAATCCCCCATCCTGTTTTCGGTGAACGTGGTGAGCAATCGTAGCTTGCCGCTCTTGACCAGCGGTGACCATTCGGCCGTTTGCGCCGCCGCTTCTACTTCCCCCGACATGACGGCCGTCACCGCTTCGGTTCCGCTCTTGTATGGCACATGCGTCCACAGTACGCCTAACGCCTTGCCTAGCCGCTCCATGGCAAAATGCTGTGCGGTCCCAATGCCGGCAGTGGAGAATCGAATGCCATTCGGATATCTCTTGGCGTAGTCAAAGAATTCCCTTGCCGTTTTCCAGGGCGCATCTGCCTTGACCACGATCCCTTGCGGCAAGGTTCCGAACATGATTATGGGGGTCATCTGGTTAGTGTCGTAATCGACCTTGCGAATGTGCTGGTTCACTACGGCGCCAATCAGCAACATACCCAAGCTCTGACCGTCCGGTGCTTGGCGCGCCAAGTAGGAAACGGCCACGGAACCGGCCGCGCCGGGCTTGTTATGCACAATCAACGGTTGCGGAATATCGTCGGAAACCACGTCAGACAGTTTGCGAGCAAGTGTGTCCGTGGGGCCGCCTGCCGTAAAGCCGACGATGACGTTTACGGGCCCAGCGGGATTCCAGGTCTCGGCAGCCCAGACTGTGGCTCCAACGAAGACTGCGAGCGTAACAGACGCAAGCAGGACACAGCGGCAGGGTTTCAGGATAGTCATTGTGGTGTCTCCTCGCGAATGATGCTATTCGTCTGCCATGGTGACGCGATACATTTCGTTCTCGTCGGCCTGAGCATGATCGAGCAGTACGGAAAAGCGCGCGATGGTTGCGGTAAAGGGAAAGGGAACGGTATACGCATCGGAAATGGGCACTTCGGCGACGCCGCAGGTCAACCCCGCGGTCGTTCCATAGGTCCACCAAGTCTGGGGCAAGTCCATCATTGCAACTTGTTCTCCGTTAACCGCCAGTCGAACGTACCCCTGGTTCCGGCCGGTGCGTTCAAATGCAATTGTGATATTTGCGGCATTGGCAGGCATAGCCGTGTCAAGTTTATAGATTTTTGTTTCGGTATAGTGATATTCGTAATGAACCCTCCCCTCTTTGACGTACAGCACAAAGCCTGCAAATCGACTCCCCCAGGAAAACACTACGCCAGCGGTATGAGGTTGCAGATCGGTCAGTTCAAGGTGAATCTCATAACTGCGATCGCTAATATCAGGCATCATCAGACGGTCAATCCGCGCCATCCCGGGATGAAATTCGAAACTGCGCGCCGGGTTGTGCTTGAGTGTGCCTATCGCACGCTCATGCTGGCGATCGTCCAGCGGCAACACGCCAAAAGTTTCAGCCTGTCGCCACCATAACTCGATCATTTGCTGCAGCTTTTCGGGTTGTTCCTTGGCCCTGTCCGTGCACTCAGAGAAATCATTTTCAAGATGGAACAATTGCCACGGATCGGACTCGAACGATGTGCCTTTCTTATGCGCGGCCACCGCCTTCCAGCCTTGGTGCCAGATTGCGCGATTGCCAATCAGTTCGAAATACTGCGTATCGCGCGTTGTTGGTGTCTGTGCCGCATCAAAGCTGTACCGCATTCCTACGCCCGCCAACGGCAATTGCTCAAAACCCAGGTAAGACCCGGGCGGATGCGTACCGACGCACTCCAAGATCGTTGCCATCACGTCCACGGCATGGTGAAACTGTTCACGAATCTCCCCACGGGTGGACATACCCTTGGGCCAATGCATGATCAAGGGTGCGCGCACGCCGCCACCATAAGTGTCTTTCTTATACCATTTCAAGGGTGTATTGCCCACCTGCGCCCAGCCTGTCGGATAGTGGCTATAGGCATGTTCAGTACCCAGAAGATTGGCACGGGCCACGATATCCTGTGAATTTCCTTTGTGATATGTGAGTTGGCTACGCATATTGAAGGCCCCCATGCTGCCGCCTTCCGAGCTCGCGCCATTGTCCGACACAACAATAATGAGTGTGTTATCCAGTTGGCCAATCCCTTCCAAATAGGCTACAAGCCGTCCGATCTGCTCATCGGTGTGCTCTAGGAACGCCGCATAAGTTTCCTGCAACAGGCTCCCAGCCTTTTTCTCGACCTCGGGCAGCGTTTCCCACGGCTGAACATCGTCGTTGCGCGGTGCCAAGATAGTGGACTCTGGAACCAATCCCATTTGCTTCTGGCGTGCAAAACGTTCTTCGCGGATCGCGTCCCACCCAGCATCGTAACGGCCGCGATACTTTTTAATAAATGAATGGGGCACATGATGTGGCCAATGGCAGGCGCCAAACGCCAGATACTCAAAGAAAGGCCGGTCGGGCGCAGAGGTCACGTGATCGCGGATCTGCACGATTGCCTGATCAATCAGGTCTTCGGATAAATGGTAATCCTCCCCTGGTTGGTTCGCGATGGGGTGATTGTCTTCGTAAAGTTCGGGATTCCACTGATCGGCCAGGGCGCCATGGAAACCGTACCAGCGGGCAAAGCCCCGTCCCAACGGCCAATCCCCGTGCGGGCCCGACGCACCATAGTCTTTGATATTGGTCAAATGCCATTTGCCCGTTGCATAAGAAGTATACCCCGCCTCGCCTAGCACTTCAGGAAGCGTGGCGGCCTTGCGCGTGATACGTCCTTGATAGGCCGGAAAGCCATTGGACCATTCCGAAATAATGCCTACGCCCACCGTATGGGCGTTGCGTCCTGTCATCAGACAGGCGCGAGTTGGCGAGCACATGGCCGTCACGTGAAAATTGTTGTAGCGCACACCGCTGGTTGCCAACTTGTCCATATTGGGCGTGCTCACTTCCGAGCCATAGCACCCGATATCGGAAAAACCCACGTCGTCCAACACAATCAGCACCACATTGGGCGCCCCCTCGGCGGCCTTGAACGGCTTGGGCCATTTGGCTTTGGAATCACGGTAGGTTTTGCCAATCTTGCCCTCGAAAGGTAAATCATCCTGATACGGCATGGTCGTCTTCTCCACTTTTTCAATCGCGTCCGACACTGCCTGTGCAGACTCGGCAGAATATGGAACCAATTATAGGGAGCGCCAGCACCAGTTATAAAGGTACCGTTGCCTCCTACAGTTGAACTGTGCTAGATTCACTCACAAACAAGGAGAAAAAATGCGAGATTTCCTGACCGACAGGCTGGCACAGAAAATCCAGGGTCAGATCATGAATGGAGGATTCCGGGCCGGGGAAAAACTGCCTTCGCTGCGTGAGAGCATGCGCATTTACCAGTGCTCCAAGAACACAGTCATCTATGCCTACGAAAAGCTGATCGCCAATAACCTAGTGGAACCTCGTCGAGGCGCGGGATATTTCGTTCGCGGCACGCCTGGCGCCCGTGAAAACAGCAACCACTGGGCACCCGCCGTCAGCCGGGCCTTGCGCGAATACGGGCTGGAAGCGCCCGATGAATTTTCTTCTAGCTATTCATGGGCCGACGGGCTGCCGCCCGGGCGCTGGCTAGAGAGCTGTCGGCTGGATAGGTATATGCAGAAAATCAGTCGCCTGGGGCTGGGGTCCGCCTTCCGGTACGGCGACCCTATGGGCTACCCCTCGCTGCGTCGTCACATTTGCCTGCGCATGGCGACCATTGGCCTGGAGTGCGATGCATCTCAGATTCTCCTGACCCAGGGTGCGTCGCAGGCCGTTGATATCGTTATCCGCCGCTATATTCGGCCCGGGGAGAGCGTGTTGATCGACTCGCCCACCTACTTTCTGACGATCAAAAAAATACAGTTGCAGGGTGCCGTCCCGGTAGGCGTGCAACGCACCGCCAACGGGCCGGACGTCGAACAATTGCGTCTGTTAGCCCGACAGACTGGAGCACGTTTCTTTTTCACGCAATCGCTGGCTCACAACCCGACAGGCAGCGATATTAGCAAAGAAGTTGCCTTCGCTGTGCTCGAATGTGCGCGACAACTGGGCTTGACTATTGTCGAGCAAGACGCACTGGGCGACTACAAGCCCTACCACGCGCCCAGACTGTCCTCGCTGGATGGCCTGCAGAACACCATTCACATCGGCACTTTTACCAAATCGCTTTCCAGCCTGATGCGTATCGGCTTTATTGTTTGCCACCCGCGCCTGGTTCAGGATCTGCTCGAAGTCAAAACCATCACAACTGTAAATAGCACCGAGTTTGCCGAGCGTGCCGTGGACGCCATCATCACCGAAGATCGATACTCGCGGCATCTGGCACAACTGCAGCAACGGGCCCGCCAGTCGACCGCCCTGGCCCTACACACCCTGGATTCCCTGGGTGCAGAAATTTTTACCAGGCCCGCCGAAACACTTTATCTGTGGGTACGCTTTCCTGGTGTAAGCGACTCGGTCTGTTTAGCTCGCGCCATGATTGCTGAAGGGGTATACATGATGCCAGGCACTGTTTTTTATCCCGACCGCAGGACAATCCCCTGGTTGCGATGCAATGTAGGATCCATGGCCGAACACCCGCAAAAGCTGGAACCGGCTGCAAACGCATTGCGGCGGCAGATTGCATTGCTGTCGGCCACAGGTAAGAGTAACTGTAGTCTGGTGGACGACTGACACGAAGCCCGTTTCTAATACTATTAACTCGCTAACATCTACGTCCAGTAGACAAGACCAAAATACGGTCCTGCCCATGGTCCGAGCCGTTGGCCAACAACAAACCAGTAATCACCAACCATCATTGGCCGGGTCCATCGGCTTGGCACCGCCAGCCTGGCCAACGTACATCCTTTGCGGCGCATCGGTCATGCTATGCGCCCCAACAGCAAATCATCCCGCAGCCTTGGGCACTGGCGTATTGAGCAACTGCTGTTCCCACAAAAATGCAATGCCGCTGCCGCCGACATGCTGGATCAGCACCTCGGTCAGCTCGGCAGCGTGCTCAGTGCGAGCCCAGTCACGCTGCCATTCGGAAGCGACGGCAAGCCAGGTTATCACGTTGACGCCTGCCGCGATCATGCGCTGGATTGCAACCTCATGCGCCTCAACCGAAGTCCCACCCGAGGCATCAGTAACCACCGTGACATCCCAGCCTTCGCCTGCGGCCTGGATCGCCGGCATCGCCACGCAGACTTCGGTCCACAGGCCAGCGATGATCAGTTGCTTGCGCCCCGTCGCCTTCACAACGTCGACCACCTTTTTATCTTCCCACGTGTTGATGAACGTGCGGTCAATCACCTCCTGACTGGGGAACACATTTGTGATTTGTGGGAAGATGAGGCCGCCACGATCAGCAATCACGCTGGTCAGGATGGTGGGAACGCCAAACGCTTTGGCGGTCTTTGCCAGTGCCGTCGCATTGTTGACCACCATTTGCGGCTCATGGCTGTTCAGGTTCGCGAGCTGGTAAGGCTGATGGTCGATCAGAACGAGCACCGAATCTTCGGGACGAAGTAAAGAATCAAGGCCATTACGAAATGTCATGAATATATCCTAAGTGTATGAGAGGAATTAAGAAAGAGGCATGCGCCGAAGGCAACGCTACCTGGGCAAATTCTGGCATTTCCGCTGGAGATACGGTAGTCTTGCCTTGTGCTACACTGTGTCGCGAAAAGAGGGACGCCAAATTGGACATTGAAGAGCTACGAACATTCGTTGAAATTGCTGATGCCGGGGGAGTATCTCCTGCTGCGCGTCGGCTCGGTGTATCCAAGTCAATCGTCAGCCGGAGACTGTTGCGGCTTGAGGAAGAACTTGGCGTGTTGCTGCTTGCGCGAACCACCCGCGGCGCCTCGCTCACAGAAGCCGGCGCCACCTTTCGGGACTACGCCGCCAGAGCATGTGCCGAGATTGACGTAGCCAGGGAAACAATCCTGCCCACCGGCGAGCTTTGCGGCCGCTTGCGAGTTGCGGTGCCGGTTTCTTTCGGTCCGACTCACCTGGCTCCCGTGCTGGCGCGCATGGCACAGCTGCATCCGCAACTTCACATTCATGCCTCCTACAGTGATCGCTTCGTTGATCTGGTGACTGAAGGTTTTGATTGCGCGATCCGTATTGGCTATCTTCAAGACTCTGAGCTGATCGCAAGACGCATCGGATCGATCTATGGAAAGCTGGTGGCCAGCCCGGACTATATCAAGGCGCACGGCGCTCCTGAAACGCCGGATGACCTGATCACCCATCAGGGCCTTATGCAAGGCACGGAAACCTGGCAATTTCTGGATGGCGACAAGGTTGTCACCGTTCGTCCGCAAGGGCGCTTCAAGGCAGACAACGCCACGGCGTTGGCCGCTGCTGCATTGGCTGGGGTGGGCATCGCGTGGATTCCCGATGCCGTCACCCATGAACATGTAGCCAGCGGCGCACTGGTGCCGCTCATGACACGCTATCCACCGCCGCCTGCTGCAGCCTATGTCGTCCGCCCCCCGGGTCGGCATCCGGCAAGGAAGGTACGCGTGCTGACCGAATTGCTGATTGAGTGCTTCGAACAGGCGCCGGAGCCT
>Ga0308158_10002340_pt1 | contig 18135 bp, 16 predicted proteins | sample PhyBR2_FD_201038 | JGI IMG/M metagenome (GOLD analysis project Ga0308158, IMG submission 201038) | Phyllosphere microbial communities from UC Gill Tract Community Farm, Albany, California, United States - DLSLB.R2 | ecosystem: Host-associated > Plants > Phyllosphere > Unclassified | place: USA...
CGACGTATTCGGTACCGTCGTCGACTGGCGTACCAGCGTGGCACGGGAGGTGGAACCCTTTCTGGCGCGTCATGCCATTTCAGTCGATCCGTTGCAGTTCGCCAGCGATTGGCGCGGGCTGTATCAACCTTCCATGGAGGAGGTGAGGTCGGGGCGGCGGCAGTACGTGACATTGGATGTGCTCAACCGCGAGAACCTGGACACGGTGCTGACGCGACATGGCGTGGACCTGGCCGCTATCCCGGGCCAGCAGCGCGACGAGCTGACCAAGGCGTGGGAGCGCCTCGACCCGTGGCCCGACTCGGTGGCAGGGCTTACCCGACTCAAGCGCAGGTTCGCCATCGGTGCGCTGTCCAACGGGCACATTGCCGGCATGCTCAACCTGGCTCGGTATGCTGGTCTGCCATGGGACGTAATTGGCGGCGCGGAGCTGAGCCGCTCCTATAAGCCTCAGGCGGTGACCTATCAACGGACCATCGCCGCCGTAGGGCGTTTGCCCGAGGAAACCGCGATGGTCGCCGCGCACAACGACGACTTGGTAGCCGCGCGGGAAAACGGCATGCGCACGGTGTTCGTTTGCCGACCTACCGAGTATGGCGCCCAGCAGACCAAGGACCTTGCGCCGATCCAGGACTGGGATATCGTCGTTACTTCCCTCACCGAAGCTGCCGATGCGCTAGGCTGCTGAGCTTTTCCATTACCGACTCAGACCTGAATCTCACCGCCTGCATAACACCTCCCCGTGGGAGCGGTCATCGGCCGCGAAGCGGACACTGCTGCACCACTGACAGACCGCAGTGTCCTTTTCGCGGCCACAGACCGCTCCCACATGGGCGCTGCGTACTGTCGTGGGAGCGGTCATCGGCCGCGAAGGGCTTAACGCAGTTCTCTTGAACGAGCGAGGAGCTGCTCGACTTCTTGCCGGCTCGGCGCGTAAGCACCGGCATTCGCGCAGGACACCGATGCGCACGCCGCAGAAAACGCCAGGCGTGCCTGGGGTTCGTCGATACCCAACAGGCCCGAAGCCAGCCAGCCCGCCATGCTCGCGTCGCCAGCACCCACGGTATCGGCCACCTCGACGGCGATGGCCGCTTGCTCGACTTTGCTGCCCAAGGTGAACAACACCATGCCCTCGGCGCCACGGGTGAACAGTACCTGAGCGTTCGCGTTCATCTCGCGCAGCTGCTGCAAGGCCTGTTCTTCGCTCAAACCGGGGTAGATCTGACGCAAGTCTTCATCGGACAACTTGATGATGTCCGCCAGTTTCACCATCGCCGGAAAGGTCATTTCGCGGTAACGGCTGTCCATCAGGTTGCGCCAGTTGGGGTCGTAACTGATCAGCTTGCCGTGTCGCTTCACCTGCCGAGCCACCTCCACCAGCCTGTCACCCAGTGGCTGGCGCGCCAGGCTGATGCAGCTGAAGTGGCAGAGCTGCGCAGCGTCCAGCCAGCCCGCCGGCAGAAGCCGAACGTCGAACTGCAGGTCCGCCTCACCGGCGAAAAAATAGCGGGGAGGGTGGCTGGAGGGCACGATGGCCACCAGCGGGTCGGCGTCGACGCGTTGCAAGTAGCGCAGATCCAGGCCCGCGGCTTCAGATTGCCGGTACAGTTCGTCGCCCAACGAGTCGGTACTGATCGACCCCGCGAACGCCGTCGGCACGCCCAGGCGGCTCATCGCTCGCGCCACGTTCCACGGTGCCCCGCCCGGATAGCCTTGCCAACGACCGGGTGTGTGTTGAACCAGATCGGTAAGTGCTTCACCGAACACCACCACTGAAGGTAACTGCATGTCGATCCTTGCTCCTGTATGGGTCAAATGGCTGTGCTGCGTCGGTATTCACTGGGTGTCTGCTGCATTTCATGGCGGAAATGCCGGTTGAAGTTCGACAGGTTCTCGTAGCCCACCTCGAAGCAGATATCGGCCACCGAATGCTGGGTCTGCGCCAGCAATCGACACGCGCGCTGCACCCGCAGCTTGCGCATCAGGTCGATGAAACCGTGGCCGGTCATGCGTTTGAAAAACCGCGAGAAGCCTGCTTCGCTCATGCCGACCTGCGCCGCGATGACCGACAGACGCACGTCAGCGGTCAGCTCGCGGGTCAGGTAATCGAATGCCTGGTTGATGCGCTGCGCACTGAGCGCGTCCAGGGAAGGGGCGTAGCCGGCACTGGCCAGCACCCGCAGCTCGGTTTCCGGCGCGCTGGCCAGGGTTTCCACAAGTTGCAGAAACAGCGCCAGCCGTTTCAGGCCGCGCGCCTGGCCAATGCTCTCCAGCAAGGCAGCCGCTTCGACCGCCGTAGCACCGCTGAACTCGATCCCGCGATGGGCGCGCTCGAACAGCCTGTGCAACTCGGCCAGTTCGGGCAACGTGCTGCGCAGGGCAAGCAGGGCAGTGCCGTCGAACTGCAATACGACGTCACGACCGGCCACTTGCTCACCTGCAGGCATTTCACCCAGCCAGTCGTGGGGCAGGTTGGGGCCGATCAAGGCGACATGACCGGGACCGAAGGGCCCCATGTAATCGCCCGCCAACAACTTGCCATTACCGCGGCGGATCAGATGAATTTCGAATTCGGGATGATGGTTCCAGCGCGCGAGGGCATAGGGATAGTCATGCTCGTACCAGCGAAAGCTCCGGTCTGGCTGGGCCAGAATGACCTCTAGGTCGGGCTGACGGTACTCGAACACGGCGGCGCGGTGATCAGGCATCGAGTGCCCCTTTTATCGTTGTTTTGGCGTTGTTCGGCGGGTCGGTGTCGCCAACCTTACTCTGAAAACCGCCCACTTCGGTAGCCTGTAAAGCACCCCCCACCGATACTTTTTTGCTGTATCACCCCGCACCCATCCGGGATCAAAAAAGTATCGACGTCGGGTTCGTCGAGCGTTTGAGCGCCCATTGCACAGCTGTTCTAATCGACTCGTCGCTGACGCGAACGCTCAGCGATCCACAACAAAAACAAAAGCTCCGGTCAACGCGGCTCGGAGCGGAGAGCCCCATGAAGATTACCCATGCGCTGATCCTTTCTGCTGGTCTGTCATTCACCCTCGCCAGCGCCCAGTCCACCACCGAGCGCGACATGAAGCGAGCCGGTTACCCCAAGCAGTGAAGCTGCCCTTCATCCCGAATTCCAAAGGTAGATCCAATGAACCGTCTACAAGGTAAAAGTGCACTGATCACCGGCTCGGCCCGGGGCATCGGTCGGGCGTTCGCACAGGCGTACCTGGGTGAGGGCGCCACCGTTGCCATCGCCGACATCGACCTGGCTCGCGCCCAGGCAACGGCGGCCGAACTCGGCCCGGCGGCGTACGCCGTCGAAATGGACGTGACCGACCAGGCGTCCATCGACCGGGCGATAGCCCAGGTGGTCGCCCACGCCGGAAAGCTGGACATCCTGATCAACAATGCGGCGTTGTTCGACCTGGCGCCCATCACCGAGATCACCCGGCCCAGCTACGACAAGCTGTTCGCAATCAACGTCGGCGGCACGCTGTTCACCCTGCAGGCCGCTGCCAGGCAAATGATCAGCCAGGGCCACGGCGGCAAGATCATCAACATGGCCAGCCAGGCGGGGCGGCGGGGTGAGGCCCTGGTGGGCGTGTACTGCGCGAGCAAAGCCGCCGTGATCAGCCTCACCCAGTCCGCTGGGCTCAACCTCATCAAGGAGCGGATCAACGTCAATGCCATCGCGCCGGGGGTGGTCGATGGCGAGCACTGGGACGGCGTCGATGCGATGTTCGCCCGTCACGAAAATCGCCCGCTGGGCGAGAAGAAACGCCTGGTCGGCCTGGAAGTCCCGTTCGGCCGCATGGGTACGGCCGAAGACCTGGTGGGCATGGCGATCTTTTTGGCCAGCACTGAAAGCGACTACATCGTGGCGCAGACCTACAACGTCGATGGCGGCAACTGGATGAGTTGATAGGCCGTTTCCAAATCTAGTGCAGCACGCTGTGCAGAAATGCCTGAGTCCGGGGTTGCCGAGGCGCTGAGAATATCTGCGCGGGCGGCCCCGTCTCGACAATTTTGCCGCCGTCGAAAAACACCACGCGGTCAGCGACTTCGCGGGCGAAGCCCATCTCGTGGGTGACCACGATCATGGTCATGCCTTCGGCTGCCAGGTCTTTCATCACGTTGAGCACATCACCCACGGTTTCCGGATCGAGCGCCGAGGTTGGCTCATCGAACAGGAGCAGCTTGGGCTTCATTGCCAGCGCCCGGACGATCGCCACCCGTTGCTGCTGCCCCCCGGACAGCTCGGACGGATAGCTGTGGGCCTTGTGCCGTAAACCGACCTTGTCCAGCATCGCCAGCGCGGTATCCTGCGCCTGGGTCTTGCTCGCGCGTTTGAGCTTGACCGGCGCCAGGCACATGTTGGCCATGACGGACAGGTGCGGAAACAGAGTGTAGTCCTGGAACACCATGCCCACCTCCTGGCGCAGCCTGGCCAGGGCCTTGCGATCATTGGCGTCCACCGCTGCGCCATCGCCGATCACTACGGTGCCAGAGGTAGGCGCTTCGAGGCTGTTGAGGCAGCGAATGAAGGTCGATTTGCCCGAACCGCTCGGTCCAATGATCACCACTACCTCACCTTCGTGGACATCCATGTCCACACCCTTGATCACCTCGTGGCTGCCAAAGCGCTTGTGCAGGTTGCGTACCGTCAGCATGCTGGCCCTCTCATGAACGAGTGTCATAGTCCGGCCTTGGCCCGCGTCAGCGCTTGCAAGCGCTGATTGGCGGCACTCCAGCGCTCGCGGCGAGCCAGGTTGGCCTGGCGTTCTGCGGTGAGCCGCTGGCCCGCCCTTGCCAGGCTGGGTTGCAAAGATGTTAGCGAAGGGCCCCCGGCCGACGTTCGCCCCTGCACGTTGGCCGTCGGGTCCAGGCAGTCGCGCACTTTATCGGCTGCAAGGTTCAGCGTATGCCCCAATTGTTCCAGCGCACACAAGTCGACCATGTGGGCGTCGATCCGGTGCGCGGGCAGGCCGGCGTCCATCGCCATGCGCACGGCGCCGCCCACCACATGATGGGCCTCGCGGAACGACAGGTCCGCTTCGCGCACGATCAGGTCTGCCAACCCGGTCGCGGTGGAAAAGTCGTCGCCTGCGCGCTTGACCGCCAGCTCGGCATTGGGGGTCGCCGTGCGCAGCACCAGTTTCAACAGCTTGAGACAGCGCAGGCTTTCGTCCGCCGCTTCCCAGAAGCCACGCGTACCTTCGCGATTGCCATCGCCGGTGTGGGAAAAATTGGTGCCCTTGATCGAGACGCTGGCCCCCATCAGCAGGCCGACGATGTGCCCGCTGCGGCCCTTGAGGTACTCCAGAACGGTGGGGTTCTTTTTCTGCGGCATGATGCTCGAGGTCGCCGCGACACTGTCCGGAAAGTCGATCAGATTGAATTCATGGGTGCTCCAGACGAAATAGTCCTGTGCCACCCGGCTCCAGAACACCGCCAGCAGGTTCAGATGCGAGAGGCTTTCCAGAATGAAGTCGCGAGAGCCGACCGCATCCAGGGCGTTGTCCAGATAACCGTCGAAACCCAGCAGTTCGGCGGTCAGGGTCCGGTCGATGTCGAACGGTGTGCCTGCGAACGCGGCCGCGCCCATCGGGCTCTGGTTCATGGACTCAAGTGTTTGCGTCAGCCGCTTGCAGTCACGTTCCAGCGCCTGCTCCACGGCCGACAGGTAGTAACCGTAGGTGATCGGTTGCGCCGGTTGCAGGTGGGTATAGCCGGGCATGACCACTTCGGCATACTTACCCGCGTTGTCGAGCGCGGTCTGACGTACCTCAAGAAGTTCGTCGACCAGGGTCATCAGCACTTCCCGACAGCGCAGGCGGTCGAACGTCGCGAGGATATCGTTGCGGCTGCGGCCGGTGTGCAGACGACCGCCAATGTCGGCGCCGATACGCTCGATCAAATGAGCCTCATAGTTGAAGTAGGCATCTTCGCGCGAAGGGTCCAGGACCACATCGGCGGCACCTGCCGCCTCCATGTCCAACACGCCCTTGGCCAGCACCGCGGCGTGTTCGTTGCGCAGCAGCCCCTGTTCGGCGAGCATGACGATGTGCGCCTTGTTGATGTTGCCCAGGATCTCGAAGCCTTCCGCGAAGCCCTGCAACCTTGGCCGGTAGATGAACTCGTTGACCTCTGGGGCCGTGGCTTCCTTCAAGCGTCGGCTGACTTTGGATTCTTGCATGGTGGTACCTCTTCGAGAATGGCACGTGTCGCAGGCCGAGCCAGGCGACGTTCGAGATAACGGCTGAGCCAGCTCAGCAGCGAACAGATGACGAAATACACCAGCAGTACCAAGCCGTAGACGGTGAAGGCGGGGCTCACGCCGGTCATCACCGTGTCGCGCTCGATAATGATTTGCCCCACCTTGAGAAACTCACTGACACCCACCAGCGCGCCCAGTGAAGTGGCTTGCACGAGCATTGTCAGCAGGCCGGTGTAGGCGGGCAGGATGGCCCGCATCGACTGCGGGGCGATCACGTACAGATAGATGTGCCAGGGTCGCAACCCCAGTGCCCAAGCACTTTTCCATTGGTGGCGAGCGACCGACTCAAGCCCGCCGCGCACGATTTCAATCCCGTTGGCGCTGCCCCACAGGGTCAAGCCGGTGGTCACCGCAGCGAACGGGCTCAGGTCGAGCCCGAGCATCGGCGCACCGAAGAAAATGAAGAACACATTGACGATCAGCGGGATCGAGCGGAACAGCTCGACATAGGCGTGGATGCTCCACCACAACCAGCGGTTCTTCATCGTTGCCAGTACGCCCAGTACGGTCGAGATCAGCGTGGTGAACAGCAGCACGACCAGTGCCAGGCGCACGGTCATCCACAGGCCCTTGCAGACAAAGGCCCAGTTATCGATCAGGAAGTTCATGCGCGCCTCACTGTCGGAAGGGACGTTGCAAATGCGCCGAGAGCCGGCCCGTCAGCAATGCAAGGATGCCCACCAGCACCAGGTACATGACGCAGATGGCGCTGAACATCTCGATGGCGCGAAAGTCCGTGGCAATGCGATCCACAGCCACGAAGGTCAGCTCGGCCAAACCGATGGCTTGCAGGTAAGAGGAATTCTTCAGCAACGAGATCGAGGTATTCAGCACCGCAGGCAAGCTGGTCCGAAAGGCGATGGGCAGGGCCACCAGGCAGAAGTACTGCATCGGCCGCAGGCTCAGGGCTTGGCTGGCCTCGCGCATGCCGTGCTCGACGGTCGCCAGGCCGCCGCGCACGTTCTCGATCTGGTAGGCGCCTGCCCACAACGAAAGGCACAGCACGCCGGACCAGAACAGCGACAGCTCCATGCCCACCGCCGGCAATCCGTAGAAGATAAAGAACAACTGCACCAGGATCGGCGTATTGCGAATCAGCTCCACGTAGACCACGAATGCTTGCGACAACAGCGGGACTTTCATGGCCCGTGCCGCGCCGCCCAGCAGGCCGATGAGGACCGCAAGAGCGATGGCCAGAACGCTGACCCGCAACGTCACCAGCACCCCGTCGAGCAGGGCAGGCCACTGGGCCAGCAGATAGTCGAAATCGAAGTCCATGACGATGCCCGATCAGAGCGCTTCAGCAGGCTTGGGCTGCTCGAAAACACTAATGTAGTAGCCCTGAATGTTTTGCGGCACGAACTGCTCGATCCAGCCGCGGAACAGTTTCTCTTCATGCATGCGTGCGATGGCAGCGCTGAGGTAGTCGCGCCATTGTTCGTCGTTCTTGCGCACGCCGATCGCGGCATCGGAAATCTGGAACGGCTCGTTGAGCAGGCGCGCATCCTGGTCATTGTCGGCCACCACCACCAGTGTGGCGGCATCGTGGGTGTAGGCATCGGCGCGGCCCTGGCGGAACGTCTGCAAGGCATCCGCGGCACTGTTCATGCGCAGGGTCTTGACCTCCGGCATATGGTCCTCGAACCACTTGGCCTGAACCGAACCCTTCAGCGTAGCCAGCGTCTTGCCCTTGAGGTCACTGATCTTACTGATGCCGCTGTCTTTCTTGACCACTACGTCGCTGGCGCCCCAACGGTAGGGGGTGGTGAAGTCGATGACCCGCTGACGCTCGGGGGTAACCCCCAGGGTGGCGATCAGCAGGTCCACCTTGCGCCCGAGCAGTTGCGGTACCCGGTTCTCGGCCGTCACACAAGTGAACGTCACCTTGTCCGCCGAACCCAACGCCCAGGTGGCTACCTGTTTGGCCATCTCGACCTCGACGCCGGCAAATTGCCCGCTGTTGTCCTGAAAGCCATAGGGCGGCTGGTCGCAACGAACTCCGGCCCGTAGCTGGCCAGCTTCTTTGATGGCCGTGGGCACTGCTGGCAGCTCGATCGCCTGCACCGTGGATGCAGCACCGAAGGCAAGCCACGATAGCGTCAATGCAGAGCACAGGTACTTGAAGGGGTAAGTCATGATGCCTCCTGGTTACATACGAGCATCGTCCAGCGCGCAAGCGCTTGCGACACCCCGAAATACAAGGGCAGAAGTGAGAATGGTCGCGGCTGTTGTTGTAGTGGAATCTGCCGTCTTGAAAGGGGTCGTTCATCGTCTATGCGAATTCAGCGACACGAAGATTTTATAAAGCGTCCGGCACATGCAAACAAATGATAATTTGTCTGTCACTCATACCGAATTGATATGGCCTCCATGAACTTCAAGCAAATCGAAGCGTTTCGGGCTGTCATGCTCAGTGGCTCGATGACAGCTGCCGCCGACGCCTTGCACACTTCCCAGCCCAACATCAGTCGCCTGATCGCGCAGTTGGAGCGCCATGTCGGTTTCAGGCTGTTCGAGCGCGTGGCCGGACGGCTATTGCCCACGGCCGAAGGGGCGTCATTGTTCGCTGATGTCGAACGGGCGTTCACCGGGCTGAACGATCTTGAGCGATCGGCCCAGAACATCCGCCGAGGCGGGACAGGGAGGCTGCGCATTGGTGCCGTGCCATCGTTGACCCTGACTCTGTTGCCGAGGGTGATCCAGCGCTTCCGGCAGCAGAATCCAGATGTCGCCATTTCGATTCATACCAACGATTCACCCACCGTGGCGCACTGGGCAGCGTCGCAATTCTGCGATCTGGGCCTGGCCTCTTACGTAGGGGAAGACATGCCAGGCGTGGACACCCAGATCATCTGCGACGTACCGGGTGTGTGCGTGTTTCCCAAAGGCCATCGTCTTGCCGCACTGGCTTGTGTCACGCCTGAAGACCTGAAGGGCGAGGAATTCATATCGCTGTCGCAGAACGATGGCTCGCGCACGCGGATCGATCGGGCGTTTCCATCCGACAAGGCGTACCGCAAATTGAACCTGGAAACCCACCACGCCGCCACGGTCTGTGCGTTGGTGGCGCTGCAGCTGGGCGTGAGTATCGTCAGCCCGCTGGTCGCAGCGGAGTATCTGCACACCGGCATCGAGACACGCCCGTTCCAGCCCCATATCCGTTTCTCGACCTACCTGCTGCGCGCCAGCGATCGTCCGCAAAGCCTGCTTTCACAGCGCTTCGGCGCGCTGATTACTGAGATGCTGGCTGAAGCGGCACGCAGCATGCAGTGACCTTCGTCCACATTCAGCGCCTCAGAAGGTATACGCCACGCCCGCCTGAACCGTGCGCGGCGCGCCGGGGTAGGCATAGGTGTTGAACGCGCCTTCGTCGTAGCCTTCGTCGAACACGTTCTGTAACTCCAGGTTCAGGCGGACATGCTTGTTCAGCTGGTAGAAACCGAGCAGGTCGACCACCCTGTAGCGGTCCATGGTGTAGGTTTGCGCCGCGGTCTGTCCGACGCGGTCACCGACGTACTTCACGCCCATCCCCACGCCAAGGCCCTTGGCTGCGCCGTCCTGGAACTCGTAGGTGTTGAGCAGGCTGAAGCTGTTGCGCGGAATGTTGGCGAGGCGCGTGCCATTGGGCAGGCTGTTGTCCTGGCTCACGCGCGCATCGACGTAGGCATAGCCACCGATCATGCGCCACTGCGGGGTCAGGTTGCCGGCGACGGTGATGTCCAGGCCACGGCTGGTAACTTCGCCGGCCGCCAAGCTGTAGGTTGGATCGATGGGATCGCGGGTCAGCACGTTTTTCTTGACGATGTGGTAGACGGCGCCGTCGACGCTCAATTGTCGATCCAGGGCTTCCCACTTCAAGCCCAGCTCATACGATTTGCCTTCTTCCGGATCGAACCCGCTGCCATCGCGGCTCGCACCGCTGTTGGGCTTGAAGGAACGCGCAATGTTGGCGTACAGCGCGAGCGCATCGGTGAGGTCATAGATCACGCCGACCCGCGGCGTTGCGCTGGTCTGTGCAGCGTTCCAGTCCACCGAGCCGGGCAAGCGATTGTCGTAATCCTGTTCGAAGCGCTCAAGGCGCACGCCGGCCAGCACCTTGAAGCGCTCGGTCAGGCCGACCTGGTCCTGAATGAACGCTGCCCAGGTCTTCAGGTTTTCCTTGTCGTGGGTAGTGGTGCGGGTGAGGGCAGGGCGCGGCTGGCCCAGCACTGGGTTGTAGAGGTCGATGGCATAGGTGCCCGCTGCCGCCGACGAGCGCTGGATGATCGAGCGGTAGTCGTAATCCTCGTACTCCACGCCGGTCAGCAAGGTGTGCGAGAAGCCGGCGGTGTCGAAATGTCCAGTCAGGTTCAACTGATAATCGCGGTCGGTCCATTCCAGCTTGCGGTAGTTGAAATTGCGTTGCAGGGTGCGGCCATCCGCGGGCGCACCGTTGGCCTCCACCGCATTGCCCTTGAGGCTGCCGTCTAGCCACTGCATGCCACCGGCCAGGGTCCAGTCGTCGTTGAGCTGATGCTCGAACCTGAGCTGGGCCATGTCGTTGTCGTTGTGCAGCAGGTTGTCGCTGCCTTTCTCCCAGACGTTGGTGTCGCGCGACGCACTGCCACGCTGGGTGGCATAACGCGTCAGGCCGCGGTCCAGCGGGTGGTTGTTGCGCATGAAATCGCCTTCGAAGACGATTTTGGTGCTGTCGTTGGCTTGCCAGCTCAGCACGGGGGCAACGTCGTAACGCTCGGTCTCCACGTCGTCGCGAAAACTGTCGCCGCCTTCGCCCAACACGTTCAGCCGATAGGCCAGGCGCCCGTCCTCGCTGAGCGGTCCGCCGGCGTCCAGTGTGGCGCGGTGCATGCCTTGGTCATTCAACTCGCTGCCCACCGTCACCTTGCGTTCGGTCGGCGGTTGCTTGCTGACCACGTTGAAGGTGCCGCCCGGGTCGCCGCGGCCGTACAAACTGGTCGCAGGGCCACGGATCACTTCCAGCCGTTCCACGGTATTGGCGTCCGGTGCATTGGGATAGCCGCGGTTTATCGGAAAGCCATTGCGGTAGAACTCGCCGGTGGTGAAGCCACGCACCGTGAAGGTCGTCAACCCTTGGCCACCGAAGTTGTTGGCACGGCCCACGCCGCCTGCGTAATCGAGCGCGTCTTGCAAGCGCGTGGCAGCCGTGTCTTCCAGAACATCACGAGGCACCACGCTGATCGACTGCGGGGTTTCGTGCAGCGCAGTGTCGGTGCGAGTCGCGCTCTTCGAGCGCGTGGCCCTGTAGCCGGAGACTGGGCCGTCCGCTCGTTCAAAGTCGCTGTCGGCGTCGATGTTCACCGCTTCGAGTTGGATGTTGCCTGGCACTTCAACGGGCGATAACGCCCAGGCGGGCATCGAGGCAGTTTGCAGCAGGCACAGCGAAAGTAGCGTGCGACGCATGGGTCATCGATTCAGGCAGGAGAAGGGAAAAGGGCAGCGGATTCTATCCGCAAACGATTCCCATTAACAGTTGCCTGTATGCTTTTGTATGAGTGCCCTCACTGCGGTTTGGAAGGAGAAAATGCTGCGTGCCCTGTTGTTGCAGCGCCCTCACATCTCGCCAAGCAGCGTCGCCAGCCGAGCAAGCTCCCAAGTGCTCAATAGCTCGATAGGGTCGGTGCCGTAACGCTGGGAAGAATCGAACGCATAGACGCGTCCGTCCGGGCTTGCACAGCGCTCGCAGTGAAAGCGACCGTCTTCGTGGATGCGAAGGGTGATGATCCAGCCATCGGCGCCAACGACCATCGTCGCGCCCAGCGCGTCGGCCCAGGGTGTTTCATCCAGATTCCGAAGGGTACGAATCCCCAGAGCGATATCGCGAAACAATTGGCACGTTTCACGGGAAGAGAGGGGGGCGGCTGACACCTGATGGCTACCTGGGCAAACAGAGAGCTCGCATTTTATAGGAGATTTACGGGTGCGGCAGTGCTGACGCAACAGCTGGGAGATGCTTGGTAATAACATCATGACAAGGCATGTAGTCAGCACGCTCGACACAGGTCTGTAGAGGACGGCTACGGCTACGGCCGCGAAAAGCGCAATCGCATGACCCCTCGAAGGAATAAGACTAACAGCATAGATCGAAATGATAACATCATGACAACTGCTGTGATTTCAGTGATTTTTAGTCCGTGTTCGCAGCATAGTGATTACAGAGGGGGAGGGTACTTGTACGCTTGCGTTCAATTCTGCTTCATGAGCGTACGCATAAGAGGGAATGAGCCTTGTACAACACCCTGCTATATCATGATGTTATTAATGCGCAACTCTATCCACTCCACCTGTAGTCACTAAGATTATTAATCCCGACTCGCCACTGGCTTCTTCTGCACAGGCCCATATTCACGATGAGTCTCCTTGTAGCGATACAGATTCATCGCCTCGACATAAGGGTCATCTTCGAGCAACGCTAAACGAGTGTTTTTCTTGACCAAGACCTTGGGTTCATAAGATGGCAGAGGTTTGATCTTGGGCGCGGGATGATCTAGCTCATATACGAAGGGCACGGGCGCAATGATTGGCTTCACCTTGGCGTCACCGTTCCTGACGCGCGCTCGGATATGAGGCTGCACCAAGCGACGAATCGCCACCTGCTCGTTGGGGTCCAGCTTGGCCAACATATCGATGCCATAGAGCAGGGCATTTTCGGCAGACGCTTCGGAGGAGTGATGCACCGTCGCTTCTTTATCATGATATTGCTCGAGCAACTCCTTCCACTCTTCGAGAAGATCGCCCGCCATCTTGCGCGCACCCGATGAGCCGGTGTCATCCCAGTAGAAGTTGATGTGCAACGGGTCACTGAGCACATTGGTCAGCCGCAGCGCCTGCTTGGGAACGATGCCGTTGCCACTGCCCTTAAATCTGCCCCAGACGTTACGCCGGTCGTTGGTCTTTTCGATCGCACTGATCAACCGTACCAATTCGCCGCGGGTGGCATTGGTCTGCAGGATTTTGTCGATTGCGGCTTGGGGCAGGGCGATAGCACCCGGTACGCGCAAGGTTTCCCTCGGGTGCTGGCCGATTTTGACCCAGATGCTGGTCAATGCCTCGAACGCCGCCTGCACCGCGTCTTCACCGTGCAATACGCGCACTTCAATCGGCTCGCTGCGAACTGCGTCCTCGGGGCGGAAATCCAGGGCAAACATGGCATCCACACGTACTTGATCCACCGATGCGCGCAGCACTTCGCTCAACTCGGTCAACTCGGACTGGAGTCGTCTGACCATGGCGATGGCCGCACTGGTTTGGCTAAGATGAAGGTCCATTCGTTTGTCCAGGTGAAGGGCAGGTGTGCCATTCTAACGAGGGGCTGTATCTTTATACAGTCCCAAGTCATTTCAGCGTTCAGCAAAGATGCAGGCATTGCCTGGGGAGAGTCATTGAAGAAAAGTGAGCTACCGGTAAAACAATGCGTTACCTGCGGCCTTCCGTTCACCTGGCGCAAGAAATGGGCACGCTGCTGGGATGAAGTCCGGTACTGCTCGGAACGCTGCCGGCGTCAGAAAAAATGAGTCTTCTCCGAGCGGTGCAGCGGATCAGCCTGCAATGCGGGCGGTGCTTTGTCGAACCGTAAGCTGGTACGGCAGCGTCACGTGACGTGCCGCGAGCGGTCGCTTTTCAATGAGTTCGATCAACATGCTCACCGCCTGTTCACCAAAGGATTCGGCGGGCTGGGCGATGGTGGTCAAGGGCGGATCGCAATAGGCAGCCAGCTCGATGTCGTCGAAACCCGCCAGCGAAACGTCTTCGGGCACCCGCAAGCCCATTTCCTTGATGCGCTTCAAGGCGCCAATGGCCATCTCGTCACTTTCACAGAATAACGCGGTAGGACGGTCAGCACTGTCGAGCAGTTGCAAGGCGCCGTCATAGCCCGCTTTCAGGCTGAAATCCCCTGGGCAGATCAACGCAGCGTCCACCGCGACACCGGCTTCCTGCAGGGCAGCTTCATAACCGGCTCGTCGGTAGCGGGTCAGCGGGCTGTCGCCCGGCCCATTGATCAAGCCTATTCGCCGATGACCCAGGGCCAGCAAATGCTCGGTAAGCGCCTTGGCCGCGCGATGGTTATCCAGGCTGACGGTGGGGTGACGGCCGCTTTCCAGCACTTCGCAGGCATTGACCATGGGCGGAAGATGACCTGTGTCCGTGATCGACTCGAACGGATCGTAGGCACGTAGTTGCAGCACTCCATCGGCTTGATGGGCATGGACCAGATCGGCGTATTCGCGCTCGGTCGCTTCGCAACCCAATGTGTCGCACAGCAGCACGCGGTAGCCGGCAGCATGAGCCGCCCTCTGCGCACCGCTGATGACGCGGGCAAAAAAGCTGTTGGCAATGTGCGGCACCAGGACGACCAGATTGAATGTGCGTCGCGACCGGAACTGCACGGCCAGCAGATTGGGCCTGTAGCTGGCCTGTTCAACGGCAACCTGGACCCGCTCGCGCGTCTCGGGCAGCACGCGCTCGGGCGACTTCAGCGCCCGCGACACCGTGGCCACTGAAACGCCTGCCAGGCGTGCCACTTCACGAATATTCGACAAACCCACCTCGGTGCCTGGTAATTCCAACGCTGAGCTTACCTCAGTTCGACGCGTGCGCTTACGCTTGAATACTCACCGTTAGCGTTTGACAGCTCGCAGCCCGAGGACTAGATTCAATCCACACATGTAACCGGTTACATCGACAATTCACTTACGCGGTTCAGTCTGTGTTTACCAATTCAGACCATGAGGTTGGGTACCATGCACAAGGTCAGGATGGGCTTCGTCGGTGGCGGCGAAGGGTCTTTCATTGCCAAGGCGCATCGCCAGGCAGCGGCGTTGGATGGACGTTTCGAACTGGTGTGCGGCGCCTTCAGCCGCGACCCGCAAAACAACCAGCGCACGGGCGCCTCATTGGACCTGCCCGAAGCGCGCATCTACAGCGACTGGCGGCAGATGATCCAGGCCGAATCACGCCTGCCCAGCCATAAGCGCATGCAGTTGCTGGTGAATGTCACCCCTAACCATCTTCACGCACCCGTCGCTCGCCAGGCGCTACAGGCAGGCTTTCACGTCTTCAGCGAGAAGCCCGCAGCGCTCGACCTGGCCGAATTGCAAACGCTCGAACAGGTCCTCGTCGACAGCGGCTGCCTGTATGGCCTGGCGCATGTATATCTGGGCTACCCGATGGTGTGGGAAGCGCGGGAGTTGGTACGCAATGGCCTGATTGGGGCCGTACGCAAAGTCATCGTCGAATACCCGCAAGGCTGGCTCAGCCAGGACATCGCCAGCCAGGGCAACAAACAGGCCGACTGGCGCGACGACCCTGAGCAATCCGGCATCGGCGGCTGCATCGGTGACATCGGTACCCATGCCTTCTGCCTGGCCGAATTCATCGCCGACCAGCAGGTGCAATACCTCAGTGCCATGCTCGGCCCCCACATCAAGGGTCGTCGATTGGACGATGACGCCAGCATGCTGCTCAAGATGAGCGGCGGCGCGAGTGGGGCGCTCATCGCCAGCCAGGTCTGCGCCGGTGAAGAGAACCCGCTGAAAATCCGCGTCTACGGCGAGCGGGGCGGGCTGGAGTGGCGGCAGGAAGAGCCGTCCAGCCTGATCCATCGTTCGCTGGACCAGCCCATGCGTGTGTTGCGCGCAGGCCTCGGGCAGCCATGGCTCAGTGAAGCTGCCACCCGCCGCATGCGCCTGCCGGCCGGTCATCCCGAAGGCTACCTGGAGGCGATGGCCAATCTTTACGCGGATTTCGCCGACGCCATCCAGGCAGGCAAACGCGGCAACCACGCGCCGGGCGTGCCGGGCATGGAAGTGGGTCTGCGCGGCATGGCTTTCATCGAAACCGCCATTGCCAACCATCGCGGCAACGCCAAGTGGACCGAGTTGGTCTGTCCTCTGCACTCACGGAGCCTTTCAAGATGAACGTTGCAACCGAACACGGCGTGCGTGGGCCGGGCATATTTCTGGCCCAGTTCATGTCGGACCAAGCGCCTTTCGACACCCTGGCCAATATCGCCAGCTGGGCAGCATCCCAGGGGTACAAGGCCATTCAACTGCCCACGCTGGGCACCCGATACATCGACCTGGAGCGCGCTGCGCACAGCCAGGCGTACTGCGACGAGCTCAATGCAGTTTGTGCAAATGCCGGCGTGCAGATCAGCGAGCTGTCCACACACCTGCAAGGTCAATTGGTCGCCGTACACCCGGCTTTCGACGCGGTGTTCGACGAGTTCGCGCCTGCCCATCTGCGCAACCAGCCACAGGCGCGTACCGAATGGGCCATCGAGCAACTCAAACTCGCTGCCCAGGCCAGCCAGCGGCTTGGCCTGACTGCCCACGCGACATTTTCCGGCGCGCTGCTTTGGCCCTATGTCTACCCATGGCCCCAGCGGCCGAGCGGGTTGGTCGAGCAAGGGTTCGCCGAACTGGCCAAGCGTTGGCTGCCCATCCTCGACTGCTTCGAGGAAGCGGGGGTGGACCTCTGCTATGAGATACACCCCGGCGAAGACCTGCACGACGGCGCCTCGTTCGAGCGCTTTCTGGAGGCGGTCGACCACCATCCTCGCGCCGCCATTCTGTACGACCCCAGCCACCTGTTGCTTCAGCAGATGGACTACCTGGGCTTCATCGACCGCTACCACGCGCGCATCCGCATGCTCCATGTGAAGGACGCCGAGTTCCGTCCCGATGCCCGTTCCGGCGTCTATGGTGGTTATCAGGACTGGGTAGACCGCCCCGGACGCTTCCGCTCCCTGGGCGACGGTCAGGTGGATTTCAAATCGATCTTCAGCAAATTGACCCAGTACGGTTTCAACGGCTGGGCCGTGCTGGAATGGGAATGCTGCCTGAAGGATTCTGCCCAAGGGGCCGGTGAGGGGGCTGCGTTCATCGAGCGCCACATGATCAAACGCACCCAGCGTGCGTTCGACGATTTCGCCAGCGTGCCCGCCGACGTTCATTCCAACCGGCGATTACTGGGGCTGCCTGAAGACTGAACCTGCAAGCCTTCGACCGACACCTGCCATAACAATAAAACGGTGAGTGCAATGAAAACGATGAACGCCCGACTGAGCGTGATGATGTTCCTGCAATTCTTCATCTGGGGCGGCTGGTTCGTCACCCTGGGCACGTTTCTGGCAACCGGGCTGGGCGCCACCGGCAGCCAGATCGGCCTGGCGTTCTCGACGCAGTCATGGGGAGCGATAGTTGCGCCTTTCGTGATTGGCTTGATCGCCGACCGCTGGTTCAACGCCGAGCGCATCCTGGCCGTGCTTCACCTGCTGGGCGCCGTGCTGTTGTATCAGCTGTATCGAGCAGCGGATTTCGCCACGTTCTATCCCTATGTCCTGGCCTACATGATTGCCTACATGCCCACCCTGGCCCTGGTGAACTCGGTCGCCTTCCGGCAGATGCAGGACCCGGCGCGGGAATTTTCCCGTATCCGGGTATGGGGCACGATCGGCTGGATCGTGGCCGGTCTGGTCATCAGCATGGTGTTCGCGTGGGATTCGGGGCCAGGCATCGCGAGCGGAGCACTGCGCAACACCTTCCTGATGTCGGCCATCGCTTCGCTGCTCCTCGGTCTCTACAGCTTCACACTGCCCGCCACCGCACCCCTGCAAGCCAGCGGCGAGCGCCAGGGACTGCGCCAGGTGTTAGGGCTGGACGCACTCGGGTTGTTGAAGGATCGCAGCTATCTGATCTTCTTCCTGGCCTCGATCCTGATCTGCATACCGCTGGCGTTCTATTATCAGAACGCCAACCCGTTCCTGGCCGAGATCGGTGTTGCCAATCCCACGGCGAAAATGGCGATCGGGCAAGTGTCCGAAGTGCTGTTCATGCTGCTGCTGC
>Ga0308158_10002341_pt1 | contig 18130 bp, 11 predicted proteins | sample PhyBR2_FD_201038 | JGI IMG/M metagenome (GOLD analysis project Ga0308158, IMG submission 201038) | Phyllosphere microbial communities from UC Gill Tract Community Farm, Albany, California, United States - DLSLB.R2 | ecosystem: Host-associated > Plants > Phyllosphere > Unclassified | place: USA...
GCCGCGATCCGCGATTGGGAGAAGCGGCCCATCCTCGCCGGTCCCCGTCCCGACGGACAACTCGGTCAGATCGTCGAGGTCATGCTCGGCACCTCCGCCCGCATCGGCGAAGTCCTCGCGATCCGCGTCGCTGACCTCGACCTCGACGCTCCCGTGCCGATGGTCCGTATCGCCGGGACGATCGTCAGCCGTAAGGGAGAGCCCACGCACCGGCAGGATCATCCGAAGACCGCACGTTCGGTCCGTCGCGTCGCCCTGCCTGGGTTCGCGCTACGCGCAGTCCGTGCCCGGTCCCGCAGACTGCGTTTCGTCGGCCCGGAGACGCTGCTGTTCGCAACTCGTGTCGGAACACCGCACACGACGAATAACGTCCGACGTCAGCTGCGGGATGTCATGGACCAAGCCGGCATCGAAGACGTCACCCCGCACCGGTTCCGCCGGACCGCCGCCACCGCGATCAACGATGTCGGGGGACTCCAGCTCGCCTCCGAGCTCCTCGGCCACAGCGACCCCGCCATCACCCGCGAGCACTATATCCGCCGCAACGAGACCGTCAACCCCGCCACAGCCGACTTCCTCGAGCAGGCGTTCGGAAGAGCGAGCTGAAAGCCCTGCCGCCGGTACGACGGACGGGGCAAGAGAGGACCGTGCCCGAATCCGTCCTGACGTTCTGCGATCACGACAGTCAGTTTCGACGATGGTGAAGCCGCGGGTTCTCTGCAGGTACTTCAGCGCTGGCGCGTCGCGGGAGTCGTTTAGTGAAGTGAGATCGTGCGCCACATCTGCGCGGCGAGGAGAGAGAGGCTCGCGCTGACATGCCATCAGGCGCGGCAAGAATTACGGCACTGGATTCGATAGACCCGCAGCGATGGCGCGGCATTCGGCTCGGAGCGTGGAGAGCTCGGGGAGCGCGCGCGGATTGTCCTGGAGATTGAGCAGTGGCGTGTGCTCGCGAATCAGCACGACCTCGACCTCGTGAACCTTGGACTGCGGTAGTACGGACCAACTGACATCGAGATTCGCGTCGATCCAATCCACGATCGCAATTCGATCGGTTGGCGCGAAGCGGTAGTTCTGGACCCGTGTTCGACCGGCTAGCGAGCCGAATGGGGGACGGTAGCCCAGCACGGCACCGATGCTTCGGATGAAGGTGCCGTTGCCGCGTGCTCGGAGCTCGTTGCCGAGCAATCGATAGAGGAGCGTCTGCTTCTCGGCTCGCCCGACGTAGATCACGCGCGTGGCGCGATCGTTGAGATGAGATTGGAAGGGCTCGGGAATGGCCGCGCCGCTGCGGAGCCGAATCGCGTAGACGCCGAACTCGTCAAGCACAATTCCGTCAATCCCACCTGTCGGTCGAAACGAGCGGTCGTCGAGCAAGTTCATGACGGGTCAGCGTCCGACGGTTTCTCCCGGGCGCTACGCCGCAGCTTCGACATGACAGCGCTCGACACCTTGACCACGGTGTCCTTCGCGCTGTGAGCGGCGTCTGCGCTGAACAACGCGACCGCTTCGGCTCCTCGTGCGCCGAGCTTGCCGGCGGTCTGGGCAGTCGTTACTCCGGCCTCGACGGTGGCATCCCTAGCCTCGACTACTGCGACAGCCCAGTGCTTCTTCTTCAGATTCACGCGGGTGTCGGAGATGCCGAGCATCTCGTGAAAGACCAGAACGTCAGCGCCCACCTCGTTGCTGGATCGCACCACTTCGCCGGGCTTGAGGGGGTGGAAGAGCACCTTGCGATTCGCGGTCACCGCTGCAGAGTCCATCCGTGCGAGCAGACGCTCTGTGCTCTTCGCGATCAGGTCGCGACGTTTGGCGCGGCCCGCCTGAATCGCTTCGCGGTGACGGTCGAGATCGTCCGGGCTGGAGTCGAGGACGCGGTCGAGCTCAAGCACAGCCAGGCCGTCCTGGAGCTGGAAACAACGTGCCAGCACAGCCAGCCACTCTTCAACGTCCGCTTCGGCGATCTTCGCGATCTTCGCGAGGTCGCCGACGCGTGACTCCTTCTCCATCTTCTCGGCCAGGGAATCGAGACGGTGGAGGGCGTAGGACTGCGTCTCCGCGATGGTCTGTGCGGCACCGTGCAGGCTCGACCACGTCACTTCGGAAACGCGGCCGACGTGCTCGCGCTTGAGCATGGCGTCGTCGATGACGAGGCCGACACCGATCATGCGGGCGAGCGCACTGTCTTTCTGTGCCCGCAGGATGTCGTCGACCTTCTCGTCGATCACGGCGAGGTATTCGGTGATCTCCTGCATGGTCTGCTGCATGGCGAGCTGAGCCATGATGCCTGCCGCGCCGGCCAGCATCGCCGGGTTGGTAAGCAGCGATCCGACCGTGCCGGGCTTTACGAACTCGAGGATGTTCGTGATCTTGCCTTTGCTCGTGGTCACGATGGCGCGGCTGACGCTGTCCGACGAGCCCTTCATGGCGTTGCCGAGCTTCAGCGCCCGGGCCGATTCCTCGGTGAGCTTCACCCAGCGGCCGGCGCTGGCAGCGACCTCAGCTCCACCCTTCGCGGCCATCGAGCCGACGTTGAGCGCACCGCCGACAGCGTGCGCGAGGTTCAACTCGCGGGAGGCCACGCCGGCCGTAGACAGGAAGCGCTCCACCGCCAGCGGGTCGCCGATGACGGCAAGACCGTCTCCGTCGCTGACCAGTTCGATCTCGTCGCGCGGCTCGTCCTCGTCCGACATATGAGCCCCATTCACCGCACTGATCTACTGCGTTGAGGATATCGGTGACGAGCGTCACTCATGCAGCGTTGGTGACCTCCACGCATCAGGTCGCAGTGCGCTCGGGACTCGACTTCAGCTTGGCGAGCTTCTCCCTCGCCTCAGCTGCTACTTTCTCCGCCTTCTTGAGTTCGCGCTCGGCTCGGGTGACCTGTTCGTCAAGCTTGCGCTTTGCCTCGGCCATGCGAGCCGCGGCCTCCACCGTCTTGGCTGAACTGACGACACCGCGGGTTAGCTCGCACTCCGGGCACCGGGCGGTCGAGAAGCTGGGGCGCTGGTTTGTGTGGTGGACCCTCTGCTCGACGACGTGTCCGCAAGTCAGGGTTCGCTCCCAGATATCGAGTTCCTCCTCGCGGCGTGGACTGCTGAGGAGGATCTTGCTGATGTTCTCGTACTGCTCCGGCGACATCGGGACCGGCAGACAGCAGAACCCGCAGTGGGTGGCTCGAGATCCGGACATGCTCCAACGGTGGGCTTCACAGTCCGGATGCATCTCCTTGTAGCGCGCTTGGTCGGCGTCGTACTCGGCCTTCTCCTCCGGCGTGAGGTACATCGTGCCGGGCCAGTTGCCGAGGTTGTCGATGACCGGCAGACCGCACCCACGACACAACTCGCCGGCCGCAGCCTGCTCGCGTGTCAGGTACATCCCCTTGTCCCGCCACTCCTGACGCTTGGCCTCGTTGCGATGCGCTCCCGCCTCCTCTCTCAGCGCATTCGTCATCTGCCGTTTGGCTACGCGCGCTGCCTTCTGTTCTTCGGTGAGCTTGGCCACGGCGGTCACTCCGTTCTCAATGTCGGGGGAGGAGCGGAGAATGTCGACATGACTCAGCTCTACACAAAGAATGGCCGACCGCTACAACGCGGAGGTGACCACCTCTGGTCGGGATCGGGAATCTATCTCGGTACGATCCAGGGCCGGTACGTCTTCGATGCCTCCGGCCAGTACGCCGGAACGATCGATGGAGACCGCGTCGTCTACCGGGTCATCGACTCGGCATGCATCGCGAGCCCGACCATCGCAGCCCCGCGCGTCGGTCTCGCCGTGGTGCCTGCCGTGCCTGCAGCAATCCTGGGCGACGAACCCCGGTTTCCGAACTGACTCAGGCGACACGCCGCGCCTAACTTGAAGGAGCAATTCTTTAACTCGGTGCGCTAGCCTGAAGCTCTCACCCGGCCGCGAGAGAGGAACCGCACATGGCGATCCACACACCGAAGACCCGCGAGGAGCTCGCTGGCTACCTCTCCCCGATGCGCCTCACCGCCGAGGTGTTTGAGCGCGCCGTTGCCGTCGGTGCCGCGGAGAGCCGGACCTTCTCGCAGGGTGCACCGAAGTCTGCGCCGAACATGACACGCTGGTTCCGGACCGTCGAGTTTATGCACGAGCAGCTGATGCTGTTGCAGCTCGATTGGAAGCGCTCGAACCCGCAGAACCTGCCGTACTTTTCGCAGGCCGACCTCAACATGGGGCTGATCACGAGCAGCGGTGACGAGTTCACTGGTGTGCCGTGGGGGACGTCGCCTAGCACCAAGAACCCGAAGGGCTCCGCCTTCGCCAAGCGCGTAGACGAGAACGGCCAGGGCGCACTGTTCGACCAGCAGACGGACGACGGCGCCGAGATCGACGTCAAGTATCTCTGGATCCTGCTCTACAACGAGCGCGACGGCATGGTCTACCTGGAGCTGTCCCGCCCGAAGTCGATGGCTGGTAAGCAGATCGACAGTTGGCTCGAGCGCATCATCTTCCCGCCGTTCGACCTCGCGCTCGGCGCCTTCTCGTTCGACGAGGACGAGGCCGACGACGAGGGTACCGGCTTCACCATCGCCCGTCGCTGACGGGGCTGGATTTCCCACGATGAGCACTACCTTCATTCCGGCGCGCCTTGAGATGGCTCGCGCCATCCGGCAGATGACAGCCACTGACCTCGCGTCCGCGGCGAGCATTAGTGCGCCCTGGATTTCGCAGATCGAGAACGTCAAGAAGACGCCGGGGCCCGAGCTCGTGCGCGAGTTGGCGCGCGTCTTGAACTTCCCCGTTGAGTTCTTCTATCGCCCCGTGAAGAGCCAGCCGCCGTCCGACGCCTTCCACTTCCGAGCGACGTCGAAGCTTGCGAAGAAGGACGAGGCGACGGCGCGGAGCTTGTCGACGCTTGCCATCGAGTTATCGGACTGGATCGAGGCGACTTACCACTCGCCTGCGCCGGCCGTCCCTGAAGTGCAGGACTTGATCGGCTCCGATGACGAACTTTCGCCGGAACAGGCCGCCGAGGCGGTGCGCGGTGCATGGGGGCTCGGCGTTGCCCCCGTCAAGAACCTGCTGCAGCTCCTCGAGTCCAAGGGGGCCAAGGTCTACTCGGCGGGCGGCCCGCTACAGGCCATCGACGCCTTCTCGTTCCGTCACGGGGCTACGCCGGTCATCTTCCTCAACGTCCACAAGTCCGCGGAGCGCCTCCGGTTTGATCTGGCACATGAGCTTGGCCATCTCGTCATGCACGGGGGATCGCTCAGTGTCGAACCCGGCAAAGAGAAGGAACAGGCAGCCAACGACTTCGCCAGCTCGTTTCTAATGCCGCGCTCCGACGTCATTGGTGCCATTCACGGCAACAACCTCATGCTCGAGGACGTGCTGATGCTGAAGCGACGCTGGCGAGTGAGCGCAATGGCCCTCAACCTCCGTGCGCACCGGCTTGGCGTGATCTCGGAATGGACGTACAGCACGCTCGCTAAGCAACTCTCAATGGCCGGCTTCCGCCGAGGGGAACCGGGATCGGATCTGCGCGCAGAGTCATCGAGTCTCCTCACCCAAGTCATGAGCGACATGCGTAGCCGCGGTCAGGGATTCTCCGAGCTCGCTCGACTCCTTGATGTCCGTGCACAGGACGTCCAGGACCTGATGCTCGGGATTGTGACCTTCGCCATTCAGGGCGACGGCGTCGTTCGATCGAGGAGTACGGCAGATCTTCGCGATGCCTCGCTCGCGCCCGTCGCTGATCTGAATGCGCGGCGCGGGCGTTCCTAGGCGGGAGGCACTGAGACCCTCCAACCCGGCGTCATCCTCCGCTAAGTCTCTACCGGGCTCGATTGTGGCCGGCTCCGCTTAGCGCGAGTTGCCATTGACTAGCGGCATCGACGATCCGGCTCGGACGCTTCTCCCACTCGGCGCGCTGACAGAACAGTCAGGATAGAGGCCGTCGATCTGGTCTCCGGATCGCAGATTCCTCTGAGATGGGACGTACTTCGAGAGGGGAGCTGTGCGACGTAGGGTGAGTTACGGGCGTTAGTGACAGTGAGGCCCAGGTGCGCGGCTATCCCATGGCTCGATCGAGCCCCCACGCACCCACCTGAGCGCAGCCGTCGGCATGCCCGACGCTGAGCGCCAGAGGACAACGCGCCGACTCGCGGACCCGCGAGGTCCGAGGACTCCGCGCCCCGCTTCGGTAGCGTGGGAGGGTGGCCTCCTTCTCTGCTCGCGACCTCCTGATCGCCCAACTGGTGAAGCGCCATCCGGCTCGTACGGAAGCGGACATCCAGGCGGACATTTATGGGCTACTGACCGTCGGCGAGCTGAACATCGGCACCGACCAGGCGCACATGGAGTCGCCGTCCGCGGACGGCACGCGCCGACGTATCGATGTTGAAGTCGGGCAACTGGCGATCGAGGTCAAGAAGGACCTGCGCAACCAGACCGTGCGGGCTGATGGTGAGTCTCAGCTTGAGGGGTACATCGCGACGCGAACCGAGCAGTCGGGCGCCCACTATTCCGGCGTCCTCACTGATGGCGTTCTGTGGCTGCTGTTCAACGTCGGTGCCGAGGGGCGTCGACTCGTCGCCGACCTGGACATGACTGGCAAGGAACCAGCTGTTCTCGTGGGGTGGCTTGAGGCTGTCCTGTCGACGCAGACGCAGGTGAAGCCCACCCCAGCCGAGATTGTCCGGCGACTCGGAGCCAACTCCCCGGCGCACCTCCTCGATGTCGCCGCATTCCGAGACCTCTATCAAGCGAATGCAGGCAACACGGAGGTCTCACTCAAGCGCGAACTATGGGCCAAGCTCCTTCGCACCGCTTTCGGGTCCGCGTTCGAAGACGACGAGACCCTCTTCATCAATCACACCCTGCTCGTTCTCACTGCAGAGATCATCGCTCACGCCGCCCTCGGGTTCGACGTGAGCGCAAAGGGCGGGATCAGCGCGAAGCAGCTCAGCCTCGGCACTGAGTTCTCGAACGCGCAGATCGTTGGTGTCGTTCAAGCGGACTTCTTCGACTGGCTCCTCGACGTCGACGGCGGCGAAGAGCTCATCGCGAACGTCGCCCGACGGATAGCCCAGTTCAACTGGGATCACGTCGAGCACGACGTACTAAAGCTCCTCTACGAATCGGTAATCGACACCCGCGACCGAAAGGCACTAGGCGAGTACTACACCCCCGACTGGCTGGCTCAAGCCATCGTTGACGCGAACGTAGACGAGCCCCTGACGCAACGCGTCGCGGACGTGGCATGCGGCTCGGGCACCTTCCTGTTCCACGCAATTCGCCGCTACCTCGCCGCAGCGGAGCAAGCCGGCATGTCGAACGGCGACGCGATCAGCGGGGTGACGTCGCACGTCACCGGTATGGACGTCCACCCTGTGGCGGTCACCATTGCCCGCGTTACGTACCTGCTCGCTCTCGGCGTGGAACGGCTCACCGCCGACGACCGTGGGCCCCTCGTCGTGCCTGTCTACCTCGGCGACTCCCTGCAATGGGAGCAGCAGGCGGACATCTTCGCGTCCGAAGAGCAGCTCACCATCGCAACCTCAGGTGCGGACCTTGTGGAGGCTGGTGCGGCACTCTTCCATGACGATCTCGTCTTCCCGAAGTCGGTCCTCCAGGACGCGGCAAACTTCGATCGACTCGTCAACGCGATGTCAGACAAGGCGTCCGATACAAGCAATCGGACGAGCAAGACTGTGATCTCGCCGACGCTGCACCAGTTCGGCATCCCCGAGCAGGACACGGATGTTCTCGTCGCCACCTACGACACCATGCGCAGACTGCACGCCGATGGACGCGACAGTATCTGGGGCTACTACGTCCGCAATCTCGTTCGTCCGACATGGTTGTCCGCGGACGACAACAAGGTCGATGTCCTCGTCGGCAACCCGCCCTGGCTCAGATATGGAGCGATGACCGGTCCGATGCAGACGCGCTTCACCGCCATGCTCAAAGCGCGCGGCCTCATCACCGGCAGAGCCGGTGCCACCGGCAGGGACCTCGCCCCGTTGTTCGTTGTGCGGGCCACGGAGCTATACCTTCGGGCAGGTGGCAGGTTCGCGATGATCGTTCCCCACGGCATTCTCACCCGCCAACCCCACGCTGAGTTCCGGTCGGGGCGCTGGGGGAGCACGATTCTCGACCTGCGCGTGCAGTTTGACCGCGCTTGGGACCTTCAGCATGCGGCGACCGGATTCCCCAATCACGCAGCCGTCGTCGTCGGTAACCGCGGAACGACCTCCAAGGCGATGACCGCAGAGGTCGAGGCGTGGTCGACAAAGGGCGCAAAGTCCAACGTCACCTGGGACGAGATGCTCCCGCGCCTAACACGAGATGTGACCACGGTCGGGGTCACAAGCGAAGAAGACGCAGCAGTCACATTCTCGATCTATCGGAAGAGGTTCCGTCAGGGGGCGGTGCTCGCTCCTCGAATGCTGACGTTCGTCGAGGAAGGAAAGTCGAGCCCGCTAGGAGCTGGCGCTGGGCGTGTTCCAGTCGTCTCCCGGAAGACGAACCAGGACAAGCCGCCGTGGAAGTCGCTGCCGGCGATCTCAGACGTAGTCGAGAAGACGTTTGTCCGCCCTGTTTATCTCGGTGAGACCACACTTCCGTTCCGCACCACGGCGCCTCTGAAGGCAGTGCTACCGATCTCGCCGAAGACCGGGAAGCTTCTCTCATCCAGTGAGATCGCTGAGCATGAAGGCCTCTCAAGCTGGTGGGTTGCGGCGGAAGAGCTTTGGAACGCCAACAAGTCGGCGAACGACCCTGGGTCGTTCCTCGATCGCATTGACTACATCGGCCAGCTCTCCGCACAGCTCCCGTCCGCGAGTCAGCGCGTCGTCTATACGAAGGCCGGCAATGCCATTACTGCGGCACGGGTCGATGATGCCGATGTGATCATCGACCACAAGTTGTACTGGGCGGCCACAAACACCGTTGACGAAGCACGTTACCTCGTCGGAATTCTCAACTCCGCAGCCGTGCTTGAGCGCGTCAAGCCGTTTATGGCCGTCGGCCTGTTCGGGCTACGAGACATCGACAAGAACGTGTTCCGCGCCTTGATCCAGCCATACGACGCAAGCAACGAGTCCCACGTCGCCCTCGTAAAGGCGGTTGCTGAAGCGGAAGACGATGCGAGCAAGGTCGACGTCAGCGGGGCAAAGACGTTCCAGGCGGCGCGCAAGCTCATTAGGGCGGATCTAGAGCAGAAGGCGCTCCTTCCGAAGATCGAGGCACTCGTTCTTGACGTCGTGCCCACAGCCGTTCCCTAGCGTCGCTTGCATGGCAGGAACGGAGCGCTCGCGACGCACGGATGTTGCTGATCAGCGCCGGCGGCGTTCTTGGTCTCGCCGCTGCGCATCCTCCGAGCAGTCGAGTATACGGAGCATATGTGCTCGGACGACGCCGTCAAGAAGTTGGGCCACATCGTGAACGGCTTGGGCATCGTAGCCGCGAGCACCGTGTGCGAGATCGTTGCGCACCAGCCGGAGGGCATCGTAGCTGTTAGTCGGCTTCCTCGGATCGACCATAACCTCGGTCACCAAGGCTGAGCGTCCTAGATCTTCTGTGACGTCAACCGGCACAGCCGTCAGCGTCTCACCGAGAACCTGCTGCAGGCCGGTGGGTGGTCTGCGGGATAGGTGCGTCTTCAGAAACCTGAGGACTCCAGCGCTGACCGTCTCGGCAGCCTCCGCCAGCGCAGACTCGCGGCGTTCCTTGTGTTTTGTCACGCGCTCCGCAAAGCCGGCGGCATTCTCGTGGCCGTGCATCCCTTCGAGTGCTTGCAGGAGAAGTAGGAGCCGGGAACGTGGGTGCTGCTCCGGGGCGAACATCATCGACCCGTAGGTCTCTAGGAGCGGGTGGTGTTCGCCTCGCAACTGCTGCCAGCGGCGAAGGAGATCAAGGAGCGACATGTCTTCCGGAGACAGCAGAAACGAGCGTTCGACTTTCAGCACGTCGTTGCCGCGTGACGAGTACGGTGCTTGCTGCAGGGCGGTTCCGAACACTTGGAACAATCGAGAACCGCCGTCGTCGGCCAGGCGAACCGCGAGATAGGTGATCTTCTCTTTCCGGCCGGTCGCTAAGGAGACGATGCGACGCAGTGGTTCCACCCACTCCGAGAACACCTCATCGAACGGGATGGGCCGAGAAGGGCGGATCCAGACGACCGGACTGAACGTGACACGGAAGAAGAACGCTTCGGGAGCGGTCACGGAACTGTAGAACTGCAGCTCGACCTCGGCATCATCATCGGTCCAGGTCTGGGTGCTGTCTGGGTTACCGACTGCCTCCCAACTCCAATCGAGGTAGCGTTTCCCCTCCTCCCGCTTCAACGGGATCTTCACTTTGCCGATTGGGCCAATTCCAGTGATCGCGTCTAGTCCCTCGACCTGTACATCGACGCCGACCACCTGCACCGTGTCAGCCGCTACCGGTTCGCGTCCCAGCAATGCAGCCCTCGCATGGATAACTGCGCGCTCGGACATCCAGATCTCTATGACCGCGCCGATGAGCACGACGGTGAAGCCATTGAGCAATCGGCCGACGACAGTGCTCACTTCATAGATCTGCGGGAAGCTCGCGACCCCGCCGGCACCGGCTGTCTCCCATTTCACTGGAACATCACCGAAGGCGTTTCCGCGTGGCGGCCGATCTGCCACAAGCTCCAGGTCACCCTGGAGGGTTTCTGTCCCGCCTGTCTGGGTGGGCAACTGCCACTCGACGCGGTACTCGCCAGGCTCGAGCAGCAGGTTCAGAGGGACGCCGTCAGCCATCTGCGCTCCAACCGGCCATCGTCCGGTGGCTCACGGAGCCGTCGCGACTGGGCACCGTCAGAGCCCTCGAACTGGCTCGCGGCAGAGCCGCTCTTTGACTTGAGTGGGGAGGAGGCGATGTTCCCAGAGCAACTTTGTGACTTCTGCTCTTGCAGCTTCGCCGCCGTCGGCCTGCACGCTCGTGCGAATTGCTGTCCAGGCGCGGTGCGCGTCATGGGCGATGTCGAGAAGCTGGTCCGTGGTTGTGAGATACAAATGCTGCGCAGCGATCGGGACTGCGTCCGGATCTACCAGCCTGCTGTGCGCCGCGATCACACTCACTGAGTCGGCGGGCGGGGCATCGACGTCGCGGTCGGCGGCCAGGGACGCCAGATGTGTGTTCGCTTTTCTTACGTAGTCCATGCTGAGCCGCTCGGCTGTCTGTTCGCTCTTCGCCTCCACGGTCAGCCAAAGCTCATCCCAAAGCCAGGCCGCGTCGGTCCGGCCTTGGCCTGAGGGCTTGAACGACTCTGCGCCGAGGAGCCGGCCCAGCTCTACCAGCCCGAGCTCGTAGGGTGTCGCTTCGTCTTGCGCAAGCTGCCCGAGCATCGTCTGCACACGACTTGAGAACGTCGTCGCCGACCGCAGCGAACCACCCAGGAGGGACAAGATGGCGGTCGCCGCGCTCGCATCGCTCGGTTCTGGGATGACGACGTCCGCGGGCAGCGGCTGGATTTCTCGAAGCCAGACCATGCCCGTTGCCGCACGATGGGCTGTCGTCAGCAACTCGGCAGAACGCTGAGCAGCCGCAGCGTTCCCGGCTGCCGCAGATCTGCCAAACCAAGCGCTCGCGAAGTAGGCCCACAGCGCCCTGTAGGCGCGCGCCTTTGGGGCGGTGATCCCCTCCAGTACCTCGACTGCGGCACGCCCTGCCGCTTCCCAGTCGCCAAGCCAGGCCGCTCGCCACGCTGCGACCTCGCGTGGTGCGCTGGCAGCGAGCTCGGCGGCGAGTGATTGCGGGGTGCGCGTGGCGCGTGCGCGGCCATCGGCAAGCGCCGGTTCACCGTGCGTGCGCCAGTCTTCGTCTTGGGCGAGCGCGCTTCGGGTCAGGGCGACAACGTTGGAGTAGGAACCCGCGCTAGCCAGCAGGCCGAACTCGATCTCTGCCTGAAGTTCGACGGGCATTGAGCGTGTGTTGTCGGGATCGGAGAGGTATCGGAGAAGATCTTCGCCTTGAACGACCACTACCGCCCAGTCTTGTGGCCCTCTCGTGCAACGGCCGGCGCCTTGAACGATGCGGGTTCGAATCCGTTCCGCGAGCACGTCGCCGGCGCGGAGCTTCGAGCTGAGGAAGCGGTCCTGCAAGTGCGAGGCGGTCGGCACGTTCTCCATGACCATGAACCGGCAGCTCTTGTCGGCGAGGTCCATGCCGTCGTAGCGGTTGGGTGCCAACAGCGTGCCTCGGTCGGCCTTCTTGAAAGCCTCGACCGTGGTGTCTGAGGCCGCGAACCGCTCTCGAGCGGGCACGCTCAATGCGTCCGCAATCTTTGAGGCTGCTTCGCCTTGTTGCGTCAAGATCAAACGCTTCGTTGTGAGGTCGGCGAGCCGATTCACGAGCGGTGGCTGCTCAAGCTCAGCAAGGCCGGTCAGCTGACCAGGCGCAGAGGGTGCCACAGCGACGGTGTCGGTTGCCGCATCAAACACAGCGAGGTCGGGAAATACGAAGAATCGGCGGCCGCTGCCGGTACGCTCCCAGGCCCGTGGTGACGGAATCCGCTCGATCGGTGACCGCCCGAACGCCCGCTCAAGCTCGCCTGCCTCTCCAAGCGTTGCGGACAGATACACCCGCTGGTCCGGGTCAACAAACGCCGCGTGCTGGAACGTCGGCGGAATCATCGGTCGGATGTACCACTTGCCCCTCGAAACGTAGAACAGGCATGACATCAAGTTCTCGCGGAGCATCGAGAATCGGTAGCGCGCGGACGTGCGCCCCGTCAGCCCAGCATCAAGCACCGAGTCAATCTCGCTCAGGCGCGACGCGATAGCCGACATAGGAATCAACCGAACCTCGTGCCAGCTGGACGTATCGGCGCCTTCGCCGGTCATGCGGGTAACAAGATGCTGGTCGACGGTGTCACCGAGGGCGTCGAAGAGGTCGTTGTAGCTCGAGTGAGAGCGAGGAATCTCGAGCGCCCATGCTTCGGCGACGTAGCCCTCAGCAGCGTGCGCGTCGTCAAAGATCAGAGTCTTCGCGTCCGCCAAGTAGGAGTTGATGTTGAAGATGTGACTGTAGGTGGTCACGGCGATCGCTTCAGCGCGCGTGTACGCCGTCACCTGGCGCGGATCCCAGTCGTTGTGTGAGTCGATGAGAGAGTGCAAGCTGATGCCTTGCCGCTCGCCAGCGGCCACGACCTGAAGCGCGAGCTGTCGGGTGGGGCAGGCGTAAACAACACGCTCCCGACGACTGCGTCGACGCCACTCACCGATCAACAGACCTACGAGGGTCTTGCCCGACCCAGTAGGCAGTTCAAGAGCGACATCAGCTGTGTCCAGGTGGTTCCCGCTGTATGTCCGCAGCTGATCGACCTGGTGCGACCACAGCGCCCCCACCCCATCCCGCCGACGCGGCAGCTCACCGAACAACGTCTCTGGATCCGCAGCCGCCACCTGAGCTCGCGCCTGCTGCGGGAACACGGGTCGTGCAGGGTTCGGTGTGTCCGGCATCGTCGTCGTCCTCCAGGCGCTTTGGTGTGACTCTCAATCTAGCGATTACGGCACCTTGTTGCGCATTGATGCGCTGTGACGGCAGCGACGCTGATCTCGTCTAAATTCCTGATCAGCTTGAGATCCCGACATGCAAAATGTAGGGAGGATTGCAGCGAACACCACATGCAATCTTTGACCCTGCTAGAGCTGGCCCGGATTATCCGCTGCGTCTGGCGAAGGAATCTGCCCGCGGTGCAGCCGGCGCAGCTGTCCAATTCTCGGAGCGTCGTACCGTGCTCGCAATTCCCTCTAGACGCTGGCCTGCTGGAGAGGGGCGACCAGCTTTGGTCCCTTGAGTTTGAAGGTCTCGGTTTCAACTTGCTTGATAGTGTCGCCGACGAGTCGATTCAAGACGTATGTGTGAGCTGAATCGACGTTGAACGTGGGGCGCCCTCGTCCCCCGTTCGCGACGCGCGAGTAGTCGCCCCCCAGTGCTCGCAGCAGCAACTTGAGCTGGTCGACCGGAAGACGGTCTCCTCGAGCGGCGATGAGCGCGACAACTTGTCCAGTAGTCGCGCCAGCGGTCCTCAACGCCTCAATGCTCTCGTATGGCAAGCCCCAGCCGTTCTCAGCCAGGGCGCTGGCAAGTGTTCGGACCTGCAGCCGGCTTGCACCAGCAAGGTAAGCGGTGATGCTTGAGACGACCGCGAGTCGGGTCGCTGCGAGGATGGCCGAGCTGCGTAGTAGAGGCGGGATGTTGGAGACGTCGAGCACTTCGGGTGATACGAACGTCTCGAACTTCTTGGATGCAGCGATCGTTGTCTCCAGGGTCACCCAATCGACCATGAGATCCGCGGAGAACGCGGTCGCGTCGTCTGCGAGTAGACGACGCTTCAGTAGCCGCGCGACCAAGTCGCCCGTCTCCGGGGTAATCCTGGTTGCTTCGATGATCCCGGGCTCGATACTTGCGGCGATGCGGACACGCGTGTTGGTCGAAGTGATCGCGCTACTTGCAGCGAGCACATCGATGGACACTTCCATCCGCTTCTCAGTGGGGAAGCGTTGCCAGTCGGTAATCTTCTTGTGCTTGCTGAGCAGCAGACCAATGTGCTCGTCGATTCCGAACTGATCGATGTACTCAGACACGTTCTCGAACGTGGGATCGGTTCGGTTGCTCCTGGCAAGGAACGGCCATGCCTGGACGGCCGTGTCACTGAGCGCAGGTACTTGGCAGTCGGCGCCGGACATGTCGACGAGCTGGCCGAGCAAGTCAGTGCTCGAACGCTTTGCTGCTTCGGTCAAGACGGTCGCGAACATCTTCGGATCGGCGACGGTCTGGACGTTCAGCGGTGAGGTGCTTGCGATGTCGAGGTAGTCCTCGAGTTCGTCGAGCGCGTAGGCGTAGACGTCTTGGTTGGGTCTCAGAGTGTCTAGCGCGATCGGACCGGTGGGCAGGAGGGCGCGTAGGTTCGCTTCGATTAGGGGGAAGATCCGGAGTTGTACTGCGATATCCCGTGCGGCGTCGTTCAGGTCGGCGAGGGACTCAAGTGATCCGCCGTTTGCTTTCACGATCCGCAGGACGATCTCGGCGTGGTCCGCCGAGACTGGCTGGCAAATGGCATCCATGTCCTGATAGTTAGCTTGGATGACTAGCCCGACTTCTCGGTCAGTTTCGAATTCATCGTTGGGTGCGACCTGGAGCACGGCGTTGAGAAGCGCGGGGCGGACAGTGGCATCCACAGGCGCGGTCACTGCCGCATATCGGAGTACGCCGGGCCAGTAGGGTGCCAGTGCGGCGAGCAGACGGGCGGGGTGCTCTCCCTGGGCAATGTAGGTGTCTAGGAACTCGTGCTCTTGTTCGCCGAGGAGAGACAGGCGTCGGGCGACCGTGGCCGCGGCTGCGGGCCGTTTCGAGAGCAGATAGTCCATGATCGCGATGTTGAAGACGCTCGCGTCACTGAGGAAGTCGGCGGTGTCGCTGTCCTCAGCGTCTTGTTCGCGTAGGAGTTGGACAACGTCCGTGTCGCTCATCGGGAACGATGCGTCGGGTATGCCGGGCTCGACGCAACGGCGGATGTACTCCATCGCGTCGGGACCTAGATGGTTGCCGTAGTAGCTCGAGGAGTAGAGGGCAAAGTGGGATATGAGAAAGCCATGGCGGACCAGGTCGCGCGCGAGGTCTGACTCGAGTGCCGCTTGGACCACATCATCGAAGGAGATCGCACCGTCGAGGGGCTGGCCAGACGAGTCCGTGAGTGCGAGTCCAGATGTGTCGACTTTGAACTCGGGACGGGCACACAGCTCTTCCCAGGTGTGGTGTCGTAGGAAATCTATCGCTTGCTCTTCCTTCACGATTGCTGCGTTTACTTCGGCGAGGTCGACAGCTTCCCATCCGTCCGCGTTGACGGCGATACCGAACATTTCAGTGAGCTGATCGGCCGTGAATGACAGATTGATCGTCGGAGCGCGGTAGGTGCCCGGATCACGGAGTTGAAGCTGTTGGGGTTCACCAGCGGCGATCCGAGCCCAGGTTTCGGCGTCGTCGAGGTTGCCTTCTGTAACAGGGCCTGTCAGTTCGACCGTTGCCTGTGGCGCTGTTGCCTGAGCCGCCGCTTGCAGCCCCTCGCGAAGTTGGAGGAGAGCATGTCCGAGGCGAGTAGCACGCGCGTTCTTTGTGGCCTCGAGATGGCGGCTGTTTCTGTAACTCGTTAGTTGCTGGGCGCGTGTCGCGAGATTCTGACGTACAAGAGCGCGCCACACGTTGTAGACGAGGTCGAGCGTGCTGTCTCGGTGACGGATCTTTTCGAAGTCAGTGAGATGCGTGTTCTTGAACAGTACGATCGCGAATACGAGATCATCGTCGATACCCGGAACTCGGCTCGCCGGAACGACAAGACGGTTTCGGTACACCTCGAACTCGTTGCGAATGTTGTGAATCATCCGCATGTCGGCGACATGGCGGGCGGCAAGACGTATGAGTGCGGGGTTGATTGTGAACTCATCGCTCGCCATTGCGTCCGACATCACGTCGCGGGCGTTGTCGGCGCTGACAAAAGGCACTACCGGGATGATCACGTCGAAGAATTTCGTGCGGCTCGCACGCTTCAATGTCGCTTTCGCGCGGTCTGATTCCTCGATCACTGAAGTGAGGTCTTTGCCGTCTCGCCGCGGTGCGCCGATCTTCTCGAACACGCTGTCGCGAATCGCGTAGATGAAGACGATGCGCTGGCCGATTTGATCCGAACTGTTTAGCAGGCCGTTTAGTGCGCGGAGTGTGTCGAAGACCTGTACGTCTTCGAACCGGTCGATGTCCTCTATAACAACGATGTTGCGGCGGCTCACCTGGAAAAAATAGACGATCTCGTCCAAGTACTCGTCGAAGTATGTGTCCGATTGCTTTGACAGGGTGACTGTGGCGGCGCCGGCCTGAACGGACGCACTTATCGTCGGCCGGGAGCGGAGCACGCTGATGATCGCCCAAGTAGCGCCCGCCGCCAGCCCGAGAATCAGTACATATGCGACGATCTGCCGCCACAGAACCGGTAGGAGGGCCTCTACGAGCGGTTGGACGAGTCCTAGCCCAAGGAGAACTATGAAGACGGCGGCACCGATGGTGCCGGCGACCACCCAGTCACGACGCCTGTTTGGTGCACTCGCCCGACGGAATCTCGATCGCGGCACGGCTTCGGGAGGGAGGCGATACAGCAGCTGTTTGACGATCTCCTTCTGGATCTGGTTCGTGCGCGACGCCGGCCCATCCTCGGCAGAGTTCTGGCTGATGGCGTCTGTGTCGTGGTCGTCGGGCGCGATTGTCGAGAGCGAGAGCTGTACCGTTCGGGCCCCGTGAGTCTCGCTGAGACGCTGAAGGACGCTGCTCTTGCCGGTGCCGTACGCGCCAGTGAGCGCGATGTTGCGTGTACCTTCGGCGTCGATCGCGCGGACGAGCAAGTCGTAGTACAGCTGATGCTGCTCGTCGTCAAACGCCGGTGCCAGGCTTGTCAGGCGCAATTCCTGTCCCGGTCGGAGGTTGTCTCCCTGTGAATGCGGGATTGCGTTCTCGGACATGTGTTCATGGTATTGGGCCGCCCGGACACGCCTCCGGCACCAGGCCGGTGGTGTCGGTGCTGCACGCGTCATGTGCTTTCTGCGTGCGCAACGTCGTCAACATCGCTTCGGCGAGAAGCGCCGAGGCTCCCCGTCGGTTGGTCGGAGGGCAGTGGCGCGCAGACCACTGCTTGGCAAAACGCCGAGGAGGCCCAGCGTCGGCCGAGCTACGCCGACGAGAGTATGAGTATCTGTGCTCGGTTGTGCTGGGCGAGGTCACGGCCCGCTTGGCCGAGATCGTCTGCGGAGTGGCGGCGTCGTGCGAGGAATTCGGCGGCGTCTCCTTGGAAGAGGGTGTCGCGAGCGTCCATGCAGCGCGCGAAATCCTCCAAGGCTTCGCCACGGCGGGACATACCTTCCCAATGCGGAGACCTTCGGCGATGCTTCCACGAACCTCACGTAAACCACCGGCGGATCAGTAGTTGGCTGCCAAGAGCCGGGACCTGGCCGGGACCTGATGCATGCAAGCCATGCAACGCATGATGTGAAAACGGACCTCCTGCGGAGCGGAGAGGCCCGGAAAATCAAGGGAACCGGCCGATCCGGGTACCTGGGGGTCAAGGGGTCGCAGGTTCAAATCCTGTCAG
>Ga0308158_10002343_pt1 | contig 18126 bp, 17 predicted proteins | sample PhyBR2_FD_201038 | JGI IMG/M metagenome (GOLD analysis project Ga0308158, IMG submission 201038) | Phyllosphere microbial communities from UC Gill Tract Community Farm, Albany, California, United States - DLSLB.R2 | ecosystem: Host-associated > Plants > Phyllosphere > Unclassified | place: USA...
GACGGCCACGAATGCGTGGCCTACGACGTGAATCAGGAGGCCGTGGCTGCACTCGCCGCGGAGGGTGCGACCGGGGCATCCGATCTGAAGGACTTCGCAGCCAAGCTGCAGACCCCGCGCGTCGTGTGGATGATGGTTCCCGCCTCGCTGACCGGCAAGGTCGTGGACCAGATCGCCGAGGTGCTCGAGCCCGGTGACATCCTGATCGACGGCGGCAACTCGAACTACCGCGACGACGTGCGTCGCGCCAAGGCGCTGCGCGAGAAGGGCATCGAGTACGTCGACGCCGGCACCAGCGGCGGCGTGTTCGGCCTGGAGCGCGGGTACTGCCTGATGGTCGGCGGGTCGGATGCTGCGGTGAACCACATCGAGCCGCTGCTGAAGACCATCGCGCCGGGCGTCGGCGAGATCGAGCGCACCCCGGGTCGCACCGGCGAGCTCACCCCCGAGGAGCAGGGCTACCTGCACTGCGGCCCGTCGGGCGCCGGACACTTCGTGAAGATGGTGCACAACGGCATCGAGTACGGCATCATGGCGTCGATCGCCGAGGGCCTGAACATCCTCAAGAACGCGGATGCCGGTGTGCGCGAGGCCGAGCACTCGGCGGAGATCGCCCCGCTGGAGGAGCCGGAGTACTACCAGTTCCCCATCGACACCGCGAAGGTCACCGAGCTGTGGCGCCGCGGTTCGGTGATCTCGTCGTGGCTGCTGGACCTGACCGCGACCGCGCTGAACGAGAACCCCTCGCTCGACGGGCTCGCCGGTCGTGTCTCCGACTCGGGTGAGGGCCGCTGGACGGTCAAGGCCGCGGTCGACGTGGGCGTGCCCGTGCCCGTGCTCGCGGCATCCCTGTTCGAGCGCTTCGCGTCGCGTGACGAGGACCAGTTCGCCAACCAGGTGCTCTCCGCGATGCGCCTGCAGTTCGGCGGCCACAAGGAACTGCCCGCGGGTGACTCGCTGGAGGCCGGCGGACGCAAGTCCGAGGTCGGCTGAGCGCGCCTGCAGAGACCGCGAGGGCCCGGCATTCGTCGATCGGATGCCGGGCCCTCGTGTGCGAGCCTGTGCCGGGCTATTCCAGCCACTCGGTGATGAATCGCTCGCTCGCATGGACGTGGGTGGCCTCGTAACCACCGTCGAGCACCTCGAAGCGGTGCGACACGAGAGCCGGGACCACCAGGATCTGGCCGCCGACCCCGACGAGCTGCTCCTCGCCGACGGTGAACAGGGCGCTCCCGCGATGGATGATGAAGGTCTCGACGTACGGATGCCGGTGCAGCCGGGGCCCGCCGCCCGCCGTGGTGGCGTACTCACGGATGATGCTGACGGGCGAGCCGATCAGATGGCCCTCGATGTTCGCGTCGTGGGCGACGTCGGCGATCTGGATGGTCATGGTGCCTCCATTCCCGGCCGAGGCTACGCCCTTCAAGGGCGAAGGTGAACGGCATCCGCGACAGGCTCGGGGCCCAACGGCATCCGACTCTAATCGTCGTCGACGGGCGCTTCCCGCGGGTCCTCCAGCGGCTCCTTCGGGCCCGTGAAGAACAGCAGGGTGCCGGCGATCAGCACGAGCACGCCGATCGAGATGCCGATCGGCGCGAACGCCTGTGCACCGGGGGTGCCGGATGCCAGGGGCAGCAGGGCGGGCAGCGTCAGCATCACGCCGAGCGCCCAGAGCACGATCGCGGTGCTCTTGTAGGGTCGCTTGCGTCTGGTCATCGCAGTCTCAGCCGAGCAGCAGCGTCAGGGCGGTCGCGCCGCCGCCGCCGACGATGAGCGCGACGATGGTCACCCAGGCGACCAGGCGGATGCGGCGGTTGCGGCGCTCGCCGAGATCGCCGTAGTCCTCGTCGGTGCGGTTCATCGTGCCCGTCACACGGCCGCCGGCTCGGTGACCGTCGGTCCGAAGACCGCCGGCAGGGTCGCCTTCGAGGCCTCGCGCAGCTCGGCGACGGTCGCGGTGAACACGTCCTGCACCTCGAGCGCGGGCTCGGAGTCGGTGACGCCGATGCGCAGCACCGGGTAGCCGCGACCCTCGCACAGCCCGCGGAACTTCACGTCGTCCTCGCGGGGCACGGTCACGATCACGCGGCCGGTCGACTCGGAGAACAGAGCGGATGCGGCGTCCACGCCGTCGCGCTCCATGAGCTCGGTCAGCCAGACGCGGGCGCCCACGCCGAAGCGCATCACGCCCTCGGCGAGGGCCTGGCCCAGGCCGCCCTCGGAGAGGTCGTGCGCGGACGAGATCAGCCACTCGTCGCGGGCGGCGGAGATGAGACCGGCGAGGTCCTTCTCGCGCGCCAGGTCGACCTTCGGCGGGAGACCGCCGAGGTGGTCGTGCACGACGTCAGCCCAGGCCGAACCGGACAGCTCGGTCGAGGTGGTGCCGAGGAGGTAGATGTTCTGCCCCTCGTCCTGCCAGCCCGACGGAATGCGGCGGGAGACGTCCTCGATGATGCCCATCACGCCCACGAGCGGGGTGGGGTGGATCGGCACGTCGCCGGTCTGGTTGTAGAACGAGACGTTGCCGCCGGTCACGGGGGTGCCCAGTTCGTAGCATCCGTCGGCCAGACCGTCGACGGTCTGCCCGAACTGCCACATGACCTCGGGGTTCTCGGGGGAGCCGAAGTTCAGGCAGTCGGTGATGGCGGTGGGGTTCGCGCCGGTGACGGCGACGTTGCGGTACGCCTCGGCGAGGGCCAGCTGCGCGCCCGCGTAGGGGTCGAGCTGGCAGTACCGGCCGTTGGCGTCGGTGGCGATCGCGAAGCCCAGGCCGGACTCCTCGTCGACGCGCATCATGCCGGCGTCGTCGGGGAAGGCGAGGGCGGTGTTGCCGCCGACGTAGTAGTCGTACTGGTTGGTGATCCAGCTGGTGTCGGCCAGGTTCGGCGAGCCGAGGATCTTGAAGAACTGCTCACGCAGGTTCGCGGCGTCATCCGAACGGGGCAGCAGCTCCGCGGCATCCGCCTGCAGTGCGTCGATCCACGTCGGGTAGGCGACCGGACGGTCGTAGACCGGACCGTCGACCGCGACCGTGGACGGGTCGACGTCGACGATGCGCTCGCCCTGCCAGTCGATGACGAGGCGTCCGTCGCCGGTGACCTCGCCGAGCACGCTGGTCTCGACCTCCCACTTGTGCACGACGGCCATGAAGGCGTCGAGCTTCTCGGGGGCGACGATCGCCATCATCCGCTCCTGCGACTCCGACATGAGGATCTCCTCAGCGGTCAGGGTGGGGTCGCGCAGCAGCACGTTGTCGAGCGAAACGCGCATGCCCGAGTTGCCGTTGGCGGCCAGCTCGCTGGTGGCGCACGAGATGCCGGCGGCACCGAGGTCCTGGATGGCCTCGACCAGCTCGCCCTTGTACAGCTCCAGGCAGCACTCGATGAGCACCTTCTCGGCGAACGGGTCGCCGACCTGCACGGCGGGGCGCTTGGTGGGTCCGCCGTCGTCGAAGGAGTCGGATGCCAGGATGCTGGCGCCGCCGATGCCGTCGCCGCCGGTGCGTGCGCCGAACAGCACGACCAGGTTGCCGACGCCGGTGGCGTTGGCAAGCTTGAGGTCCTCGTGGCGGAGCACGCCGACGGCGAGCGCGTTGACGAGCGGGTTGGCCTGGTAGACGGCGTCGAAGACCGTCTCGCCGCCGATGTTCGGCAGGCCGAGGCAGTTGCCGTAGAAGCTGATGCCGGCGGTCACGCCGTGCACGACGCGCGGGGTGTCGGGGTGGTCGATGGCGCCGAAGCGCAGCGCATCCATGACCGCGACGGGGCGGGCGCCCATCGAGATGATGTCGCGGACGATGCCGCCGATGCCGGTCGCCGCACCCTGGAAGGGCTCGATGAAGGAGGGGTGGTTGTGCGACTCGGCCTTGAAGGTGACCGCCCAGCCCTCGCCCACGTCGACGACGCCGGCGTTCTGGCCCATGCCGACCATGAGGCGCTGCTTCATCTCGTCGGAGACCTTCTGGCCGAAGCGGCGCAGGTAGTTCTTGGACGACTTGTAGGAGCAGTGCTCCGACCACATCACGGAGTACATCGCCAGCTCGCCGGAGGTGGGGCGGCGGCCCAGGATCTCCTTGATGCGGGCGTACTCGTCGTCCTTGAGGCCGAGCGCCGCGTACGGCTGCTCCTTCTCAGGGGTCGCGATGGCGTTCTCGACGGAGTCGGGGACGTGAGTGGTCTGGGGCGCTTCGGCGGACACGCGGGCTCCTGAAGAAGAGGAAGGCGGGGCACGGCCAGTCTACCGGCGCGTCGTGGCGCGAGCGGCCTCGCATCCGGCACGGAGGACCCGGACCGTTCGAGCGACGGACGGCGTGTCCCGGGGTGACATGCCGCGCGCCGCGCAGATGGTCTCCGTTATCCGGCGAGGACGAACCCGTCGCGCCTGCGGGCATCCTCTGCGACACTCGCCTCATGGCATCCGATGGGCGGAATCCCTATGTCACGGCGACGACGCCGTCGCGGTGGTGGTCGTTCCTGATCGGCGTCGGCGCGGCGCTGGTGGTGATGGCGCCCGGCTGGCTGACGGGTGGGGGACTCCAGGTGCCCACGCGGTGGGATGCCGAGCGCCTGACCGGCCGCAGGCCGTTCGCGTTCCTTCCCCTCGATCTCGACCATGTGTTCCCGTTGTTCGCGACGCTCGTGCTGGGCGGGGTGCTCGCGGGGCTGATCGTGCGGATGCTGCGCCGCCGGCGTCCAGCGCAGGTCTGGCCCGCGGTGTGGGGCGTGCTGCTGGCGCAGCTGGCGGCGGCGGTGCAGAGCTTCATCGCGCTGCTCGCACGGCTGGGGATCGGCGGCGGCTCGGAGCAGGCGGTCGGCGCGATGCTCATCGACGGCACCCAGCTGCTCTACCTGCTCGGGCTGGTTCTGGTGGTCGTCATCGGGCTGCTCTTCGCTCAACTGGGACTGCTGTTCGCGACACGGAGATCTCCGGCGTTCGGTGCGCTCGCCGTGGTGCTCGCCGCTCCGCTGGCGACGAACTGGATCGGCGGACCCCTCGTCGTGTTCGTGTCGATCGACAGCTATCCGGAGTGGCTGGCGATCGTGCTGCGGTGGCTGCCGGCGGTGATCGTCGGTCTCGCGCTGGTGTGGTGCGGGGTGCGCCCGTGGGGGCGGCTGAGCGTGTGGGTCATCGGGCTGGCGGCCCTGTGGGTCATGCCGGCCGCGATCACCTCGATCTCGTACGCCGTCGGAATCCGGGCGATCCAGAACGACCCGCAGGAGATCCCGCGGGCGATCGCGCAGTACTTCGTACCGATGCTGCACGCCGGCGTCGCGCCCGTCGTGGTCGCTCTCATGATCGGCGTGGTCGGGACCGTGGTGCGGATGCTCGTGCGCAGGAGCCCGGTGAGTATGGGAGAGACTGCCGAAGGCGCGTGAAAGCGTGGCTCTCGGCGTGGATCAGAAATGCACGATTCCGGGCAGCCGGGCGTGCATCTCTGATCCACGCCGAGAGCGGTGTTACTGCACCGACCAGCCGCCGTCGGATGCCAGGATCGCGCCGTTGATGTTCACGGCGTCGTCGCTGAGCAGGAAGGTGATGGACGCCGCCAGGTGCTCGGCGGTCGCGACGGTCGGGATCGCCTGCTGGAACGGTGCGAGGCGGGCGGATCCGTACTCGGACATGTGCGGCGGCATCGGGATGCCGGTGGCGACGCCGCCCGGGGCGACCGAGTTCACGCGGATGCCCTTCGGGCCGTACATGACGGCGGCCGAGCGGGTGACGCCGATGATGCCGTGCTTGCTGGCCGTGTAGGCGTTGCCCGACGCGTTGCCGCGCAGGCCGGCCTCGCTGGAGACGTTGAGGATCGCGCCGCGACCGTTCTTCTCCATGACGGGGATGACCGCGCGCATGAGCTTGAACGGTGCGGTGAGGTTGATCGCGATGACGCGATCCCACACGGCATCCGTGGTCTCTCCGGCGGGCGAGAAGTCGTCGTTGATGCCGGCGACGTTCGCGAGCCCGTCGATCTGGTCGCCCGCGGCGGCGATGACGGCGTCGATCGCGTCCTGCTGGGTGAGGTCGCCGGCGACGGTGACGATACCGGGGAGCTCGCCCTTGAGGGCGTCGAGCCTGTCGGCGGAGATGTCCGCGGCGATCACGCGTCCGCCCTCGCGGGCGATGCGGGATGCCGTGGCGCGCCCGATCCCGGATGCCGCGCCCGTGACGATGACGGTCTTGCCGGTGAAGCGCCCCGGGGTGATGTTCTCGACCCAGCCGGTGGGGGCTGTGTCTTCGGGGACCTCGCCGCCGTTCGCGGCGCGGACGAGGTCGTCGACGACCGACTGCGGCAGGGCGCCCTGGCTCATGGCGACGAGCTGCTGCAGGGGGAGGCCGAGCACGGGGGTGAGCAGCTCGGGGTCGGCGCCGGTCTTCTCGAACAGGCCCCGGATGAGCGGGCCGCCGGTGGAGTCGTTCATCCACTCGCCGATGGTGGAGTGCGCGGTCAGTGCCATGATGTCTCCTCCGTTGATTGGGTCGCTGAGCCTGTCGAAGCGATAACACAACGCTACGTCCAGTTATTTCACTCTACGCCCGATACGCTGATTCCGTGCCTCGTCCCCGCAGTGAGAAAGCCCGCCAGGCCGTGCTGGCGTCGATGCTGCGCGCGCTCGCGGCGGATGGGTACGCGACTGTCACTATCGAGGGGCTTGCTGCCGAGGCCGGCGTCTCGAAGCAGACGATCTACCGCTGGTGGCCGTCCAAGGCTGCGATCCTGGGCGAGGCGCTGCTGGAGGGGGAGCTGCCCGGTGGTGACGTCGAGGTTCCTTTCACGGACGATCTCGCGGCGGACCTGCGCGCGTGGTTCACGGCTGTGTCCGTGGCGCTGGCGCGTCCGGAGGGTGCTGCGGTCGCTCGGGCCCTGATCGCAGTGACCGCGACGGATGCCGAACTCGGCCGGCGTCTGAACGAGCGCCTGGCGGCGCCCATCCGCGACTGGGTGCTGTGCCGTCTGCAGGTGGCGACGGATGCCGGTGAGGTGCGGGCGGATGCTAACGCCGACGTGATCGCCGACCAGTTCGTCGCGATCGCGAGCTACGCCGCGATGCTGGGGAGGCCCCTGGAGGCGGAGCAGATCGCGGGGACGGTGGAGCTGATGGTGCGGGGGATCGTGGTAGCGGGCCTGAGGCAGCTACACCACTGAACGAGGCGTTGCCGGGTTGCTCGTGTCCGACCTTAGAGCCTGGCTAGGCGTTGCAGGGTCTTGCGGTAAATCGCAATGAAATTGTCGACAGGTCGGTCGTCTGAGCCGTAGAACGCGGCGGAATCAATCCCGAACTCGTCTGAGAGTTGTAGCTCACGCCGCATTTCCTTGATGCGGCTGCGTGATACCTGACGCCCGTCTCCGCCATATGGTAGCCAGGCGCGTCTCCTTTGACTTTCGGCTCGCCGTCCGAAAAGTCTAGGTACTTCAACGCTTACAGTGCGCTCGACTATCGCCCGACCGCCCCGATTGCTGGAGATTTGTACGCTGCAGTCGAAGGCCTGAAGGCGTCGCCTCAGGTTGGCAAACGTAATGACGCGTTCGCCGTTCTCCGTTCGGCGCGAATTGTGGAGGATCCACTGTGCCATGAGTGTCACCTCGACATCGCTTCGATCGCCGTCATACTGGTCAGCGCCGAGGCGATGCGAAGCTACTCGCAGGATCCACTTGAAGACATCCGGCTGTGACGAAATAAGCGACAAACCGTTCTCATCGAGGAATACGAGCATCGCAACTAGAGCCGTGCGTTTGTTGCCGTTGTGGAATGGATGATTGTGGACCAGCGAATGCCCCAGCGCGGCGCACGCCATCTCGATGGACGGATATTTCTTCTGTTCCAAAATCGCCGTCTGGCTTCGCCCGACTGCACTCTCGAGGAGCGCCTTGCTCCGCACGCCCGCGGGTGCGATTGGATCTGGGCTCTCGGCAAAATCCGCTGCGATTTGGTAATGGATCGCTTCTACCTCTTGCGATGTGAGGTGACGCAAGGCATCCCGGGACGTGCCAATCGTGTGCCAACCGAAGGGGGTCAGTTCAGTGGTTGGAGCGTTGCTCGCGAGCTCAGCCATCGCACCACGTGCGGTGCGGGATCGCTCGGATCGTTCGATGCGTTTGAGGGCACCTTTAGGGAGACGGCGAGCTCCAAGGGGGATGATAATTCCCTGCTCAGCAACCCAATTCCGGAACTCGTCTGTGGTTGTCCCCAAGAAGTTCACCCAGTAGGAGATCAGCACTCGATCTTTTGGAGGGCGTATGCCACACGCGGCTCGGGCACGGTTGTGATCAACGGGCCGAATCTGAGACGTGGGTGTCGTTGGGTATTCGATTCCCTTTTCCCAGAGCAGAAGGAGAACATCGTCTACCTCAAGGAGTGCGTCTCGTGCCAGCGACGCTGCTGTCATCTCACGTACCAAAGTTCCCCTCCACACTGGTCTCCGCCCTTGGAGCCAGTCCGCTCACTCGATTATCTCGTCTGTCCAACCTACGCGCTGAGCCGCTCCCGCAGCCCCTCATCACACACGTACACGTACGTCCCGAGCATCTCGCGCGTGAGCAGCACGCCGTAGATGTTGCGGATGAACACCAGCAGGTCGGCGTCGGTGAAGGCGCCCTTGAGATGGCCGGTGTCCTCCTTGCCCTTCTTGTCGCGGTAGGCGTCGCGATCCGCCACGATCTCCCCGGAAGGTGACAGTCGCAGGTCGGGGCCGATGATCACGCCGGCGTAGTTGAGGTCGTAGCCCTGCACGATGTGGATCGAGCCGACCTCGTTGAGGGAGCCGGGGGAGTTGATCCAGTCCTTGTCGGTGCTGTTCCACCGCATCCGCTCGCCGTCTATCTCGATGTCGAAGGATGCAGGGTCGCGACGGGACCTCCAGTCCCACGCGTATCCGGCGACGAGCCTCGACAGCCCGACCTTGCGATCCTTCTCGCGGATGGCGCGCCGCATCTCCCCGAGGTCGTCGAAGAACCGTAGATCGTAGTCGCCGAGGTCGGGCCTTTCCACAGGTTGGCCGCGCAGCAGCATCCGGATGTACTCGACGTAGTCGGCGCCGGCCTTCACTCGCATCTGGGTGGTGAGCGGGTAATGCCGGTGCGCGTTCTTCGCGCTGGTGAGCTCGGCGGTGAGCGTTGCAGGGGCGAGGTCGTGCGGACGCACGGTCTGCGCGCCGTCGATGAGCAGCAGTTGATGCCGGCTGCGGGCCTTGATCCAGTCGAGCTGCGTGTAGCTCGGATCGTCCGCGCCGAAGAGGCGCTCGTTGATCTGCTGGAACTTCTTGTTCTGCACGCCCGACGCCTGGTTCGCGCGCTGGTTCAGACGGTGGGTCTCATCGACGAGAACCAGGTCGAAGTCGGCATCCGACTCCCCCACCTGGAACGGCGTCAGCACCATCGCTGGGTCGAGCTTCGGTGTCTTCTTGAAGACCTTCTTCACCGAGAGGCGAAGCGACTGCTGCGGGATGACGAGCGCCATCCGCAGGTCCTGCAGCAGGGCGGCACTCTCGGGCGTGAAGAACTCGGCGAACATCGAGTCGGGCTCGACGTCGTCGTGGCTGCGGAAATCGCGGATGTCGGCGAGCAGCTTCATGAGGAAGATCGCGATGATCGTCTTGCCCGTGTCGGGCGCACCCTCGACGACGAGGGTGGATGTTCTCGTCGGGTCGCGCAGGTCTTCGAGGATGCCGGAGACGATGTCTTCGACGGCGATCGCCTGGTCGGGAGTGAGCGCCTTGAAGGGGGAGAGCTTGAAGAGGTCGCTGTTCTCGATCTGCGGGATGCTGCGACTGAACAGGCCCTCGGCGCGCAGAGCCTCGAACACCTCATGGAACGACTCGCGATAGAGCTCGCGGTCGTAATAGCGGGCGTCGGTGAGACCGTCGTTGCCGTTGAGGATGTCGTAGCGGCCGTCGCCGTGGAACCAGCGGATCAGATGCGACTCGAGGTCGAGGCAGACCGACTTGTTGTAGCGCTCGTCGACGACGACACGGATGTCAGTGAGGTCTTGCTGGCGCTTCGGGCCAGCGAGATGCTGGCGCATGCGCTTGTGCGCGCTGATCGTCTCGCCGACGTAGAGCTTCTTGCTCCGGCTCGCGCCATCGAGCACGTAGACGACGGGCCAGTTGGTGAGTTCTTGGTTGGTTGCGCTCCACGTATCGACGTGGGTCCGGTCAAAGGGGATGCGCTGGATGCTGAAGCTCACGGCTCTGCACTCTTGTTGATCTCGCCCTGGTTCAGCTCGACCGGGTATTTCGCGTTGGTCTTCTCGAGCTTGCTGAGGATGATCTTGTCGATGTCGAGGTTCAGGCGGCTGGCAAGATGCACGCAGTAGGTGAGCACATCGGCAAGCTCTTCTTCTACGCGCGTCTGGTCAGGCGTCTGGCCCCACTGGTACAGCTCGAGAAGTTCCGCTGCCTCGATGGAGATCGACTTCGCGAGGTTCTCCGGTGTGTGGAACTTATCCCAGTCGCGCTCAGCGACGAAGGTGCGGAGGGCCTGCAGCGTTGCGGGGGAGGACATGTTGGGGAGAGTAGCAGGGCGGTGTCAGCTGATTTCAGCGAGAACGGTCCTCACCTGATGCAGAGCTTCCTCGACCGGGACGTGCTCCCAGATCCTCACCACCTTCCAGCCTTCTCTTTCAAGGGCCGAGGTGTTTCTCCGGTCGCGCTCGACGTTCGTCCCGAGTTTCGGAGACCAATACGACTGGTTCACCTTCGGTCGCGCGCCGTGGACTGGGCAGCAGTGCCAGAAACATCCGTCCACGAACACCGCCACCTTCTGACGAGTGAACACGATGTCCGGTCTCACCCTGCTGTCGGACAGGTCAATACGAAGGTCACAGCGATATCGATATCCCGCGCGGTGCAGCGCCGATCGAAGAGCTAACTCAGGCTTTGTGTCCCGTCGGCGGTTGGCCTGCATGTTGCGCCGGCGCCCCGGCGGGGTCTGTGCCACTCGCGAACTTGATGCGTCATCGTCATTCAGCGCCATACGACAACGGTAAGACTGCGGGGTGGGCGATGGGCGATGTCGGCGGCTCGCCGTACGATGGCATCGTGAGTGAGCAGGGGCTGAGCGTATTAGAGGTGTGTGCCGGTGCCGGAGGCCAGTCGCTCGGGCTGCATAAGGCGGGGTTCGCACATCGACTTGCTGTCGAGATCGACGAGACCGCGGCGGATACCCTTCGCGCGAATCTTGGCGTGCCGGTGCTTGTCGGCGATGTTGCCGATCCTGAGCTGTGGAGCGCGCCAGACTATGCCGGGGTCGATCTGCTCGCAGGGGGTGTGCCTTGCCCGCCGTTCTCTGCAGCAGGTAAGCAGCTCGGCACGTCCGACGAGCGTGACTTGTTCGCATGGGCTATCGAGCAGGCGGCAATCATTCGACCGCGAGCGATCATGCTCGAGAACGTGCGGGGGCTTTCTGCTCCACGCTTCTCCGCCTATCGCCAGCGCGTGCTTGACCGGCTAGACGAGCTTGGTTACGTGGGGGAATGGAAGCTCCTCCACGCCGCGGATTTTGGTGTGCCCCAGCTTCGCCCCCGATTCGTTCTCGTCGCAATGCCGGTTGAAGAGATGCGCTTCTTCCATTGGCCTGAGCCGCTCCCGGGTGCTCGAGTCACGGTGGGCGAAGCGCTTCACGATCTAATGGCGGCTGACGGCTGGAAGTATGCGGATGCCTGGCGAGACGCGGCGAACGATGTCGGACCGACTCTCGTCGGTGGGAGTAAGAAACACGGCGGTGCGGATCTTGGGCCTACGCGGGCGAAAGCGGGGTGGGCCAAACTCAACGTCGACGGGCGAGGCATCGCAGACCGCGCCCCCGATCGGAAGTCGGGTTCGTTCAGGACCACTCCGCCGCGCTTGACGATTGAGATGGCGGCGCGGATCCAGGGCTGGACGGCGGACGACCATTACGTGTTCGCTGGACGCAAGACGTCTCAGTATCGCCAGATCGGGAACGCCTTTCCTCCTCTGGTGGCCGAAGCGATTGGAAAGAGCATCAGCTCTGCCCTGCGCCGTGAGGGTGAGCCTCGTTCCGGATCGTTTGAAGGGATGAGTCTGCATGACCCCGTGTATCGAGCTCTTTCGCGTAGTGCGTCGCCGCTGAGTCTGGATGAGCTTGTCGCCGCGTACAACGAGGGCAGTGTCGCTGCAGTTCAGCAGCGACTGGCGGCAATCGGCAGGGACTTCGACCTCCTCCGTGTCGATGACAATGGCGTCGAACGCTACGCGCTAGGCGACTTCAGGGGGTTTACTGGTCAGGCTGATCACTGGCGTCATGAAGTAGTGTCGCGAGCTCGGAATCGGATCAGCTAGTCATCATGGTGCCTTCGTGGTTTGAAGTGTTGCGACCGGATCCCCTGGAAGGCGAAACCGATCACCAGCTGATCGAAGTATTCCGTGCGCTTCGCTTTGCGGACCCCGACGGCTCGAGAATCGGTCGGCTCATGCGCAGGACCCTCGATCAGCTGTATGACGGACAGCGGACTGGTCGCTACTCATGGGCACAATTACACAAGACGGAACGAACGCATTTCGGAACGCTCTTCGAGATCAATTTGCGCCGTGAATTCGATGACGTAATCGATGAAGGCGAGAAGCTCGACTACAAGATCACCGGCATCGACGTCGATTGTAAGTTCTCGCAGCGGATGAATGGATGGATGATTCCACCTGAAGCAGTCGGCCACCTGTTAGTCGTGGGCTATGTCAACGATGAAAACAGCGAGTTCGCATTCGGCGTTGTGCGTGCCCGAGCCGAATTTTGTAATCTCGGCAACAACCGCGACGCTAAGGTCACGTTGAATCGAGCTGGACGGGATGCGGTTCGTTGGATTCAGCGCCCTGGGGATCTCCCGCCAAACGTGCTTCTTCAATGCGATGAGGAGGCATTGCAGGCGATCTTCGCTCCCCGGTCGGGTCAACAACGCGTGAACGAGCTACTCCGACGGGTCACGGATCGGCGGATTGGGCGGAACACCATAGCGACGGTGGCGCAACAAGACGACTTCATGAAGCGCGTCCGGGCCAACGGTGGTGCGCGCTCGGCCCTACGCGGCGAGGGCTACGTGATACTAGGTGGTGACTACGCGAAGCACCGCATGGCAGCCGAGATACTTGGCGCGGTGGTTCCCCAGCCCGGGGAAGTCGTGAGCGTACGAGTCGTACCGGCGGGTGATGGTGATGCAGTCGTGGCAGAGCTGGAGGGGACCTACTGGCGCCTGGCTACCGAGTCGGAGACGTGTGTGAGTCCAGCGCCGGATGTGAAGTTCCGATAGAGTCGCAAGGACTCGCTCTGGGACGAGCTGAACCGACGCGATCGTCATCGCCCATGACGGGCACCGCGATGGTCTCGTTCCTTGGGTGTTGGGGTGTGTTTAGTTCCGATCGCGACCGAAGTCTGGCCCCGAAGCCACGGCCCGCCTGGCAGCGTGCTCGGACCGGGGCCGTCGCTCGTGGCCGAGGGCATCTACGCACTGGCATCGGCCGACCAGGCCAGCCCATCAATCCTGATGGGAACGTCGAAGAAGACCGTCGAGCTCGGAGTAGCCCGCGCAGTGCTGATCGAACCTGGGCTCATCGGGCGCGCCGGCGAGCCACACGCGAACTGACCGGGCGTCTAAGTGGCCGTGCGCAGCGCCGCGGCGACCTGCTCCATCGGTCGGGCAAGGTGCTCGGTTCCCAGATCCGCGCCACGGTGGACGGCCTCGGAAGGAGCGGACAGGGGATGAGCGTGGACATTGACGACGAGCAGATCTACCGGCTGCGGGACCATGCACGCTCCGAGTGCGCGCGGATCCCCGCGATCGACGCCGAAGAAGATCACACGCCACGAGGTGGCGGCGCCGTGGCCCTTCACCGCGCCCGGGCCGTAGTGCGGGCCGTGGCCGGGTGAGACCAATCTTGGTGGATGTCTGCCGGGCGGTGGCGCGTACCCGCGCCCAGCACCTCTGCCCGCAGTCCCGTACCGTCCGGCGATTCGTCGAATGGTGCGCGCGTGAACGTAGGCGGACGGTATTGTCGAAACTAGTCGTGGGCGTAGGCTGGCGGCCCTGGATACAACCGAATGGAGCGGGGCGTGCAGCGGAGGCCCAATACACAGACCGTGCAATGGTTTCTGGAAACGCATGCATCGGGTCAACTAGACCTGGACCCGCCGTACCAGAGACGATCTGTTTGGAACGATGCCTACCGGCGGTTCTACATCGACACCATTCTGCGGGACTATCCTTCTCCCGCGATCTACCTACAAGTGGAGACGCGCCCGGGAGTTCCCACCGTCTATCACGTAATCGACGGCAAGCAGCGTTTGGAAACGCTCATCTCGTTCACTCAGGACGAATTTCACCTCGGCAGTTACTTCAACGCGGAAGGGTATTCCAGCCCGTACTACTCTGACTTGCCCACAGAGCTGCAAGAGAAGCTCGCTGACTACGTGCTCAGCGTCGAGAACATTTCCCGGACCACCCCGGACGAGATCAAGTCGGCCTTTGAGCGGCTCAACCGCAACACCGCGAAGCTCAACAACCAGGAACTCCGGAAGGCGCAGTACGAGGGCGCGTTTATCAGCAAGATGTCCGTGCTGGCAGAGCACCCATTCTGGGGAACCATCGGCGTGGCTAGCCGGGCACGCGTGTCTCGCATGCTGGATGTCGAGTACGTGTCCGAGATCTATCTGCTCACCATGCACGGGATTCTCGACGGCAGCCCATCCGTACTGGATGGGTACTATGCGGAATATGACGAGGAGATTCCTGGCGACGACGCGGTTGAAACGGTATACGCCCAGATCTTGGAATGGGTCAGTGATCTGGCCTTGTCCGGCACGCGCTGGACGAACCTTGGCGACTTCTACTCGCTTTGGGCCGCAGCGCAGGAGCTAATGAAACGGGACCAGCTGCCCGATCCGCGGGCTGCCGAGAGTCGGCTCCGGGCTTTCGGAGACCACGTCGCCACTCCGAGCACGGACCAAGAACGCCAATACAGTGACGCCGTACGGCAGGGAACAAACAAGGACACCTCACGCAAGTCGCGGGCTGACATCCTGCAGAAGGTCCTCACCGGCGATATCTGACCGTGCGTATCCCGGAGAGCGTCACCCGCGCCTACGAGGAAGAACTCGCCCTCGTCGAGCCGCTTCGCCGGCATGCCAGCACACGGCTGAGGATCCTCGCCGCCGATAACTCCTGGCTGTTTGACGACCGGATCAAGTCCGTCGAGAGTGCGCTGTCGAAACTGGAAACCGGCCGCTCGTCGCTGCCTGAGATGAACGACCTTTACGCCGCGATGCTCGTCGTGCCCACCCAGAAGCACGTTGCGCCCGCGTCGGATGCGATTCTCAGGTCCTTCAGCGGGCAGATTCGCCCTGCCCGCCCCGTTGAAGCATCTTCGTTCGTCTATGACGACATACACATAATCGCCACCCTGCGCGGGAAGATCAGCCCGCGCGCAGTACCCCACCCTGCCGTCCTCGACCGCCCGTTCGAAATCCAGATCCATACCGGCGTCCAGTACGCGTGGTGGCGAGCCACGCACGACGACATCTACAAGGGCTCAAGCCCTGTCGGCCGCTCATGGGCCGCCAAGCGTGCATCCGGGCAAGCACGCGCGTCGCTTGAGCTCGTCGATGGCGTGCTGGCCGACTTTGAAGCCGCAGCGCGGCTTCAAAAGACCATGAGCTCATACGACGACGAAGCCGGGGAAGGCGTGCGTGCCTGGCTGCAGTACTGGCCTCGATCGAGAAGGCCCGCCGACGAAATCCGCTTCGCCTCCACCGCCGCTGCCATCGCTGTCGCGGCCGGGGTCGATCAGGACAGCATCACCCAGAAACTTGCGGTCGGCGACCTGGAGCCCTTCATCGCGGCGGCTGAGCTCACACCGATCCAGGTGGTTCTAATCGCATGCCACCTCATTGCGGGCCGCGCGATGTTCCCGAACCTCGCCGCTGCGCAGCAGCGAGTGCTCATCACCGGAGAGCTCCTCGCCGCCTACCCCGCACTCAGTGCCCTTCCTTACGAGCAGCGGGTTCTCGTGTGATCCGCGGTGCCCGAGGCTCGTTCCGGCGCTCAAGTAGCGGTCCCGTTGATCGACTGCGGCATACGGGTGCCCGCTAGCCGGATCTGCGACCACTTCCGAGGGATACTTCCACCCGCTACGGTGGCACACGACATAGGCCCACGCTCGGGTCGGCGAGAAGGAGCTCTGATGGCTGACACACAGGCCGGCTGGTACGACGACGGATCCGGCACGATGCGGTGGTGGGACGGGCAGCAGTGGACCGATCAGGTTCAGCCGCCGGCGCCGCACGAGCCCGGTCTGGACGGGTTCATCAATCGGGCCCGAGCGGATGCGGAGGCCGGCGCGCAACCGCGCCCTGCTCCACAGGGGATGAGCTACGTCGTGCTGCAGGTCGTGCTCAAGGAGAAATTCTTCGGCAGCGGCTCCGGCAACCTCGTCGAGCTGGAAGCCGTGATCAACCGGCAGGCCGCGCTGGGCTACCGCCTGCACACGATCACGACCGCGTCGTCTGGGAGCACGGGCTTCGGCGGCGGTGACCGCATTCAGGCGACGATGGTGTTCGAGAAGCTGGTCTGAACACCAACGCGGCAGGGTGCGCGCCCGGGCGTCGACCGGTCGCGCACCTTCGCCTTACGGCTTGACGAAGACCTCGTCCGCGAGCAGACCGGGCGTCACCCGCACGACGGCGGCGTCGCCGTCGGGCACGGCGAACGCCACCGAACCGGTGGCTGACGCGCCCTTGTACATCTCGTCCAGGCCGAAGCCGTCCTTCAGCATCACGAGGTTGTCGTAGCTGTTGACGACATTGCCTGCGCTGGTGACCATCGCGACCTGCACCTCGGCCGCCAGGCCCTTCTTGCCGCCGTTGTAGGTGACCGTGTAGTTCACGATCTCGTAGTGCGAGCCGGCCGGAGCCTGGTCGTTGAACTGGTTGGCGTCGGCGACGACGGGGTTGCCGTCGGTGTTGACGCTGTTGACCACGACGGTCCAGTCGTCGTTGCTGATCTGCGACGACAGCGGGTAGGGGTTCTCCCTCGTACCCTGTGCGGCCTCCGCCGGCTTCTTGTCATCCGCGGGCTTCGCGTCGTCGGCCGGCTTCTCGACCGGCTGAGACACCGTCGTCTCGCCGCCGCCGAAGGCGTTGTTGAACGACGTGGCGACCACGGCGAAGAACACGATGAACCCGACGATCGTCCCGACGACCGCCACGATCAGACCCACGATGCCCATCCACTTGCGGTCGCCCTTCAGGAACAGCGACACGATGCTGAGGATGAACGCGATCGGCAGCAGGATCCAGCCGACGATCAGAGCGCCGGGGATGCACGCGAAGATGAAGCCGACGATCGCGACGATCATCGCCACCATGGCCACGACGTTCGTCTTCTTCGGTGCGGGGGGCTGCACTCCGACCGGAGGCACGGGCGGGGGAAGCTGCGGCGCGGGGGCACCGGCGGGCGGGTTGGGGATGGACATGCGGATCTCCTTGGGAGAAGGTGCGCGGAGCACCGGCCTGCCCCACGACGGGCGTCGCAGGGAGCCGGTCCCCGCGCACTCCGATCACCGCCCTCCCAGTGGGCGTCGAGCGTGGAGTCGGGGGAGATCTCCGTGGTCCGCGAGGACCGGCTGAATCGAACTATAGCGACTGCGGGGGACAACGATCTCCCCGCGTAGATTCTCGAGTGCCGAGCCGGCCGAGGACCGGCGCCGATGCGCAGGGTGAACGATCCGCAACGCGTCCGGACATCGACGGAGCACAGGATGCCGTGGCCGACCGCCACTCGCTCAGTAGGCTGTCCGCATGCGCACGGATGCCGACGCCACGGACCCCCACCGGAAGAGCGGCTCCGCACCCCGGGTGATCCACACCGGCCAGGCGCTCGTCGACCTCATCGTCGAGGTGCCGGACCTCCCCGCTCGAGGACAGAACGTCATGGCCTCGTCCGCGAACCGATACGCGGGCGGCGCGGTGACGGTGCTGCTCGCCGCCGCGCGCCTGGGCGCCGGGTGCGTGCACGCCGGCGCGGTCGGCACGGGCCCGAACGGCGACCTCATCCGCGCCGTGCTCGCCGCCGACGGCATCGCGGCATCCGCTCCTCCCGTCCCGGGCCGCGACACCGGCGTGTGCGTCGT
>Ga0308158_10002345_pt1 | contig 18120 bp, 14 predicted proteins | sample PhyBR2_FD_201038 | JGI IMG/M metagenome (GOLD analysis project Ga0308158, IMG submission 201038) | Phyllosphere microbial communities from UC Gill Tract Community Farm, Albany, California, United States - DLSLB.R2 | ecosystem: Host-associated > Plants > Phyllosphere > Unclassified | place: USA...
CCTTCGCCTTTTCTCCTCGTATCCAAACGGATGGCCTCACACCATTTCCGCCAAATTAATAGGTCCTGAGCCTAAGCGTCCACCTCCACCTTGGAGCATAAGTCCTATCGGTGTGAAACACGCTCTAAAGGCATCGGTTTTGATGCCATCATTCCAGCGCCTACGGTAGACAAACAATCCAGCGCACTTTAAATCGATTTTAGCCATTCACTTTCTGGAGCGGGTCGCACTTGATCGTACCCACAAGGCTCGCTCTGGATTCTTTTATTTGTCGCATGTTCGCAAACGCTGAATGAAACCATTTGGCTGCGGCATGCTTAAGCAGAAGAGCAAGCTCATGCCGCAGAAAACCGATCTTCTCGTCCCTGTCCTGCAGGGCCAACCAGTCATTCCGGTATTGCTGATCGAGCACGTTAAGCACGCCGTTCCACTGGCACGCGCGCTTGCCAAGGGTGGATTGCCTGCAATCGAAATTACCCTGCGCACCGCGGCGGCATTGGATGCAATTCGCGCTGTGGTATCGGAAGTGCCAGAGGCAATCGTCGGTGCAGGCACCATTCTCAATGCAAAGCATTATGAAGATGCGGCGAAGGCGGGTTCACGCTTTATCGTCAGCCCCGGAGCCACGAAATATATTCTTGCCGCAGCCAACGACAGCGACGTGCCTCTGCTGCCAGCGGCGATCACGCCAAGCGAAATGCTGGCGCTGCGCGAAGAAGGTTACACGCATCTCAAATTCTTCCCCGCTGAACAGTCGGGCGGCGCATCTTTCCTGAAAGCCATGTCATCGCCATTGGCTGGCACCTTCTTCTGCCCAACCGGCGGCGTCAGCCTTGCCAATGCCAAATCCTATCTCTCGCTGCCAAATGTCGTCTGTGTCGGCGGCTCATGGGTTGCGCCAAAGGAAATGGTTGAAGCGGGTGACTGGGACGGGATCACGAAGCTTGCAAGCGAAGCAGCTAGCCTTGGAGCATAATCCAACCGGAGTGCAACGAGGGTCGATCTGATTCAATCAGTTCGAAACGCGCTCTGGATTCTTTTGATTGTCGCATGTTCGCAAACGTTAAATGAATCCATTTAACTGCGATATGCCTTCAAGGCTGACAACGCGAGTGCATAAACTGAAAAAGGGGCCTTGAAGGCCCCTTTTCTTTGATCTGTCGACCGATCAGTTCGTTTCGGTGAACTTTGCCACCGTCAGGAAGGTGACGGCATTGCCGCTGAACTGATTGGCACGTTCGCTTGGCAAGTCGCCACGCTGGAAGCCTGCGGTGTAGACCATTGCCGGTGCAGTGCGCATCGCATCATTGCGCAGGACCGGATTGGTCGCTGGCGCTGTCTGCGAAACGGAATCCGATGATAGGGCGACAGCAGAAGCAGGTATCGCGGCAGGCTGCACGACCGGGCTTGGACGCGCGCTTGCCTTGGCTACATGGCGATCCCCCTTGCCCGAAGAACGAGCGCTGTTTTTGGCACCATGGCCACTGGCCGCAACACGCTGGCGCACTGGAACAGCCCTGGCGACCGAAGCCGTCTTAACAGGTTCAATCTTCGCAGGTTCACGTTTTGCAGCGACCACAGGCTGCGTATCGAAATCGTCTTCCGGCGGCGCAATCAGCTCACCGATTTCATCTTTTTTCGACACCATGGCCAATTGCGTATTGGCGCGCGGCGCCTCTTTCGGCACAGGATAAGCTGCGGCAGCGCCCTGCTGAATTGCACTTCCAGCATCGGCGACAGTCGTTGCGCTGTCTGGAGCATTATTCACGATCTGCGCAATTGCATCCTGCGGGTTCAGCTGATCACGTTCAGGGCGGGCGCTCGGAACCGCAGCGGCGGCAATCTGCGTCGCTGCTTCGTGTTGCGGACGCATGGACGGAATTGGAACAAAACCAGTCATGAGTGGGTTAGGGCTGGCGTCAGCGACCTGTTGTCCTGCCGCGTCGTCAGGCTGGGCGGCAGCAAGCGCAATGGCATCCTGAACAGCATTTGCCGGTTTACGCGCCGGGATCGGAATATTAAGCGCAGCAACAGGAATCTGCTCAGCCTGCGGTGGCACTTCAACCACTGCTTCAGGACGCGGAGCCTGCATCGGCACCGGCGCCTCACGGGCTGGCAGGGATGCCACCATGGTTTCCGGCTGCTGGACAGGAGCTGGCGGCACGACCGCCGGAGCCTGACGGGCAGGAGTTCCACGCGCAGGTCGCACCGTCGCCGGAGCTGGCGCGGAATCATTGCCGTTATCTTCTTCTTCGTCAGCACCGCCGCCGCCGAACAGCGCGCCAAACAGCGTCTTGCTCTTGCGAGGGGCTGAATTGCTGGCCATCATGACGGCTCCGCCACCAGCTTTGCGCTTTTCGATCATCGCGAGCGCCTGCTCATAGCCCGGCAAAGGCTTGCCGTCGGCTGGAAGATGAGCGGTCTTACCGTCCGGGAACAGAGCAAGCAATTCGCGGCGGCTCATGCGGGGCCACGAGCGCACATTGCCTACGTCCATATGGGTGAAAGGCGAACCGGAACGCGGATAATAGCCAACGCCGCCGATCTGATAGCGCATACCGATGCCGCGCAGTTTTGCGAGCGGTACACCGGGAATGAAAAAGTCCATGGCCCGGCCAAGCGTATGCTGGCTCTTCTTGGCCACACCGCGGGTCTTGGAGCGCAACATATTGTTGGTTGCTGGCGAACGATAGGCGGAAACAACCGTGATGTACTGGTTTGAACCTGTGGAGCGATAGACTTGCCAGACCAGATCGAACAGGCGCGGGTCCATCTTGGTTGGTTCATTGCGGCGCCAGTCGCGCAGGAAGACGTTGAGCTTCTTCAAACCATCAGGAAGAAAGCGTCCGTCCCGCTTGAAGGTGATCTCTGCTTTTTCGCCGGTGTGGACATAATAAAGTTTAAGCGTACGCGTTTCGGCGGAGGCCTGCGACGGCGCGAGTGCCATAACGACAGCGGCTGCAATCAAAGATACGGAAACAGAAGAACGAACTCGACATGCGGAAGCAGGCAATCCCATCTGGTCAGCCCGGCCAATCCAGCCAGTCCAGACTTTAGCCAAACGCGCTTTAATGGTCGATATCCTGCTCATTGAATTATATCGCCTTACCGTGTTGTCCGCCCTGAGGGCCGTATCAGAGATCGTAGAAACGAATATGCGTGAGCCCTGATTGTCGGATTTAATGGTTAATGGACGCTTAGTGAACAACAAATGAGGAAACACCATGGCAAAAAAGACACACAGGCGCATCTATTTTCGTCATGGTTAAAAAACTATTAACAATCTTCGTCGATGCTTACATTCTGGCAACACCGACAGGCTGCAGTTGCTAAATTACCAAATTTCAATAAGTTGAGCGGCATTTACCCGTTTACAGCACGGTCCTGATCGACCTCATTGCCGTCCTCGGCATCGTAGCGCCCCTTACCGGCGACCGATGCCACATCGATGCCATATTCCTTCAATTTCCGGTAAAGCGTAGTCCTTCCGATGCCCAGACGGCGCGCGACCTCGCTGATTTGGCCGTCGTAATGCGCGATTGCGAAGCGGATCATTTCCTCTTCGGTCGCCGCAAGTGTACGGACTTCCCCTTCCACGGTGATGCCGCTAATCGATCCCACCCCGGAATTTCCCTTGATCTGAATGGGACTATTATCGCCTGATATCTGATTGAAGACCGTCTTCCGGTCGGAATGAGCCGCTCTTCCTTCGCCCATATGGCGAAAGTCACGGACTGTCAGCGCATGTTCATCACACAAAAGGACGGCGTAATAGATCGCGTTCTTGAGTTCGCGCACGTTGCCAGGCCAATCATAGGTCTTGAGGCTTTCCAAAGCATAGGGTGTGATGCCGGTAATATGTCCAAGCCGCTCCTCGCTCGCAAAATGCATCAGAAACTGGTGCGCCAGAATGGGAATATCTTCGAGACGGTTTCTGAGCGGCGGCATTTCAATCGAAAATGATGAAATCAGATGATAAAGGCCGGGATGAAACCGCCCCATATGCACCAGTTCGGCCAAGGTATCGCTATTGGATGCAATGATGCGGGTATCGGCAAGCGGTATATCGCTCTTTTCCCCGCTCGCATATTGCGATGCCTGCATAAGCTCGAACAGGCGAAGCTGTGTGCGATAAGGCAAAGCACTCAGCTCATCAAAGAACAATGTTCCGCCCTGCGCTTCCGCAACCTTTCCTGCAATCTCGATGGGTGCGTTGTCTGATTTCAAAGCACTTTGAATGTCATGATGCCCGAACAAGACCTGATCGGCATTCCCCTTCGCAAGAGAGCGGCAATCGATAGCCACGAACGGCCCCTGCCAGCGCGTACCACCGCTGCTGATGGCGCGCGCCAGCGTTTCCTTGCCTGTCCCGACTTCGCCTTCGATAAGCAACGGCGTATCCAGAGGGGTTACGCGGCGTGCGAGGGCTGCCACCTTTTCCATTTCCGGGCTTTTCGTCACCATTTCGGAAAGCAGAATGTGCGATTTCTGGGAAGAGCGGGTCCGCTTCAGTTCCTGTGTCAGCGAATCAAGCTTGAAAGCATTGGCAACCGAAACCTGCATGCGCTCAACGACGACCGGTTTGGTCATGAAATCAACCGCGCCCAGCCTTATCGCCTGCATGGCCTTTTCCATGTCATCATTCTGTACAAGCGCGATGACCGGAATCGTGATGCCCGCTTCCCGAATTTTCGCGAGCACGGCACAGCCATCCATATCCGGCATTGTGAGATCGAGAAGAACGAGAGCGATATCCTTGCGATTGCCGATAAAGTTGAGTGCACTTATGCCGCCATCTGCAAGGATGGTTCGATGCCCCATGCGTAAAACTGCCGCTTCAAGGCTCCGGCGCTGGATCGGATCATCATCCGCTATAAGAATACGCGTACTCATGGGTGCTTCACTATCAGTGGTGTATATGCCGGAACATCCCAATATTTAGGATCAGGCCTATTAATTTGGTGTGAGGCCATCCGTTTGGATACAACAAGAAAAGGCAACCGGGATATGGTTCATTTTCGAGCCTTTTCGACGAAGTAGCCGGACAGATGATGCACATCCGCTGGACACCGAAATGCCAGGATCAAGCCTTTCAAGATCAAGCCTGGGTGATCTGTTGCATCGAAGCGCTTAAGCGGGGAAACAACCCCGTTTTTCGCATTTCGCTGCACAACACGTGTCATTTCAGGTGCCATTTCCATCAAATAATAGGTCCTGAGCCCAGTATGTGTCATATTTCAGGCGCATCATTTGGAGCATCGTTCCTGTCTAATGCAAGCCCGGCGTGCGGACATTCACGCATCATCCTCAGAATAGTATCAGTCATTGCCGGTCAAGCGCACCCTCTTGGCGTCACGAAAAAGACATGCGAGAAGGGGGCAACAGGAGAATGCCAATGACCAATGCGATGAACCGTTTTTCAAAGCCCGCCATGTTTGACGCTGCTCTTCATCTGCCAGCCGGTGATGCCGGTGCCGCCAAAAAGCCGGAACTCGGCACATTGCCGGAATGGAATCTGGCCGACCTTTATCCTTCTGCCGATAGTGCCGAGCTGAAAGCCGATCTTGAAAAAGCGGCAAAGGACGCTGCAGGCTTTGAAACCCGTTGGAAAGGCAAGCTCGGAGACGAGGCTGCGAAATCCAATGGCGGCAACTTTGCCGACGCTATCAAGGAATATGAAGCGCTGAGCGAACTGATGGGCCGGATCGCATCCTTCGCGGGCCTTTATTATTACGGCGACACGACCGATCCCAAGCGCATGAAGCTTTTCGGCGATGTGCAACAGAAACTGACAGACGCCAACACGCCGCTCATTTTCTTCAGTCTCGAAATCAATCGTATCGACGATGCGGTGCTGGAAAAGGCGATGGCCGCCAACCCGGCAATCGATCACTATCGTCCATGGCTGGAAGACCTGCGTCTCGACAAGCCCTATGAGCTGGAAGACAAGCTCGAACAGCTTTTCCATGAAAAGTCGATCACAGGCTACAGCGCCTGGAACCGTCTGTTCGATGAAACCATGTCGAGCCTGCGTTTTGATATCGATGGCGAAGAACTGGCGATCGAGCAGACACTTAACCTGCTTCAGGACGCGGATGGTTCTGTCCGCAAAAAGGCATCCGAGGCGCTTGCCAAGACTTTTGGCGCCAATCTGCGCACATTTACGCTGATCACCAACACGCTCGCCAAGGACAAGGAAATTTCCGACCGCTGGCGTGGGTTTGAAGATATTGCCGACAGCCGTCACCTTGCCAACCGCGTCGAGCGTGAGGTGGTGGATGCTTTGGCCAAGGCAGTCGAAGCCGCCTATCCGCGCCTATCGCATCGCTATTACGCCTTGAAAGCCAAGTGGCTCGGCTTGGAAAAGCTCGAAAACTGGGATCGCAATGCGCCCCTGCCGGAAACCCCGCAGGCTTTGATCTCCTGGGACGAGGCGCGCGAGACAGTGCTTTCGGCCTATGGCAATTTCGCACCAGAAATGGCCGAAATCGCCAAGGATTTCTTCGACAAGAACTGGATCGATGCGCCGGTTCGTCCCGGTAAGGCACCGGGTGCTTTTGCCCATCCAACCGTCCCTTCTGCGCATCCATATGTGCTGCTCAACTATATGGGCAAACCGCGTGACGTGATGACGCTGGCTCATGAGCTGGGCCATGGCGTGCATCAGGTGCTGGCGGGCGGTCAGGGCGCGCTGATGGCGTCAACACCGCTGACGCTTGCGGAAACCGCATCGGTGTTCGGCGAAATGCTGACCTTCCGTTCCTTGCTTGAGCGCACCACGAACAAGCGCGAGCGCAAGGCCATGCTGGCACAGAAGGCCGAGGACATGATCAATACGGTCGTGCGCCAGATCGCCTTTTATCAGTTCGAGCGCCGCGTTCACACCGAGCGTCGCGAGGGCGAACTGACGTCGGAGCGTATCGGTGAAATCTGGATGGACGTGCAGCGCGAGAGCCTCGGCGATGCCGTCCACCTCAATCCGGGCTATGAAACCTTCTGGACCTATATCCCGCACTTCATTCATTCGCCGTTCTACGTCTATGCTTATGCATTCGGCGATTGTCTGGTAAACTCGCTCTATGCCGTTTACCAGAATTCGGAAAAGGGCTTCCAGCAGAAATATTTCGACCTGCTCAAAGCCGGTGGCACCAAGCATCACAAGGAACTGCTGGCACCATTCGGTCTGGATGCGACCGATCCGGATTTCTGGAGCAAGGGCCTCTCGGTGATCGAAGGTATCATCGATGAACTCGAAGCCATGGAAGACTGAGCACTGACGTGACACTGTCGGTTTCAGACAAACCGTTTATTCTCTTTCGAGATGACAAAGCGGGTCGTGAAGTTTTCTTCACGACCCCTTCTGCAATCATCTGTGCCGATAGACCCGAAGAATTCGACGCAGCATGGGAAGCCATGCAACGCGCCCATGAAGATGGAAAGTGGCTTGCAGGCTATCTCTCCTATGAAGCCGGATATCTGCTTGAACCCAAGCTGAGACCGCTCCTGCCCGATGGCAGGAAAGCGCCGCTCCTCTGCTTTGGTGTCTTTGATGGCCCGGCGGATACAGGCCTGCATCATCGCGGCGACGACAACATCACCTATCTGCGCGAGCCGGTCGCCCAATGGTCATTTGAGGATTATGCGCCAAAGTTCGAACGGCTCCACCAGCATTTGCGAGAAGGCGATTGCTATCAGGGCAATCTGACTTTCCCGGTTCATGCTGAATGGGACGGCGACCCGCTCGTGCTGTTCAACGCGCTCGCAAAGCGGCAGCCTGTCCGCTATGCAACCTATTGCGATCTGGGTGGACCGATTGTTTTGTCGCGGTCGCCGGAACTGTTCTTTGAAGTCGATGAGGATGGCTGGATCGAAACCCACCCGATGAAGGGCACCATGCCACGCGGTGCAACATCTCAAGAAGATGAGAACAACCGCCAGTTTCTGATGCATGATCCGAAAAATCAGGCGGAAAACCGCATGATTGTCGACCTTTTGCGCAATGACATTTCACTGGTGAGCGAAGTCGGATCGCTTGATGTCCCCGAGCTTTTCCGGGTGGAAACCTACCCCACCGTCCATCAGATGATCAGCCGTGTGCGGGCAAAGCTGAAGCCCGATGTTTCGCTGCGCTCGCTCTTTACAGCGCTTTTTCCATGCGGCTCCATCACCGGCGCGCCCAAGATCAGAGCCATGGAAATTCTGCGCAAGCTGGAAACCGGTCCGCGCGATATTTACTGCGGTTCACTGGGCTGGATTGAACCGAGCGGACGGATGCGATTCAATGTCGCCATCCGAACGCTCTCGCTTCACAGCCAAAATCGTGCGATTTTCAATATCGGAGGCGGCGTGGTCTTCGATTCCACAGCGCAAGCGGAGTATGAGGAATGTCTTCTCAAGGCGAGGTTCGCGACGGGTCAGGTGCCGGCAAAGCGCAACCCGATTATCAACTGATCGAAACAATGCGCTGGGAGCCGCTGTCCGGCATCCTGCGTTGCGATCTGCATATGGCGCGGCTTGAAAACTCGGCGCGCGAGCTTGGTTTCCATTACAATATGGAGACCGTGCATCAGAAAATCGCAGAAATCGGCGCGGGAGAAAACCCGCTCAAACTGCGGCTTACAATGGCCCCCGACGGGCTGGTTACGATCGCAGCTCTGCCTTACGTGCCGCTACCGCCGCAGAGCGTCTGGCGCGTTGCCGTCGCACGCACACGCTTGAACCACGCTGATCCGCTGCTTCGCCATAAGACGACCCGACGCCAGGCCTATATCGCGGCGCGGGAAGAATATTCGACAGCGGAAGTCGATGAAGTGATCCTTCTCAATGATCGTGACGAGGTTTGCGAAGGCACGATCACCTCGATTTTCCTCGATACCGGCGGCCCCAGTTGCGTCACCCCCGCACTTTCCTGCGGACTTCTCGACGGGGTGTTGCGACGTGAACTTTTGAACAATGGGGTTGTGCAGGAAGGCATCATCAAGGTCGATGAGCTTGCCAATGCCCGCAACATTCTCGTCGGCAATTCCTTGCGTGGAATGATACGCGCGCAGCTGGTCACAATGTAAATTCGTTAAACACGTATTCATGTCATAGGCTTGTGACGTTTCTTTCTTTCTATGAACCTGTGCTATCGTGGCAATTCAGCGTTGTCCAACTCGTGGCAATGCCGGGCGCTGCACCTTCGCAGCAGGAGAGAAAAAATGGCGAAAGCGAAATGGCCAGTCTATGGCGAAATTACCGGCCCTCTTATCATGATCGGCTTTGGCTCGATCGGGCGCGGTACCCTGCCGCTGATTGAACGCCACTTCAAATTCGACCAATCCCGTATGGTCGTTATCGACCCATCCGAGAAAAATCGTAAAATTCTCGATGAAAAGAAGATCCGCTTCATCAATGAAGCGATCACTCCTGAAAATTACAAGGACGTGCTTGGCCCGCTTTTGAAGAACGGGGGCGGTCAGCCCTTCATCGTCAATCTGTCGATTGATACCGGCTCGCTTGATTTGCTGCGCTTTAGCCGCGAACAGGGTGCGCTTTACATCGACACGGTCGTTGAGCCCTGGCTGGGCTTCTATTTCGATGCCGAGGCCGACAATGCCTCGCGCACAAATTATGCCTTGCGCGAAACCGTCCGCGCCGAGAAGCGCAAACATCCGGGCGGCCCGACCGCCGTTTCCTGCTGCGGCGCAAATCCCGGCATGGTGTCCTGGTTCGTGAAGAAAGCGTTGATCGATCTCGCGACCGAACTCAAGCTCGACTTTGAAGAACCCGCGACCGGCGATCGTCAGGGCTGGGCCAAGCTGATGAAAAAGGCGGGCGTTAAGGGCATTCACATTGCCGAACGCGATACCCAGCGCGCCAAAGAGCCAAAGCCGTTCGATACGTTCTGGAACACCTGGTCCGTTGAAGGTTTCATCGCAGAAGGTTTGCAGCCTGCCGAACTTGGCTGGGGCAGCCACGAAAACTGGAAGCCCAAGAATGCCCGCAAGCAGAAGAAGGGCAACAAGGCAGCAATCTTCCTTGAGCAGCCGGGCGGCAGCACCCGTATTCGCACATGGTGTCCAACGCATGGTGCGCAATTCGGACTGCTGGTCACGCATAATGAAGCGATTTCCATCGCGGATTTCTTCACCGTTCGCAACAAGAAGGGCAAGCTCGAATACCGCCCGACCTGCAACTATGCTTATCATCCTTGCAACGACGCCATCCTGTCGCTGGATGAAATGTTCGGTGCTAACGGCAAAGCCCAGCCAACGCAGCATGTGCTGGATGAATCCGAAATCCTCGACGGCTCGGATGAACTGGGCGTGCTGCTCTATGGTCACGACAAGAACGCCTACTGGTTTGGCTCGCAGCTGAGTGTTGAAGAAGCACGCAAACTTGCTCCTTACCAGAATGCAACGGGGTTGCAGGTATCGTCCTCGGTTCTGGCCGGTATGGTCTGGGCGCTGGAAAATCCCGAGAGCGGCATCGTTGAAACCGATGAAATGGATTACCGTCGCTGTCTCGAAGTGCAGTTGCCCTATCTTGGTCCGGTCAAGGGTTATTATACCGACTGGACGCCGCTTGAAGATCGCGGCAAACTGTTTGAGGAAGATATCGACACCAAGGACCCCTGGCAGTTCCGCAATATTCTGGTGCGATAAGTGATCAGGATTGCCGGGCATTCGTCGGGCAATCCTCATTGCGACAGATGCGCAACAGTCTCATAATCCTCTTCAAAGGGGCTTGTATTCGTGTAAATTTCCATACATCACACGGTAAACACTCTTACGGAGAAGATGGACATGAAACGCTTCCGCATCATTGGCTCTACGGCAATCGTATCGCTCGCGCTTGCAGGATGTGTTGCGACCGGCCCTGGCGGTGGCGGCAATGTCCCTATCGTTGATCGTGCGCCGGCTGGTATCGACGGCAAATGGGCCGATCCGAACGGTATCGTTTCCTCCTTCAATGGCGGCATTTTCGAAACCCGTTCAACCGACACCAACGAAAAGCTGGCGGAAGGTAACTATCGCTACCAGTCGCCACAGCTCGTTGAGATCGACATGCGTTCAATCGTCCGTGGAACCTCATCGCGTGTAAATTGTGCGCTCGTTTCCCAAAACCAGCTCAACTGCACGTCGTCGGCAGGCTCGCGTTTCTCGCTGACCCGCCGCGCTTAATCGACGCCAAAACACCAATCCGAACGGCATACGCTTTTAGCGTGTGCCGTTTTTTTATGGGTTACCCGACAATTCGCCCGACAATTCGACTGCCGTCTCTATTGTTAGGATTGTAATTTGCCTGTTTTTGTCTAGTTTTCCGGCAAAGCAGGAGTCGGAATATGAGTGAGACGGATAAAGTGACCGCCAATCTGAGCACCAGCGGTACGAAGCAACCTAAAGTGGGTGTTCTGCTTGTCAATCTTGGTACGCCCGATGGCACAAGCTACGTCCCGATGCGCCGTTATTTGGCCGAATTCCTTTCCGACCGTCGCGTCATCGAATGGCCGCGTCTTTTGTGGTATCCGATCCTTTACGGCATCGTCCTCAATACTCGTCCGAAGCGCTCCGGCGCGCTCTATGACCGTATCTGGAACCGCGAAAAGAATGAATCGCCGCTGCGCACCTATACGCGCGCGCAGGGCGAAAAACTCGCCGTCGCACTCAAAGACCATCCCAATGTCATTGTTGAATGGGCCATGCGTTATGGCCAGCCTTCAATCGAAGAAGTAACGGATCGCCTGTTGAAGCAGGGCTGCGAACGCATCGTGATGTTCCCGCTCTATCCGCAATATTCGGCGACAACAACCGCCACTGTGAACGACAAGTTCTTTGAAGTTCTGATGAAGAAGCGCTTCATGCCAGCCGTGCGCACCATTCCTTCCTATGAGGTGGAGCCCGTCTATATCGAGGCGCTGGCCCAGTCGATCGAGAAGCATCTGGCAACGCTCGATTTCAAGCCGGAAGTGATCCTCGCCTCCTATCACGGCATTCCGAAAAGCTATTCCGACAAGGGCGATCCATATCGCGCACAATGCCTTGAAACTTCACGGCTTTTGCGCGCCCGCCTTGGCATGGATGACAAGCAGTTCCGTTCCACCTTCCAGTCTCGTTTCGGGCCGGAAGAATGGCTCCAGCCCTACACGGACGAGACATTGGAAGAATTGGCCAAGCAGGGCGTCAAATCAGTGGCCGTACTCAATCCCGGCTTTGTGGTAGACTGTCTGGAAACCGTCGATGAAATCGGCCATGAAGCGGCTGAAGCGTTCCATGAGGCAGGCGGCGAAAATTTCAGCCACATTCCATGTCTCAACGATAGCGAAGAGGGCATGAAAGTTATCGAAACACTGGTGCGACGCGAATTGCAGGGCTGGGTTTGATTGAAGGCAATAGGGCAATCGGTGAATGAGGCATGTTTGTTCACCACTGATTGCCTTATCAAGGGGATTATAGAATGACTGGTTTTGATATCACGCTATTGATTTTGGCCGCACTTGTGCTGGCAACGCTGTTTGCCGGGATCAAGACTGTGCCGCAGGGCTACAATTACACAGTGGAACGCTTTGGCCGTTACACACGCACGCTCATGCCGGGCCTTAACCTGATCGTTCCGTTCTTCGACCGGATCGGCGCAAGGCTGAATATGATGGAACAGGTGCTTGACGTCCCTACACAGGAAGTCATCACCCGCGACAATGCCATTGTCGGTGTCGATGGCGTGGCTTTTTATCAGGTGCTGAACGCGGCTCAGGCAGCCTATCAGGTATCCAACCTGCAATATGCGATCCTCAACCTCACCATGACCAACATCCGCACCGTCATGGGCTCGATGGATCTTGATGAATTGCTCTCCAATCGCGATGCGATCAATGATCGCCTGCTGCGTGTGGTCGATGAAGCAGCGCATCCATGGGGTCTCAAGATGACCCGCGTGGAAATCAAGGACATCAATCCACCAGCAGACATTGTGACATCCATGGCGCGCCAGATGAAGGCCGAACGCGACAAGCGTGCGCAGGTTCTGGAAGCAGAAGGCGACCGCAACGCGCAAATTCTGCGCGCGGAAGGTCAGAAGCAGTCGCAGATTTTGGAAGCCGAAGGCAAGCTTGAAGCAGCCAAGCGCGAGGCAGAAGCCCGCGAACGTCTGGCCGAAGCAGAAGCCAAGGCAACGACACTGGTCTCGGATGCCGTTTCAAACGGTAACATTCAGGCACTCAATTACTTCGTGGCGCAAAAATACACCGAAGCGCTCGGCAATATTGCCAGCGCCAAGAACCAGAAAGTGGTTCTCATGCCGCTTGAAGCAAGTTCGCTGATCGGTTCGCTGGCCGGGATCGGTGCGATTGCCAAGGAAGTGTTTGGCGATAGCAGCCCATCTGTTGAGCCAACTCCGACTGCACCGGCACCACGCACCCGCAGCGTGCCAACCACCAACCGTTAAAGAGGCAGGGGCGTCATGATCATTCATTTCCTGTCACAGCTTGGGCTCTGGGGCTGGTTCGTTTTAGGACTTGTCCTGCTCATTCTGGAAATTATGGCGCCCGGCTTTTTCTTCATCTGGTTTGGCCTTGCAGCCCTCGTCACAGGCGGGCTCGCCTTCCTGCTCGGCTCGATAATCGGCTTTGGCTGGCAAGTGCAGACTGTGCTGTTTCTCGTTCTGGCGATTGCCTTCGTGCTGGCAGGCCGACGCTTTTTCGGCTTCAGTGATCAACAGGATGAGCCACTGCTCAACCGTCGTGGCGACCAGCTTGTCGGTCAGCGTGCGACGTTGAGCGAACCCATCGTCAATGGGCGCGGACGTATCCGTATCAACGACACGACATGGCGTATCAAAGGCCCCGACCTGCCCGCAGGCACAGAAGTGCGCGTGGTGTCCTTTGATCCGATCACTCTGGAAGTAGAAGTGGCGATTTAAGGCAGTAAGGATAAAAATCCAGCCTGTCGTGTAATGCTATGGGATATTATCATATCCACAGTAAAACATACTGCCCTATTCCCCTAACCTCAAGCCACCCCAATCCGCAGCAGATCGTGGAAGTGCACGAGGCCGATCGGTCGGTTGTCCTCAACCACGATCAATGCTCCGATATGATGCTCGTTGAGTATGCTCAGGGCAGCGCTGGCGAGCAGATTCTGATCAACCGTCTTGGGCTTGCGTGTCATGATGTCATCGACAGCAAGTTGCGAGAGATTGCGGCTCAGATTACGCGAAATATCACCATCGGTGACGATACCGGCCAATGTGCCGTCATCGTTGACGACGATCACGCAGCCGAAGCTCTTCTGCGCCTGAACTTTCATGGCATCCGGCATCAATGTGCCCGCCTTGACCAAAGGCAGGCGTTCGCCCTTATGCATGATCTCGCGCACATGGGTAAGGCTTGCGCCAAGAGAGCCGCCCGGATGGAAGGTTTTGAAATCGGTTGGACTGAAGCCGCGCGCTTCAAGAAGCGCGATGGCAAGCGCATCGCCAATAGCAAGCTGCATCATCGTTGATGTCGTGGGCGCCAGACCATGCGGACAGGCTTCCTGTGCCCTTGGCAAAATCAACGCGACATTTGCCGCTCTTCCAAGCGCCGATTCCTCACCTGCGGTAATGGCAATCAGCGGAATGCGGAAACGTTGCGAATAATTGACGATGCCTTTGAGTTCAGCCGTTTCCCCCGACCATGAAAGGGCCAGGATCACATCATCGCGGCCAACCATGCCAAGATCACCATGATTGGCTTCTGCCGAATGCACAAAGAAGGCCGAGGTCCCGGTGGAGGCAAATGTGGCAGCAAGCTTGGTGCCGATATGGCCGCTTTTGCCAACACCTGTAACGACCAGACGGCCCTTTGAGGCAACAATCGTCCTGACTGCTTCCGCAAACGGCGCAGAAAGACCATTGTTCAAGGCTTCTTCAAGCGCCACAAGGCCGGCATTTTCGGTCTTGATCGTGCGCAGAGCCGAGGCAATCAAATCCTCCGCGCGCGCGGCTTCGGAGCTTGTCTCGGGGCTTTTATCGAGGGTGTGATCGAGCTTTATCATGGCGCAAAGGGTTAGCGCCTTCAAAGCTGGTTGTCCAAGCATTTGTTGCCGCACAATAGAGGTGTCGAAACCGGCCAAAGCAATAAAGAATTAACCATGTCCGTTTACCGTTCAATTACCACGTTGCAACGGTTTGAAGACAATATGCTTTTTGCCAATTCCCCATCCGGCGGATCATCGCCTTTTGCCCGCAGGTTGCGATGCCTGCTGCTGGCAGGATGCGCCCTGGCAATCAGTCACTCGACAGCCTTTTCACAGGATGCCCAGCTGCGCGGCAGTATGGACGAAGACAATCTCTCCGTTTCTTCACCCGACCAGACCGCAAATCGCGATATCGACCCAGCCGATCCCAATGCGCCCGCATCAGCCGATTTCGCGGACAGTTCCTACTCGCCACCTGCCGACAGCACTTCCCAGCCGCAGACCGCCAAACCCGTACAGGCCGCGCCAAATGCGGACGAGGAAACTCAGCCCTTCCCTGCGACAGACAATATGCGCGTAGGCGCGGTCACAACGGAAGAACCGGATGACACCGGGCGCGCGCGTCGCGAAAACCTGCCCGCCACTCCAGAGCAAGGTCGCCGCGCCGCACCCGAGGCTGATCCTTTTGCGCCCTTAGGCGTTCGTGTCGGCACATTCGTGCTGCGTCCGACGCTTGAACAGGGCATCCGCGCAACAACAAATGGCGATAACAGTTCAACCGGTTCAAGCGCCATCCTCTCGGAAACAACGCTGCGCCTCAACGCAGAATCCGATTGGGGACGCCATCAGGCAAAGCTGGATGCGTCGGGCACTCTGAGCAAGTCGATTTCCGGTCAGGACGTGTCGGAACCCCGCGTCGATGTTCAGGGCAATCTTCGTTTTGATCTCAGTGACCAGACAATCGTCAATGCGGGTGCGGGCTACAAGCTGCGCCGCGAAAGTGCATCAAGTCCCAACGGCGTCACCGATGCCCTCCAGCGCCCGCTTGTTCACACCCTCAATGGTAGCCTTGGCATCGAACGCGACACCGGCCTGCTTTTCGGTCGCGCAACAGGTCGCGTCGAGCATGAAATCTATGGCGATGCAGAATTGTCTTCGGGTGGCACCGTCAGCCAGAAAGATCGCGACAACACCTATGCCAGCATAACGCTGCGCGGTGGTTTTGCCATTTCACCCGCCCTCAAGCCGTTTGCCGAAGTTGAACTGGGCAAGCGCATCTTCGATGAACGTGCGGACAGCAACGGTTATGAACGCAGCGGCTCGCAATATGCGGTGCGTGGTGGCCTGATGTTTGATCGGGGTGAAAAGTTCAATGGCGAATTCTCCGCCGGTTTCATGCGCGCCAATAGCGATGATCCCCGTCTGGGCGATGTCAGCGGGCCATCACTTGCCGCTGCCATCAACTGGTCGCCGCTCCGCGGAACTGACGTGCAGCTTTATGCGCAAACCATGGTCGATACCTCGACGACACCCGGCGTTGCCGGTGCACTTCTGCATTTTGCAAGCCTTGAAGTCACCCGGAAGGTGCGTTCAGACCTGAGCTTCAACGGCAAGCTCGATCTCAATGTCCGCGACAACAAGGATGGCACCGGCACCGACTATACAATCGGCGCTCAACTCGGGGCGACCTACTGGATCAATCGTTTTGTCGGCCTTGACGCGCGACTCCGTCACGAGTTTCAGACCAGCCAAGTCTCGGATCGTGAATATCATGCCAACAGCATTTATGTCGGCATGAAAGTGCAGCGCTGAACCCAAACAAAAGGACGGCTTTCGCCGTCCTTGTTATTTTTAGTCCCATTGAGGGGCAAGCCCGTCGGGGCTGAATGTCGGACGCCGCAATTGCTTCTCCCACTTCGGCTTCATTGCCCTAAATCTGTGCGGTCGCGACACGGGCTTCAGTGCGGCGATCAAGCACGCCGCTCAGGACTGTAAGAACCAGCGCGCCGCCAACGAGAATTGCGCCCACCCACGGGGTGGCTATGAGGCCAAGCTGGCTTTCCACCACCAGACCGCCGAGCCAGGCACCAAGCGCGATGCCCAGATTGAAGGCTGCAATATTGAGTGCAGAAGCGACATCGACCGCACCCGGACGGTGTTCCTTGGCAAGCTGCACGACATAGAGCTGCAGGCCGGGGACATTCGCGAATTGCAGGAAGCCGAGCGCGGCAAGTGTGATCAGCGTGAAGCGTGGCGAAACCGCGCTGAAACTGAACAGCACAAGCACAATCGCCTGCAATGCAAACAATACGGTCAGTGCTCGAACCGGATTGTCATTTGAAATGCGTCCGCCGACGATGTTGCCGATCGCAATCGCAATGCCATAGAGCATCAAAATGTAACTGACATAGCCTTCCGAAAAGCCGGTAATATCTTGCAGGATCGGTGTGAGGTAGGTGAAAGCCACAAAAGTGCCGCCATAACCAAGCGCAGTCATGCCATAGACAATCAGCAGGCGTCCGGAGCCAAGCACACGCAGCTGATCCATGAGCGATGCAGGTTCAGCCTTTTGAAGGGTGCGCGGCAGCAGTGCAGCAATGCCAGTAAGCGCGACGAGACCGATTGCCGAAACAGCCCAGAAGGTTGCACGCCAGCCGAAATTCTGGCCGATCCAGGTGCCAAGCGGCACGCCGGTCACGATTGCTACCGTCAGCCCCATGAACATCATGGCGATGGCGGAACCGCGTTTGTTTTCCGGCACCAGATCAGCGGCAATCGTTGCCCCGACCGAGAAGAAAACGCCATGGGCAAACGCCGAAAGTACGCGTCCAATCATGAGGATTTCATAGCTTGGTGCGGAAGCCGCAACCATGTTGCCGACGATAAACAACGCCATGAGGCCAAGCATCAAGGGCTTGCGTTCAAGACGACCGGTCAGGGCAGTGAGAATAGGAGCGCCGAAGGTAACGCCAAGCGCATAAACGCTGACGATCAATCCGGCGAGCGGAAGAGTGATATGCAAATCCGAAGCAACCGTGGGCAGAAGGCCGACGATCACAAATTCGGTTGTCCCGATCGCATAGGCCGCGATCGTAAGAGCGATAAGAGCGACAGGCATGGGAGGAGTTCCTGTTGTTTAATGTTGCCCTCATATCGCTCTCTGGATATCAAATGATAAGAATGA
>Ga0308158_10002349_pt1 | contig 18110 bp, 20 predicted proteins | sample PhyBR2_FD_201038 | JGI IMG/M metagenome (GOLD analysis project Ga0308158, IMG submission 201038) | Phyllosphere microbial communities from UC Gill Tract Community Farm, Albany, California, United States - DLSLB.R2 | ecosystem: Host-associated > Plants > Phyllosphere > Unclassified | place: USA...
AACCTGGTCGTCGAATACTACGCTTCGTAAGCGGAGTTTTCTTCAGAGCGGCTATCGGCCTTCGGCCTACTTGAGCCGCTTCTGGATTTGAGTTTGGAGGGCCTCGGATTCGTCCGGGGCCTTTCGTCTTTATCCTGTTCCCTCCAAGGGCGAACAGGCGCATTCTCGGCCGGTTCAGGCTTTGAGGCAGGGGAGGTCGTCAGTTGCGCGACTCCATCATGAAACGCTTGGCTTTGATCGCCGCCGCATCGGCGGGCCTGGCCGCCTGCGCCAGCCGTGGGGAACCGACCGTCTCAACCGCGGGCATGCCCGGCGCGCTGGAGCCGATCCATGCCGCCGCCTTCACCAAGGACCAGGCCGTCTTCTGGGTCAGTTCGAACGGCTGCACGGCCAAGGAAGACCTGATCCCGATCGTCAGCCTGCAGGGCGGCAGCGCCGTCATCACCCTGCGCCGCATCGACGAGGACAAGTGCAAGCAGGACTTGGTCCAGGGCGTCGAGCTGAAGTGGTCGTTCGAGGAACTGGGCCTGACGCCCGGCTCGCCCGTCAGCGTCAACAACCCCTATCAGATGCCTCGCTCCTGAAAACGGCTGTAGCGTTTCGTTAAGCCTGTTCGAGCGCGTCTGATTAAGCAACGTCCGTTACGACGACAGACCGTCCCCCCAAGGTCTGTAGCTTCATGCGCTTCTTCACCTGCCTGACCGACGACCATAATCTCTGGCTCGTCGCGTTGGCCGCCGGCCTGTGCCTGATCGGTTCGATCATCACCTTCCGGCTGTATCGCCGCCTGCGCGCCGCCGAAAAGGGCACGCGTCTGGCCTGGGCCTTTATGGGCGCGGTGGCGACGGGGGCGACGATCTGGTGCACCCATTTCGTGGCGATGATCGCCTATGAGCCCGGCGTCACCATCAGCTACGGCCCCGTGCTGACCGGCTTGTCCCTGGGTGTCGCCATCGCCGGCAGCGCGCTGGCGCTGTGGGTGGCTTCGCGCCGGATGCCGGCCTCGGCCGAGATCGGTGGCGTGCTGTTCGGCCTGACCGTGGTGGCCATGCACTACACCGGCATGGCGGCCTTTGCGACCGACGCCGTCATCCACTGGTCGGCCGCCTATGTCGCCGCCTCCGTGGCGGGGGCGGTCGGCCTGGGCGCCCTGGCGTTCAATCGCGCCCGGCAGTCCGGCAAGGTCGTCCCTGTGGTGCTGATGGTCCTGGGCATCGTGGCCCTGCACTTCACCGGCATGGCCGCCATGACGATCGTGCCGGTCGGCGCGCTGGTCGATATGGGCGCTGTCGGATCGACCAATCTGGTCCTGGCCTTCGCCGTCTCCGCCGTTGGATTGATTATGCTGGGCACCGGCGTCGCCAGCCACGCCCTGGACGTCCAGTCCCGGCTTCAGGCCAAGGCGCGCCTGGATCATCTGATCGAGGGCAGCGTCGATGGCATGGTGGTCGAACAGGACGGCGTCATCTTGGCCGCCAACGCCGCCTTCGCCGATCTGGCGGGCGTCCCCCACCACGCCCTGATCGGCGAACCGCTGTCGCGCTGGATCGCCGGTGTCGCGGATCTGGCGGTCAACGGCCTGAGCCAGTCCAAACTGGTGGCCGAAGGCGGGGCGGACATTCCCGTCGAGATCGCCGTGCGCCGCGACTGCGGCCGCGACCATATCTTGATCTACGCCGTTCGCGATCTGCGCATGCGTCAGGCGCAGGAGCGTCGCATCGCCCATCTGGCGCGCAACGACAGCTTGACCGGCCTGCCCAACCGCTCGTCCTTCCTGGAATGGCTGACGCGCCAGACCGCCGACCTGACCGTTCCGAACAAGGTGGCTCTCTTGGCCATGGATCTGGACCGGTTCAAGGAGGTCAACGACGTTCACGGCCATGCTGCCGGCGACCAACTGCTGATTCAGATCGCCGAACGGATGCGCGCCTGCCTGCGCCACGACGAGTTCATCGCACGTCTGGGCGGGGATGAGTTCGTCGCCGTCGTGCCGATCCGGCAAAAGGACGACGCCCTGGATCTGGTTGCGCGCCTGCGCGACGCCGTCACCGCTCCGGTCGTGCTGGACCATGCCGAGGTCGCCTGCGGCCTCAGCACCGGCATCGCGATCTGGCCCGACGACGCCCACGACCCGTCCGCCCTGATCAATGACGCGGACCTGGCCATGTACCGCGCCAAGGCCTCGCTGGGCACCGACGTCTGCTTCTACGAGGAGGAGATGGACGAGGCGGTGCGCAATCGCCGCCGCATGGCTCAACAGATGCGCGAGGCCCTGGATCAGGGCCAGTTCAGCCTGAACTGGCAGCTGCAGGCCGCCGTCGATACCGGAGACATCACCGGCTATGAGGTGCTGCTGCGCTGGATCCAGCCGGACGGGACCTTCATCTCGCCGGCCGACTTCATTCCTCTGGCCGAAGAGAACGGCCTGATCCTGCCGATCGGCGAATGGGTGCTGCGCACCGCCTGCGCCGAGGCCGCCAGCTGGACCGAACCGCACAAGATCGCCGTCAACCTGTCGCCGGTCCAGCTGGGCCACGTCGACCTGCCGCGCCTGGTGCATCAGGTCTTGGTGGAGACCGGCCTGTCGCCGTCGCGGCTGGAGCTGGAGATCACCGAGACAGCCATGATAACCGACATGGAGCGCACGACCCACGTCCTGCGTCAGTTGAAGCTGCTGGGCGTCTCCATCGCCATGGATGACTTCGGCACCGGCTATTCGTCGCTGTCGACCCTGCGCGCCTTCCCGTTCGACAAGATCAAGCTGGATCGCTCCTTCATGTCCGAACTGGACGGCGGACCTCAGTCGGCCGCCATCATTCGCGCCGTCCTGGCCCTGGGCGAGAGCCTGCACATCCCCGTCCTGGCCGAGGGCGTAGAGACGCTGGAGCAGTTGGCCTTCCTGCGCGACCAGGGCTGTGACGAGGTTCAGGGCTATCTGCTCGGCCGCCCGCAAAAGACGGCCGATGCCGAGGTTCAAGCCGCCGCACGCGTTCTGTGGGCCGTCGATCCGTCGATGGAACGGGCCGCCTGATCAGGCGGGGGTGTTGGCGCGATCATAGGCGGGCCAAACGCCCTTGGCGGCGCCGCGATACTGGACTGGCAGGCCTTCATCCTCACCCAGGGCGACGGCCGCATGGTGCGCCCAGTGCGGGTCGTCCAGCGCCGCGCGTGCGATGGCGATGAAGTCCGCCTGACCGGACGCCACGATGTCCTCGGCCTGCTGCGGATCGAAGATCATGCCGACGGCCATGACATTGGCCTGCGGCGTCGCCGCCTTCACGGCCTGGGCGAACCGCAACTGATAGCCCGGCTCGCCGCCCGGAATCTTCGCCTGGGCGACGTTTCCGCCCGACGTCAGGTGCAGATAGTCATAGCCCATGTCGTGCAGCGCCCGACCAAAGGCCGTCACCTCGTCCAGGGCGATGCCGCCCTCGACCCAGTCCGAGCCGTTGAAGCGTACGCCCAGCGCCTTGGTTCGGGGCCACGCGTCGCGCAGGGCCTGGGCGACCCGCAGCGGGAAGCGCGCCCGGTTCTCGTACGATCCGCCGAAATTGTCGGTGCGGTTGTTAGACAGGGGCGACAGGAACTGGGTCAGCAGATAGCCGTGGGCGGCGTGCAGTTCGACCAGATCGAATCCGGCGCGGTCCGCCCGCTGCGCCGCGTCCTCGAAGGCGGCGACGACGCGATCCATGTCGGCCGGGGTCATGGCGGTCGGCGTGTGCCAGTCATCCTTGAACGGTTCGGCCGAGGCGCTGAAGGTTTCCCACGCGCCGTCTTCAGCCTTCAGGGCGCCGCCGCCCTTCCACGGCGCGCTAGTCGAGGCCTTGCGTCCGGCGTGGGCCAGTTGGATGCCGATCGGGGTGTCGCTATAGGTGCGGATGTCGCGGATGATCCGGGCGAAGGCCTCTTCCTGCGCGTCGTTCCACAGGCCGGTGTCGTCCGGCGTGATCCGTCCCGCCGCCTCGACTCCCGTGGCCTCGACAATGACCAGTCCCGCGCCGGAGATCGCCAGTCGTCCCAGATGCTGCACGTGCCAGGGCTGGGGCACGCCGTCGATGGCCGAATACTGGCACATCGGCGCGATTGCGACCCGGTTCTTCAGTGTCAGGGGGCCGACGGCGCGGGGCGAGAACAGCTGGCTCATGATAGGCGATCCGTGGGGCAGGAGAGGGGGGGACTGTAGCTATGGCGGTTGCGGTCACGTTCAACCCCGATCCTTTCCGATTGTTCACCCAGCTTTCCGATTATTCACGTGTGCACGCCCGGCCCACGCGGCACAAAAGGGTCAAGCTTCAACTGGGGAACACACCAATGCTTCGTCTCGCTCTCGCCATCGCCATCGCCGCCCCGCTGCTATCGGGCTGCATCATCGTCTCGACCGAAAAGCCGACCACGCGCGTCATCACCGCGCCGGCCTCGGGTCAGTGATGCGCAGCCTGGTCAAGGGTCCGATGATCAAGGGCCAGATGATCAAGGGTCTGGCGATCGCGGCCCTGGTCGCGCCGCTGCTGTCGGCCTGCGTCATCTATGACAGCGATGCGGGCGAAAACGTCTCGGTGAACCTGCGCCGCGACGACGCCCCGCCGGCCGAGGCCATCCGCGAAGCCCGGTTCGCCGACGGCGCCCTGGTCGCGCGCGTCGATTCCAACGGCTGCACTCAGGCGTCGGATTTCGAAGTGTCGGTGTCGGACGGCTCGCCGGCCGAGATCACGCTTCGCCGCACCAAACAGGACCTGTGCAAGGCCCTGGTCCCGGATGGCGTCGAGCTGCGCTGGACCTATGCCGACCTGGGCTTGGAGCCCGGCACGCCGGCCCGCATCCTCAATGCGCTGAAGTAGGCGTCTCGAACACGACCAGCATGTCTGGCGGAATGCGCTGCGGTCTCAGGGTCGCAGCGTCCACCAACACCCATTCGGTGACGCCCTGGGCGCAGACGCGGCCTTGGGCGTCCTCGATGCGGACATAGCGGGTGAAGCGCGGTCCCTGCGGATCGCCGACCCAGGTGCGGGCGACCACGCCCTCTGCGCCCGGCTCGATGCCGCGCAGATAGTCGATCTCATGCCGGGTCGCGACCCACGACCATTTCGCCCGCGTCGCCTCGTCGAAGCGCGCATTCCAGTGGGCCGTGCCCGCATCCTGCAGCCAGCCGACATAGACGACGTTGTTGACGTGGCCGTTGGCGTCGATGTGCTCGGGCCGCACGTCCAGCGGCACGACGAAGACCTCGCGGTCCTCGCGCGGTGTGAGGGTCTTCCTGGCCATCAGGCCTCGCCGAGCGGCACGCCCTTCTCGACCATCAGGGCCTGAAGTTCGCCGGCCTGGAACATCTCGCGGATGATGTCCGATCCGCCCACGAACTCGCCCTTCACATAGAGCTGCGGAATGGTGGGCCAGTCGGTGAAGCTCTTGATGCCTTCGCGCAGGGCTTCGTCCTGCAGCACGTCTACACCCACGAAACCGGCGCCGACATGATCCAGAATCTGCACCGCCAGGGACGAGAAGCCGCAGCGCGGCTGGTCCGGCGTGCCCTTCATGAACAGAACCACGTCGTTCTGGGCGACGGTTTCGCCGATGAAGGCGTGGACGGGATCGGCGGCTTGGGCGGTGTCGGTCACGGATAAGGGCCTTTCGTGAAGCCCGTCAGCTAGGGAGCCGAACGGGCGCGGTCAAGGCGTCCGCGACGTTCTGCACAGCTGCTGAGGCCGGTCAGGCCGCCTGATTGGCCACGACACGCGCCATCTCGATCTGCGCGGCCAGGCCCGGCGGCATGTCCCGCTCGGGCGCAGCGGCCAGTGTCGCCAGCCGATCGGTGTCGGTCGGATTGACGACCACGCTGGAGACCGACGGGTCAGTCAGCACATAGGACAGGCAGATCGCCTCGGCCGTCCAGTTCTGGGTGCGGTACAGGAAGCCGAAGGCGTCCTTCTTGGGCGTATCGACGGGACGCTTGTCCTTGCCGAAGCCGAACAGCCCCTTTTTGAAGATCGGCGCATCGGGCGCCCGCGCGCGCCGGTCGGCGTAGAAATCATAGGCGAAGACCGCCATGTCCTGCTCGCGCGCCGAGCGGATGCGGTTTCGGATCTTCCAGTCGGCGTTGATGTCGAACGGCGTCAGCAGGGCGTCGAACGCCCCCGTCGACACATAGGCGTCCATCACGTCGCCGCCGCCGGCGATGCCCAGCAGCTTGATCCGTCCGGTGGCGCGCATGGCCTTCAGCGCGCTGAGCGACGATTGCGCCAGTTCGGTCTCGCCCGGCTCGTGCAGCACCGCAACGTCGATCCAGCCCAGGCCCGAGAAGTGCAGCACCCGATCGATAGCCGCCGTCATGCCTTGTGCGGAGAAGTCGCGCTTCTGGTCGCGACCGTCGCCGGCGCCAAGCGTCAGGCTGACATAGACCAGCTTGCGATCCACATGCGACAGCGCCTCGCCCAGAACCTCAGCTGCCACCGGGTCGGCGTTCTCCAGCCGATAGCTGTTCACCCCGGCTTCCAGCGCCGAATACAGCAGGTCCAGCCCGGCCTCGCGCCCGCGCTTCAGCACGTCGGCGCCGAAACTCAGCGTCAGGTTGGAGATGGCGGAGCCGGAGACGCCGAAGGGGCGATAGCGCATGGCCGTCAGCCCTCCTTGGCCGGCGCGGACGTCTCAAGCGCCAGGGCGTGCAGTTCGCCGCCCATCTGACCCTTCAGCGCGGCATAGACCATCTGGTGCTGACGCACGCGCGGCAGGCCGGCGAAGGCGCTCGACACGATCCGCGCGCGATAGTGGTCGCCGTCGCCCGCCAGATCCTCGATCTCGATCTCGGCGTCGGCGAAGGCTTCGACCAGATGCTGGCGCAGCGTTTCCACGGACATGGGCATGACGGGCACTCACACTTCGTTGGACGCCAGTTTGCCCGATAATCCTTAATGCCGACCTACGCTCCGTAGCGCTGCCGTTCGAACAACTGCACCGCGTGATCCTTGTAGATCGCGCGCGCATAGGGGCGATAACCGACCCGCGCCGCCAGCTTCAGCGAGGCCAGGTTCTCGGGCGAGATCATGCAGACGGTTCGCCCCTCCAGCCTCCGGTCGGTCCAATCCAGGGCCGCCGTCAGGGCCTCGGCCGCATAGCCCCGCCCCTGAAACCCCGGCGCCACGCCCCAGCCCAGCTCCGGCGCATCGAAGGGCGGCTCCAGCTCGCGGCGATAGTCGAATACCCCGACGCTGCCCAGATAGGCGCCGCCGTCCCGCAGCCGGATCGTCCAGTTGCCATGGCCCATCGCCGCCCAATGGCCGAGATCGCGCAGAAGCCGGAACCACACCTCTTCGCGCCCCAGCGCCCGGCCCATGATGTGGCGCGTGAAGTCCTCATCGGACCACAGCGTCAGCAGCTCACCGAAATCGTCAGTCGAGACGGGGCTCATCACCAGTCGCTCGGTCGTCAGAATTCTGTCGGTCACATCAGGCCCAGTTGCTTGAAGCTGGCCACCCCGTCGCGGCCGACGACCAGATGGTCGTGAACCTCGACGTTAAGGGCGCGGCCGGCCTGCACAACCTGTTTCGTGATCTCGATGTCGGCGCGGCTGGGGGTCGGATCGCCCGACGGATGATTGTGCACCAGGATCAGGGCGCTGGCCGACAGCTCCAGCGCGCGCCGCACGACCTCGCGCGGATAGACCGGCGCATGATCGACCGTGCCGCGGTTCTGCACCTCGTCCAGGATCAGCTGGTTCTTCTTGTCCAGATACAAGACGCGAAACTGCTCGCGCGGCTCGTGCTGCAAGGCGACCCGGACATAGGCCAGGAGCGCCGTCCACGACGAGATCACCGGCCGCTTGGCCGTCGGCTCCTTCGCGATCCGCCGCGTCACGTCGAAGATCAGCTGAAGGTCCAGCGCCACCGCCCGCGTCGCCTTGCCGACGGCGTATCCCATCGACCGCGCCACCTGATCCTCGATCGCCTCATGGCTGGCCGCCCCGATCCCCTCCAAGCCTCCGAACCGCGCCAGCAGATCCTTGGCCAGCGGCTTGGTGTCCTTGTACGGCACGCTGCGAAACAATAGCAGCTCCAGCAACTCATAGTCGGGCAGGGCGCCCAAACCGCCCTTCGCCGCCCGCTCACGCAGCCGGTCGCGATGACCGCTGTGGCGCGGCTTGGGCTTGTCGCCGACTTCGGACGCCTTGTCGTCGAGCATGATCCCTCCCGCTCAACGCAACCTGTGCGGAATTAGAAGTATGATCAAGGGTGTGCTGCCATGTCCGAGCTAGAAAGCCGGAGGTGGCGATACGGCGCTTAGGCTGGTCCGCCGTGACAGACCATATCGATATGTAACGTCCCAACCATCAGGGGCAGCCTGAGATGGAGCTAGCCTGAAGGACAGACATTTCGTTTCGCCCACGCAAGGCGTCGCCGACACAATCCGACTGGGCGAAAGAAAATCTGTCGATGTGTCCGATACGCGATCTCTCTCCCGCAGCGCTTGCAAAGCGTCTCGATAGGCGCGCAGCATGTCTGCAGCGACGTCGGATGATGGCGCGGCAAATCCAAGGGGTGCGCCTGTCTCTTGGCGACAGCCGCCGCCTGCATCAGGGTTGCGATAGAGGACTTGGCGATACCCGCTGAATACGTTGACCAACGGCTTGCCTTGAACCGATTGGTCCGTCCCGATGAAGCTGTTCGATGCTGTTTCGCATACGTTTTTCGCGCGCGCTTGCGGTATTTCGACAAGCTCGATCACGACGTTGCCTAACGGCGCGGACGACGACACAGACCCCGTCTCGATCTCATCCGCGCGTTCGGGCGTGAGCCAAAGCGCCAGATTCCTAGTGGAATAAGACCGAAGCTGAGCGGCGGGCCTCTCCTCCGACGGGATCGGAATCTGGCTGTAACCGATATTCAGTTGAACCAGGGTTCCCGCCTGGTCGAGCTTTGGCGCGCAACCGGCGAGGAGAAGAAACAGCGGGATGGCAGCCTGTTTCATGCAAACCCCATTTGCCGTCCGTCAGTTCGGTCGGAACAGCCCCGCCGGCGACGCCGTGAAGATTTCCAGTCCGTCTTCCGTCACCCCGATGGTGTGCTCGCACTGGGCCGACAGGGACTTGTCGCGCGTCACGGCGGTCCAGCCGTCGGACAGCACCTTCACGTGCGGCTTGCCCAGGTTCACCATCGGCTCGACGGTGAAGAACATGCCGGGCTTCAGCACCGCGCCCTCGCCGCGACGGCCGTAGTGCAACACGTTGGGGCTGTCGTGGAAGACGCGGCCGATGCCGTGGCCGCAAAAGTCGCGCACCACGCTCATGCGCTGGGCCTCGACGAACTTCTGGATCGCATAGCCGATGTCGCCGAAGGTGTTGCCCGGCTTGACCTGCTCCAGGCCCAGATCCAGAGACTGATAGGTCACATCGATCAGCTTCTTGGCCCGCGCATTGATCTCGCCCACCGCATACATGCGGCTGGAATCGCCGTGCCAGCCGTCCACGATCACGGTGTGGTCGATGTTGACGATGTCGCCGTCCTTCAGCACCCGCTCGCCGGGAATGCCGTGGCAGACGACGTGGTTGATCGAGGTGCAGACAGTCTTCTCGTAACCCTTGTAGCCCAGGCAGGCGGGCAGGCCGCCGTTGTCCAGGGTGAACTCGCGCACCAGATCGTCGATCGTGCTGGTCAGGACGCCCGGCTTCACATGCGCCGCGATCATGTCCAGCGCCTCGGCGACCAGACGGCCGGCCTTGCGCATGCCCTCGAAGTCTTCCGCCTCATGGATGCGGATTGCGCTGGAGCGGACCAGGACGTCGGTTTCGAGTTCGGGCGTTTCGTACATGGGGCGATCGGTCTGCAAAAGGCGGGATACGGCGCAATCCGTTCGCCACAGATGGGCGTTATAGCATGAAACCTCAAGCCTGCCCCCGGATTCCCGCATGACCGACGCTGACACCGACCGTTCCGGCCCGACCGCTGCCGTGCTGGTCATTGGCGACGAAATCCTGTCGGGCCGGACCCAGGACACCAACACCAACACCATCGCCCGGTTTCTGGCGGCGTTGGGGATCGACCTGATGGAGGCGCGGGTCGTCAGCGACAATCACGGCCGGATCGTCGAGGCGTTGGACGCCCTCCGCTCACGCTGGGACTATGTCTTCACCACCGGCGGCATCGGTCCGACCCATGACGACATCACCGCCGACGCCGTGGCGGCCGCCTTCGGCGTGGCCCTGCATGAACATCCCGACGCGCTGGCGATCCTGTCGCGCCGCTATGGCGACGAGTTCAACGCCGCGCGCCGTCGCATGGCGCGCATCCCCGAAGGCGGCGTTCTGATCGCCAATCCGGTCACCGATGCGCCCGGCTTCCAGGTCGGCAATGTCTTCGTCATGGCCGGCGTGCCCAAGATCATGCAGGCGATGCTGGAGGATGTGGCCCCGCGCCTGCGCACCGGCGCGATCGTTCATGCCCAGACCTTGAAGGTCAGCGGCGTGGGCGAGGGGGCGGTGGCCGATGTGCTGCGGGCGGCGGCCAACCAGCGTCGCGACCTGTCCTTCGGCAGCTATCCGTTCGGCCATGGCAGCGTCGGCGAGATCGGAACCCATCTGGTTATTCGTGGCCGCAACGCCGATCAGGTCCGTGCGGCGGCGCATGATTTGATCGCAGAACTGCGTAATCTGGGCATCGATGTTGCCGCTGCGTAACCTCGCAAAGCCGTGATCGTGTGCGGCTCAGGCGCCACGGTTTCGCCTGTTTCCGGTCCGATGGGGGCCTTGCCCGCAACGCTTTCGCGCCGCGAACGCTGAGAGGGCTCCTCCCCTGATCGACCGCGCGTAATGCGGCCGGCGCTTACTTAGGTGTATGAAATGACCTCCAGGAACTTCGCCCGCGTGGGCGGGATCGCCCTGACGACCGCCCTGCTGGCCGGCGTCGCCGCCCCGGCCATGGCCGGCTCCTTCTATGTCCAGGAACAATCGACCCGCGGCCAGGGTCGCGCCAACGCCGGCGTCGGCGCCGATAAGGGCGTCCAGTCGCTTTGGTGGAACCCCGCCGCCATCGCCGGAACCCAGCGCGAAGTCTACCTCGGCGCCCACGGCCTGATCCTGGACTCTGACGTCGACAACACCGGTTCGAGCCTGACCTACAACGTTCCGGTTCCGGGCGTCGGCGTCGTCAGCCGCTCGGCTCCCGTCAACGGCGACCCGCACGTCCATGACGTGGTCGAAAGCGGCATCGTGCCGAACTTCGCCGTCTCCATGCCGATCGGCGACCGCTTCAACGTCGGCCTGGCCGTCCAGGCGCCCTACAACTTCACCACCAAATATGAGCCGACCGACTTCGCGCGTTACGATGCCCTGACATCGGAACTGCGCTCGGCCAACGTCAGCCTGGTCGCCGCCATGACGGTCACCGACTGGCTGGACCTCGGCGTCGGCTTCGACGCCCAATACGCGAAGGCGACCCTGTCGTCGGCGCTGCCGAACGTGCCGATCCCGGCCGTCCTGTCGCCGGCCTATGTCGTTTCGCCGTCCACCGATGGCCGCAACCAACTGGAAGGCGACGGCTGGGATTACGGATGGAACGCCGGCGCCCAGATGCACTTCGGCAAGCTGGACCTGGGTCTGTCTTACCGCTCCAAGATCGAACACGAGCTGGAAGGTTCGGTAAATATCTCGGGCCTGACCGGCGTCCTGGCCGGCGCCAACGTCTCGACCGATGGCGGCGCTTCCTTTACCACGCCTTGGTACGCCACCGTCTCGGCCCGCTACGCCGTCAACGATCGCCTGACCCTGAACGCCCAGGTCAACCAGATCGGCTGGAGCGAGTTCGACGCCATCCGCGTCGCCTACACCGGCGGCGGCTCGACCATCGTTCAGGACTATGACGACGTCACCACCGGCGCGATCGGCTTCGACTACAAGATCGATCCGTCGATGACCTTCCGCGCCGGCCTGGGCTACGACCCGACCCCGACGCCGGACGATCACCGCACCGCCCGTATTCCGGACGGCGACCGCTGGCTCTACGCCGCCGGCCTGTCCAAGACGATCGGTTCGATGACCTTCGACGGCGCCGTGACCTACATCGACATCGACACCGCGACGATCAACGACACGCGCGATGTCTATGGCAACGGCCTGGTCGTCTCGAACCTGCGCGGCGAAGCGCAAGGCTCGGGCGTCGGCTTCTCGCTGGGCGCGACCTGGAACTTCTAAGTTCCGCTCAGCCCCGGCTGACATGAGAACGGCGGCTCCTTCGCAGGAGCCGCCGTTTTTTTATTGTCTCAACATGAAGGCGTCGGGGAGCAAACGCTCCCCGATCCTCAGGCTCAGCCCTTCGCGGCGCCGCCGTACCCCTTGCCGCCGTTCGACGGGCGGCGACGGGGGCGGCGCTTCATTTCGCCCTCGGCCGGTTTGACGTTGTCGTTGATCGAGGGGACGCGCTCGCCGGCCAGGGGGTTGTAGGCGCGCTCGGGACGCGGGGCCGCCGGGGTTTCGCCCGGACGGTTGCGACGCTGGCGGTGCGGCTGGCCGCCGCCTTCCGGACGCACGCCCTCGCGGTGCGGCGCGCGACGGCCGCGACCGCCCCGTCCCTGGCCGCCTTCGTTGCGCTCGCCGCCCTCGCGTTCCGGCATGGTCGCCTTCTTGCCGACGCCGGTCGCCATGATGGTGGCGTCCAGCTGACCCAGGGCCTTGTCGTTACGACGGTCGATGGCCGGGATCTTCTGGCGCGTGACCTTTTCGATGTCGCGCAGCAGCTTCATCTCGTCGCCGGCGACGAAGCTGACGGCGGTGCCGTCCTTGCCCGCCCGCGCGGTGCGACCGATGCGGTGGACGTAGCTTTCCGGCACGTGCGGCAGCTCGAAGTTCACGACGTGCGAGACGCCGTCCACGTCGATGCCGCGCGCGGCGATGTCGGTGGCGACCAGGACGCGCAGCTTGCCCTTCTTGAAGGCTTCCAGGGTGCGTTCACGCTGGGGCTGGCTCTTGTTGCCGTGGATGGCCCCGGCCTCGACGCCGCCGGCTTCCAGATAGGCCGCGACCTTGTCGGCGCCGTGCTTGGTCTTGGTGAAGACCAGGCAGCGCGTGTACTCGGGATCGCTGAACATCTCGGTCAGCAGGGCGCGTTTGCGGCCCTGTTCGATATAGACGACCGACTGGCTGATACGCTGCACCGTGGTCGACTGTGGCGTGACCTGGACCTTGACCGGGTCCTTCAGCAGTTCGCCCGCCAGCTTGCCGATCTCGCCGGGCATGGTCGCCGAGAAGAACAGGTTCTGGCGCTTGGCCGGGATTTTGGAGACGATCTGGCGGATCGGCTTGATGAAGCCCAGGTCCAGCATCTGGTCGGCCTCGTCCAGCACGAAGATTTCGGTCGAGGACAGGTCCAGGTTCTTCTGCTGGATGTGGTCCAGCAGGCGGCCGGGCGCGGCGACCAGGATGTCCAGACCCTGTTGCAGGGCCCGCTCCTGACCGCCGTATTTCACTCCCCCGAAGATCACGGCGACCCGGAAGCCCAGGTGGGCGCCGTAGGCCTTGAAGCTGTCGCCGATCTGGGTCGCCAGTTCACGCGTGGGGCTCAGGACCAGCACGCGCGTCGTGCGGGGCTTGGGGGCGATGCGGTTTTCGGCCAGGCGATGCAGGATCGGCAGGGCGAAGGCGGCGGTCTTGCCGGTGCCGGTCTGGGCGATGCCCAGCAGGTCCTTGCCGGCCATGACGTCGGGAATGGCCTTTTCCTGGATCGGCGTCGGCTTGGTGTAGCCGGTCGAGGCCAAGGCCTGCAGCAGGGCCTTGTTCAGGCCCATGGATTCGAATGTGGTGCTCACAGCAGTCTGTCTTTCGCGTAGCGGCAGGGCGCTATCAGCCATGGCATGACGCCGTCGGGCCGCGCACCGCCAGTCCCGACGGGGCCTCGGGGAGGAGGCCTGCGGGGTGGATCGGGCGCCGCCCCGCGTGTCCGGGCAGCGAATGGATATGAGGGGCCGGCGGCTTCTACAGACAGGTCCGAAGGGGACCCACACGCGCTGGAGACGCCGGAGATCGCGATTGTGCGACGCCGCGCAAATGGGCGCTTATCGCCGATAAGTCAACTGCGGCGCCCATCAGGGCGCGTATCGCGTCGCCGCTTCGGGCAGTCCGTCGGGCAGGCCGATGGCCGCGCGCCAGTCCTCGGGATGCAGCTGCGCCATCTCCAGATCCAGCCACGCCAGCGGCTTTAGCGCCCCGTCCGCGTCCCAGAACCGCTCGGCCCACGGCTGGCCCGTCTCGCGCGCCCGCGCCCGGTCCCGCGCCGTCGCCTCCGGTCCCAGATGCGTCGCGCGCCAGTGATACAGCCACGGAATATGCCAGTGCGGCGCCCGGCTCAGCCGCTCGTCCGTCATCGCCGCCGCCAGACATTCCGCCAGCGCCCGCGCGTCCTCCAGCTGCGCGTTGAAGGCGTCGCGCCGCGCCTGGATATGCCGGTCCCAGTCCTCGGCCGGCTCGATCGGCGCCAGCGTCGGCTCGGGCCGTTTCCAGCCTTCCGCCTCGCGCCGCTTCCACAGGGCGGGCACCCCGACGTCATAGCGGGCGGCGACGGATCGCGCGGTCTCTCCGTCCTCCCACGCCTTCCTGACCTCGGCCCAGACGGCGTCCGGCCGGATCTTGCGATGTATGCCCTGGCTCATGGGGCAGGGGGGTCGCACGCCCCTGCGTCATCATCGGTCGCACCCGCGCCTCATGCACAGCTGGCGCGTGACCCCTGACATCTCGCGATGTGGAAAATCAAATCTCTAGCCTCGAAAATCGGCCTTCTCCCGGCCTGGGGTAGAGACCGCCCCATAATGCCCGCATGGAAAAACGCCGCTACAAGATCAAACCGCCCGAGGTCTGGACCCAGGTCCGAAAGGACTATCTATCCGGCCTCGACGCCAAGACCGTCGCCGCCCGCCACGACGTGACCGAGGCCTCCATCCGCGCCCGCGCGACGAAGGAGGGCTGGTCCCGCCATCCGCGCAGCGAGGCCGCGACGCGCGCGCCCCAGCCCCTGTCGCCCCAGGACGCGGCCGACCTGTCGCCCGACGACCCCAACGATCCCGCAGCCCTGGCTCGCGCCGCCGCCCAGGCCTCGGGCCGCGCCCTGCACGCCCAGGACTTCGCCCAGGCCCGCGCCCTGGCGGCGCTAGCCGAGACCTATCGCAAACTGGCCGACCGCGACGGCCCCGGCCGCGCCGCCCGCCTGACGGTGAAGACCGCACCCCTGCAACTGGTCTTCGACATCCTGACCAATGAGGCCGAAGCCGAGAATCGCTTCGCCATGAACACCAGCGACAAGAGCGACTGGGAACTGCGCGGCCAGTACTGGCAGGCGAAGCAGAAGCTGACCCGCGCCAACGATGAATGGAGCGAGGCCCAACTGGCCCGCCGCGTCCAGCTGGACCGCCGCATCGCCGCCCTTGAGGACCAGCTCCGCGCCGCCGGCCTCGACCCCGTCATCGAACGCGAACAAGACCGCCGCATCTCCCAGGGCCTCGACCTCTATCTGGGCACGTGGCGCGGGATCGTGACGATGGAGGAATGGGAGAAGACGCTGGATGAGTTGTGAGGGCAGATCCTTCTCCCCTTGCGGGAGAAGGTGCCCCGAAGGGGCGGATGAGGGGTCAGAAGGACGCCCGCCACGCCTCCGGCGTCAGCACCACCGCGCTTTCCAACGGTGGCGCGAGGACGAAGAATTCCGGTCGGACGGGCAAGCTATGCACGCGGTAAAGCCGCCATGCGTCAGGCCGCTCCTGCGCCACTTCGCATTCCGTTCGCGTGAGGAAGAAGTCCGTCGAGGGGCTGCCGCGGGTGGCCTTCACCTCGATCAGTCGCTCACGGCCATCCGTCGGATCGAAACTGCGAATATCGTATCCGGCCCCGTCGCCGCGCTCCTGCGACGTCCATTCGACCTTCGTCGCTAGATCCGCCCGGTCATGGGCGATCAACTGGGCGCGTTCGTGATGGAAGATGCGCTCTTCGCCTAGCAAACCGAGCTGCCGGTTCCGCTGATCGCGAGCAGCCGGATCGAACTTCCGAACCAGTCGCGACAGGCCCGCGGGTCGCCGGGGCCTCTCCGCGCCAAGGGGAGGGGCCGCGGTCATCAGCAGTGGCGCCGGCTCAAACACGGTCGAGGGCTCTGACACCCCGCTTCCATATATCGGCTGTTCGGTCGCTTGGGCCCGCAGGGAGTCGCGCAATGGCATCCCGATGTCCCAAGCGGCTGGGTGCTGGTCGAGATGGCGTTCCAGTGCGGAGAAAATGGCCTCTTGGTAGTTCGGCCGACTACCGAAACCGTTCAGCTTTGGCATGCCCAATTCGGTCAGGACGGCGGAGATGTTTCCGTATTTCTGGCCGACCGAGCCGACGGTTCGGCCGATTTGATCGGACAGCGCCTTGGCGTGATGGGCCTTGATCAGCGGACGACCAGAGACCGCGTCGTCGAGCATGGCGAAATAGTCGGCGACGATGAGGTCCAACTCCTCTTCATCCCAGTCTCGGCCATACTTCCCCTGCTCGACCAACCCAATCTCCCCGCCAACCTTAGGTTAATATGACGGCGAAGGTCTTTACCAAGGCGCTAATCGCCCTTCCTTCTCCCCTTGCGGAAGAAGGTGGCCCGCAGCGCCGGATGAGGGGTCGGTTCGGCGTGGATATTTCGTTCCGGTGAAGAAGCTGGCTAACGACTGACGCATAGGCCAGTGAGACAATCCCCAGCTACGGGGCGCTGCTAACGAGGCTGAGGCAATCCGGGCAGGACGTAACGGCGGCGAGGGGTGCTTGGCCGGAGGGTCGCCACCTTTCGGGGCAACAACAATTCGCCCGGCGAAACACGCGCGACAAAGCGGTCTGCGAGGACATTGTCGTAGGTGTCAGGGTCTGACGCAGCCAACACGAGAAAGTGCAGGTTTTGGTGCAGGGACGCGAGGCCCATCACGACGGATCGCTCATCGCTATTGAAGGCGTAGGCGAACTGATCGGAAACTTCACGCTTGCCGTTTCGAAGTGTTTTCGCTGTCGGTAAGACGGATAGAAGTGCTTCGCCCTGATCTTGACTCAGGCCGCCGTTCATAAATGGCTGGATAAGGACGGCACCATGCATTGGTAGGGCTTCGCCAACATGCTCGCGGTAAAGAGCCATTCCCAGCTTTGCCCCAAATGTCGTGAGTAGCCCCGCTAGAATGGGGCCGTTCGCGTCAATGCGAACCATTTCATGAATCTGGCCGTCGCGCTCAACATCGATGTCGGCGTATGGGCTGAGATCAAACACCTCCTCCCTCAACCCAGGCGCCAAGCGGTCCAGCGTATCAATGCGCTGCTTTGCCTCAGCGATAAGGTCGCCATCAGGGTCATCGAACGGGCGGATGCGCGCCATGAAGCCGGCAGCCAAATCTGCGGCGCGGGTCCCATTATTGCACTGCTTGCAGGTGGCGTACTCCATGCCCTTGGGGCGCTGTCGCGCCGCGAAAACCCATACAGGAGGCATATGCTCTAGGCTGTCGGGTTTAGCATCGCAGTAGATACATCTGGGTTCATTTTGAACCAAGGCGCGAAGGCTTCGCGGTCGAGGTGCTTTGTCCTGTCGCGGCATCCTTTACCCCTCCTATTAGTCGTCCGATGACCTATCAACCGTGCCGTTGATCAGGACTGGCGATATACGGGGTCTTTTCCCCAGCTTCCGCAATGCCTTGAGATGTCTTGTGGGGGGGTAGGTCTGTCGTGGATCGTCGAATGCAGCGTGACCCCTCATCCGACTTCGCTGCGCTCGGCCGGCTTCTCCCGCAAGAGGAGAAGGGAAGGCGGTTTCTAAAGCCGCCCCTTCCTGAACCGCTCCTGCGCCTCCGCCGCCGCCTCCGCACGCCAGCGTTTGGGCGCGGACTTGTCGACGGCTTCGCCGGCGCCGGTCAGGGCTTCGTTGGCGAACTCCAGGTCCATCAGCTTCATGCGCTTGATCTCGTCGCGCAGGCGGCCGGCTTCCTCGAACTCCAGGTTGGAGGCGGCCTCGCGCATGCGGCCTTCCAGGTCGCGCAGGGCGGCCTGGAAGTTGGAGCCGACGAAGGGTTTGGAGGCTTCGGCCACGCCCGGCCGGGTCAGGCGATCCATCTCGCGCGACTCATAGGGGCTATCCATGATCTCC